>JACKQG010006337.1_pt1 | contig 12562 bp, 9 predicted proteins | sample 8237621 | NCBI WGS metagenome assembly JACKQG01 (sample SAMN15677084, study PRJNA649215) | marine metagenome | biome: marine; feature: Black Sea; material: saline water; isolation source: suspended particulate matter (SPM) from the Black Sea western gyre | collected 2013-06-09/2013-06-10 | depth...
AGTGGTGAACTGGTGAGTGGTTATCATAAGGCAGTGTGGGATGGTACGGATAGTTTCGGTACACCTGTCGGTGCTGGTGTGTACCTGTATCAAATACGAGGGGGAGATTTTATCCAGACCCATAAAATGCTGCTGTTGAAATAATGAAGACTTGTCCATCGTATCTCGATTTATCGGGAGTAGATGGATGGTTCTATTGAGATAAGGCTCAGGTAAAAGAACGAAAAGAAGGGGCGGTGTTTTCACTGCCTTTTTTGTTTCAGTTAATCCTAACCCAATACAAACTTTCCACAAGCACTGCCTATCCGCTGAAGGCACGAAAGCAGGAACAGTGTAACAACATATTTTCATATTCTACACACGCTCTGAAAGACGGGGCTACTATATTGATATATGTGTTTATTCAGTTGTTTCATATAGCATAGGTAATCTTATAGTCTATCCATATTACCTTCTCATTCTGCTTTAATTGAATCTTACATTCCACTCCAATTAGTAGACTTCATTAGGCTTGTTTTAATATTTACTTTTTTAAAATATAGATTGTTTTATACGTAAGATTGATAATACATTACCTGTAAGGTAATGTTTAAATACAGCAGCTTTATTAAAAGAGAATACGATTACGCCATTCGGATTTCAGCGTATTTAGCATCGATTTTCCCCGGTGGACACCGATCTATCACTGACATATCAAATTCATTATTGTTAACAAAACCGATTACCTCAAAAATTGTCCATCAATTAAAAAAGAACCAAATATTGGAATCCGTTCGTGGACGAAACGGTGGAGTCAAATTAACTAAAAATCCAAAGAATCTTTCATTTCTGGATATTTTAACTGCAATGAATTTCAATTCCACTTTGAATGAGTGTTTGAAAAATCCTGCTATTTGTCCGTTGGTTTCTTCATGTAAGATTCATATATATTTTGGAAATCTTGAACAAAATTTATTGGATACGTTGGAAAACACATTTGTATCAGAGTTTATCATTTCAGAAAATAGTCTAAAATCAAAAGGAGGAGAATGATGGAAGTATTACTTTCAAGAATCCAATTTGCGATGACAGTTGGGTTCCATTTTCTTTTTCCACCGATAACAATCGGATTAGCTTGGATTTTAATTACTTTTGAGACACTTGGTTGGAGGAGAAATAGCGAATTGTATATACAATTAGGAAAGTTCTACGGCAAGTTACTTGCTTTGACCTTTGTAATGGGTGTTGCTACAGGAATTGTTATGGAGTTCCAATTTGGTACCAATTGGGCAGAATATTCGAAGTTCGTCGGTGATATTTTCGGTGCGCCATTAGCAGCCGAAGGTGTGTTCGCATTCTTTCTGGAATCAGGTTTTCTTGGACTTTATCTATTTGGAAGGAATAAAGTTTCGAAAGGTGTACACTGGTTTTCCGCACTAATGGTGGCGGTGGGTTCTACAATTTCTGCATTCTGGATTATCATTGCCAATTCATGGATGCAAACACCCGCAGGATATGTCATTCGAAATGGTCGCGCTGAATTAACCAGTTTTGCAGAAGCCGCATTTAATCCATCTACTGTGATTCGATTTTTACACACAGTTGACGCTGCATTAATTACTGCTGCATTTATTGTTGCTGGTATCTCTGCATATTTAATCCTGAAAAACAGGCAAGCGGAGATGATGAAAAAATCTTTGAAGATTGCTGTAATTGTCGGCTTTGTCGCTTCGGTCTTGGAATTATTCCCGTTAGGGCATATGCACACTGTTCAGGTTGCCGAAACACAACCGGCAAAATTTGCCACGATTGAGGGAATTACCGAAACATCGGATAACGTACCGTTACTGGCTTTTGGCATACCGGATTCAGAAACTCGGGATGTGAATTTCAGAATTGAAATTCCCGGAGGTATTAATTGGTTATTATCCAAAGATGGAGAAGTTCAGGGAATGAATGAGTTCAAAGACAGAGATCTACCGCCATTTGGTTTGACATTTATCCCATTCCATTTGATGGTGTATTTAGGTTCATTTTTTATCATTTTAATGCTGGTTTCTGTTTTTCTGATAAAAAGCGAGAAATTATACAAAACAGATTGGCTGCTGAAAATTTTAATTGGGTCCGCACCTTTGCCATTATTAACAAATCAATTGGGTTGGATCACAGCAGAAGTAGGACGTCAGCCATGGATTGTTTACAACGTGATGCGAACGAAAGATGCCATTTCAACAAACGTTTCCACTGGTGAAATAATTTTTTCTATCGTTATGTTCGGAATAATATACATATTGTTGTTCGGCGCATATTTGTACTTCCTGTTGAAACAAATAAAACAGGGTCCCAAAGAAATTATTAAGGAGGTATAACAATGGAATTAGGAACTTTACAAATAATCTGGTTTTTTCTTTATGGCGTATTAATAACCGGATACGCAATCTTAGATGGTTTTGATCTTGGGGTTGGTGTGTTACATCTTTTTGCGAAATCTGAAGAGGAGAGAAGAATCAACATAAATGCAATTGGTCCTGTCTGGGATGGTAACGAAGTGTGGCTGCTTACTGCTGGTGGTGCATTGTTTGCAGCATTTCCACCTGTATATGCAACTGTATTCAGTGGATTTTACCTGGCGTTGATGCTTGTGTTACTTGCGTTAATTCTACGCGCAGTTTCAATGGAGTTCCGTGGACATGTAGAATCTGACAAATGGCGTTCAGTTTGGGATTTTGCCTTTGGGCTTGGAAGTCTGCTTCCTGCAATTTTGTTTGGTGTTGCTGTCGGTAACCTTCTTCGAGGAATTCCATTGGATGAGAACGGAATATTCACTGGTACATTCTTTGGTTTACTGAATCCATTTTCGCTGTTGATCGGCATTTTAAGCTTGGTCATGTTTGTGAAACACGGAGCGATTTATATGGTATTAAAAACCAAAGGTGAACTGAAGGACCGAATGAACAATATCGCTTCCAAAGCGTGGACTGTATTTGTCGTACTGTTCATTTTAGCTACAATCTATGCGTTCTTTGAAGCGCCATATTTATTTGAAGGTATGCTAAGTAACGCACTGTTCTGGCTGTTTTTCATTCTATTGATCGGTTCAATAATTGCCACGCCAACTCTTATTTTAAAGGAGAATGAATGGAAACCATTTGTTTCTTCATCAATTACAATTGCAGCGTTAATAGGTGTTACGGCAGTAGGAATGTTTCCGAAACTGGTACCGGCTATTGGTGATATGAGTCGCAGTTTGACGATTACAAATTCATCTTCTACAGCACCAACATTGTCTGCCATGTTGATTATTGCACTGATTGGAATGCCGATTGTTATCGGTTACACAATTTTCATTTATCGAATTTTCTGGGGGAAAGTGGAAATCACAGAGGAAAGTTATTAATATCCTTTCTTTTGCTTGAGAAACATATGTGATATTTACAACAGTGGTTGGACATTTTGATTCAACCCCTTTTGTATGTAAATTTTAATAATAGCTGGGTGAATGCTATGGATAAAAGTAAACAATCCATAACCGAGTAAAGTATCCAAGAATAGCTCTGATAATCAATAAAGAACACCCAACGAATAAACCCAGCCAAATTCCATCTCGGAATTTATTTTAACGACTGCTTAACGGATTTTCATTCTTAAATTCGCAGTTACGAAAAATAGTTATTGATTAAATTCATAAAATGAAACTAACGGTATTAGGTTCTGGGACGGTTATTCCATATCCAAAACGTGGAAACAGCGGTTATTTTCTTCAATCTGAGAATCATTCCATTCTGATCGACGGTGGTTCGGGTGCTCTCCGAAAAATAGCCGATTTCGGACTGAACTATCGAGATATCGATATTATTACATACACTCATCTTCATCCCGACCATTGTTTTGATTTTATACCTTTAATGTTCAGTTTAAAACACGATTCGTTACTGAATCGCCCCAAATCAGTACAAATAATTGCTCCAAAAGGATTTCAAACATATTTTTATCAATTGATGGAGATTTATGGAGAGTGGGTTATTGATGACGATATTCAATTTCAAATCAGGGAAATCTCAGAAGTACATATAAAGTTGAACAATTTAATAATTCAAAGTTTTCATACTTACCACACAGATAACAGTGTTGGATATTTATTTGTTGAGATAGAAGGGGGGAAGCTGCTCTATTCAGGTGATATGGACTACTTTCCGGAAATCATTAAATATTCAAAGGATATGGATATACTGCTGTTGGAATGTTCATTTCCAGACGATATGAAAAGAAAAGGTCACTTAACACCTTCTGAGTGTGGAAGGATAGCATCGGAATCAGATGTAAAAACCTTGATATTGACCCATCTATATCCAGAGGTTCTGGAAAGTGAAATCATTCCCCAGGTAAAAAAATATTATTCCGGTGAAGTAATCGTCGCCAGCGATGGACTGGAAATAGAGATTTGATATGGGATTTTCATCAAAAGTATATAAAATATTTCTTCTTATCGTATTTACTGTATTTATTGGAGCAATTGGATTCAAAATTACCGGTGGTAAAGAGTGGAGTATTCTTGATTGTCTATATATGACCGTTATCACTCTTTCTACTGTTGGATTCACCGAAGTATATCCGTTGGACGCAGCAGGCAGAATATGGACAATCGTTGTTATTTTTCTTGGAATTGGAATCATCGCCTATGCAATAACACAACTCACTCAATTTCTATTAAACTTTGAAGTCTTTAGGAGGCATAAGATGTACAATAAGATAAAACGCTTAAAGAATCACTTTATAGTATGCGGCTATGGACGTATGGGAAAGGTAGTTTGTGAAGAATTAAAAAAACAAAAGCTTCCTTTTGTAGTTGTTGAATCTAATGTTGAAAAGGTGGAAAAAATAGAACGTCTGGGATATCTTGTTGTTCACGGCGATGCAACCCTTGATGAAACCATTGAAAAATCAAAAATCAGAGATGCTAAGGGACTTGTAACCGTTTTAAGCACTGATTCTGAGAATCTATTTGTTACGATGTCAGCTCGTACTATGAATAAAAATCTTTTTATTACCAGTCGGTGTAGCCAACAACAAACTAATCCAAAGTTAAGACGGGCAGGTGCTAATAAAATAGTCAATCCATATATTGCAGGAGGTCACCGGATTGCAGAGTTATTAATTGAGCCAGGAGTTGAAGATTATGTCGAAATCTCAACGCATAAACAATCTGTTGATTTGATGATTGAAGAATTTCGATTAGATGCCCTAAAACGCTATGATGGTTTAAAAATACAAGAATCAAAAATTCGTGAAGAATACAATTTACTCATTGCTGGCATCATTACATCAGATGGAAAGGTACAATTTAATCCTGAACCTGAATTCACACTGGATAATACACAGACGATCATGTTGATGGGACCAAAGGAGAACCTGAAGAAGTTTAAAGAGTCGTATAAATTGCGAGATATGAGATAATTTATCTTATTTTTTCTTTATAGCCTGAATATTCATTAGCGAACGTACTTACTGAACTAAGTGCAGAAATAATTATGGATAGAGAAATCGTAACACTATGTAATTATGTAAAACGTAAATATTTAATTGATAGTGGTTACGTTTTACATATTTACGTTTTATCGTCGATAATAATCCAAACATTTGCATGACTTGTTCACAAATATTAAAAGCTGATGAATTAATAAGGATAGTTTCATTATACGCATAATATATATTATGTAAACTATCCGACCAATAAACATTATTTATTTAAATATTCTTGTTAAAATATTCATTTTGAGAAATTAATCAGTCACGATATTTACAAGGCGGTTTTTAACCACAATAGTTCGCTTTACTTCCCTTTCCTCGCAATATCGTTTTATTTTTTCATCGGTAAGTGCTGCATCAATGACAGTTGGATCTGGAGTATCACGTTGAATATCAAATTGTGAACGAACCTTTCCATTCACCTGAATGACAATAGTAACAAAATCCTGTCTGGCTAATTCTTCGTCGTATTCAGACCAAGGTTCATATGCAATTGAGTTCGTATGTTCAAGTGTCTCCCATAGTTCTTCACAGAGGTGTGGCGCAAATGGTGATAAAATTTTAACAAAGCATTCTGCCATCTCCATTGGAATTATTTTATACTTTCTTAATTCATTTGTAAAAATCATCATTTGGCTAATAGCAGTATTTAAATCAAGAGTTTCAATATCTTCCGATACTTTTTTAATTGTAGAGTGGAGTAAATGCAGCTGCTCTTTATTCAATTTTATATCACTAATCTCATTATTAACAATCGTTCGCCAGACTCTATTAAGAAACCGGTCAATACCTGCGATTCCTTTTGTATCCCAGGAAGCTGCTTGATCAAATGGTCCAATAAACATCTCGTAGACGCGGAAAACATCAGCACCATATTCACGAACCACATCGTCAGGATTGATTACATTTCCCCGGGATTTTGACATTTTTTCCCCGCCTTCTCCAAGAACCATCCCATGGGATGTTCGCTTTTTATAGGGCTCACTGATAGGAACCAGACCACAATCATATAAAAATTTATTCCAGAAACGGGAATAGAGAAGATGTAATGTTGTATGTTCCATTCCTCCGTTATACCAATCCACTGGCATCCAGTATTTCATCTTTTTCAGGTCAGCAATTTCTGAGTCATTATCAGGATCGATATAACGTAAAAAGTACCACGACGATCCTGCCCAGTTTGGCATAGTATCTGTTTCTCTGTAAGCATCCCTCCCGCATTTGGGACAGGTCGTGTTTACCCACTCCTTGATTGCTGCAAGAGGAGACTCTCCGGTATCAGTGGGTTCATATTTCTCAACTTCCGGGAGAAGTACCGGCAAATCTTTTTCGGGTACAGCCACCCAATCACAATCGTCACAATATATCATAGGAATCGGTTCTCCCCAGTACCTCTGTCTGGAAAAAACCCAATCTCGAAGTTTGTAATTAACAGCAAACCCTCCTAACCCTTTTTCTTCCAACCATCTGGTAACCGTTTTTGTGGCTTCCTCAACATTAAGCCCGTTGATGTCGAGATCTTTATTGTTCGTGGAATTAATTAACATTCCATCAAGAGTCCAGCATGCATTCCCATTAAGAACATCTTCGACCAGTACCCCGTCACGTTGTGCTAATTTCTCATCTGGACGATTTATACAACGGATAGGTAAACCAAAATTTTTAGCAAACTCAAAATCACGTAAGTCATGAGCAGGTACTGCCATAATCGCTCCGGTACCATAACTGATAAGGACATAATCAGCAACCCAGATGGGAATATTTTCCTCATTAACGGGATTAATTGCATAAGCACCTGTGAAGATACCATATTTTTCTGTACTGAGCTCAGTTCTTTCCAGATCACTTTTTCGTGAAGCTTCCTTTTTGTAAAGCTCCACTTCAGGTCGATACTCCTCTGTCGTAATTGTATCCAAAAGTTCATGTTCGGGAGAGAGAACCATATATGTTGCTCCAAACAGTGTATCCGGACGAGTGGTAAAAACAGTTATCGTTTCAGGATGACCTGAAATATTGAAATCTACATCAGCTCCCTCAGATCGCCCAATCCAGTTGATTTGTTGATTCTTAACCTTATCTGGAAAATCAACGTCATTCAAGTCTTGAATAAGTCTATCTGCATATTCGGTAATACGAAGCATCCATTGCTCAATATTTCGTTTTTCAACTTCTCTCCCACATCGCTCACAACATCCATTTACGACTTCTTCATTTGCTAATCCAATATTACAAGAAGTACACCAGTTGATAGGAATCCTGGCTTTATATGCTAGACCTTTTTCAAATATTTTTGTGAATATCCACTGAGTCCACTTATAATAATCCGGATCCGTTGTGGAGAACATTCGATTCCAATCAAAAGAAAATCCAAGAGATTTTAACTGTCTCGTGAATTTATCAATATTCTGTTTTGTGATAATACTTGGGTGAATTCCAGTTTTTATGGCATAATTTTCTGACGGCAAACCAAAGCTGTCAAATCCCATAGGAAAAAGAACATTAAATCCTTCCATTCTCTTTTTACGAGCAAGGATATCCAGTGCTGTGTATGAACGAGGATGTCCTACATGCAGACCATCTCCGGATGGATATGGAAACTCCACAAGACAGTAGAATTTCTTTTTGCGAGAAAAATCAACCGCACGGAAAACCTTGTTTTCTTCCCAGTATCTCTGCCACTTATTTTCGATTTCTGCTGGATTGTATCGCTGCTTCATAACGGGTTAATTTACCAAATATTTAAGTTTGGTGTAAAAAATTAATTTATTACCTCAAATGAAATTATTGAATGAATAAAAAAAAATATTAAATTTAATACAAGTGGTATGACCACTTACCAGACAAGATGTTGAATAGGAAAGTCAAATGATCAAAATAACCCCTCCAAAGCGTCCAACCCTTCATGCTGAAGATATTATAATTTCCTCAATTCTGGACGGAACCTTCCCTCCCGGTTCATCTTTACCCGGTGAACGGGAACTTGCAAAACAATTAGGTATTACTCGACCCCCTCTTCGGGAAGCTCTTCAACGTCTTGATCGTGATGGCTGGATCACAGTCCACCAGGGAAAACCCAGTGTTGTCAATGATATATGGAAAGATGGAGGTCTTAATATCTTAAGTTCCCTTGTACGGTTTCGACAGTTTTTTCCTTCTGACTTTTTAACAAAACTATTGGAAGTTCGATCAGTCATTGCTCCCATTTATACTTGTGAAGCTGTAAAATACCACCCTAACAAGATTATTCAATTTTTTAACCAGAACATTTTGGAGGACGATACTCCTGAATCATTTGCGCACTTTGATTGGAAACTCCATAGAATTCTTACCGTGTATTCAGATAATCTCATATACCCGCTTCTTCTAAACAGTTTTTCGTCGTTCTATAAAGATATGGCAAAGCTTTATTTCAAAAATTCGGAAAATAGATCCACCTCCCTATCATATTATGAAAAATTACTTAATCTTGCTCGCGAGAAAAATTATCTTGAAGCAGAAAAAGTAACCCGAATCACAATGAAAAAAAGTATTATGCTCTGGAAGCGGATTCAAAAAAAGGAAAAATAATAACGTAACGGAATGAGTATGATGATGAGATGGAATGGTTGGGGTGACTCATCGGTTAATTATCCCCTGTCGGAAATGGCAGAAACATATCTTCAAGAAAAACTAGGGGTACTTGTTTCATTTCCCGATGTTTCCAAAAATAGTCTTCTGACCCAGATTCCTTCTTCGAAAATATCTCCCCATCCCCTGATTCAAACAACCTCCTCTGACCGATTGTATCATTCCCGGGGTCAAAGCCTACCGGATTGGATTGCTCTTCGCTATGGTAACATTACTACCTTTCCAGATGGTGTAGTTTATCCTCAAAACCTTGAAGAAGTCCGTGAGACAATTTCCTTTTCCTACAAAAATAACATTTGTTTAATCCCATACGGTGGTGGAACAAGCGTTGTTGGACATATCAATCCCACTCAAAATGATAATCCTATTCTTAGTGTAAACATGAAGAATCTCAATTGCCTTCTTGAACTTGATAAAAAAAGTCAGTTAGCTACAATTCAAACGGGTACATCAGGACCATTGATTGAAAAACAGTTAAATCAGCAAGGTTACACTCTTGGTCATTTCCCCCAATCGTTTGAATACTCCACATTAGGAGGTTGGATTGCCACCCGATCCAGCGGACAACAATCATATCATTACGGTCGAATTGAAGATCTTTTCGTAGGAGGACATCTGGAGACTCCTGTGGGATCTTTCTCTCTTCCTCCCCATCCTGCCAGTGCTGCAGGTCCTGATTTGAAACAACTTGTGCTGGGTTCTGAAGGTCGAATAGGAATATTAACAAAAGCAATTGTTCGTGTTCAACCGATCCCCGAAGTGGATGTGTTTTACGGAGCTTTTTTCAGAAATTGGAATTCGGGATGCGATGCAGTGAAATCAATTGTTCAAAATAATATACAGATTTCCATATGTCGACTCAGCGATCCAACCGAAACAGAAATCACTCTTCTGTTATCAGGAAAGGAGAATCAAATTAAATGGCTTGATAGGGGATTGAAAACATTAAATTACCACTCCGACCGCTGCCTTCTTATTTTGGGAATTACCGGTAATCGAAATAAAAAAAGGATAATTCGACACGAAGTAAAATCCCTGATTAAGAATCATAGTGGTATTTTCGTAGGAAGAATCATCGGTAACAGCTGGGAAAAAAATCGCTTCAAGACTCCTTATTTGCGGAACACACTTTGGGACTATGGCGTTGCGGTAGATACATTAGAAACTGCAGTACCATGGAAAAATGTTCATAAGACCGTGAATGAGATTAAATCTGCGATTTCAAATAATCTGGAATTTTTCAATGAAAAAGTTTTAGTATTTTCCCATCTGTCTCACATATATCGAGATGGTGCAAGTATTTATACAACATTTTTATTTCGTCGGTGTAAGGATCCAGATGAATTATTTATAAGATGGAAGAAAATGAAACAAGGTGCAAGCAAAGCAATTGTATCAAATGGAGGAACGATCAGTCACCAGCATGGAGTTGGTACAGATCATGCCCCTTATCTGCAAGAGGAGAAAGGGGAACTTGGTATTCAAACAATTAAGGCAATTTGTAATGAATTTGACCCGAAAGGTTTATTAAATCCCGGTAAACTTGTTATGTAAAATGAGGTAGTGTATGTGGTATCATGGATGGCGAGAAAATGTTTGGTCGCAGTTGGAACAACAATGGGACATCATCATCATTGGTGGTGGCATCACAGGTGCTGGAATCCTTCGTGAAGCTACTCGAGCCGGTCTACGGACTCTCCTTTTGGATGCAGGAGATTTTGCTTCTGGTACATCGAGTCGTTCATCGAAACTGGTACACGGAGGACTTCGGTATCTGAAGAATGCACAAATAAAAATCACTCTGGAATCGGTCCACGAACGTCAACGGCTACTGGCTGAGGGTAAGGGACTAATCAAACAGCTGGGATTTTTATATGCTCACCTTGAGAATGACAAACTGCCCGGTTGGGTTTTTGGACTGGGCCTGGTGGTTTACGATCTGTTTGCTCGAACCTGGCTGCACCGTCATTACGACAAGTTGGATATGCGGGAACTCTGTCCCCCGCTCACTACACCAGCCCTTATTGATGGCTATCGCTTTTTTGACGCCACAACGGATGATGCACGTCTTGTACTCAGGGTAATACGGGAAGCAGTCCTCGATGGCGGGGTGGCTCTAAACTATGCGCATGTGGATAAACTACTTACAACTCAAAATGGAATTGTATGTGGTGTGGCAATCACAGATCAGTCGGGTTATCTGTCTGGGCGAAGTATAGAACTAAAATCCGATATCATTATAAATGCCACTGGAGTTGATGGAGATACCCTCCGAAGCCAATTGAAAAAACCTCACAGATTACGTCCTATCCGTGGCAGTCACCTGGTCATCCCCAAAAATCGTCTTTCAATTTCACGGGCGGTATCTTTCAATCACCCTGATGATCAGCGAGTCGTATTCACAATTCCATGGGAAAGCGTAATCATTTTTGGAACTACTGATGTAGATCATGGTGAGAAGACAACAATAAATCCATCCATCAGCAAAGAAGAAATTGAGTATCTTCTCCGGGGATTAAATCACGTTTTCCCAGATCAGAATCTGACCTTAGACGATATCCAATGTACATATTCAGGCATTCGTCCCACAGTGAATACCGGTAAAAAAGACCCATCAAAGGAATCCAGGGAACATGTCATCTGGTATGAAGATGGACTGTTAACCGTCAGTGGTGGAAAGTTAACAACTTTCCGGTTGATGGCTCGTGATGCTCTCCGGGCAGTTCGAAATAAACTACCTGAAAAGTTTAATTTTGACCGGCATCAACCCATATTAAATCCCATTCCAGAGGATGTTGTTAAAACTGTGGAATCCCTCCCCTACCCTACCCAATCGCGACTCTACGGTCGTTATGGTTCTGACTTACCAAATTTATTAGCGATTTCACAGGATAATGAATTATCTCATATTGCCGAGACCCCCTATCTGTGGGCAGAATTACGCTGGGCTGCCAGAGCGGAAGGAGTTGTTCACCTTGACGATCTGTTATTGCGTCGCATACGACTGGGACTTTTACTGCCGGAAGGAGGAAAACAACAAATGAAAAAGATTCGTAAAATTATACAACCAGAACTGGGATGGAAAAACCGTCAGTGGAAGAAAGAAGAAAAACAATATTTCTCCCTGTGGGAACAAAGTCATAGCATACCCAAATAGAGATCTCCTCCTTCACCATTTACTTTAATTCCCTCTATTTTGGTTCTTCACCGATCAGTCATATGCCAGATAAGTTTGTGTGGATATGGAAAGAACAAGTATAGAAAAGATGGCTTTTTCGATCCCGAGATATTCCCTCAGGAATGATCGACTCACGAAGATCAAAGCTACAAAACCTCCTCTCTTTCCCTTTCCTGCAGACAGGTGGAAGAGGAGATTCACAAAGGTAACGATTATCAGAGAGCAAGCGAGTTTAACCTTCTCCCCCTTGAG
>JACKQG010000505.1_pt2 | contig 12561 bp, 9 predicted proteins | sample 8237621 | NCBI WGS metagenome assembly JACKQG01 (sample SAMN15677084, study PRJNA649215) | marine metagenome | biome: marine; feature: Black Sea; material: saline water; isolation source: suspended particulate matter (SPM) from the Black Sea western gyre | collected 2013-06-09/2013-06-10 | depth...
AAATAATAGAGCTTCTTGATTATACTTGAGTTTTAACCATTAACCAAAATATCTGGAGAGATCCCATGAAAAGCATTCTTAAATGGTTATTCATAATTGGCGGTATTTTTTTAGTTCTTATTATTGCCGCCGTCATTATTATCCCTAAATTTGTTGATGTTAAAAAATATAAACCCATAATTGAACAAAAAGTTGCCGATGCTACAGGTCGCTCTTTTACCCTTGGGGATGACATGGATGTATCTGTCTTCCCCTGGGTGGGTGTGAAACTGACAGATCTTCAATTAGGTAATCCTGTTGGATACAATGAAAAAAGCATGGTATCTGTGAAGAATTTTGAGGTCAGGCTCAAGGTGATGCCGCTTTTGTCCAAACGAGTAGAAGTTAAAACATTTGTTCTGGATGGCCCTGTGATTTATCTGGAAAAATTAAAAAATGGTAAAGCCAACTGGCAGGGAATTGGTGCGAAACAAGAGAAGAAAGCTGTTGCGGAAAAGAAGATTGAAAAACCCTCTTCTGAAAAGGGTCTGCCCATTGCAGCTTTGCAGGTAGATAAATTTTCCATTACAAACGGTCAAATGATATATGTGGATCAAGCAACAAATGTTAAAAAACAGATATCAGACCTGAATTTGAATTTAGAGAATATCAGCCTTGAAAATCCTGTTGGAATTTCATTTGCTGCCATGATTGACGGAAAACCGGTTTCCCTTAAAGGAACGGCCGGCCCAATTGGGAAGGAACCGGGTAAAGGCACAATGGCAATTGATGTTGTTGTAAAAGCCTTGGAAGAACTGGAAATAACATTAAAGGGTAATATTATCGATCCTCTGGCAAGCCAAGCCTTTGATCTTGAACTGACCATAGCTTCTTTTTCACCCAGAAAACTTCTGGCTGCCCTGGATCAAAAGTTTCCTGTTCAGACAAAAGATCCAAAAGCATTGGATGCCCTGTCTTTAAAAACACGATTAAAAGGGAACCCAGCCAGTGTGTCCCTGTCAGAAGGCCAGATCCAATTGGATGATTCAAAATTGATATTTTCAGCTTCAGCCAAAGAGTTTTTAAAGCCCAACCTGAAGTTTGACCTTAAATTGGACGAGATCGACCTTGACCGGTATCTGCCGGAACCCCCGGCAAAGCAAGAAACAACCCAGACGGCTGGCACCACACCCTCTAAAAAAACAGATTATGGGCCCTTGCGAAAACTTGTTCTGGATGGAAAGGTTAAGGTAGGCAAATTAAAAGCCCATGGCGCAATCGTTGAAAATATTGACATCCATGTTCTGGCTGACAAAGGCATTATCACCATAGATCCATTGGGGTTAAATCTTTACCAGGGAAGTGTTGCATCAAAACTTGTACTGAATGTTCAAAAAAATGATCCCCAGACAAAAGTAACCATGGATGCCAAAGGTATTCAGGCAGGACCTTTGATGAAAGACGCCCTTCAAAAGGAATTGATTGATGGAACCCTGAACACCAATATAGGACTTTCCATGACAGGCGACACGGCTGATATGATCAAGCAGACATTGACAGGACAAGGGGAGCTCTTGTTTACTGATGGTGCAATTATCGGTATTGACCTTGCCGGTATGGTTCGAAATATCACGGCCAAGTTGGGAGTGGGGGAACAAGTAAAAGAAAAACCAAGAACTGATTTTGCAGAATTGAAAATTCCTTTTACTGCAAAGAATGGTCTTATCAATACAGATGGAACCAGTATGATGTCTCCTTTGTTGCGGGTGATGGCAACGGGAGATGTTAATCTTGTAAAAGAACTGCTTGATTTAAGGGTGGAGCCCAAATTTGTTGCCACTCTCAAAGGCCAGGGGGATTCAAAACAAAGATCTGGTTTGATGGTACCGGTTCTGATTACGGGCGCATTTACATCTCCTAAAATCCGCCCGGATCTTGCAGGCATTGATCTGAAGGGCATGATCGAAGGCAAGGGTCTTCCGAGCACGGAAGGATTAAAAAAGGTGTTGGACACAAAAGTAGATTCCAAAGAAAAAATAGAATCTGGGAAGGAAGATGTGACAAAGCAGATTAAGGGCTTATTGCCTGGTTTCACAAAATAGAATCAGGTTTGTCAATCCCGGGGGTGTTGTTAAAAAATTTTACACACCTGGGCAGGATTCCCGACATAGGATTCCTGGTATAGGAACCCTGGAATGATAAAACTGGATAAAATTCATTGTTTAATAATGGAGGGAAAAATGAAACATTTAAACCTTAAATTTATATGGATACTGCAAGTGGTCTTCATGGCCACGCTGATATTATCAGCACAGGTTTTTGCCGGTAATTCCTGGCTCACTAAAGGCAGTGATCTTTTAAAATCATTGGGCAAGGGCGATAAAGCAAGCGCGCTGACCATTGAAGAAATCGGTGCCGGACTCAAAGAAGCCCTTAAGGTCGGGTCGGAAAATGTTGTGAAGCAATTGGGGGCAACAGATGGGTTTAACAAGGATTCCAACATTCATATTCCCTTGCCGGCAAGTCTTGAAAAGGTAAAAAACATGTTGAGCAAGGTGGGCATGTCTTCTCTTTTTGAAGACCTTGAATTAAAGCTGAACAGGGCAGCAGAGGTTGCAACACCAAAGGCAAAACAATTATTCGGGGATGCCATTAAAAGTTTGACAATGGAGGATGTAAAGGGAATTTATGACGGGCCAAAAGATGCAGCCACACAATATTTTAAAACAAAGATGTCACCGGGTCTTTCCAAAGAAATGAAGCCTGTGATTGAGGACAGCCTGTCCCAGGTCGGTGCGGTAAAGTCCTATGACGATATGATGAAAGGATACAAATCCATTCCCTTTGTTCCAGATGTAAAAGCAGATCTTACGGATCATGTGGTGGAAAAAGGAATGGACGGCATTTTTTATTATATGGCAAAAGAAGAGGCAGCCATTCGGGAAAATCCAGTCAAAAGAACAACAGAGCTTTTGAAAAAAGTCTTTAATAAATAACCATAAAACAAAGATTGAGGTAATTTATGGATGTAACTTTTTACGGCGCAGCAGGTGAAGTAACAGGATCAATGCATCTTCTGGATACAGGCAAGGATAAAATTCTTTTTGATTGCGGCATGTTCCAGGGAAGGCGAAAAGAAAGTAAGGAAAAAAATCAAATTTTCCCCATTGATAGAAGCAAGATCACCAATATGATTCTATCCCATGCTCATATTGATCACTCAGGTCGTATCCCCCTGCTGACAAAAGAGGGTTTTTCCGGCCGCGTGGTGACTACCCGGCCCACGGCAGATGCCCTGGATTATATGTTAATGGACAGCGGACATATCCAGGAATCAGATGCACAATATTTGAACTATAAGTCTTTGAGATCCTTTTTACGTCAATCGGAACAAAATAATGTAAAGCAGGATGTTTCTAATAAGGAAAAAAGTGACATAAAAAAAATGTTGAAAAAGAATGCTTATGAACTTGATATTGATGTCATTCATAAGCTTCAGAAACAGCATGAACTTGATATTGTTACACCTCTTTATACCATGGATGAGGCAAGACAATCCCTTGGCTTTATTGATGGATATCCCTTTAATTATCCTGTGACCATTGGTGAAAATACCACGGTAAAGTTTTATGTAGCAGGCCATATCCTTGGATCTGCTTTTTCAGTGGTGACCATTAAAAGAGATGGTAAAACCACCAGGGTTCTGTATACGGGGGATGTGGGACGGTTTGGAAAACCCATATTAAGGGATCCGACCCTGGTCTTTGATGAGGAAGACCTTGATATTGACCTGTTCATTACAGAAAGTACCTATGGTGACAGGGAGCACGAGCCCGTTGAAGATTTGGGATCAAGGCTGAAAAAAGTGTTAAATGATACATTTGAAAGGGGCGGGTCTGTGATCATTCCCTCCTTTGCTTTTGGCAGAACCCAGGAATTGATTTATATTCTTCATGAGCTTTATGATAAAGGAGAGGTTTCAAGAAGACCCGTTTATGTTGACAGTCCCTTGGCAACAAATCTGACCAAGGTGTTTGGCGAACACCCTGAAGTTTATGATAAGGAAACCCATGAAACCTTTCTTGAAAAAGGGAAAAATCCATTTCAGTTTGATAAAATCAAGTTTGTTCAGACCGTGCAGGAATCCATGCAGTTGAATAAGGATAATTCCTCCCATGTGGTGATATCTGCTTCGGGAATGTGTGAAGCAGGAAGGATTTTGCATCATCTTCGATATAAGATTCATGACTCGAAAAACACCATCCTGCTTGTGGGGTATATGGCTGAAAATACCTTGGGCAGGCGGATTGAAGATCTGGGTGCCCTGGCTAATGAACCAGGGAATAATGGAGACGCGCCTGAAATAAAGATACTGGGGAAAGCCTATCCTTTGCGTGCAAAAGTTGAAAAAATAGGCGGATTCAGTGCACATGGGGACAAGCATGAACTTGAAAAAATCATCACTGGATCAAATCTTAGAATAAAGAAAATCGGTATTGTCCATGGGGAAGAAGCCCAAAGCGCAGCCTTTGCAAAGCATCTTCAACAAAAAGGCTATGAAACAATTATCCCTAAGCCCGGCGATAAGATATCCTTTTAAGGATTTATCTGGATATTTGCCCTTCCCTTCTGGCTAAATCGGCATTCCATGTCCCGGCTCTGGGGGAGTAAATTACCAATATTACCAAAACTGGTATTATTGGTAATTGTTTTAAAATCTTTTATTTTTTTTATTTTGATGATATGAACATTATTCAAGAGTCAGGATAAATTTTTATTCAACTGGAGGCAGGTTGGAGTTTAAAAAATATCAACTATATCCAAGGGTGATCAATGATCTGAAACAAAGATCAACCATTAGTATTGTTTTTTTCCTGACAACGGCCTGTCTTGTTTTGGTTACAGACAACTATAATCTCCGCCATCCTGAATTTTCCAATCCGTTTTTGATCTCACTTTCAGGGATCTGCCTGTTGCGGTTACTTCACATGACCCTTGCACAACGGACACAGCCAAAATTTGAACGCTTCAATAATCTTATTTTCATTTTAGGTGTTGCCGTGACGGCTATGATCTGGGGGATCGGGTTTGCAAAATTTATGATTCAGGATGGAGAGCTTAGTGCAACACTTTTAATGACGATGTGTACAATTGGCCTTTGCGCGGGAGGGGCAGTGGCATTTATACCAGACTTGAGATTGTCTATTTCCTTTAGTTTTTTTATGCTGGTGCCGACCATAGGGACAATGGTTTTTTATCACAAGAATATGCCGCTGGTGATTTCTCTCCTCATTTTTTTTGTTTATCTTTGTTTTATAACCCATAGAGGGAACAGGGAATATTGGTATGCTCTTGAGAACGAATATTTACTGAAAGAGAAATCAAAAGAGTTTGAGAATATGAGCCGGATCGACGGCCTGACCGGTTTGTACAATCGACGGTATTTTGATGATGCCCTTTCTTTTGAATGGAGCCGGTCTTTAAGGCAGCAAACCTCGATATCCATTATTATTTTTGATATTGATGATTTTAAACAGATCAATGATCAATATGGTCATCTGGCCGGGGATCAATATCTTAAAGCCACAGCAACAATTATAAAAAATATTTTTAAACGTGAAACAGATATCAATGCCCGTTATGGTGGTGATGAATTCATTGCCCTCATAGCCAACAAACCTCTGGAAAATGTCCTGATGATGGCTGAAAAGGTTCGGTCGATGATAGCTGCATTACATTTGGAATATGAGGGTCAACCCCTTCAGGCCACTATCAGCGCAGGGGCGGCAATCTGTGTTCCCGATAAAAGGGATAAGCCCCAATCCTTGATATTAAAAGCAGATAAAGCACTTTATCAGTCCAAAGCAAGCGGCCGGAATAAAGTTATTGGAGACACATAATCCCCCTGACAAAATAGTATGGTCAACATGCAATGTTAACTGTGGCAGCAGGTGTCCTGTAAGGCTGCATGTGAAAAATGGATCCGTTGTAAGGGTGGAGTCAGATATAACTGACGATGATTCTTCTGGAACCCAGCAGATCCGGGCATGCCTTCGGGGCAGAGGACTTCGGAAATGGATCTATTCTCCTGAAAGACTCTTATATCCCATGAAGCGCACAGGCAAAAGGGGTGAAGGCAAATTTACCCGCATTTCCTGGGACCAGGCCTTTGATTTAATCGCTTCCAAACTCAAACATATCATTGATCGATACGGCAATGAGGCTGTCTATCGCCATTATGGGACAGGAAATCTGGGAGGTGTTGTCTCTCACTACAACCAGATTGAAAGGCTCATGAATGTTCTGGGAGGCAAGCTCAATTATTATAATTCATATAGTACGGCCCAGATCCACCAGGCCATGACCTATCTTTATGGCAAAACGGGCACAGGTAATTATATCAGTGATATTATTAACAGCAAACTGGTTGTGCTGTTTGGAAATAATCCTGCTGAAACCAGGATGAGCGGCGGGGGAACAATTAGAGACCTGGTATTGGCCAAACGACAAAGCAAGGTAAAAGTCATTGTCATAGACCCATTGCATACAGATACTGTAACAGGGTTTGCCGATGAATGGATACCCATCAGGCCAGGTACGGATGCGGCTCTGGTGGCAGGTCTTGCCCATGTGCTGATCTTGAACGGCATGGTGGATAATGATTTTTTGAACGGCTATGCCCTGGGATATGATCAATCCACCATGCCAGAAGATATCCCTGAAGGAAATAGCTATAAAGACTACATCCTGGGTTCTGGAGCGGACAGAACACCCAAGACCCCTGACTGGGCCTGTTCCATCACCGGCATCCCTGCAAAACGGATTGTACAACTGGCATATGAAATCGGCTCCACTAAACCTGTATATATTGCCCAGGGGTGGGGTCCCCAGCGCCATGCCAATGGTGAGCAGGCTGCCCGTGCCATCTGCATGCTGCCTATTCTGACGGGAAATGTGGGTGTAAAGGGCGGTAACAGTGGTGATCGTGAAGCTGCCTGGGGTATTGACTGGCCTGTGATGCCTGTGGGCGAAAATCCGGTTAAGACATCCATTCCCTGTTTTTTATGGACAAAAGCCATTGAAAATCCTACAGGGTTTACCGACTTGAACAGCGGGCTTAGGGGTAAAAAGCATCTGGAAGTACCCATTAAATTTCTCTGGTGTTTTGCCAGCAATGCACTCATTAATCAACACTCTGACATAAATCAAACCCGCCGCATTCTTAAGGATGACACTCAATGTGAAATGATTGTTTTGATAGAGAATGTTATGTCCACAAGTGCAAGATATGCTGATGTTTTACTTCCCGGAACCAGCAGCTTTGAAGAACGCGACCTTGCATATCAGGGGTATGCCGTGGAAATGGGGGTCCTTATGGTAAGGGAAAAGGCCATAGAGCCCATGGGTGAATGCCGGACATTATTTGATATCTGCGCTGGGATTGCCCGGCACATGGGGGTGGAAAAGGATTTTACCAATGGTATGGATCATGACCAATGGGTGGAAAAAATGTATCATCAATGCCGCAAACTAAAACCGGAATTGCCAATAGATTTTTCAAAAGCTCTGGAAAAGGGTCTGTACAAATGGCCTAGAAGCGGCAATTCTTTTGCTGGCCTGGCATCCTTTAGAAAAAATCCTGAAAAATATCCTTTGTCTACACCATCGGGCAAAATCGAAATTTTTTCCCAGCGTCTCTGGGAAATGGCTCAAACCTGGGAATTGCCAGAAGGGGATTCCATTAAGGCCCTGCCGGAATATCTTTCCACCTGGGGTATGCCGCACGAAACAGATGCTGCCTTGTATCCCCTTCAATTGGTGGGGCATCATAGTAAGCCGCGGACCCATTCAAGCTATGGAAACAATGAATGGCTTAAGGAGGCATCACCCCAGGCTCTCTGGATAAACCCCCTGGATGCAATACCCCGGGGCATTGAGCATGGAGACCTTGTAAAAGTCTTTAATGATATTGGCGCAACAATGGTCCGGGCCAAGGTCACCCCCAGGATCATGCCCGGAGTGCTTTCTCTGCCCCAGGGGGCCTGGTATAACCCAGACCGGGAAGGGATAGATCAAGGAGGTTGCATCAATACCCTGACAAGTCATAGACCTAGTCCCATTGCCAAAGGAAATCCCCAGCACACCAACCTGGTACAGGTGGTAAAAGAAAAGAGTAATCCATGATTAAAACCCCGGCTTTTTTTATTGATATGCAGATCTGTACAGGTTGTAAGACCTGCATGGTTGCCTGCAAGGATAAAAATGACCTGGCACAAGGCTTAAGATGGCGCAGGGTGTATGAGTTTTCCGGTGGAGACTGGATAGCCAGTGCTGATGGAACTTTTACCCAGGATGTATTTGCCTATTATATTTCTGTCAGCTGTAACCACTGCCAAGATCCCATCTGTGTTGAATCGTGCCCAAGTCGTGCCATGCATAAGAATGAGTATGGTATTGTTTTGATAGATTCAAAAAAATGTGTTGGATGTCGTTATTGTGAATGGGCCTGCCCATATTCGGCACCTCAATTTGATCGTTCAAATGGTATTATGACCAAATGCGATTTCTGTCAAACTCAAATCCAGGAAGGCAGGGATCCTTGCTGTGTGGAGGCCTGTCCCACCCACGCCCTTTCCTTTGGTGACTACGACGATTTGATAACGCTTCATGGTGAAAAAGCGCTTATTGCTCCTTTGCCGTTCCCTGAAATGACGTCTCCAAATCTGGTAATCACGGCACCTAAACAAGCCAGATCTCAGGGCAACACCAATGGATTGATTCAAAATCCAGAGGAGGTGAAGGATGCATAACTTAAGCCTGGTAATTTTTACTCTATTGATTCAAACCTCCGTGGGTATTTTAGGGACAGCCATATTTAATATATGGAGAAACAAAAACGGGATGGTACAGATCCCTTTGATCATTTTATCAACCTGTCTGGGATTGATTGCACTGGCTTTGATATCAGCAATGGCTCATTTGGGAAACCCCAGAAAGGCACCCCACGCAATATTGAATATTACCCATTCATGGCTCAGCCGTGAAATTGTTTCAATTAATTTGTTTGCTATTAGCATTGTTTTATTGTGGGGCTTGACATTTATAGGTTTTCAGAAAGGTGCTTTTGTTTTTCAGATAACCTCTTTAATTCTCGGAATATTAACTATATCGACTATGAGCCAGGTCTATTATTTAAGGGCAGTACCTGTGTGGAACAGTATTGCCACTCCAATGGATTTTTTTGGCACGGCTTTGTTAGCTGGTGGTATTGCATGGGCTGTTTTAAATTTGTTTATTTCAGACAGGGTTTCTACACCAGGCCTGACCTTTTTTATGTTCCCATATCTGGGGTTATGTTGCAAAATTTTTGCCATATCTTCAACAATATCAGTACAAAAGCGATCAAAAAACCTTTTCTGGTACGCATCCTTACGAGCTAAAATAAATGCTCATACTTCAACATATGCCGTTAGAGCAGGTCTTTATATCATCGGGGCGGCGTTGTTTGCAGCAGCCAATATGGGTATGACGGATCAGCCCGCCTTTTTTCTGTTGATCTCTTTTGCTGTCATCTGTTTGACTGAAATCTGGAACCGGTTTTGCTTTTATGATTCTTTTTGCCGGTTGGGGCTGTAACTTATAAAAAAGGTAAAAAATGAAGATAGAAAAATTATATAAAATAGGTTTTTTTGATATTGACCCCCAGTTTAAACTGAGGATTCATTCGACTGCCAGGCTTTTTCAGGAAATGGCCATGCTTCATTCAACAAAGATTGGGGAAGGCCCGGAAGTATTATTTGAAAAAGGAGTTATCTGGTTTTTAAATCGTTTGGAAATTGAGTTTTTCCGCTATCCAGTGCTGGGCGAGGATGTTACGCTTACAACCTGGTCAAGGGGATTTAAAGGCTATAAAGGATTCAGGGAGTATCATATACATTCATCTCACGGGGATATTGCCAGGGGATCAGGTGTCTGGCTTTTTTATGATTTCAAACGAAAGCGGATCTTAAAAGTGCCGGCCCAGATTTCCAGGCTGTATGAGATTGAAAAAGAGAAATGGTTTGATAAGGAAATTGGTGACTGGCAGGCCTGCGGGAAGATTCAGCCGGAACAGGAGATGGATATCAGTCTGCGTTATTCGGATTTTGATGTGAACGGGCATGTGAATAATACCATATATCTGGGATTCCTGGAAACTTTGTATCATAATACGATAAACAGCAATTCAAGGCAGATAAAGAATATTAAAATCAGATTCAACCGTGAAATCGGCAGAACAAAAGAAAGGGTTCGGTCAGGCTGGAAAAAGGTTAATGGTGTGTATCATTGCAATATATTTGATGATTCAACCGTGTACGCTGATGCCCAGATTATTCCCATGGATATTTAAAATCTGGATAAGTAGTGCCTGACCGAAAACCTCGTGTTTGGGTGAGTTTCCGTTCAAACACTAAGTAAAAATATGGCAAAGGAGAACAAGATGGGGCAAAGATTTGAGGTTTTGGTAAAAGATTTGAGCAAAAAATATCCTTCCGGCCTGTTTGACTTTCAGGATACATCGGAACTGGAACCCTTAGACAGCATTATTGGTCAAAAACGGGCTGTTGAAGCCATTGATTTCGGGTTGAATATGAGGGGCCCGGAGTATAATATTTTTGTCACAGGCCTGGAAGGCACTGGCAAATCGACCATTGTCAAAAAGCTTCTTCTTGAGTATGCCAAAAGTCGTGAAACATCGGAAGACCTTTGCCTGGTTAATAATTTTGATGACTCGTATTGCCCGATTGTGATTGAAATGCCGACAGGATCGGCTGTTTATTTCAGTCAAAGCATGACCAAGTTTATTGAAGTGCTAAAGACCAAAATTCTTGAATTTTTTGAAACATCATCTTTTCAGGAGGATCAAGCTAAAATTTACAAAGAGTATTCAACCCGGCAAAAAAAATTACTTGAGGATGTTGAACATCTTGCTCAAAGTAAAGGGCTAACAATCATCAGGACAGAAAATGATTACCAGGTTGTCCCAGTGTCAGATGGTCAGCCCATGTCCCAGGAAGCATATCTTGCCCTTGATGAAGCAGCACGGCAGGAAATTGATACAAAATCCGTACCCGTTGAAGAAAGACTTAATGAATCTCTTCTTGAAATAACTAAGCTTGGGGATGAAATGAAAGTCGTTTTAAAGGAACTTGTCGCCTCAAAAACAGAACAGCTCATTTCAGAACTAATTGATCCTGTGAGGTATTATTTCAGGCAATGCAAAGATATTCAAACCTATCTGAAAAATGTCAAGGCCGATATTATAGATAATATTGCCATGTTTCTGGGGGGGAAAGGCCAGGAGGATGCTGAAGGCAAGAAGTTCCAGGAAATGACGGGTTCTCTTGTGAAAAGATATCAGGTCAATGTCCTGGTGGATCGAAGGCGGGAAAAAGGGGCACCCGTTGTATTTGAGCCAAACCCCAGTTTTCATAACCTTTTTGGGAAAATTGAAAAAAAACCAATCATGGGAACATTTGAGACTGATTTTACAATGGTTCAGGCAGGTTCTCTGTTGAAAGCCAATAAAGGCTATCTTATTCTTAATATTGAACCCCTTTTAATGAATCTCCCCGTGTGGGAATCTTTAAAAAGAACACTGCAGGACTCGATGCTCAGGATCGAAGATATGCCTGACCAGGCAGATTATGGTATGCCTTCATTAAAGCCTGCTCCCATACCATTGAATGTCAAGGTGATACTTGTAGGCGGGTATGAACCCTTTAGAATTTTGCAGAGCACGGATTTAAGATTCAATAAAATATTTAAGGTCAGGGCGGATTTTGATTATGAGGCAGACCTGACAGATGAGAATTTGTACAATTATGCCAGGTTTATTGCCCGGGTGTGTAAAAAAGAAAATTTGCTGAGTTTTACGCCGGATGGTGTGTGGGCTGTGATTGAATATGGAAACAGGATGGTTTCTGATCGGAAAAAACTCTCCCTTAGATTTGGTAAGATACTTGGAATTTTAAAAGAAGCTGATTATTGGGCAAAAAAGGATAATGCTCTTGTGGTTTCTGAAGGATATGTAATCCGGGCGAACAGCCAGCACAGGTTTCGCCATAACCTTTACGAAGAAAAAGTAATGGAGCAATTTGATGATCAATCCGTTCTGCTGGATGTAAAAGGAAAGATAATAGGTCAGGTAAATGCTCTTGCAGTCTATGATATGGGTGAAATAGCTTTTGGAAGGCCCACACGGATTACGGCAGAATCCTATATGGGAACTCCCGGCATCATTAATGTTGAACATGAATCTGATCTTTCAGGCCAGACCCATGATAAAGGGGTAATGATTGTCGCAGGTTTTCTTGGTAGAATGTTTGCTCAAAATTATCCCTTAAGTGTGAGTATCAGTATTACATTTGAGCAAAGTTACGATGGGATTGACGGTGACAGTGCCTCTTCCACAGAGTTGTATGCTGTGCTTTCCAGTCTTTCCGGTATCCCTGTCCGCCAGGAAATAGCTGTAACAGGGTCTGTGAATCAAAAGGGTGAAATCCAGGCCATTGGCGGTGTGAATGAAAAAATAGAAGGATT
>JACKQG010001724.1_pt1 | contig 12561 bp, 9 predicted proteins | sample 8237621 | NCBI WGS metagenome assembly JACKQG01 (sample SAMN15677084, study PRJNA649215) | marine metagenome | biome: marine; feature: Black Sea; material: saline water; isolation source: suspended particulate matter (SPM) from the Black Sea western gyre | collected 2013-06-09/2013-06-10 | depth...
TATTCGGTTTATGGCTTCCTGGAGGACTGACACCTTCGTTTTTGAAGTAGATCTTGGCCGGTGTTTCAAGGTGTTTCTCAAGGGAGTAGGCCCTGTAAAGGGGGGTGGGGCGCCAGAGAAGGTATTTCTCCAAGACAGGTTCCGGGATATCGATCCACCTTTCCGTGCTTACTTCCTGCTCTATCAAGTTCATGGGAAAAATGGGGGCCAGATCATCAGGCCCAACAGGCTGACCGGTCCCCGGATGCAGAGGTGGTTCCATGGGTGTAGGCATATCTGCCATAATATTGTACCATTGACGCGGCAATTCTGACTCCGGTAAGAAAATCTTTTTGACCTCCATAGTTCCTCCTTTTTTTCTCGTTAAATGGTTATTATTCTTGTCCGTGACACCGAATGCCACGGACTGGCCTTGATCCATTCCGATGACCTGAAAATCTTCTTTGTGACATCAGGGCATCTTGCATCTTTCAGGTGGCGAGAGTTTTAAGGAAAGCGACAGATAAATTACGCCGAAGATTAATCGCTTTAACTAACAAAGTCAAGACAAGAAAAGGGGCATTTTTGATCAGCTCAGGACCGCCCCGATCTCGTCCTGGACATACTTCAGTCGATCAATCTCGTCCTCCCCGATCTTCTTGTCCATTTCCCCTGATGTTACACGCTTTCGTAACGCCTTTAGCTCATTTTCCAGGTCTATAATGGCGTTGACCAGGCTGGCCCCTATGTCCACTGCCTCTTCCTCTGCGGGTGGTTTCTCCAAAACGACCTCTCTCGGCTTGAGGATCAGGCGTTCTTTCCACGTGGGTATATAAACGATCAGGTTGAGCCTTTCCCGGATCTTCTCTGCCAAGGCTTCGCTCGCCGTTGCCTCTCCATGAACCACAAAAACCTTGGGGTTTGATTCGAAATGAGAAACCCACTCAAGGAGATCCTCCTGATCGGCATGGGCAGAAAAGCCGCCGATAGTGAATACCTTGGCCCTGACAGCAACGTTCTCATGAAATATCTTCACCTGTTTTGCGCCTTCAACAATCCTGCGGCCGGTCGTCCCTTTAGCCTGGAACCCGACAATGACAATACTTGCGCCTTCACGCCAGAGGTTATGCTTCAGATGGTGTTTTATCCGTCCGGCCGTACACATGCCGCTTCCGGCAATAATAATGGCAGACCCTTTTGCCTCGTTGATGGCCATAGACTCTTTTGTGGCAGGCGTGAATCGAAGATTGGGCATCCCAAACGGGTCATAGCCTGAGTCTACGATGGCCCTCGCCTCCTCATCGTAGTATTTTTTGTTTTTTCTGAAAATCTCTGTCGCTTTGATAGCCAGGGGGCTGTCCAGGTATATGGGAATATCCGGAATGAGGCCATCCCGCAGGAATTCACCAAGGACATAGAGAATTTCCTGGGTCCTTTCTACGGCAAAGGCCGGGATGATGATCTTCTCCCCAAAGGATACACTGTAGCGAATGGCCTCCACAAGTTCATGTTTGCTATCTTCAAATGTGCGGTGGCGGCGGTTGCCATAGGTGGACTCAACAAATAGATAATCGGCATCAAAGACTTCTTGCGGGTCCTTGACAATCAACTGGTCTTTCTTGCCAAGGTCCCCGGAGAAAACCATCTTAAGGGCCTCTCCTTCTTCTTCTACCCACAACTCCAATATGGAGGAACCCAGGATGTGCCCGGCATTCCTGAGCCGGGCCTTTATACCGGACCCAACCGAGACGACATTATCCCTTTCCATGGGACGCAGGAGTTTCAGGCTTGCCTCCGCGTCTGCAGTGGTATAAAGCGGTTCCACGTCCGTTTTGGCCTGGCGTTTGTTTTTGCGCGTTTGCCATTCTGCATCCATCTCCTGTATATGGGCCGCGTCCAGGAGCATAATCTCGCACAGTTCCGAGGTTGGGGGTGATGTGATAATCTTGCCTTTAAACCCATCCTTGACGAGCTTTGGAATCCGGCCGCTGTGGTCGATATGGGCATGGGTCAGGAAGAGTGTGTCAATCTCCTTTGGATCAAAGCCCCAATCTTCCCTGTTACGGCTCTCCATCTGCCGTCCGCCCTGAAAAAGACCACAGTCCACAAGTATCTTCTTGCTGTTAGGCGATTCCACGAGATAGCACGATCCTGTCACAGACCCTACTCCGCCAAGACACGTAACCCTGATCATATTGTTCCCCTTTTGCCTGCTTCGGTTATTGGTCATTAGTCAAGTTGCGGGTTGTCGATTTGGCCTTCGGCCGTTATTCGGTTGTCATTCGTTTGTCATTCAGGAGAGTGACTTTGCCTCCACCCCCTAACAGGTCAACGGCGAAATGGGGCACGCAAAGACCGGAGGTATGGCCCTGAAGTGCTGCCATGATCTCAAGCCCCTTTTTGAGCGGGGTCCAGAAGTGAGAAGTTCCCTTTGCCGGATCTGCCTGAAACAGATAATAGGGCCGAACACGGATTGTCAAGAGTTTTCGCATCAATTCCCTAATGATCCCGGGCTCATCATTGATTCCCCTGAGAAGCACAGTCTGACAACCCAGGGGGATACCGGCATCCGCCAATCTACCGCACGCCAAAGATGCCTCTAACGTGATTTCATCAGGATGGTTGAAGTGGGTACTGATAAAAAGGGGATTGAATTGCCCCAACATCTCAGCTAATTGTGGCGTAATCCTCTGGGGGAGGGTACAGGGGACCCTCGTGCCGATCCGTATGATCTCCACATGGGGTACGGATCGCAGGTCCGTCAAGATCTGGAAGAGCTCCCGATTGCTTAAGAGGAGCGGATCCCCCCCTGAAAGGAGGACATCTCTGATCTCCCTGTGCCCCTTAATATAGAAAAGTCCCTCCCTGATCGATTCTTTTGTCACCATGGAGGAACGGCCAACCTTCCGCTTCCGGTTGCAGAACCGGCAATACATGGCGCAGCGGGAAGATACCAGGAAAAGGACCCGGTCCGGATACCGGTGGGTCAACCCCGGAACCGGGGAATCCCCCTCCTCATTTAGCGGGTCTTCAAAACCTGCTTGCTCAGAGATCTCCCGGATATCCGGAATACACTGTTTGTAAATAGGATCATCTTTTTCTTTTATCAGGCCAAGATAATACGGGTTGACCCCCATAGGATATCGGGAAATTACCTCTTGAATGAGGCGCCTGTCAATTTCAATAGATGCCGGCAAGGCATCAGGGGTAGTGATGCTTTGAGAAAGGGTCTTTCTCCATGATGCGGCGCGGCCGTCCATCTCTTTCACCTTCAACTGGAGATCCTTTCTTTTCCCGAAAGCAAACCATGACTCTTTGGGCCGCAGTTGAAAAGAAGATCAAAGGCGGAAAGGTTAGGAATGAACCGACCCCACAGTTGAGGATACACCGGCGGGCGGGGATAGAGAAATCTGATTGCAATTCCTGCCTTTTCAAATTCCTCCTGATCCAGATATTTTCTGGCCCCGGTCTGTGCCAAGAACTGTGTGGCCCCGAGTTTCTTACAAATTTCGACAGAGAGCCGGGGCTCACCTGTCTCAATGTCCAGATTGGACAATAATTTGATTTTGGCGGGAATTTGAAGATGCTCCATCAGATATTCGATGATTCTCAGGTTCAACTCAATGAGCCGCTCAAATCCTTCAGAGAAGATTTTCTCAAAGAAGGTTACATGATCCTCAAAAAAGGGAGTCTTTGCATAAGCGCTTTTCAAACTGGCCAAGTGCTTTTTTGCCCAGTGCCTCTCGTGGCAAATCCTGACCTCATTTATCTTCTGCAATCCAAGTCCCTTTTTCCAAACGGGTATGGTCATCCAGAGGGTGCCCTGATCATTCTTGAAACGGTTTCTTGTCAGCCAGGTAGTTCCCCTGGGAAACTGAACACTATCCATGAGAACAAGGAAGTCGGAGCAGAGCGCCTTGGAAAAGAAGCCTGGGAAAGGGGCAAAATATGGTTGATAGACAGATACGATCATCTCAATCTAAGACACCCTCCCCGTCCTCCTGTGATCCCGACTGCCTCAGAAATTGAATATTTTAAATATTAGAAAATTTCGTCCGAAAAGTCCATTTCAATTTTGCCGTATCGTCAATTCCGATCTTTAACTAAGTTATAATATTTGAGCCCAAAGAAATATAGCTTAACATGAATCAAAATGATTTTATGGGCACTAATGATGATTCGAAAGCCTTGCATCCTTTGTATTATTGTTATATATATTTCACGATAAACTTTTTGTATCATTTTAGTGTCTTGAAACCATTATTCGTTTATTGCCTGGGGCCATGAGGGACTCTTTCCCGAAGGACGTAACAAGAATTCTCCGGAGCGTATAGAACGCCCCCTTGACGTTCAATACAGCTTCCGGACAGGCAGCGGAGGATGCGCTCGCTGTGACTTTTCAACATAGGGCAAGGGTATTCCGAAGGTCCAGAGTTTGGGATATGAATGTTACTCTAAAGCTAAGAATCCTTTTCATGGTTGGCATTATCACGCTGTCTTCGCTTCTTGGCTGTATTGTGTTAATCTATAATGCCCGAGTTATCGGCAATAATCTGCGGATTGAAAGCCTAAACCACATCAAGACACTGGTGGGAAGAAACGCCGCGAGTATCGAATCCGCGATGCTGCTCATGGAAAGAAACACAGATGACCTCGCAACCGCAGGAGAGACCTTTTACGCAATTTACAAGGCGACAAAGCAGGATATTACCGAACAGATAAAAGAATATCTCGTAAACAATTTCAAAAAGCTCCCTAAAGCAATCGGGGGGGGATTGTGGTACGAGCCTTATGCCCTGTTTGACAAAGAGAAGCGTTATGGGCCGTATGTCTACAGGGAAAAGGACCAGATCATTTTCACCTGGGACCTGAACACGGCAGCATATGACTACCATAACCAGAGCTGGTATCTGCTTGCCATTCCGAAGGATTGGGATAGATCACAAAAGAGGCCCCACAGGATTTACTGGACAGACCCCTATTTCGACGAAGCGGCAACCAAATCACTTATGATTACTGTTGATGCACTGATGCATGACCAACAGGGCAGACTCATAGGCATTTCAACCGTTGATTTCACCTTGGAACACTTGAAAAACATGGTGGCCAAAATGACCGTCACCCCCAACTCTCTCCCATTTGCCGTTGATGTTTCAAGCGGTTTGGTGATATCATTTCCCGCTGATCCCTCCAATGTCTTAAAAAACATAGTGGCTCTCGGCTGGGGGAAGAAAATTGAAGAGGTTAAGAACATCAGGCCGGGAGAAGTCGTTACAAACCTGCTGACACTACATGAGAAAAGTTTCCTGCTGGTATACACGGTTACCCGGACCGGAACAGCACTCGGCATTATGGCGCCCCGTGAGGAGCTCTACGCACACATCAACGAGCTCAACCGTGCAAATATGTACACCTCCATTATTGTCATTTCGGTCCAGATTATTCTGTATTTTCTCATTGCCCTGTTCATGGTGAGGCGCATATGCAACCCGATCAGTAGGTTAACCGATGTTGCACAGGAAATTGCCGAAGGCGATCTGATCGGAGCATCCAAATCCTTAGCCGCCATAGAGCGTAAAAGCCGCTCGGACAAGGACGAGACCGGGCGGCTATTGGCTGCATTTCAAGGCATGAATAGAAATCTCAATGCCCTGTTTGGCCAGGTCCAGCGTTCCGGAACCCAGGTAACCTCTTCATCCATCCAGATAGCGGCTTCGTCAAAGGAGATTGAATCTGCCATCAACGAACAGGCCATATCCACGAATCAGACCAGCGCTTCCTCCAAGCAGATTTCCGCCACCGCAAGCGCTCTGGCTGACACCGTAAATAAGGTGACGACGGCAGCCACCGAGACCGCCGATCTGGCCAAGTCCGGACAGACAGGCATAGAAGAGATGGCCATGTCGATGCAAGGCGTACTGAAGGGGACGGAATCGGTTTCAGCAAAACTTGAAGAAATTAAGGAAAACACCCTGAATATAGGTTCTATCGTGTCTACGATTACCAAAGTTGCGGATCAGACCAACCTGCTTTCTCTGAATGCGGCGATCGAAGCCGAGAAGGCTGGTGAGTACGGGCTTGGCTTCTCTGTCGTAGCGAGCGAAATTCGTAGATTAGCAGATCAAACCTCTGTGGCCGTGCTGGATATCGAGGATATGGTGAACAGCATGAAAACATCCGTATCGGCCGGAGCCACTGAAATGGAAAGATTTTCCCGGGGGGTCAGTTCGGCGGTGGAGAAAATTAACAAAGTTGGCAAACAACTGGAGGGGATCATGGAGAAAGTGCGGACCCTGCCCCCCAGTCTTGAAGCTGTTAACCAGGGCATGGAAGCACAGTCGGAAAGCGCCGGTCAGATTAGTGAGGCCATGGAACAATTGAATTCAGTCACACACAACACGGTGGCGTCCTTGCGGGAATTTAACCTTGCGGCAGAATACCTGAGCGAGGCCGCCCAGGGCCTGCAGGATGAAGTATCTCGTTTCAGAGTAAACTAAGGGTTGATGAACCTGTAAAAAGCCTCTGGTCTCGCGCAAAGCCGCAAAGGGCGCAAAGTTAACTTATTAATATTAAATGATATTTTCTTGGCGTTCTTGGCGTCTTTGCGAGAGAATATAGTTTTTACGATTACATCAAGGGTTCACTCAAGAATAACTTATTTTTGAATGAGCCCTAAAGTGCCGTTAACAGGATAAAACAATGGGAATCATGCTGAAGCATAAGGTGATCGGCCTCCCGGTCTTAGCAGCCATACTACCGGTATTCGTCATGTTTATACTGACATCTGTCGAGAAGCAAGATGTCACTCATAAAATTGAAAGAGAGTTGGATCTCATCGCCCGGGAAAATTTCGCGCGCATTTCCCTTGCGGTGTATAATACATGCGAGGCCACAAGAAAGATGATTCAAATGGAGTTAGACCGCAACCTGGAGGAATTTTCAGTTCTCCTGGAAGAGATGGGCGGCATTTCAGAGTCATCGAAAATGGTATCTTGGGATGCGGTTAACCAGGTTACCGGCGAGAAGAGAGCCGTGTCGCTCCCGGAAATTCTCGTGGGACCAATTTGGATTGGAAAAAACATGGAGGGCGCCGGCCCCACCCCTTATGTGGACGGGATTCATTCCAAATTTGGGGGGGCGTACAGCATTTTCCAGCGCATGAATAAACAAGGGGACATGATTCAGGTTGCGAGCACCATTCAGACTTCAAAAGACCGGCGGGCGATCGGCAGCTTTATCCCTGCCATGCATGAAGGCGCGCCAAATCCGGTCATCACTACCATAATGAACGGTAAGGTCTACGCCGGCCTCGCATATGTCGTGAATAGCTGGTACGTGTCTGAATTCAAGCCGATCACCGATAATAAGGGGCAGGTTTTAGGCATGCTTTTCACCGGCAAGGTGAATTCTCCCCCTGAGAGCCTGCACCGAGCGATTATTGACATGAAAGTCGGGAAGACAGGCTATGTCTATGTCCTTGGGGGAAAACTCCCCTTTCACCGGGGGCATTACATTATCTCCAAAGACGGCCAACGTGATGGTGAGGATATCTGGAGTTCGAAGGATACGCGTGGACGTTACTACATCCAATCCATCGTAAACAGCGCCATCAGATTAAAGAAAGGTGAAGTGGCCTATGAACGATACCCGTGGCAAAACATGGGTGAGTCAGCGCCGCGGTGGAAAGTGGTAGCCCTCATCTATTTTGAACCCTGGGATTGGGTAATCGGGGCCGGCGCGTATGAAGATGACTATTATGACGTAAGGCAAAAGGTCGAGAGTTCCATGTCTCAAATACTCTGGGTTATGCTCATCAGTGGGCTTGCAATACTGATCCCTGTCGTCGGAATTTCCCTTTTTATGGGAAACAACATTACCAAACGGATAACACAACTGACGAATATCGCAAAAGAAATCGCCAAGGGTGACCTTTCATCAGCAGCCGCCTCCGTGAAGGCACTGGTCGGGGAGGATGATTCTAAAAACCAGGGTCGCTCCGAGGACGAAACAGGTCATCTGCTTAGCTCCATCAAGGCCATGACCGAGAACCTCAACTCCCTGGTGGGCCAGGTTCAGCGGTCCGGAATCCAGGTCACATCTTCTTCCACCGAATTGGCCGCCACTGCCAAAGAGCAGGAGGCCACGGTGTCAACCCAGGTAGAATCCACCAACAGGGTAGTGAAATCGTCAGAAGAGATCTCTCGCGTTGCGACAGAACTGGTTGGCACGATGCAGCAGGTGGCGGCCATGTCCCAGGAAACCGCAGGGTTTGCAAGCAAGGGTCAGACAGACTTAGCGCGTATGGAGGATGCCATGCGCAACATGGAAGCCGCCTCCAAATCAATATCCGGCAGGTTAGCGGCGATCAACGAAAAGGCGGAAAACATCACAAATGTGGTAACAACCATTACAAAGGTGGCGGATCAGACCAACCTCCTCTCACTGAATGCAGCCATTGAAGCCGAAAAGGCGGGTGAGTATGGAAGGGGGTTCAATGTAGTTGCGCGGGAGATACGGAGATTGGCGGACCAGACGGCCGTGGCCACTTTGGACATTGATCAGATGGTCCAGGAGATGCAATCTGCAGTCTCTGCCGGTGTTATGGAAATGGACAAGTTCATGGCCGAGGTAAACCGAAGCGCTGAAGACGTCGGAAAAATCAGCTCGCAGTTGACCCGGATCATAGAGCAGGTTCAGACCCTGTCACCCAGTTTCGACAATGTTAACGTGTCCATGGTCCTGCAATCGGAAAACGCCCAAAAAATCAATGCATCGATGGTAAATTTAAGCGAAGAAATGCAGCAAACAATGGATTCCCTGCGCGAGACCTACGCTGCCATCGAACAGTTGAATGAGGCTGCAAGAGGTCTACAGAACGAGGTCTCACGATTTAAGGTTGGCTGAAGGGAGTGAATCTGGATTAATGTGTGATGAATAAAAAGATTGAAAAATGAAAATGCCCTCAAATATCCCATATTCAATATTCAATATTCAATCACTCAAGTACACGTTTTTGGCCTCGGTCTTCGTGTTCACATTTGGCCTCTCCGCTTCGCTTTCAGCTAAAGAGCTGATAATGGCTATCGGTTTGGCCCTACCCCCCTATAATATTCCTGAAACCAACTCGGGAATAGAGCTGGACATTGTACGAGAGGCGCTCCAAATGAAGGGGTATACGATCAAACCGAAATATGTCCCGTTTGCGCGTGTCAAGAGGGAGCTTAAAAATCAAGAAGTAGATGGGGCTTTGACCATCAACCCGGACTCCGGGATAGAGGCCTTCTATTCTGATGAGCATCTTGTTTGTGAAAACGTTGTGATCAGTTTGAAAAAAAACAATTTCAATATAAAGGATGTCAACGACCTCAGGGACAAAAGCGTCCTCGCGTTTCAGGATGCAACCATTTATTTAGGCAAAGATTTCGCTTTAATGGCTAAGGGGAACCCTCAGTATAGAGAGATCGCCAAACAACTGCTCCAGATCAATTTATTATATACGAACCGAGTCAACACAGTTGTTTTAGATAAGAATATTTTTTATTACTACCGCCAGCACAACAATCAGGTGGACATCTCACAGCCAATTGATATCTGGCGAATCTTTTCTCCGACGCCGTTCAGAGTCGCGTTTATTGATAAAGAAGTCAGGGATGCGTTTAACGAAGGCCTAAAACAGTTGCGCAATACCGGCCGCTATGATGAAATAATGAAAAAATATATAACTCAGTAATGATGCCCCTTTGGGCCTATCCTGACACCCTTGCTTTTATAATACTGGAGTTACTGCCATGAGTAAGTGGAGTATCGTAACAAAGATAGTAGCATCTGCCTGTGGTATTGTGTGCACGCTGGTACTGTTGGGCGGGTTTGTGCTCATTAAGTTTGAAATAAACCTGGTTGATAAGTTCACCAGAGAGATTTTGACGGGGATAAATCAATTCATTGACGACAGGGCAGAAGAAGAAAAGAGTTCTCTACGCAAAAACGTCAAGTTTAATGCTCAAATCCTCAGTAGTATTGGCGCCACATATCTATATAATCTGGATCAGGACGGCCTGAAACAGTCTCTGCGTCCTTATATGAATTACCATGAAATTGAGGCCATAAAGGTGTTGGATGAGAAAGACAAGCCTTTCGCAGCTGCGTGGAGAACTACCGATATTAATATTGGGGATGCACTTCCTCATGATCTGAAACTTGATGGCAAGCTGTCCGTCTCCATCGATTGCATTCATAACGGAAAGAAAATTGGCAATTTTCAGGTCTACTACACCAACACCATACTAAAAGAGAAAATCAAAGCATTGAAAATGGGTGCGTCCAACAAAGCAGAGACGTTTGAAAGTGCCTCTCGTTCACAACTTAATCGCGCCATTGTCAGCCAGAGCATCGGTGTTTTTGTCATACTTCTCGCGTTGGTGGTATCGCTGATTCTTTTTTTGCGTGCGTTGGTTCTGAAACCCCTGAATGCCGTTTCCGAAGCGGCTCACAAATTAGCCAACTTTGATCTTGCTGTAAGCATAAATGCCACAACGAAAGACGAAATCGGTGAGCTCCTGAGGGCAATAGATGGAATGGCCGCATCTTTTAGAAACGTTGTGGGTCAGGTCCAGCGGTCGGGAATCCAGGTCACATCTTCTTCCACCGAATTGGCCGCCACTGCCAAAGAGCAGGAGGCCACGGTGTCAACCCAGGTAGAATCCACCAACAGGGTAGTGAAATCGTCAGAAGAGATCTCTCGCGTTGCGACAGAACTGGTTGGCACGATGCAGCAGGTGGCGGCCATGTCCCAGGAAACCGCAGGGTTTGCAAGCAAGGGTCAGACAGACTTAGCGCGTATGGAGGATGCCATGCGCAACATGGAAGCCGCCTCCAAATCAATATCCGGCAGGTTAGCGGCGATCAACGAAAAGGCGGAAAACATCACAAATGTGGTAACAACCATTACAAAGGTGGCGGATCAGACCAACCTCCTCTCACTGAATGCAGCCATTGAAGCCGAAAAGGCGGGTGAGTATGGAAGGGGGTTCAATGTAGTTGCGCGGGAGATACGGAGATTGGCGGACCAGACGGCCGTGGCCACTTTGGACATTGATCAGATGGTCCAGGAGATGCAATCTGCAGTCTCTGCCGGTGTTATGGAAATGGACAAGTTCATGGCCGAGGTAAACCGAAGCGCTGAAGACGTCGGAAAAATCAGCTCGCAGTTGACCCGGATCATAGAGCAGGTTCAGACCCTGTCACCCAGTTTCGACAATGTTAACGTGTCCATGGTCCTGCAATCGGAAAACGCCCAAAAAATCAATGCATCGATGGTAAATTTAAGCGAAGAAATGCAGCAAACAATGGATTCCCTGCGCGAGACCTACGCTGCCATCGAACAGTTGAATGAGGCTGCAAGAGGTCTACAGAACGAGGTCTCACGATTTAAGGTTGGCTGAAAGAATTGAATACTGAACTTTGTTGAGCGCATAAGTGGCTAATGCAGGCCTTCGGCCGCAACCAAATCAGTAACCGGTGTTGAGGTTTCAGGTTTCGGGTTTCGGGTGTCAGAAAAATAGAATAGTAGTGCACTTAAGACTGAAGCCTGAACACTGAAACCTTCAGTTTCTTACAACATGTTGTCAGTTACAAGGCCTTAAGGGCCTAAGTAGTTGAGTGATTAAGTCATCTTGCTATGGGTGCTCGGCAATTCGTCATTTGGCTTCGCCGTCATTCAATTGTCATTTATTGGCATTCATTGTGATGGGTGGCATGAGTCGCAGTTTCAATCATAAATCATCAATCGACAATCATCAATCCTAAGGGGGTGTTCCGGGCATGCTGGCATTGCTCTTTTATTTGGGTGACACCATGTATACCATGAAGTGTGAAAAGGTAAGAGAAGTTGCCCCGATGGTAAAGTTGAAACAGGTGCCCCACACCCCGGATTACTTTGCCGGTCTCTTCAATTACCGTGGTGTCATTGTCCCGGTAATCGACCTGAGACGCCTCATTCAGGGGCAGCCTTGTCAGATGCGATTCAGCACCCGGATAATCCTTGTGGATTACGTGAGGGATGACCATACGCCCTATATCTTAGGTCTTATGGCCGAACGGGTCACCGAAGCGGTAAGGAAATCCGAAAACGCTTTTGTATCGCCCGGGCTAAGCATGCAGGAAGCACCATTCCTCGGGGGGTTCGTCATGGAGAACAAAGAGATGATTCAATACATTGATCTGGATCTCCTCCCGAACAGCTTCCGGTTTCTTCCCATGATCGAAGGCGGCAATAATGTCCCTGACGACGATTGAATCTTTGCTTGAGAAAGAAATCGGGCTTTCCGCGGAAGCGATCGGATCTGAAGTCATCGCCAAGGCCGTGCGCCTTCGAATTGCCGATTGCGGGCTGCCCGATATTGAAGCCTATCTCAGCCATCTAAAGACGTCCGAGGTAGAAAAGAGGGGCTTAATAGAAGAAGTCATAGTTCCGGAAACATGGTTTTTCCGGAACAGAAACGCATTCGTTTTCCTCGCTAATTACGTTGGAGAGGAATGGCTGCCAAGACACCGGGGTGATCAACTACGCGTGTTAAGCGTTCC
>JACKQG010006338.1_pt1 | contig 12560 bp, 8 predicted proteins | sample 8237621 | NCBI WGS metagenome assembly JACKQG01 (sample SAMN15677084, study PRJNA649215) | marine metagenome | biome: marine; feature: Black Sea; material: saline water; isolation source: suspended particulate matter (SPM) from the Black Sea western gyre | collected 2013-06-09/2013-06-10 | depth...
GACAGGTTTTTTTTATGATTCATCCTCACCTTTACCCCTATGCCGTTAACTTTAGAGCCGGCGCATAAATTAACCCAGCGCCGAAATGTTATTTTTTTGACTCGAAATTTTATAAAAAATTTGAAAATATTCTAAAATTCACAAAATAATAAATTAAAATAAGCCCAAATCGTCATAAGCGACGTTTTAAGACATACTTCTCCTTATTAATTGATTATTTTATTGTTATAATTAATTACAATGATAGCAGAACGTGCAGGGCAAGCATGGTTTTGTCCAGATGCCCCTGAAAATTCAGGCTATCACGTTTACTAAAATGTTCAGCGCAATAGTCAACTTTAATTGTTTTTATAATTCGCTCAATAGCAGTTCGTTTGCTGTAGTGACTTTTCCATCGGGATAAGTGCTGGGGATTATCCCAATCTATTTGTGGGAAATCACTGGCTTTAGTGCGCAGCGTACGTCCCTGACTATTGGGGCAACAATCTTTTTTCAAAAGACAGTGTGAACAAGCCACTAATCTTTTGTTTTTACTGGTGATAATTGGAGCTCCCCAGATATATCGTTGCCTGGTTAGTTCCCTGCCCTTCATCTCTAAAGCCAGCCCAGCATCGCAAACAGGGATACCGTTCTTTGTAAAATGTTTAATGCCTTTGATGTTCTTTGCTGATGGCACGCTGATATTTTTGGGATTAATGGGCGCATAAAGTGTTGCTCCAATTTCATCTCGAACAAAATCTTTATTCTTTTGCGTGTTAAAAGGTCCATCAGCAATAACTCTTTCTATTTTTTTTGTTACAAAGGGAACGTGTTTGACAAGCCGTTTCCAATGTGGTTTCAAGGTTTTCCCGTCGTTTGCGGCAGCATAGTTGACAGCCGCAGCATCGATCGGAACATGAGATTTAGGGAATCCGACAAACGAGGCTTTATGAGCCCAGTATTTTTTATTCTGCGCTTTGACAACAACGGCGCAGCCATGGTCGGTAACTTCCCAGTCGTGTTCGCAATTCTCTTTGTCAACACAAGTGCAGCGTTTAGAGAGTTTGCCAACAGCTCTTTTAACTTTTTTACCCTTTTCATTTACAGTCTCAACTACCTTAAAACCACTATTTCCTTCAACATGAGAAGGGTCAAAAGCTAAATCTTTTTCAATTTCAACCGTACCATCTGTAAGGTTTTGGTTAACTATTTTCCATTTCATTTTATCCCAGATACCGTACAGATTCATGATCTGGTCAAAATGTTCCAGTTTTCGCAGAGACGGGATATTGTGTTGACTATGCTTAGTCTCTTCATCAATAATATATTCAAATCCACATTTACGGGCAAATGATGGATTATTAATAAGTTGGGAATGAACAACATCGGGAGAGTTTTTAAGTCTCATGTAGCTGACACCCAGAAATGCTTTTACTAATCCATAAAAATCTTTAGGTTTACGTCCCGCACCTTTGGGATTATGGTGAATTTTATCAACATCCGTCAAATCGATGGACGGAATTTTAAATAGAATAGTCTTTTTAGATGGCTCTTTGTCAAGAATTTCAAATAATAATTCTTGATAAACGTCATCTTTGTTTGTAGGCTTATTTGTTTGTTTTTCTTGATGTTTTCGCTCCTTTGCTTTTTTGACAAGTTTTCTGTTGAAATCGGCAAGAGCTTTATAGTAAAGGTTTTCTTCATCCAGAAATAGATTAAACTCAAATTTATTAAATACTTTAGTGAAAGTTACATCAGGATTGTTGTCTAATACATAGTCATCAGGTTCATCAAAAAGAGCAACTTGAGCGTGAGTAGCAGCGTAAGCCATGGCATTTTTTCCTTGAGTTAAATCTATTTCAATTAATTAGTTATGTTGAAGAGAATGTACATAATTTTAAGGAAAAATGCTACACTTTTTTTTAATTATTTTGTGTCAATTAATCGAAGCTCAAATTTAAAATATAAAAATGAATTTTACACATCTGCTTTAAAATTGTTATAAATAATAATTTTCAGAACGTAAATTAAGGAATTATGACCAGTAATATTTCTGACTCTGAAATTATGTGTAATAAAATTTTAATTTAACATTATCTAAGTTATTGTTTTTCCTGCGCAGAGTTAATTCTTGCGGAGACTTTTTAGCGAAAAGAGAATTTAACATCATTCACAATTATCAATATGCCTCAATGCCGTTAACTTTAGCGAAAGTAATTTTATATCATTTTTTTTGCGGTTTATCCGTGCTAGTCTGTTATCAGTTCAATCCTGTATAGTTACATTATATTTCATTAAGGTGTACAGACTGTGTTTTGTTTTTTGTGCAAAAGTTTTTTTAACCCGGATCAATTAACTGTTGCAGCGAAAAGGCAAAGGCGAAGCAAGATATAAGATTAAAGCACCCTTCGGGCACAGGGATTAAGGATTTTCCCTTTGCCTTTGCCTGCACTTTAGTGCGTTAGTCTGTTATTAGTACAATTTTCGTTTTTTTTGCAAAAGTTTTCAAATATCTATCGATTGGGTGGATGGGAAGGGACTAATCACCAATAACTATTCACCAATAACTATTCACAAATCACCTATGCAATTTAGTGCGCTGGGACCTTAACCAATTATTCCAGCAGCAACATTTTCTTTATATCGTAAAAGCCCTTCATACGAATCTCATAAAAATATAATCCGGAAGGCAGCTCTTGACCATCGAATTTCACTTCATGCATACCAGGCGTAAATTGTGAATTAGCGAGCACTGCTATTTCCTGCCCAAGAAGACCAACCACTTTGAGGGATACATGGCAAGTTATTTTCACATTGAAACCAATGGTCGTTTCGGGATTAAATGGATTGGGGAAATTCTGGAATAATTCAAATTTATCAGGCAATTCACCATTGGGTAATACTCCGGTACTGGTGACATGCACACTGGCTGTACCGGTTACGCTGTCGTCCTCTACCGAAGCAGTGACTATGAAATCTCCAACAGTCGTCGCCGTGTACAGCCCACCCGGCGTAATTGAGCCTCCGCTAGCTGACCAGGCCGGCGTAATGGGGATTTCGTTTCCTTGAGTATCGTAGCCATTGGCCAGGAACTGTTGTTGATCGTTCACATTCAAAGTCACTTCAGGCGGGGTCACATCAATTATCTTCAACTCCCACGGGATCACATGAACATTGGCTGTACCGGTTACGCTACTCCCTTGTACCGAGGCAGTGACGGTAAAAGTCCCTGCGGTGGTGGCGGTATACAATCCGGTGTTGCTGTCGATACTCCCGCCGGTGGTGGACCAAGTGGCTTGTACAGGAAACGAATCGCGGCTATCATAATGCCCCATCGCCTGGAACTTTTGTTGCTCGTTCACATTCAAGGTCACTTCAGACGGGATCACCTCAATTTCCTTCAACTCCCACGGAATCACACGGACGCTAGCGCATAAAGGACTGCCATCTCTTTTTCCCACGATTTTAGCAACACCATTATCGTTTAACTCCAGGCCCTTGGCTGTCCCGTCTTCAAGCGGGGCGCCCAATGGAACCCAGGTCTGACCGCCATCCAGGGTGATCCACACATCCACTTTATCTGGTCCTTCTCTCTCGTTGTTTACCAGGGCCATACCATTGGCTTTGACGAAATCAATGCGGTCGATTCTTTTTTTGTTATTAGCAAAGGGATTTGCCAATTTAACAATCTGCGTCGACCCTTGGGTCAAGCCGGGAATGGCAACAGGGGTCCAGTTTTCGCCCCTGTCAATTGTTCGCAGCATAACAGCCGACGTGTCCGCACCACCGGTCACAAATCCCGTATCCGCACTGGTGAAAAACACATCTGAAAATCCGCCGTGATCCAATCCGTGGATTTGTTCCTGCCAGTTGTCGCCGCCGTCTTCTGTGTGGAAAATGATCGGAGCGCCCCCGCCAAAATCATCGGCGCCCACGGTCCAGCCGCTATTTTCATCGGTAAAGTAAACATTGTAGAGAATGCCGCTTCGTGCCGGATGATTCACCTGGTTCCAATCCGTGCCGTTTTCGGTGCGCAAGATCAGAGTGGCTTTGGCGTCCTGGTTCCAGCCCACAGCCCAGCCATGGATCTAATTTGCAAAGGTGACTTTTTCCAAAAATCCGCGAACAGGCGGCACGTTTTGAGCCTGCCAGGTAATCCCCCCGTTGGTGGTTTTTAAAACAACAACCAACCCATAATTCGCCTGACCCACTGCATAGCCGGTGTCGGCAGTCATGAAATGGACACCAAATAGGGCACCTTGTGGGGGATGGTTTTGCAATATCCATACAGCGCCGCTATCCACGGTATTTACGATGACCGATGTTCCGGCATTTTCGTCCCAACCCACGGCCCAGCCGGTTGCATCGTCCACAAAGTTTAGATCATACAGCATTCCCTGCTGAAAAGGAAGTGGATGGAATGTCCAGCTTGTATCCTGGGCATTGCTTTGGGTACGCCCAAAGAAAATCCACAGGATAAGAAAAGTAATTAATCCGAAATACTGTTTTTTTTGAATGGAATGATTAATGTACATAACGATCCCTTTCATTTATATAAAATATTTTATATGGTTCGACGGCATAACCGCCGAAACTTATGCACAGAAATTCAAAAAAAGTACCGAGTAAAAATAACAATCGAAATTTCAGAAATCGTGTTGGCGTAATATTATTTTTCCTAAATATACACATTATTTATTTCTATTTTTCATTCTTTAATAAATAATATAGCTAAATAATTTTGGTTTGTCAAGCAGAAAATAAATCAAATAGGAAGTTCGTAAGTAATAGCAAATCAATAGAAGCGAAGATTGTGCTATAAACAGAAACAGAAAAAGACGTAATAGATCACCACTGATTTTATCGAGAAAGTAACTATTTACTTCATTTTTTAAAATAAAGAACCGACGGTGGGATCGCTTGTTTTTTTATGCCGGATCCCTCATACATCACATCAATTGATTCACTTCCGGTATTTTCAAAATAGAGAATTTTTAGAGGATGTTTGCCTGTTGTCAACCTAACTGATTTTTGTTTTTCTTTTTTCCCTTTATAACCACCATTATCAATAATAACTTTATTGTTTATTGACAGCACACAGCCATCATTAGCAGAGGCATAGAATCGATATTCACCTTCCTGTAAAATCCCGATAAAACCTTTGAAGATAATAGCAACATGGTCCTCCCGCTTGCTAATATTTTGAACATTAATTTCATACGATTTCCCATAATTTACAGGCTTCATGGTTTTGATATCGGGTCGTTTATCCCACATTCCTTCATAAACTGTGTAATTCAATCCATTGACTTTGGGATCAACAAATTCAACAGTCATTTCTTTGCAGTAACTTGGCTTATAACCATCTTTGAATGCTCTTGCTTTAACCAAAGATTTATCATAAATTTTTAAAGGCTTTTGATACAACAATGATTTTTCGGTCGGGTCGGTTCCATCAAGAGTATAATATATGTTTGCTCTTTTAGTAGCTGATTCAATAAAAATTGTAGCTGCGTCCGGTTTGAAAAAGATTGAGTCTTCAGGCATAATATCGGGTGTGCAAACGGGAAGTTTTTCCACCAAACCCGATATTCCTTTTGAAACAAACTTGTACTTTCCTGAACCGACTTCAATTATGGCTTTATTTTTTTGCATTTTAATAATTTTTGTATCTTCACCGTTGGCGATGGTTTTACCATTTTCGGTTATATTAGCCACATCGACTGCCGGTAAATAAACAGTTGCGGTTGTATTCACAGGTATCTGAATATCTAAAAATAAATTTTCTCCTTCCCTGTTCCAGGATGAGGTAATTTTACCATGCAGAGAATTATATTCTGCCTTGGCATAATTTAAATCACCTAATAGACAATTGGGTTTGATAACAATGTTTTTAAATCCCGGTGAAAACGGATCAGGATTTATCCCGGCTAATAATTGAAAAAACCAGCGGCAGACACTGCCAAACATGGGATGACTGTGGGAAAGTTTTCCATCCCAATATTCCCATAAAGTTGTAGCGCCTTTTTTGATAGCATAACCATAACCTGGATAATCACGCTGATTCATAATTTCGCAGGCGACATCCTCCCTGCCGTACTTTGTAAGGATATCTAACATTAAAGGCATTGCGATAATCCCGGTATCAAGATGGCCCTTATTTTTTTTGACATTTTTTATCAGGCTCTCAAGAACGTTGCTGATGTATTTCTCCGGCACCAAATCAAAAGCCAAAGGAATAACATTGGCGCCCTGCCAGCCAATGGAATAGCTGCCCTTTTCTCGATCCAAAAATGCTTCATTCAAATCTCGTTTTATCTTATTGAACAAATCTAAAAAATAAGATTCATCCTTTGTTTCCCCTAAAACTTTGGCAGCCTGTTCCATTATTTTTACAACGCGTGCATAAATACAAGTATTTACCAGTGCCGGCGGAAGAACCATTTCGTCAGGAGTCGCCCAATCTCCAAGGCACCAGGCGCCGGGCTCTTCCTTAACGACAAGTCCATTTTTATTTGTGCGGGTACCAAGATATTCCACCCAATGTTTCATACCTGAATAATGATTTTTGAGAACCCGGGTATCGTCGTAAAAAGTGTACATGAACCAGGGGAGAAAAATATAAGCAGAGCCCCACCCGGGACCTCCTCCGCCGCCACCAAACGGAGCAGTATGGGGGACAAATCCTGTTTTTATGTTTTGCGCATCCTTTATGTCATTAAGCCATTTGGTAAAAAATGTAGCCATATTAAAATTGAATTCAGCTGATTCTGTGAGGTAGGTCGCATCACCAGTGTAACCAAGCCGTTCCCGATGGGGGCAATCACTGGAAACTGCACCATGCATATTTCCCAAATGTGTTCGCTTATAATTTTCCAGGATTTTATTAAAGAGATCATTTGAACATTCAAATTTTCCATTTGGCTCAACTGCTGTGTTGACAACCCGGGCGTCTAAATTGTTAATAGTAAACTCACCATCAGAGCCCGAAACTTCCACATAACGAAATGCATGCCATGTAAATCGAGGTTCGTAAATTTCCAGTCCCTCACCATTACAAATATACGTATCTTTTTGCCGATAATCTTTGCCAAACTCTTCAATAAATCCCAAACTGATTTTCGAACCTTTTGTGCCTGTTACTTTTAATCGTGCCCAACCGGAAATCATTTCTCCAAAATCATAACGGAAAACACCGGCTTGATGATTAGTAACCGAAACAGGTTGGATTGTCCTGATAATTTTATCGGGCGGAGACATTTGTGCCCTTAATTGACCTTGCGGCGCGTTTTTAATTTGAACGGATTCCCAGGCAGAATTTTCGCAGCCCGTCCTATTCCAGCCAGTCAATTCTAAACGGGCGTCATAAATCTCACCGGTAAAGATTCCATCATGAATTATCGGGCCGGTGGAAAACTTCCAACTATCATCACTAACAAAACTCTGACTGGTCCCATCTTCATATTCAACATTAAGTTGCAGAATCATTCGGGGAGTACCGTACCATAAATATCCTTCTTCTGTTCTGTCCCTTTGATTATACCAACCGTTCCCAAGAATCACTCCGGCAGCGTTTTTACCTTTATTAAGATATTCGGTAATATCGAAAGTTTCATACAATACACGGGCAGATATTTTATTGTCGAAAGGATAAAGCAGGTTCCTGAAATCCCGCTGGTCGTAATTTGTCTGATTGGGTGATAACACATGATCACCCACTTTTTTACCGTTGAGATATAATTCGTAATAACCAAGTCCACAAACATAAGCCCGGGCGGTTTTTTTTGGTTTTGGCAGGGTAAATATTTTGCGCAGATAGGGAGCAGGATCTGTTTGCAAAGAATTCATGTTTTCTTCCCCAGGAGCGCCAATCCACTTTGCTTTCCAATTTTCCCTGTGCAATAAGCCCATTTCCCAAAAAGCAGTTTTACTCCACGGCGAGAGAATTCCATCTTTGTCCCAAACGCGTACCTTCCAGTAACAACACAATCCCGAGGTTAATTCTTTTCCTTCATAAACAATTTGCACCGACCTGTTTGATTTTATTTTCCCTGAATCCCAGAGATCACTTTCGTTCGCTTTTAGCTTTTCCGGGGTGGCAGCAACAAGAACCTGGTACGCGGTTTGTTTCTGCCCTCGTTTCTCTGAAAACAAAATCCAGTTAAGCCTGGGTTTAGCTGCATCTATTCCAACTGGATTTTTAAAATATTCGCAGGTTAGTTCTTTGACAATAATATTCATCTTATTGCCTGTGCAAAATATCAGAAATGTTTGTGATAATAGGAGTAAAGAAGTAAGAATTAATTTTGGGAACATCGATAAGAAACTTCCTTTTCTTTTTAAATTATACCGCGGAAGCCTGGCTAACGCAGCAATATCATTCTTCGATTTTGTTCAAAAGAACCTGTTTTAAGTTTGTAAATGCCTGTCCCGCTGCTCAAATCAGAAGCATCAAAAAATACGGAATATTTGCCGGTATTTTGAACCTGGCTGACCAATGTTGTTACGACACGTCCGCTGATATCAAAAACAGATAGTTTAACAGTACTCTTATTTGCTAGTGTATAATTGATTCTTGTTAAAGCATTAAAAGGATTAGGATAATTTTGACTCAGATGGACTTCATGCGGTATATTTGCTACATCATTTTTTAGTGAAGTTGCTTCCTGAACATTTATGTAATCTTGTTTAATTTTTTGATTTTGTACATTAAAATTAAATGCTGTTAATGATACTGAATATGTTCCGGGAGTTTGATACGAATGTAAAGGATTTTGCTCAGCGCTTGTTAATGCCTCAATTATGGGTGCTTCTAATTATCAAATAGTTTTGGTAATCACATAAACAGGGTGCCCAGGAACTTGATTTTTCTTTTTTATTGTATGGGCTAAAGCCCAAGTTTTTTCAAGTTTCACCCCCCATCCTAAAGGATGGGGTTAGTCAGTTGATATTATTGCAATTAACGATTATGACTAACCCCACCCTTCAGGGTGGGGATTAATCAACTAACAACTTTTTTGGGCTTTAGCCCCAAAATTTATACATTACCCAAGTTCTCGGACAGACTGTACAGGCAATGCACTCCTTCTTTTACCAATTACTGAGGCATTACAGCGCTTGTTTCATCATCTCCAAATTCCCAAAAGTATCCTATTATATTACCGGTAGATTCGTTATTAAAGTTTACGATCAGGGGTGCTGAGCCTTCTATTGGATCTGCAGAAAAATTAGCAATAATACTGGGCTGAACGCTCGTATTAACCAGGAAATCTTCATATACATTTTGCGTAAGAACATTATCCGCATCATAAGCAAGCAAAACCCGGATCGATAATTCTCTAATTGGCGCTGCCTGTGTTACAAAAAGTGTATAATGGGTTTTTACTTTTAGAATGCCTGTTATAACTTTGAAGCTATCCACGGTTCCTGCAACATATAATGAATCTTCACCAAGAATACTAATGACTACATTTGTGACAGGCAGAATGGAGATTGTATGTTCCCTGACAATCTGAATCGATTCTCCCGGGGCGATCCCAATTTTTGTTTGAGAATAAAGTGTTGTTGTACCGATAAAGAATAAAGTCATTAAAACAGATAATTTATAATTCATCGATTGAAAAACAATATTTTTACTATTCATTATTTGATTCCGTTAATTGTGCTTTAAAATATTATGGATACGTTAACCCATAAGCTCACCGGCGGCAAGGGAGCGCAGCGGAATTGCCATCCGGTGCAGCGCCTTGTTGGGCGTTTATAATTCTATGGATCAATTTATTACTCATTTGAATAGCTAATTTCTCATCAGTATTTGCAGCCTTAATTACCTCATTAGCCTCTATATTATCAATCATTTCAAACTGATTTTGGCTTGGGCAAAAACAGTCGTTTAAATCACCCGGTTCAAATTTATCTAAATTGTTCCCATAACTTCTTTTGTTGGCTTTTATGACCTCCTGGCCTATGTCGCTCAGTAAATAAACGAACAACTTATCTATAAGATGTTCGCCAAACATATTTGGATAAAAAGCATGGAAGCAAGTAAAGTTAATTGCTGTTGTAAGATTTCTTATTACCTTAAGACGTCCTCTGCTAAACACACCAAACAATATCGGAGCAGTCTTTCGATGTTCTATTTTATACCAAGGTCTCCTCATTTTTGTAAGATACCTTTTGTGGTAACTTAGTTTTTCACCTTCGTCTATATATTTGCGTATTAGTTGGCTCTCATGATCTTTTACATCTAAGCAATAAACGGGTTTATCTGAATCATATAGAATATCAAAGTCATATTCCGTAAATACAGATTTACGTATTTGAGGGCTTTTTGTAATACACTTACAGATATTACCACTATCCAATTTCCACTTTTCGATTTTTGGTTTTGTAAGTGCAAAGAATTCGTTTGCACCTGTAGCAATGCCTCTCATGAATGTGCCATATAGTGACAACTTAACAAAACCGTTAGGAACAACCTGTTCAGAAAATAATGACAACAGAATAGGTGTCCACTTTTTGTTGAACGGCAAATCCGATGACTCTACTTTTCTCTGATAGTAATTACTAATATCTGATATTTGACCAATATCATTATCTGATTTAATTTGCGTAATCTTGATGGATTCCTTCTTCCCGTCTTGTTTGCATAGCAACACACAAACTGTTGTGGTTGCATCTGGGAATATTTCTTTCTCATTTGAGAAAATTATTATTTGTTTTAACAAGTGGTTTTCGAGAAGGCTATTCTTTATTTCCTTGCCATAGCCTGTATTAAAAAACTCGAACGGCATAATAAATGCCAAGCTTCCATTATCATTAAGTTCGCTCAAAGCTTTTACAAGAAAAACAGATGAGATATTAGAATAGCCAACAAGTTTTTTTCCTACTTGTTTTTCTATTTTTGGTAATACATCATGTCTTTTCAGAAATTTCTGAAATCTCATATAAGGAGGATTGCAGATAATTCCATCAAATGTACCAGCATTAGCTTCAAGATAATCACGATTATTGATTTTTAGATTTGCCTTGTTCGCGTCACCATTAAGATAGTCAATAATATTTTCATCAAGCTCATACCCGATAAATTGAAATCCTTGACTTTGTTTGACCTTAATTGCTTCATCGTAAAACACACCAAGTCCGAATGCGGGATCTAATATCGTTTTTGGATTATCTTTCATAATCCACTGAACCATAAGGCGAGATACTGATAATGGCGTAAAGAATTGACCATAATCTTTCCTATGATCAATAGATGTTTGATTTATATACTCAGATTCATGCATTAATAACGTCTCTCATAAATATTTCATTATCGAGATAACCTTTACCGCCCTCGAAGGTTACATAGAACAGCAATCTGCCTCTATCTAACTCTTTCATAGCGGACTTATGTTCTGGCATATCTATCTTTCCTATAATTTCTTTTCCTATTTTTACGTTCACTTTTATTGTTGTTTTGCCTTGATTTTTTACATCCCTTTCGATTGAAAATTTATTCCCTTCATTGTCGTCGTTCGAGACAAGTTCAAGAATGTCTTGAAAAGAGATCACATAAGCTTTATCGAAAAACACCTGCAAGTAAAAATGTTTGACATTGTATTTTTGAATCCATCTGTTTACGAGCGCAACATCTTCCATCTTTGGTGTAATACTTAGATAGTCTCTCTTGTGAAGCGTTTTTATGTTTTCTTTTAATTCTTTCAAAAGCGCCGTTAAATCTCTAAGCTCTTGAGTTAATGACCATGATGGACGTCTAAAATCCAGCTCTTTAAAAGTCTCGTCTGTTGCTTCCAAAATAAGTTTATAAATAGCATTATTTTTTCGTTCAAGTAGATTGCCAAGCTCCCCTTCTAATAAGTTATAACGAATATCCGTGCATTTTTTTATTGCCCCTTGCTGTCTTTCATCCATGAAGGCCGTGTATTTGTCGATTAGAAAAGAACTTGATCTTACTTCTAATGCAACTATTGCCTTTCTAATATGTTCATCATTTTCAATGTCAACACATCTATCTGGAAAGTCAGTTAATTTGAATATTAAAAGGTCTGGCCTTTTTCCTATTGAGTTAAGTTCACTCTGATATTCCATATAAAAATCAGCAAAACCATCATCACCTGCTGCTATTGAATCAGATCGCCCATATTGAACAGCAAAATACTCAGATGAAAATCCATTAATTGCCTTATATACAACTTGGCTCCGCCCAATCGCCTTGTTCCTTATTTGTGAGGAATTCGGAATTAGCCATCGTTGGTGGTCGCCCTGTCATTTGTATTTCTGTATCAATCTCAAGAGGTGATTGCTGAATAAGATTAAGGATGTCGTCTTTGTACATTTTTGCTCCTTGTTGTTTTACGCCTAACGTTTTGGCTTACACGCCAGCGCAACACCCGCACAGAATTTCGGAAAAGCACGGAACATAATTAACAATCAGAAATTCAAAAATCGCGCTGCCGCTAGCTGGTCGAGTACAGCCACAGGTTAGCACAACGGACTACAACCAACGCACCACTTTTTAGTAAACGCACCGAATTAAAAACGCCTGGCAACGAACGATAAAAAAACTAACCCACAGA
>JACKQG010006339.1_pt1 | contig 12560 bp, 10 predicted proteins | sample 8237621 | NCBI WGS metagenome assembly JACKQG01 (sample SAMN15677084, study PRJNA649215) | marine metagenome | biome: marine; feature: Black Sea; material: saline water; isolation source: suspended particulate matter (SPM) from the Black Sea western gyre | collected 2013-06-09/2013-06-10 | depth...
GTTATCCATCATTTTGTCAAAACTCTTTGGTTGCGGTTCACCGTGAAGGTTCACCATGAACGGCTCTGCGTGGAATAATCTGCACCCGCACCGATCCACTTTTGCGTTCTATGCGCTCCACGCTTACAGCGTGGCAAGCTTTCGCGGCTAACCTCTCCCTTTCACGTCAGACCAAGGGGCGTATTCTGGTTTAGTTTGATTGCCCTATGGCGTTGAGCGGACTACGCTGTCCGCAAGAACAGAAACCCAGTCAGCAAAAAGGGAGATGATTATGAAAAACACGTTACTCTACACATTTGCACTTGGATTACTCCTTGGATCTATTTTTGGCCAGACGACCGCCGGACATTGGGTTACAGCCTGCGGGGTTCTGCTGCTGCTCATTGCCGGCGGGATGAGCTACATCAAACACAACAAAAAGAAGAGCGTGATCCTGTAAGCAATCGCCACGGGTAGAAAACAAAAAGGCTCCACCGAATCCGGCGGAGCCTTTGTTTGCAGGAAAAGCGGCGCATAGGAAGCGCCGCATTCCAAATTAAGAATTAGCGCGAAAATATTCGACGAGCTGATTGGTGGAGCTGTCGTGGTTGAGCTCCGTATCGCCCTGCAGTTCCGGAAGAATCGCGGAAGCGAGAACTTTACCAAGCTGAACGCCCCACTGGTCGAAGGAGAAGATGTCCCAGATCATGCCCTGCACAAAGATTTTGTGTTCGTAGAGGGCAACGAGCTGTCCGAGCACCTCGGGCGTCAGTTTGTCGGCCATAATAGTGTTGGTCGGACGGTTGCCTTCGAAGGTTTTGTGCGGGACGAGTTCGGCCGGAGTTCCTTCGGCTTTCAGTTCTTCGGCGGTTTTACCGAAAGCAAGCGCCTGAGTTTGCGCGAAGAAGTTGGCCATCAGCTTGGCATGGTGGTCGCCGATCGGATTCTGGGATTTACAGAAGCCGATAAAATCGCACGGGATGAGTTTCGTTCCCTGATGAATGAGCTGATAAAAGGCGTGCTGGCCGTTGGTGCCGGGCTCGCCCCAGATCACCGGGCCGGTTTGCCATTCAACACGTTTTCCATCCTGCGTAATGTACTTGCCGTTAGATTCCATGTCGCCCTGCTGGAAGTAGGCGGCGAAGCGGCTGAGGTACTGGTCGTACGGCAAAATGGCCTGCGTGGCGGCGTCGAAGAAGTTGTTGTACCAGATGCCGAGCAGCGCGAGAATAACCGGCATGTTTTCGGCGAACGGCGCGGTGCGGAAGTGGCTGTCCATCGCATGGAACCCGGCGAGCAGCTTGCGGAAGTTGTCCGGGCCGATGGCGATCATAACCGGCAGACCAATGGCGGAGGTGAGCGAGTAGCGCCCGCCGACCCAATCCCAGAAGCCGAACATGTTGGCGGTATCAATACCGAATTCGGACACGGCATCGGCATTGGTGGAGAGCGCGACAAAGTGTTTAGCGACCGCGGCGTCATCCTTCAGCGTTTCGAGTGCCCAGTCCTTCGCACTCTGCGCGTTGGTCATGGTTTCCTGCGTGGTGAAGGTTTTGGAGGCAACAATGAAAAGTGTTTCTTCGGCGTCGAGGTCGCGTACGGCTTCGGCGATATGCGTGCCGTCAACATTGGAAACAAACAGGATGTTCAGGTCGCGCTGCGTATAGGGTTTGAGGGCTTCGTAGGCCATGACGGGGCCAAGGTCGGAGCCGCCGATGCCGATATTAACGACCGTTTTGATCGGCTTGCCGGTGTAGCCTTTCCACTCGCCGGAACGGATTTTATCGGAAAAGGCGCTCATGCGGTCGAGCACGTCGTGCACAGCCGGAATCACGTCTTCGCCGTCGACGATCACGCTGGCGGTGCGCGGCGCGCGCAGCGCGGTGTGCAACACCGCGCGGTCTTCGGTGCGGTTGATTTTTTCGCCAGTGAACATGGCTTCCATTTTCTCACGCAATCCGGCGGCGTCCGCCAGCGCAGTGAGTTTTTCCATGGTTTCAGCGGTGATGCGGTTCTTCGAATAGTCGAGCAGCAGGTCGCAGGCGGTCATCGAAAAGGCTTCGGCGCGGGCCTCATCGGCGGCGAACAGGTCGCGCAGGTGTTTCGGCTCAATAGTTTTCCAATGATTGGAAAGTTCAATCCATTCGGGGCGTTCAGTCAGTTTCTGGCTCATAAAAAGGTCTCCGGTTGAAATTAAGCGGCGAATCCTAACGGCAACCCGCGGTGGCATAAACTCAAAAATGGATCAATCTCCTTTGTTTTAAAGGGGTCTATGTGTAGAATTCCTCCCTGTATGCAACTAACAAAAAAATACGTTTACCTTCTGCTGATCCCGGTTCTTTTCTGTTCCTGCGGGAATGAAAGCGTTCCATCATCTGAGTCCGGCTCGTCCGCCAGTAATAAAAAGCCGCTTCCGATCAAACGGATCGCCGCGCGGGTGGCCGATCGTCTGCCCCATGTTCACCTCAACCGCAACAAGTTTGACGATTCGATTGCCACCAACGCGCTGGCGATTTTTATTGATTCGTTCGACTTCGACCGCACCTATTTCCTGGCCTCTGATATTGCGGAGTTCCAACAGCAGGCCACCCTGCTCGACGACCAAATCAAAGACGGCGATACCTCGTTTGCACAGGTTGTTTTTGAACGCTTCAAGGAACGGGTTCTTGACCGTGTGGCATACGTGAACCAGCTGCTCGACAAAGGGTTTGACCTGACGGTCGACGAAACCTATCGCTGGAAACGGGAAAAAGAGCTCTGGGCGGCAACCGAAGCCGAGTGGAACGAGTTGTGGCGCAAAAAAGTTAAAAACGAATATGTCGGACGGGTGGCCATGCTCGAAGTACCGACTCCGGAAGAAGATGAAAAGGACCTTAAGGCGGAAGCCGAAGAGAGTGGAGAAGCAGTAGAAGAAGAGAAGGTTCTCTCGCCGGAAGAGTTTGTCCGCGAACGCTACGAGCAGTATCAGAAAGTGGTCGAAACCAATTTTGATGAAGAAAACATTCTGCAGCGCTATCTGAGCGCCTTCACGCAGAGCTACGATCCGCACAGCGACTACCTCTCCCCGCGCGGCGTTGAAGATTTCGATATCCACATGAGCCTGTCGCTCGTCGGCATCGGTGCTATGCTCAAAACCGATGACGGCGCCGCCGAGATCACAAAAATTATCGCGGGCGGGCCGGCCGATCAGGATGGACGACTCAAAGCGGGCGACAAGATTATCGCCGTGGCGCAGGGGAACGAAACCCCGGTGAGCATCATGCATTGGCCGCTGAGCAAAGCGGTTCGGCTGATCCGCGGAGAAGTCGGAACCGAGGTAGTGCTCACGATTATTCCCGCCGAAGACAAAACGGGAACCCGCACGAAGAGACTCCATCTCATTCGCGACAAGGTGAAGCTGGAAGAACAAGCCGCCAGCGGCGATGTGTTTGACTCCGTCGGCACCAATGCCCTGCCGCACCGCCTCGGGGTGGTCACCCTGCCCGAATTCTATGCCGATTTCGAAGCCGCCCGCCGGGGAGACTCGGATGCCCGAAGCGCTTCAACCGATATCCTCAACATTCTCAATCGCTTTGCCACCAATCAGGTCGACGGGGTGATCCTTGATCTGCGCAACGACGGCGGCGGTTCGCTTCCCGAAGCCATCACTATTACGGGAATGTTCATTCCGCTCGGCCCGGTGGTTCAGGTGCGCGAAAGCCGCGGCGTGTCGGTTTTGCCCGACGGCGACCCCACCACCGTCTATTCCGGACCGCTGGTTGTCCTGGTCAACCGTATCAGCGCATCGGCTTCAGAAATTGTCGCGGCCGCTCTGCAGGACTACGGTCGCGCCGTCATCGTGGGTGACAGCAAAACCCACGGCAAAGGAACCGTACAGACGGTCCAGCCGCTTTCCATGCTCTCAGACGACCTCGGCTCGCTCAAAGTGACCACCGCCAGCTTTTACCGCATTGCCGGGGGCTCGACCCAGATGCGCGGCGTGGTGCCGGATATCGTCCTGCCATCTCTGTTCGACACGCTTGAAATCGGCGAAGAATTCCTGCCGAACGCCTTGCCGTGGTCGCAGGTCAACAAAGCCTATTACCGCCTGTGGAGCCCATCGGTTAAGCCCCTGTTGCCGGCACTCAAAGAGCAATCCGAACAACGCATGGACAACAATCCCGCCTTCACCAGTTTCCTTGCCAAACGCGAGCGTATTCGCAGTCGGATGGAAACGCCTGAAATTTCCCTGCTGCTCACCGAACGGGTGGAGGAAATTATGGCCGAGCAGGAATTAGAGAATATCCAAACCTCGATGCTGTCCGACTCAACGGATGATGAGAAAAAACAAGAGGATCCCACCCTCGATGAGACCCTCTTGATTCTATCCGATCTGGTTGATCTCTCCTCTTCAAACGCGCTCGCCGATATTCAGCGGCCGTGATGGATCGCCGGCGAGATAGAGCGTCTGAGTCGGGAACGCAAATTCGATCCCCTCGTCATTGAAGCGCTTCAGTAGCTCCAGATTAAAGGACTGATCGAACGCCAAGAACGCCCAGTAGTCCGGCGGAGCGAACCAGTAGATCACCAGAATGTTCAGCGACGCGGAGTTGAAGTCGTTAAAGAACGCGCGCGTCGGAAAATCCGGATGCATTTTTTCGTTATGCGCATCGAGAATCTCTTTGATGATTGCAATCGCGCGCTCCACTTTTTCAGGCGGCGTGTCATACGTAACGGTGATGTTGGCTACACGCTTGATATAGGGGCGCTTGCTGATGTTGCGGATCATCTTGTTGGCCAGCTCGCCATTGGGAACCGTCACCAGATGGCCATCGAGCGTGCGGATACGCGTCGAGCGCATGCCGACCTCTTCGATGGATCCGTCCGTCCCGTCCACAACAATCCGGTCGCCGAGTTGGAAGGGATGATCGGCAAAAATGACCAGCGAGCCGAAGAAGTTTTTAATGGTGTCCTGCGCGGCCAGCGCAACGGCTAAACCGCCGACACCCAGACCGGTCAAAATGGAGGTGATCGGTTTATCACTCAACTGCTGGGCAATCTGCACCAATCCGAGCACCACAACCACCGTTCGTAATGTTTTTCGCACCAGCGGCACGAGCATGTCGTCGAGCGTCGTGTCGGTTTTAGCGGTCAGGCGCTTCATCCAGTAATCCATCAGCTCAACGAGCTGATAAATCACGTAGGTCACAATCACCGTAAGAAGCACCCCGACGGTATCATCGCGCACGAGTGCCACTTTTTCGGGCAACGCCCACAGTTTAATAGCCAGACAGATTCCCAGCCCCGCCGTGGGGAACATCACCGTGCGCGACATCAGCGCCAGAATCGTTGCCCGGAACGCGCCTTCTTCAAACTGGGCTTTCTCTGCTGTTTTTTTGGCAAACACCTTCAGCAGCTTCCCGGCAATAAAACCGGCCAGTATAATCGAAATCATCAAGAACCAGTCCCATCCGGAGTTGGTCACAACCTCTTCTGTGGCTGTCACAATCACCTGCTCCACTGTATTCGTTACCGTCATAGCCTTCTCCTAGCGAGCGTTACGCTCTGTCATTTCTTTCAAAAAACCCACTGTCGCTGTGGTTAGCATATCCGCCGAAACGCGCCAATCCCAATTCCCGGTCGTTGTGCCGGGCTTGTTCATACGGCGCCCCTTTCCAAGCACATCCTGAAGCGGAAGAATCGCCCAGCGCGCGGGCGAGCGCATCGCCAGCTCGACGAGATCATGATGAATGTGATCACCGTGCGTATGCAGATAGATCCGCACCCGGTGACGTGTCTCTTCATCCAGATGCTTGAACCACGCCTTGGTTGTTTCATTGTCATGTGTGCCGGTATACACCACGCGGTCCTCTTTGCCCTCGGGAAGATACCCCGGCTTGTGCATGTCCTCTGCGCCGAAGCGGAATTGAAGCACCGTCATGCCGGGAAAGCCGCACTGTACGCGCAGTGCATCCACCTGCTTGGTAATCACGCCGAGATCCTCGGCAATCACATGATCGCCCAGCCGGAATTTTTTTCCAAACCGTGGCTTGTCCGTCGAAGCCTTGGCGGAGGAGGAAACTTTTCGCAGGTTTCGTTGCAGATATTGGAACAGGTCACCGTCCGGGCCCTTGACCCACTTGCCGTTCTCGGCGGTCGGCTCATCAGCCGGGATTTCCCAATAGGCCTCAAAAGCGCGAAAATGATCCATGCGCACCACATCAACCAGCTCCAGCGTGCGGCGCATACGGTTGGTCCACCACTCGTATTTGGTTTTCTTGTGCGCCGTCCAGTCGTAGAGCGGATTGCCCCACCGCTGACCAGTCTCCGAAAAATAATCCGGCGGCACACCGGCAACTACGCTCGGCGTCCCCTGCTCATCCATCAGAAACAGCTCGCGATTGGCCCACACATCCACTGAATCGCCCGCCACAAAAATCGGCACATCCCCGATAATGTCGATTTTCAAGGTTTGGAAAAAATCCTTCATTTTTTTCCAATGGTTGGAAAAAATGTACTGCAGGATCTTGTGATGGCTGATTTCCGTTGCGTGCTGTTTGGCGAATTTTTTCAAGGTTTGGGCATCGCGATCGCGCAGCGCCTCCGGCCACTCCATCCACGACGCGTCGCCCTGCGTTTCGCGAATCGCAATGAACAGCGCGTAGTCGTCGAGCCAGTACGATTCCGCTTTGCAAAACTGGCGGAACGCCTTGGTCGGGCTGAAGCGTTCGCACACGCCATTAAGAATCTTCACGCGCGCCTCAATCACCGCCGGGAAATCGATTTTGTGCGGATCGAATTCCGGAAAGCGGCTGAGGTGGTGTTTAGTGAGCAGCCCCTCCTCGATCAGCTCATCGAAACTGATCAACAGCGGATTGCCGGCGAACGCCGAGCTGGAGGAATAGGCCGAGTAGCCGAAGCCAATCGGATTCGTCGGCAGAATCTGCCAGAGCTTCTGACCGGACGCGGCGAGAAACTCGCCGAACTTCCGCGCCTCCGGACCGAGCTCGCCCATTCCCCATTTACCGGGCAGTGATGTGATGTGCAGCAAAATGCCGCTTTTACGTTCTAAATTCATACTGCGCACGATACGGACAACCCCTGCCGGTTGCAAGTTACCACGCCGGGATTCGGACTGTTTCGGCAAAACACGGGATTGTTCAGATCGGGGGAAAGCAATAGAATCCTCAGATGATTACAGCTGTTTTTGCCATACTGATTGGGCTTGCCCTGCTCGTTTGGAGTGCGGGCCGTTTTGTGGAAGGATCCGCATCCGTTGCACGTCATTTCGGAATGCCGCCCTTGCTGATTGGTATGGTGATTGTGGGATTCGGAACATCTGCCCCCGAAATGGTCGTTTCTACGCTGGCCGCTTTTGAAGGCAACCCGGGCATCGCCCTTGGCAACGCATACGGATCCAATATTGCCAACATTGGGCTGATACTGGGCGTAACTGCTCTGATCAGTCCGATCCGGGTACATTCAACAGTCCTGCGCAAGGAGCTGCCTATCCTGACGCTGGTGACTCTTCTGTCCATTGGTTTGATTGCCAACCTTGATTTATCAAGACCCGATGCAGTTCTCCTGCTGCTGGTTTTCGGCGGACTGATGATCTGGACAATCTCTCAAGGATTGAAACAAAAAACCGACTCGCTGGCAAAAGAGGTTGAGCTGGAAACGGCTAAAAAAACGACACCGTTGAAGCGGGCGGTTTTCCGACTGGTGACCGGGTTGCTGTTGCTGATCGCCAGCTCTCGGATTCTCGTCTGGGGTGCCGTCGATATTGCTCAGATTTTTGGGGTCAGCGATATGATCATTGGTCTAACGATTGTGGCTGTCGGCACCTCCTTGCCGGAACTGGCCGCGTCTGTGATTGCGGCGCGCAAGGGTGAGCATGATATTGCTCTGGGAAACATTCTTGGTTCCAATCTGTTCAACACGCTCGCCGTTGTCGGTATCGCAGGAACCATTTGTCCTTTTGCGATGGAGCCTGCAACCCTCTCCCGCGACATGATCGTCATGGGGGCGCTGACCATTTCACTGTTCCTGATCGGCTACGGCTTCAGGAAACGGCCGGGGCGCATAAACCGCTGTGAGGGAGTGGCTCTGCTACTGGTTTATGCGGGATATACAGCATGGCTGATCAGCACGGTTTAAAATCTTCTTTCGAAGGCGGCAACCCGCATTTCCGTGGGACACAAAATAAGGCTGACTCCAAGAGACAAAAGCAAAACGGTACATGCGGGCCGGGCAAAAATGTGCCGCAGGCGTCTCGCCTGCTCTGGCCGCATTTCAATCCACGCCCCCCCCTTTTTGGTTGGCCGGATTGTCTTCTTCAAAATCCATCCTGTCAATATCAGGGAATCCCGGCGTTTTTCTCTTGTCGGCGACGATGCTTTTTGAGTCCATACGCAGCTATGAACGACCAACTTACCAAAGGCCATTTCAAGGGACTGAACATTGCGTTCAGCTGTGCGGTGACAACGCAGACCGTGAATGAGATTGTGATTCGTCACAACTGCGACCCGATTGCCGCCCACATTCTGGGGCGCTCGCTGACCGGCGCACTGCTCAGCGCCGCCATTCTGCCGGAAGACAACCGGTTGAATGTCTGCTGGAAATACAAAGGTACCCTGCGAACCATCGTGGCCGATGCCGGACAGGACGGAACGGTCCGCGCCTTCATTTCACCGGCGCAGCTTGGCGAGACGGACAATATGAACGATCTCTATGGCGATCTAGGCGACTTGCAGGCGGTTGTTTCCGAAGATGGGAAAATTCTCAACTCCGGCACCGCGCCGGTGTCGCTGCAGGATGCGATCAAAGACCTCGCATTCTATCACTGCGTCAGCGATCAGGTTGAAACCGGCATGACCGCCCTGATCGGATTTAACCCCGACCCTGAAAACCCCGTCCAGATCTGTCAGGGCTGGATGATTCAAGCCCTGCCCGACTGTGATCTGGAGCTTTTTGAGCGTGTCCGCCAGCGCATGGACGAACCCGCGTTCCGCGATTTGCTCACACAGGTCGCCGAGCCGGAACAGGCCGCCGCCGTGCTGGTGGCTGACGAGCCGGGCTTTGAAGGGTTCCATATGGAGGCGTGCAGCGAACCGCGTTTTGTCTGCCCCTGCAGCAAAGAGAAAATGAGCGCGGTGGTGCGCACCCTGCCGATTCCCGAGCGGATGGAAATCGTTCAAAAGAAAGAGCCGCTCACGATCCAGTGCCAGTTCTGCAACGCGCGCTATGAGTTGTCCATCGACGACTGCATCACCGCCTGGAAGGCATAGTATGCCGACTTATTTTTCCAAACACCAATGGCGCGAGACGCGCCATTGGAAAACCATCAAGTCAAAAGAAAGTCGAGTAGCAGTGCCACCACGCTCAGAATGCAGATGAACGCATAGTTGAAGAGTTCTTTTGAGCGCATAATGGAGTTGAGAACATAGAGCATGGCCTGCCTAGTGGCCGGATCGAACTCTTCCGCCTTTTCAACTTCATCAATCAGCTTGTTGCTGTGGACAATGTTTCGCCGGCGCCTGCCAATCAGATAGCGGTAGCCGAAGAAAAAAGTGTAGCACAGCATGGCAAAGCGCCAGAGCCAGACGGATGCGGCGGGGCTGTAGTGCGCCACAAGTGTCAGCGACCGAATACAAACCGCCGCCGTCAAGCCGATCCAGAAGAACAGCAGGATAACCCATTTCGGCAATACACTAAAACGATTCATTAGCTTGAGGCTCTCGTAAAATTTAATAGAAAAGAATAAGAAACTGGAACATTTTGACAGGATAACAGGATGAGCTGGATTTTGTCCTGTTTATCAGGGATTGGTTTTATCGATTATTGAAACGGCGGCCCGTCGCCGGAGAATCTTCTTTGGACTGGAAGAGAATGGCTCTTGATGAACCGGATACATTTCCCCTCATTAAAAGAGATCATGACAATCCTGTTATCCCGTCAGAAAAGACATTTCTCCCTGCACAACGGATTCCTGTGCGCGCCCGCCTGCAACGCTGTAGCACTGCGGGCAGGTCTATGCAACAGACCCGATTAAAGAGAACGGACCGGTCCAGTTGATTTTCACGTTCACCAGCTGACCGAGGCAGTCAGCGTCCGACTCAAAGAAAACCAGTTTGTTATGCGGCGTTCGTCCGCGCCAGCGGTTTTTCTTTTCCTGAAATTCTTCCACCAGCACCTCAACGGTTTCGCCAAGCAGCTCCGCAGACTTTTCCGCGTTGATTTTTGTGATCAGCTCATCGAGCCGAATGCGGCGATCCTCTTTTTCGTCCGGCGTCACATCATCTTTCATTTTGGCGGAGAGCGTGCGCGGCCGCGGCGAATATTTGGCGATGTGGAACATATCGATTCGAAGCTCTTCAGCCAGTTTCATGGTTTCCATGAAGTCCTCTTCGGTTTCCGTTGGATACCCGACGATGACATCCGTGGTGATTGAGGCATCCGGCATGTGTTTCCGAATATTGGAAATAATATCGCGGTACTCCTGCTGCGTGTAGCCGCGGCGCATCGATTCGAGAATGCGGTCGCTCCCCGCCTGAAATGGAATTTCAATGTAAGGGCAGACTTTGTCGGTTTCAGCGACAGTCTGAATCAGCTCTTCATCCATGTAGGCCGGATGACTGGTTAGAAAACGAATACGCAGGATGCCGTCCACCTTGGCGACCTCTTTGAGCAGCCAGGCGAGATTGATGCCCTCCTCCAGATCAAAGCCGTAGCGGTCGACGATTTGTCCAAGCAGATTGACTTCTTTGATTCCCTGCGCGGCCAGCGCGCGCACTTCGTCGAGCACTTCGTCGGGCAGCCGGCTGCGGTCGGGTCCGCGGCGGTGCGGAATGACGCAATAGGAGCAGACGTGGGAGCAGCCGAGCGTAACCGGCACAAACGCAGTCACCGCCTTTTCGCGATTTACAGCAGGCAGCCGGTAATCAGCCAGCTCGACCTGTGCTTTGCTCAGGTGCTTATAGGCATCGTGCTGCAGAATGGTTTCCACCAGCACATCGGTCTGCGACGGCGCGGTGAATACATCCACAAACGGAAAACGCTCAGCCAGCTCCTCCGCCTCGCGTTTGCCGACCATGCAGCCCATCAGGGCGATGATCATACCGGGGCGTTTGTTCTTCACCCCGCCGAGGTCGGTCAGCTTGCGCACCGCTTTATCCTCGGGCTGCTGACGTACCACGCAGGTGTTGAGCACGGCAATATCCGCATCGATGGCCCTAGGTGTTTCCACAAAGCCGAGCGCCTCAAACTGAGAAGCCAGATGACGGCTGTCGGCCTCGTTCATCTGACAGCCGATCGTCCAAATATGATAGGTCTTAGGCGGGATTCGGGATTCAGGATTCGGGATCATAAAAAACTTTCAGCAGCTGACTTAAATTAAAGCGGGGAATCATGACGGCAAAATCATTCAGGGAAAACTCGTTTCTTTAGATTTCTGTCCCTGTGTTCGCACCGGAAAGTCACAAATCCTCAAGCGGGCTGACCACGCCATTTCCACCCTGCTGTAGCACATGCGTGTAGATCATCGTCGTTTGCACATCCTTGTGTCCCAGCAGTGCCTGAATCGTCCGGATATCCGTTCCGCGCTGGAGCAGATGCGTCGCAAACGAATGCCGTAATGTGTGGGCGCTCACCCGCTTCTGAATTCCCGCAATCCGCACCGCGTTAGCTATGGCCTGGTTCACTGGGCTCGGATCAACATGATGTCGCCGAGTGACGCCCGCCTGTCCGCCGGAGCCTTGGCGAAGGAGGGAGCGAGGATCGATGGATCGGCCTTGGGCCGGAAAAACATACTGCCAGCGCCAGTCTTTCGCCGCATTTGGATATTTACGCTCCAGCGCATGCGGTAGGTAGACCGCACCGAACCCGTCCGCCAAATCCTTCTCGTGTAGTATTTTCACTTTTTTCAAATGTGTCTCCAGCGGCTCGCGTAAACTCGGCGGGAATGTCGTCACCCGATCCTTATTCCCCTTGCCGCTGCGCACCGTCACCGACTTCATCTCAAAATCAACATCCTGAACCCGCAAGCGCACGCACTCCGAGATCCGCAAACCGCACCCGTACAGCAACTTGACCGCCAGTTGATGCGGCCCGGACATCGCATCCAGCATTCGGCTTGTTTCCTCGCGCGTCAGCACCACCGGAATCTTCGGCTGCTTTGTCGCCCGTTCGGCGTTGATCGTGTGTTTCAATGGTTGTTTCAGCACTTGCTTGTAGAAAAACAACAGCGCATTGAGCGCCTGGTTCTGAGTGGAAGCCGCCACATCCCTATCGCGCGCCAGATACGTCAGGAAATCCTCCACCTTGCGCTCCCCCTCGCACAGATCAGCACGCGACTGCATATTGGAATGGTGGATATAACGCTTGATCCAGTCGCAGTACGTCCGCTCGGTATGGATCGAGTAATGCCGACGACGCATCACATCACGTGCTTCTTCAATGATTTTACTTGCCATGATTCCTCCAGACATTCATCATCTTTCGAACAAGTGAAGGGTATTAATGCAAGATATTGGAAGCAAGCAAAATCGCCTGAAAACCCCTTCAATATCAACTTATCAGGCGATATCGCCCGTCAAGTAATAGTT
>JACKQG010006340.1_pt1 | contig 12558 bp, 15 predicted proteins | sample 8237621 | NCBI WGS metagenome assembly JACKQG01 (sample SAMN15677084, study PRJNA649215) | marine metagenome | biome: marine; feature: Black Sea; material: saline water; isolation source: suspended particulate matter (SPM) from the Black Sea western gyre | collected 2013-06-09/2013-06-10 | depth...
ACGCCTTATTACAACAAGCCGACTCAAGAGGGATTGTTCCAGCATTTTTCTGCTGTGGCGAAAGAGACCGACCTCCCCATTCTTCTTTATAATGTTCCCGGTCGCACTTCCATCAATATGGTGCCGGGCACTGTAGCGCGTTTGAGTTCCGTTAAGAATATTGTTGGCATTAAAGAAGCCTCCGGTTCTCTGGTTCAAGTCAGTGAGATCATTGATTCCTGTGGGCCGGACTTCGAAGTGATTTCTGGTGAAGACGCGCTGACCTGGCCGATTATGGCGATTGGCGGCAAAGGGGCGATCTCGGTGACGGCTAACCTGGTTCCGGATAAGTGCGCCAAACTGATTCAGGCGGCTCGTGCCGGAGATGTGGAAACGGCAAAAGCTCTTCACTATGAGTTGTTGAAGTTGAACGATATCATGTTTATTGAGACCAACCCCATTCCCGTTAAAGTGGCTCTGGCACTCATGGGCAAGATCGAAAACGAGTTCCGTCTGCCGTTGTGCGCTCCTTCAGAAGAAAATTTGTCTCAATTGAAGACTGTGCTTAAAGCTTATTCTTTATTTTAAATTACACGTATTCAAGCCGAGACAACTCTTGGCCAGCTAATTAACTTATTGCTAGTTACCAGCGGCGGTTCGCCGCTTCAAGCCGAGACAACTCTTGGCCAACTGATTAACTTATTGCTAGTTACCAGCGGCGGTTCGCCGCTAGGAGGAAGAACGTTGACGAAAATTCTTGTGATTGGTATTGCCGGGCGGATGGGAAAGACCATCGCCGGGTGCATTGAAGACACGGAAGGTGTGGGCCTGGGTGGAGGAACCGAGCGGGCTGGAAGCCCGGACCTGGGGAAGGATATAGGAGAAGTTGCCGGTATCGGCACCAAAGGTGTGGCGGTTTCTGATGATCTGGCAACAGCACTTGCAGTCTGCGATGTTGTGATTGATTTCACCACTCCCGAATCAAGTATGCAAACCTTGCAGATCTGTGCCGAACAGGGCAAGGCCGTGGTGGTGGGCACGACCGGGTTTTCACCGGAACAACGCGCAGAAATTGAGCAGATCGGCAAAAAAATTCCCTGTGTGGTGGCTCCCAATATGAGCATTGGTGTTAACGTGTTGTTCAAACTGGTGGCAGATGCTGCACGGGTGCTGGGCGATGCCTATGATGTGGAAATTGTTGAGGCACACCATAAATTTAAAAAGGATGCGCCGAGTGGTACTGCTGTTCGTATTTCAGAAATTGTTGCCGATTCTTTGGGGCGAAATCTCGAAGAGGTTGGTGTCTATGGAAGAAAAGGCATTGCCGTGCGTACTCCGAAAGAAATCGGCATTCACACTTTGCGGGCGGGAGACATCATCGGCGAGCATCGAGTTTTGTTTGGTGGCATGGGTGAAAATTTTGAAGTGTTCCACCGCGCCCAGAGCCGGGAAACTTTCGCCCGAGGCTCCATTCGTGCCGCTCAATGGATTTTAGGCCAACCTAATGGCGTCTACGATATGCAGGATGTTTTAGGGTTGCGCTGATAAAGGGAAAGATATGGACCCTTTTAAATTTGATCGTAGAAATTTCCTGAAGATATTTTCCCTCACCACCTTGTCGGCGTTGCTGCCGAAAAAAAATGGGTGGGCTGATGATTTCCGTAACGACAAAAATATTCCCAAGCAATACGTTCAGAATCGGGATACTCCTGATTTTCATATTCGCAGTGCTAATCCGTTTCTCGGTGTGGACATGCAAAGCTGGGGGCTGGCGATAGGGGGGATGGTTAAAAACCCCATCGGCCTGGCTTATGAGGACCTGTTCGGATTAAAAATGCATTCCCAGATTTCGCGGCTCAAGTGCGTCGAATGCTGGTCCGCCAAAGCCAAATGGGAAGGTTTCCGGTTTGAAGAATTGCTGAAACAGGTTCAGCCCGATCCGTCCGCCAAGTATGTTTATATCCAGTCCGCCGATTCCTACTACGAAAGTTTTGCGCTGGAAGAGTTGCTCCGGCCTCGTGTTCTCTTTGTCCTGCGTATGGATGGTCAGCCGTTGAGTCGGGATCATGGATTCCCCCTGAGGCTTATCATGCCTTCCAAGTACGGATACAAAAACATCAAATACATCACGAGTATCAAGTTTCTTGATTCCCGCAAACGCAATTACTGGTCTAACAACGGGCCTTATTCGGTGGATGGCACCATCCAGCCCGGAGTCGATCACCCTCTGGATTTAGACAAGAAACCCCTGCCGATCAACGGCGGCGAAGTCTTCCATTATTTTGATGAACGCCCCACCACTCGGCGTGGGGCTGTAATACCCCCTCATTAGCTTTCATGCCCCGGAGGGGTACAACGAGCAATAACTATTTTTGGCGAGAAAATGGTTATCTCGGCTTGATGGGACCTTGCCCGATTTTCTCGATAGACCAGAGAGGTTGCTTAAATCGTCACAGTTGGTTCTTCGCAATAGATAGTTATGTAAAGGTTTCCAGTATGATCCGTCTTTTTCTTCTTTTAATTTTCCTGTCTTCCTGCGATTCCCATAGTGTTAAGCAGATTGCGGTTGAGATTCCTGCGGGGGTTGTTGTTCCTGAAGAGATGGTCTATATCCCGGCGGGGGAATTTATCATGGGGGATACCTCCGAAGACAAAAATGGAAAGCCGGTGCAGTCTAAGGCATATCTGATTGACCTGTATGAGGTGAGCCACGAAGACTATAAAAAAACCAGACCAGAACATTCATTCAATCCGAAAAGAGCGCGTTGGCCGGTGGCATTTGTGACCTATGTCGAGGCGGAGTCTTTTTGTCAGGCGAAGGGCAAGCGTTTGCCCAACGAAATAGAATGGGAGAAAGCGGCGCGGGGTACAGATGGACGCAAATGGCCCTGGAAAATTTTTATCGATCACCCCAATAACGGGTTCTCAGGTTTTATGCCAGAGCCGGTGGATAAGAGACTGGACTGGATAAGCCCTTATGGCGTTTATGGCATGGGCCATAACGTCTGGGAGTGGGTGACGGATGATTACAAGCCTGAGTGGCAGACAGGGGAAGAAAAATTTAAAGTCATTCGCGGTGGCTTATTGCAGACTCATCTTACTATTAAATTTTCACCGGCATGGTTCCGCAATTGGATGGGCCCGGAAGAGAAACTGAACTTCATCGGGTTTCGTTGCGCTCAAGATATTTAAAAATGAAGGAATGGAGCCCTGCTTAATAATCGCCTCTCAGGTGGTCAGCGATTTCTTTAGCGGTGGACAGATAAAGGCTATCTTCAGACCCACCTGTGACACCTCCTGATACCCAGGAGTCGACTTCCCAGGCACCGACCATATCGCCTTTGTCATAAAGTGCAGCTTTGACGCGGAGTTGGGCTTTGGCGGAATCAGACATGCCCATGGTTGCGATCCGGGCCATTCGATTGCCTTCATCGAATTCTATAACTTTATACTTCAAGTGATAGCGGGCCTCTTTTCCGGCCAGAATATAACCGGTCTTTTGAAGATTTTCTTCAATGGCCCCCTGCAGTTTGGAGCCTGCATCCATGAGGCGGAAATCTTTCGATGTCATGTCCACGATCGAGATGGTATTTTCGGAATTGCTCCAGCTTTTTTTTGTGACGGAATCCACCCCCGAACAGGCCGGCAGAGCCATCAACAACACGATGATAATTTTAGGTAGCCAGTTCATAGTTGCTCCAGATGAGATTGCATCCTTCAGTCTGCATTCTAGCAAATAACGATTCTCGTATTCAATGGCTTATCTTGCCTATTGGAACCAGTGTAAAACTGCTTCCTCGAATTTACTGAACCAGAGCTGAACTTCTATGGGGATAAGGCTATTGATATAAGTCATATAGCCTGTTGCGAGAACGATGCCCAACGCGATCAACAGAATGCCACTGAACAGGTTGGTGGTATGCAGAAAAAAAGTTTTTCCTGCTACGGTGAAATCCCACCCCTTGCCGCGAAGGAGAGTCCAGAACAAACCGTCTTTGGGCAGGTTGCCGCATACCGTGGCAACGGCGATGAGAGGAAGCCCAAGCCCGACTGCATAAAAGAACAGCAGGAGCATTCCCTGGGCAACGGTTTTTTCCGAAGCTGCCAGCATGAGAATGCTGGACAGGATAGGCCCGACACAGGGAGTCCAGCCTAACGCGAAGGTTGCGCCAAACAAAAAATATCCTATAAATGTGGAAGTCGGTTTGCCCTGAAAGGTCGCGCCGGAAAAACCTTTTCCGAAAAGGGTCATGACACCAAAAACTCCCACGATGCCACCGCCGACTTGGGTGATTTGAAACATGTAATCCCTGAGGATCTGGCCCAAGGCACTGGCAGAAGCTCCCATCGCTACAAATAAGGAAGCCAGCCCGAAAAAGAAAGCCAGAGACATGAGGCCCATGCGCGCCCGGTCGGATTGTGCGGTCACCGCGAAATAAGCCGGAAGAATGGGCAATGTGCAGGGCGATAAGAAACTGAACACCCCGGCAATAAAAGCCAGTAAGGTCAGGGCAACGATTCCGGAATCAGGTAAATTGGGTTTGGGTTGGAAAGGGTTCAGGGGTGCGGATTTTTCTGTCGTTGTTTGTTCTCCCGATGAAGGCGGAGGTGTCAGGGAAGCCGCGCCGGTCTTCGCGAAGGCTGCGGTCACTGCTTTCAAAACAGCGGGCTGGGTTGTGCTGACACATCGGAATCCTACATCCGGTGCGGGTTCATCGGCATTGGAGTATTGCCGGTAACCGCTACGGGCGAACATCTTGATAGCTTGATTGTACAGGGCACCGGGGAAATGCCCGATTTCGCTGGCGGAATGGCCGCGCAGGACTTTTAAACCTGTCTGATAATATTCGCTTTGATAGGTGCTTCCTTTATAAGGCAGGTAATCGTTATCCACCCATTCCCACACATTGCCGATCAGATCATGAACGCCTTCCGGGCTGGCACCTTTGGGAAAAGAACCGACCGCCACAGGCTGACTTTTGCTGCCGGGTCGATCTGAAAGGTTTGCCCACTTTTCCTGAAAGGTGTCTCCCCAAGGATATTCCCGGCTGTCTTTACCTTTCGCGGCTCGCTCCCATAATTTTTCCGAGGGTAATTTTTTTTTCGCCCACTGGCAAAAGTTTGCCGCATCATACCAACTGACGTGTGTTACCGGCTCGTTATCTTTACCTTCTGGAAAGTTTACGCCTTGCCAGTTCGAAGGCGGGATGGCTCCCAGATCATCGATATATTTTTTATAGCGTTTGTGGGTGACCTCATAACGGTCAATATAGAATTCCTTAAGGAAAATTTTTTGTTGCGGGGTTTCGTCAGCATACCAGGGTTTTGGGATACCCAGAGAAAGTGCCTCGGCGGCATTGTCTTTTTTGTTCGTGCCGAATAAAAAAGGGCCGGGCGGAATATAAACCATGTCCCCTTCAAGAGAGTGATCGGATTGAGCCCATCCCTCATGTGGGCAGAGTAAAAAGATGCTGAACAGAGACAGGGCGAGCCCTCTTGCGAAACGGGAGAACAGACTATGGGTCGGATTTTTTGTAGACAGGGATTTTCTCATGGACAAGGGGTTCAGTTCGCCAAAAGGTTTTCAAAGTACAGGATGTTGTCCGGGCTGGCCCAGTCTTCCGCTCCTCTCAGCTCACCGATGATATTGCCTTCCGGGTCTATCATAAAAGTGGTGGGCAGGCTGACCACGCCAAATTTATTGCTGGCTTGCAATTGCTGGTCGAGAAGGACAGGGAAGGAAAGTTTATGGGCTGTGATAAAAGGCTCTACAATTTGCGCTCCGAACATATCGTTGGAGACAGCAAGCAGGGAAAATTTTTTCGATTTGAAGCGCTGGTACAGGGTTTCCAGAGAGGGCATTTCCATTTTGCAGGGACCGCACCAGGTGGCCCAGAAATTTACCAGAACGTATTTACCTCTTTGCTGACTGAGGCTGACTTCTTCTCCGTTGAGAGATTTGAGGGTGAAGTTTGGTGCCGGTATGGTTGGTTCTGCCAGGGCAAAGGTCGAAGAAAACAATAGCACGACACAGGTAGATGCCAGGCGGTAAAATAATGCAGTTCTTTTGTTGAAGTTCATAACGGCCTTGTCCTGGATGGAAAAAGATCGGGGATTAAATATGCCAGTAATAAAACATGCCCCGGATATCCGGGGCACTCGGGGCAAATTGGAAAAGAGGAGAATTTATTCTACCGCTTCGACGCAACGTACCATTGGAATGGCTTTTTTCAAGGCTTTTTCAATGCCCATCTTCAGAGTCATGGTGGAACTGGAGCAGGAAACGCAGGCCCCTACGAGCCGCACTTTTACAACGCCATCATCAATATCCACCAACTCAACATTGCCACCATCTGCAATGAGCATGGGCCGCACACTCTCCAGCACTTCTTCGACTTCTTCTCTCATAAGACCTCTTTTCTTAAGGTACAGCGTCACGCTGGACTCAAATTGCTATAACTTTGTTAAGATAGCAAAGAGTTATCTCGGCCCAACCAAGCCTTTGCTCAGTGGCCTCCACGGCTAGCCGCCGTTTACCAGTGATTCTTTTTTTTCAAGAAGCTGTTCATTTGTTTCGACGTGTTCAGGATCTTTGGGAATGCAGTCAACAGGGCAGACTTCCACGCATTGCGCTTCCTCATACCATCCTACACATTCCGTGCAACGTTCCCATTCAATCACAAAAATGTCATCTCCTTCTGAAATAGCTTCATTGGGACATTCAGGTTCGCAGACACCGCAGTTCACGCAATCTTCATTGATGAGCAGAGCCATAAAGGATTCTCTCCCTAATAATATGTTGTGATAGCGAACTCAGGATTTAATCCGAAGCTCGCTCAAAAGTTTTTGATTCCGGGCTCCAGTTGAACATAGCCTGATCCCGGATTTTTTTATCATAAACGGAAATCACCAGATAGCTGGCTTCCGGATAATTTGGTTCACCGTCAAACAACGCCATTCTCGAATCCTCCTCTGAGAAATAGGCATCATGTTCGGGATGAGAATGATAGAAAACCTTGATCGGAAGTTGTTTTGACTCGACTTCCTTTAAAATTTTCATCAACTCCACAGGGTCAATATTATATGCCGTGCGGGCATCCCGGACAAATGTTTCCGGGTCCTTTTCATGGAGCTTGTTTTGAATGTTGGTGCATCGAAAAAGAATGTCCTGATCGTTTCGACCCACTTTCCCAATCACGATACCGCAACACTCAAAAGGGTATTCCTCAACTGCGTGACGATGAATCTCGTCCAACTGATCTTTTGCAAGTGGGGACATACAACATTCTGTGACGTTTGGCTTTTGTTGTCAAATAGTTTTGGTCGATATACTGCTGCTTCAGGGGTGAGTTTTGACGACCAGATCGTCATTAACGGTGACTTGGCAGGCCATGCGGAAGTCTGCGGGCTTTTTAGCTAGTTTTTCTGTTTCGGTCTCATTGCGAGGCTCCACGTTTCCTGCAACAATCTTTACGGTGCAGGCGGTACAAAGACCTCGCCCCCGGCAGTTCAGAATTTTATGAATATGGGCATAAATGCTGAATTTATTGCGGATCGCCGCTTGCCGAAGGTTTTCTCCAGATTCGACCTGAATGGTGCGATTCTCTCTCTCAAAATGAACTTTATGCATGACTGACGTCCGGGGAATTTAAGTTTTCCAGATCATACCGGACTCGACACCCCCTCCGCAATCATTTTCTGCTGGGCGCAGGGCCAACACTGCATTGCCCATGGAGCAAGCAACACCATCAAGCGCAGGTGATATTCTGCCGCAACTTTCTTGCCTCGGTTTGATCTATATAATCCCCTCCCTTCATAGGGAGGGGCATGGGGAGGGTTGGCTGGTTTTAAGATTTTGCTAGCAACGTGTAGTTAATTGAGGGCTTGGCCTCTTCACTAAAGCTTGGGCCTTACGTGGTGATGAGGCACGATTAACTAATATCTATTTGTCAGGTAGTTGCATAAATGTTTGGATTTCATGGTCTAATTTTTCAAAGAAATCGGTTAGAACACCAATAAGCTCACTTATAAATTTTGGGCTAAGTGACACATTACCACCAGAGCAGCCTGCTAATGTTGAAGATTTGGAAATAAATTTATTTAGCTTGTGATCTGGATCGGGGGGGAAGAAGACCGCCATTATGTACAATTTGATTCCTGAGTTCATTGACAGACTTTATATATGACCATTCAGGGTTTAAATTTGATAAATCAAAATCTACGACTTTGGTTAGATATAGTCGTGCTCTCTCGATACCCTTGCCATTTAAATGTTTTAATTCAACCTTGCTCTCGACACATCCCGATAAAATTTGACACAATCCATTTAATTGATTTTCAAAAAAATTAAAAATTGTAATGTCCAAAGACTCTCTATGTATTGCAGGATATTTGACTTGATTGAGGTGTGAGTCCCAAGCATAGCTTGCCGCTATGTCGTGAGTTCTTGCCTCAGGATATTTTTTGATTAGGTCGTCAATTGCACCTGCAAGCGTATTGTCTTCTTTTTGCCAAGCGGTTTCAGTTGCAAAATGGAACTGATTGAACTCAATAAGTTCATTTTTCACGTCATGGCAATGAGTGCATAAACCGTTTACAAAATAATCGATATTAGAAATTTTCTTCAAAGATTTGCTCCCAACTATTTTGTTGTGGACAAATAAATTTCAATGCACTTCAGTCCAGAGGTGGCGAAGACCTTTGGTTCTGATAATTCTAAAGCATCCAACCCTCCCCTTACCCCTCCCTATGAAGGGAGGGGATATAGAGGTTCGAATAACATATTAATATGTTTCTGAATCGCCGGCTCCTTGAAGTAGTTCGCGAGGACGTATTCATCTAAGCCGAGACAACTCTTTGTCCGCCAGAAAGAGCCATTGCCAATTGTCACCGGCGGCTCGCCGGTTAGGAGCAGGCTTCTATTTGTATGAAATCGCGTAGTTGGCCTTTGCCCCAGTAGCCGTAAAACGCGCTTCCTACTGTGGTGCAGGAGGTGGTCATGTGGACGCACTGTTTTTGCCCGTTGTCGCCTTTTAATACTCCGACTTGCGAAAATGGAGGGATGCATCCTCCGCAATTAGCGCATTGGGTGGAATAGTGTTCGCATAATTTATGCAGACAGGGCTGGCAGATTATCGGGTCGAACAGATAAATTTCTTCCCCTTGATATTCAATCACGGTGGGAACCGTGTTCACAGGAGCTTTACATTCCTGACAAACGGGGGATGGGCTCATAGCAATTTAAATTAACCGATACAGACTTTTTTCATATTCTGAAAATCATCGAGAACCGCTCCGGCTCCCTTGACGATGCTGAGGAGGGGATCTTCGGGAATAAAGACTTTCAAGGTAGTTTTTTCTTCGATCATCTTGTCCAGCCCACGTATGAGAGCACCACCGCCAGTAAGATATATGCCATTGGAGTGAATGTCGGAAGAAAGTTCTGGCGGGATTTTTTCCAGAGCACGCATGATGACTGTGACAATATTGGTCAGGGGTTCTTTGAGTGCTTCGCGGATTTCGTCATCGGCTATGGGGATGGACATGGGGACACCCGTTTTAACATTCAACCCTCTGACTTCAGTCGTCATGGTTCCCGGTTGTGGAAAGGCACTGCCAATTTCCTTTTTGACGCGTTCGCCTTCGAACACGCCGATATTCAGGTGATGCTGGAGCCGCATATAGCGGACGATGGACTCATCGATTTCGTCACCGGCTACACGTACGGATTCGCCATAAGCGATGGCAGATAAGGAAATGACCGCGACATCTGAGGTGCCACCGCCGATATCGATAACCATGTTTCCTTCAGGCCGGTGTACGGGAATGCCAACGCCGATTGCGGCGGCCATGGGTTCTTCCACAAGATGGACTTCCCGGATTCCTGCCATGAGGGAAGCGTCAATCACTGCTTTTTTTTCGACCTGGGTGATGCAAGTCGGCACGCCGACAACCATGCGGGGTTTAAAGAACCGGTGCTGGCTCAGGACTTTTCTAATGAAATATTGAATCATCCGGTTGGTGATGTCAAAGTCGGCAATGACACCGTCTTTCATGGGCCGGATGGTATTGACTCGGGAGTGTGTGCGTCCATACATTTTTTTTGCTTCGATTCCAACTGCTTCAATGGTGTTGTCATCCACATTCACGGCAACGATGGAAGGCTCGTTCAACACGATCCCTTTTTCGGTGATGTAAATGAGGGTGTTTGCCGTGCCCAGATCCATAGCGATATCGGTGGAGAACAGGCTGAAAATATTATTGAATAGTTTTGTTATCATGCCATTGCTTTCTTTTTCTGGGTCAGCCGGTTGCGTGAAAGGTTAATGAGGTTGAATAGTTCTTTTCCTTCCTCGGGATAAGCAGAAAGTCCCCATTGAAATTGTGCCTGTATGGAAACCCCTTTTACATATAGCGGGTTGTATTCCAGCAGGTGTTTAAGTTTTGATGTCAAGAGCTCCACATCTTTTTGGCTGCGATCCATGAGCAAGATTAGAAAACAAGTTTCTGACAGGCGGAAAACAAATTTAGGAGATGGAACCACCTTCGAGAACAAGGCCATTGCTTGCTTCAGGTAAGCATCGCCGTGGTCAACGCCGTGGGCTTCATAAAGTTCAGCTAGATTGGTGATATGGAACGTAAGAAAAAATACGGGGTCTTTGGACTTGAAAACTTCTTCGGATAACGAGAGATGATATTCCGTCAAAAACCGGTGATTAGGCACCCCTGTGATGGGATCAAGATTTTTGTCATAAACCCATCGATCTTTAGTGTCTGCACAGAACAGGGCAGAGGCGGCGGCAGAAACGATTAGCGCCAGTTTGTCCAGATCGGAGTGGCTCACTCCTTCGGATTCTGCGGAGCCGATGAGAAGGACTCCATAAAGTGTATCGTTATGTTGAATGGGCAGGGCGGCTGCGCATTGCAGGTCTTCGGGTTTTTCGTCCTCTGCAAATATAACTGCTTTTCGGCCTTCATGAGTTTGCAAGAGAAGAGGTGATTTGTTCTTTGCGCAGGAACCCACCAGCCCCCTGCCAAGGCGCACCTGGGTTTCCGAAAGGTCATTAGCAAAACCTCGGTGGCCGATGATTCGCCCCTCCGACTGGTTTTCTTCGAACCAGATCACGGCGATAGCAGGGCAGGGAATCAGGGATAAGGGAATCTGCGTCAATCGATCCGCAACGGATGATCGGTCTGGTGATTCGGCAAGAAACCGGCAGTAGGAATTGATCTCCTGCAAAATTGGTTGCGCCGATGATGATGTTTCGGGGGTTTTCGATTCCAGACTCCAGGCAATCTGCTGGGTGAATTCAGATAATATTTTTTGTAGTTTGATGGAGAACTGGTAGCGCTCCTTGGTGTCAATAGCAAGCACTGCTACTTGATCTCCATAAATGACTGGAAGGGCAATAAAACTTTTAAGGTCCTCATTTTTTTTGTAGATGCCGAGAAAGCGGGTGTTCTGGTCAAAGTTTTCGATCAATTGCGGTTTGCGTGTTTGCGCCGCCAGACCAATAGGACCTTTGCCAACGGCAATTTTCGCTCCTCTGTCCAGATTGCGGCTGAGGGTGAAATGTTCGCGCAGGACGAGTTCTTTTTTGCCCGGCTCTATCGTGAACAAGGCGCAGGTGTAGGCATCGGCAACGTTGCCGATCAGTTCAATGAGATGCCCCAGAATGATGTTGGGTTGAGTCATAATTCTCGCATAAGGCTACAGGCCTCTTTTTCTCATCATGTCCTTATAATCTTTAACCGCTTCTTTGCTGACTGCGATTGCGGCGACTTCATATTCAGGAATGGTGCCGGGTTTCATTTCCTTGACCCGCACAGCCTGGCAGTCGATGATTTTTTTTTCTCCGGTTGATGGCACTCTGAAGGAAACTTGTAAAATATCTCCATCAATGACCGTTCCCTTCACAGAAAAAACCAAACCGTTGATCGACATTTCCTGAATGATGATTTTATGAAGCTTATAAAAGAATTCCTTTTCCCGTTCGATTTCAAGGTCCCCGAAAATTTTGACCTTGGCCCTTTTGCCTTTTCTTTTCCCCAGATCGGCGTCATACTTTGATCGGATCAACTCATCCAGATTTTTTCGAATTATAAGAAGGTCTTCAGTCGGCAGGCTCTCGAGAGAAGCCATGATTTTTTCTGTCATGGTGAAGCAGTCGGGGGTGATTCAGGTGAACCAGAAACGTTAGAGAAGGGTCCGAAAATCTTGCTTTCGGACAATAAAGTTATCTTATAGTGAGGGGGGGATAGCTGTCAATCATTTTAAAATCAATCTGTTCAATATTTTAAGGTTGATTTGCCGGGTAACAAAATCGCTTGACAGAGGTGGTACTCGTTTATATACTCCTCTCCTCTTTATTGAAGAATGGTCACCGTTCTTAATATTCAAGTGAGGGCGGGTAGCTCAGCTGGGAGAGCACCGGCCTTACAAGCCGGGGGTCACAGGTTCGAGCCCTGTTCCGCCTACCATTTAGCAGACGACCGCGGGGTCGTAGTTCAGTTGGTTAGAACGCCGGCCTGTCACGCCGGAGGTCGCGAGTTCGAGTCTCGTCGACCCCGCCATTTGTA
>JACKQG010006341.1_pt1 | contig 12557 bp, 6 predicted proteins | sample 8237621 | NCBI WGS metagenome assembly JACKQG01 (sample SAMN15677084, study PRJNA649215) | marine metagenome | biome: marine; feature: Black Sea; material: saline water; isolation source: suspended particulate matter (SPM) from the Black Sea western gyre | collected 2013-06-09/2013-06-10 | depth...
ACTCTGGGCGATGCTCTCAGTGGTGTGACCCCCGAGGCCTTCGATGGTATTGACAAGCTACTCCGTAAGCTCTCGCCGGGAGCGGATGAGGAAACGACCGAAGCGTTGCGAGAACTGTTTGCCGAAGAAGGCGAGGACCTGATTGGCGCACTGCGCGACGATGCTTTGGACCGTGTCGACCGGTCGACCGACACGATGCTTTGCCTTTCATTGGCCGATGGCCGCGAGATTTGGCGCAATAGCTATCCGGCGATCGTTCAATGGAATCATGGCATGTCGCGCACCACGCCGACGATGGTCGGAGACTGCGTGGTGTCGATCGGGCCGCGATGTCACGTTGCCTGCTGGGACGCCCAGACGGGCCATTGCCGCTGGCTGATCGACATGGTCAAACAGTTCGACTCCGAGGAACGACAATGGTATACGGGGCAATGCCCGCTGGCGGACGGCGACCGAGTCATTCTAGCTCCGTGCGGCCCCGATTCATTGATGATTGCAGTGGACTACAAGACGGGCGACATCATTTGGCAAACGCCGAATCCGCGAAAGTGGAAGATGAGCCATTGCTCGATCATGCCGATGGAATTCGCGGGCCGGAAGATGTACTTGTATTGCGGCAACGGCGGGACGGTAGGCGTGTCGGCGGAAGACGGCAGTCTATTGTGGGACGAAACCGAATGGGTCGAGCATTACGCCACCAGTCCCTCGCCTGTGCCGCTGCCGGACGGACGCATCCTTCTGTCGAGCGGATATGACGAGATCGGTGCGATGATGCTCCGTCTGAAGGAAGCTGATGGAGCAGTCGTTGCCGAAAAAGAATTCACGCTCATGGAAAACCAGTTCAATTCCGAGCATCACACGCCGATCTTCTACGGCGGTTACTTGTATGCAGTGCGCAAGTACCGCGGGCAACTCCTATGTTTGGATCTGAAGGGAAACGAACTCTGGCACAGCGGCAGGCAGAAGTTCGGCCACGGCCCCTATATGATTGCTGATGGACTGATCTGTGCGCTATCGGACCGGGGACTGTTGGTGACGGCGGAAGCCACACCCATAGCTTACCGCCAGCGTGCGGAGTTTCGAGTATTCGAGAGGGGTCGTGAAGCCTGGGCCCCGATGGCAATGGCCGCCGGACGTCTGATCGTTCGAGACTCGACCGACATGGCATGTCTGGACGTTAGAAGCGCGGGGGGAGGCTAAGGGATGCCCGCGGATGGCATAGCGAACCTACGGATACTTGCTCGTGACTTCTTTTCATCCGCGGGTCCGCCATGCCATCCGTGGGACGAAACTGAATCACGGAAAGACTGAGTTACCGAAGAGGCGGTGACATGGAAAGGAATGAGACCGACAACCAAGAGAATCCGGCTGCGTCCGGTCGCGTGACTGCGGGTTCGTTGCTCGTTGGCGCCGTGTTGGCGATCCTGGTGATCGTGGCTGCCATTGCCGTCTTTCGCATTGACACATGGGGCGAGAACGGAAGCAAACTCTCGGATCGGTTCACATACGACATTGACGAGATCACGAACGTTGACCCTTCACTGGTACGCTACAAAGAGACCGCGAGATTCTCGGTCGGCATGGACGACGTGCGCGCGATTGCCGTGGGACTCGATGATCAAATGTATGTGGCGGGTGATCGAGCGGTCCGCGTGTTCGACAGCAAGGGAGACGAATTGCGCGCGATCGACATTGGTAAGGAGCCGTCGTGTCTGGCCGTGGGCAACTCGGACCACAACACCCCCGGGCGCCTGTACGTCGGTGCCGGTGATCGAGTCATGATGTACGACTCGGTAGGTGAATCCGCTGGCGTTTGGGATCAGGGGTTTGACGAAAAGACGATCCTTACATCCATCGCTGTGGCCGACGAAGACGTATTTGTCGCGGACGCGGGCAATCGGGTGGTGCTACGATACAACGTGGAAGGTGAACTCGTCGGTCGGATTGGCGACCCTGATCCGAAACGCAATTTGCGCGGCTTCGTCATACCGAGCCCTTACTTCGACGTTGCGATCACCGGCAGCGATGTGGTGTGCATAGCAAATCCAGGCGCCAGGCGAATCGAAGCGTACACCTTCGACGGCGCATGGCTGGGAGAATGGGGCAAGGCGTCGGCAGATATCGACGGATTTTTTGGGTGCTGCAATCCAGCGAATTTTGCTGTCCTGGCGGACGGCAGGTTCGTTACGGTAGAAAAGGGCCTTCCTCGGATCAAAGTCTACAGCCGCGGAGGCGACTTCGAGTGCGTTGTCGCCGAACCGCGCGTGCTCGCCCCGGGCGAGATCGTAGTCGATGAGATCCGTGACGACCACCAAGTGAAAGTATTCGACGTGGCGACGGACAGTTCAGGCCGCATCCTCGTGCTGGATCCCACCAACCACACGGTGCGGGTCTTTGAGCCGACGTAGGACTTCCGTCGTTTTCCATTGAAGAAGGAGTTCATCCGAAGCGTTAGACGATCGCTTCGAGTGACTTCCGTTCTCCTTGCCTGTAACAAGGAACGCAGGATGGACGTTGGTGATAGAGATAACGTTGACCGCCGAAGCTGGTTGACGTCCACGATCCGCTGGGGAGCGTTGTCCATGTTGGCGGGCGTCTCGACGGTTCTATTGACTCGCCGCGGATCGGTCCCTCCGGCCGACCGCTGCACGCGCCGGGTGGCCTGTGATCGTTGTTCGGTGGCCAACCGTTGCCGCCTGCCTGCAGCGGTCCAGCTTGAACGACAACGGCGGAGGGAATCCTGATGGCCGAAATGGAAAAGACGACCGATCGCCGCAGTTTTCTCCGTGATGGTGCTCGCGTGGCGGGAGCGATCGCGTTTGCCGGGTCGGCCGGTTTTGTAGCCGGCCGTCGTGGCCGTGGGGACGATCTTGTTTGGCAGCTTGATCCCGATAAGTGTACGGCCTGTGGCAACTGCGCGACTCACTGCGTGCTGGACATGTCTGCCGTGAAGTGTGTTAATTGCTTCGATATGTGTGGCTATTGCGACATTTGCACGGGCTATTTCGAGGCGGGCTACAGCGTCACCGACACGGCGGCGGAGAATCAAATGTGCCCGACCGGTGCCGTGGTTCGCAAGTTCATCGAAGAGAAAACGGGCCAGCGCTTCTACGAGTACACGATCGACAGACCGCTGTGCATCGGGTGCGGCAAGTGCGTCAAGGGCTGCGCGTTGATGAACGGATCGATGTACCTGCAGGTCGAACATGACCGTTGTTTGAACTGCAACGAGTGCACGATCGCGACGGCTTGTCCCACGCAAGCGTTCTACCGCATACCGGCAGAGCAGAAAGAGATACTGAAACGCGGCGGAGCCAGAGCAATGGAAAGCCGTGGACATAAAATGCTACGTGAGGCTGGGGATGACGAAGCAGAGCGGCAGGAAGCAAACCAGTTGATGGCTCGTGCGGAGACACAACTCGCTTGGCGGGCGGAACAGGACCGAAGAGAAGGAAATAGGGCGCAGGGCTAGGTGTGAAATACAAGAAGCGACGTACAACACGGGAAGCAGCAACGCCGAGGATTCCGAAATGGATGGACGCGACGTTGGCGCTCTTGGGCTGCGCAGCAGTGTTGATTGCGCTGGTCGCACCCGGTCTGGCCGCGGACTTGATTCCCACGCCGGAGTTCCGCGACCATGATATCCCCGTTGCCGAGCCGCCCGATCCAGACAGCCTCGCTTGGGAGTGGATCAACGTCGTCGTACTTCTGGCTGCCCTGTCGCTGGCCTCGTACTTTGCGCTGGTGAATCGTTCGCGGCGGAATCTGTTCGTACTGGCGATTGCCTCGCTGATCTGGTTCGGCTTCGTGCGCGACGGCTGCGTGTGTTCGATCGGCGCAACGCAGAATGTGAGCCTGGCACTTTTCGACTCGACGTATGTCATTCCGGTGACGGTCGTTGCGATCTTCGTGTTGCCGCTGATTTTCACATTGTTTTTCGGCCGAACGTTTTGTGCGGCTGTTTGCCCGCTTGGAGCGATGCAGGAATTGGTTGCGGTACGTCCGTTGCGCGTGCCTGCATGGATTGACCACTCGCTGGGGCTGGCCCCGTACATCTACCTCGGGGCCGCGGTAATCTACGCCGCCACGAACACCGGCTTTGTGATCTGCCGGTACGACCCATTTGTGGCCATGTTCCGCCTAGAAGGCGATCTGAACATGTTGGTGTTTGGCGCCTGCGTGCTGGGTCTGGGACTGTTCATTGGGCGACCTTATTGCCGCTACCTGTGTCCGTACGGCGCCATACTGGGCCTGCTGTCGAAGGTCTCCAAGTGGCACGCGAAGATCACGCCTGACGAATGCATCCAATGCCGATTGTGCGAGCAGTCGTGTCCATACGGTGCTATTCGAGGCCCCACGGTACCGTTGGCTCGCGAAATCCGCCCCTTCGCTCGATTGCGATTGGCCGGATTGTTGTTGCTTGCGCCCGTATTGATTGTCGCAGCCGCGGGACTGGGGGCCCTGCTGGCCGTGCCCATATCACGGCTTGATCCAAACATGCGGTTGGCTGAACGACTGCGATTGGAGGACACCGGCATGGTCCAAGACACGACTGACGCCAGCGAGGCATTCCGCAACACGGGCCGATCGACGGCAAAGCTGTACCAGTGGGCGCGCGATCGCCAGGATCACTTCACCACCCTGGGCGGATGGCTCGGTGCCTGGGTCGGCTTGGTCGTCGGCGTTAAGCTAATTAGTCTGTCAGTGCGCCGCAAACGGATGGACTACGAGCCGGACCGCACGCGGTGCGTTGCCTGCGGCAAGTGTTATTGGTACTGCCCGTGTGAACAAGTGCGGTTAGGTCTGATCAGTGACGTTTCAGAGATGGTCGACATGGAAGCGTTGGAAGCCCAGAAGGAGAAGTAGGAGGCGGCCGCAAACGATGACACCTGAACAGAAACACCAATTGGCGTACCGATGCGCGATCGTGGCCGGCCTATTTGTCGTCGTCGTCAGCGCAATGCTGCTCGCGAACTACAGCCGCCGCGTGGCTGACGACCCGCTAAACTCGACGGAGTACCTCGCGTTGATGGAACAGTTGGATAAGGACGGAAGTCGCGAGGACTTGAAGCAAGAGATTCGCAAGCTTGACGTGTCGTTGCGCGAAGCCTACTTCTCCCAACGTCGATTCGCCCCGTGGGGAGCGTGGCTACTGTTAGGTGGTATGGTGATCTGCTTGGTATCCGCCATATCCGCCGTGACGCTGCGCCGAGGCCTTCCGCATCCGGAGCCTCGCAGCGGGTCGGACGACGCGGACGAACTAACGGGACGCGTCAGCCGCTGGGCAGTGGCGGCCTTCGGATGTGTCATCGTTGTGTCCGCGATGGGGCTGTATGCAGCGATGGGCAGCGCGTTGCCGAACGAAACCGAATTGGCGACGCTTCTGGAAAGCGAACGGCCGAATGTCGGCCCAATAGACAACGGCGACGATAGTGAAACGTTGCCGTCGAAGGATAAGGACGCCCCGGACGGCCACGAAACGCCGAAGCCGCAGCCTAAGGACAATGGCAACGAGCCCGGCGACGGAACAAAGACGTCGGCACCGAAGGAAAACGGTGGCGAGTCACCGTCGCCGGATCTGCCAACCGATTTCCCCAGCGACGAGGAAATCCAGAAGAACTGGCACAGGTTCCGTGGCCCCGGTGGATCTGGTGTGGCCAACTTCACCAATATCCCCACGAAATGGGATGGCGAATCGGGCGAAGGCATTCTGTGGAAGACGACCGTGCCGCTGCCGGGTAACGGCTCACCAGTCGTTTGGGACAAGCGTGTCTTCGTTTCCGGCGCGGACGAAGGAAAAAGCGAGGTCTATTGCTTTGATGCGGATTCGGGCGAGCAACTCTGGTCGGCAGAAGTGCCAGGTGCGCCGGAAAGCACTGCCGAGCCGCCAGAGGTCGGCGAGACCACCGGGTTCGCCGCTTGCACACCCACGACGGACGGACGGCGCGTGTACGCCATGTTTGCCAACGGGGACATCGGGGCCGTCGACTTCGATGGCAACGTCGCATGGTCCCGCAGTCTGGGCGTTCCCAAGAACATTTACGGCCATGCAGCCTCGCTGGCCATGTACCAGGGGCTGGTGATCATTCAGTTCGACCAGGGTTCCCGGGACGACGAACTGTCCAAGTTGCTGGCCTTACACGGCGAAACAGGCGATACGGTCTGGGAAGCGGCGCGTGACATACCGAATTCGTGGTCGTCTCCGATCGTGATCCGTCACGAAGGCCAGACGCAGATCATCACCGGCGGAGACCCATGGTTGATCGCCTATTCGCCCACGGACGGCAAAGAGATCTGGCGAGCGGAATGCCTGGAGGCGGACGTGGGGCCATCGCCTGTATATGCCGACGGCATTATCCACACCGCCAACGAATTCCCGGGCAACACGGCGGTTCGTGTTGAGGGTACGGGAAACGTCACGGAAACAAACATCGTCTGGGAATCCGATATCGGAGCGCCGGACTGCGCCAGCCCACTGGCCACGGACAAGTTCCTGATGCTGACGGCATCGTACGGTACGCTCACGTGTTTCGACGTCAAAGAAGGCGGCGAACCGTTCTGGGAGGAGGATTTCGACGATGCCAACTTCACCTCTTCGCCCAGCCTTGTAGGCAAATACGTCTACTTGTTCGGCGAGGAAGGCAAGGCATGGATCGTCGAACCGACGCGGGACGAGTGCAAGCGGATCGCCGAGGCAAATTTGGGCGAAGGCTGTGTTACCAGTCCGGCGTTTCAGGATGGAAGGCTTTACATTCGCGGAGAAGAACACCTGTTTTGTATTGCAGATGGCTGATATAGACCTTACGTTTGTCGAGCAAACCGTCGAGACCGTCGGCCGTGGCCCGGAAGCAGTGATCCCGATCCTACAGAGGATTCAGGATCACTACCGGTACCTGCCGCAGGACGCGTTGCGCCGCGTATGCGATCTGACGGATATCACACCGGCGTCGATCGCGGGCGTGTCGACGTTCTACACCCAGTTTCGCCACACGCCGGTCGGCCGGCATATCGTCCACGTGTGCGTCGGTACGGCGTGCCATGTCAAGGGAGCGGGCCTCGTCCAAGATGCTCTCGGCAAAAACCTCGGGCTTTCGGACGGCCAAGACACCGACGGGGACGGCCTGTTCACCGTACAACCCGTTGCGTGCCTGGGGTGCTGCACGCTGGCGCCCGTGGTGCAAATCGACGGAGTGACGTATGGGCACGTGACGCCAAAAATCGTGCCTGACGTATTGAACGACTTCCTCAAGCACCAGAACGGGGCGGTTAGCAAGCAGGTGGCACTGCCGGCGTTCGCGGGAGACGCCGCTGGCGAAATTCGCATTGGGCTGGGGTCTTGCTGCGTGGCTCAGGGTAGCGGCAAGGTGCGCGACGCCATTGGTCATGTGTTGACCGCAAGTGGCGCGCCCGCCAACGTCAAGCGAGTCGGCTGCGTGGGCATGTGCCACCAGACGCCATTAGTGGAAATCGTGCCGCGAGAAGGCTCGGCCAACCTGTACGCTCGCGTTCAGCCGGAAGATGTCGAGTCGATCGTACTGAAGCATTTCAAACCACGCAGCCTCGTGCGCCGCATCGGCTACACCGCCGGTCGCTGGCTGGATCGTTTGCTGACCGACGAAGACGACGAACCAACCGTTCATCGAGCGATCAATCCTGGCGAAGCTCCCGTTTGCACGTTTTTGGGTCCGCAGAAGAATCTGGCCACCGAGTACTGCGGGCAGATTGATCCTACGGACCTGGATGAGTATCTCCGCCATGATGGGTTCGCCGCAGTGCGCCGCGCGATCGATTTAGGCACACCCGAAGCGATCGTCGAAGAAATCAAGAATAGCGGCCTGCGGGGCCGTGGCGGGGCCGGTTTTCCGACAGGCGTCAAATGGCAGCGGGCACGTGAATCGGCTGGTGATTTGAAGTACATCGTCTGCAATGGCGACGAAGGCGATCCCGGCGCGTTCATGGACCGCATGCTGCTCGAATCGTTTCCCTATCGCATCATCGAAGGAATGGCGATTGGCGCGATGGCCATTGGAGCACACGAAGGCTATTTCTACATTCGCGCCGAATACCCGCTCGCCGTCCGGCGTGTTCGAGAAGCGATCGAAAGGTGTCGCGAGCGTGGAATCCTTGGCGCCAGCGTGCTGGGCAGCGGCTACCGCCTGGAGTTGAAAATCATGGAGGGCGCCGGGGCGTTTGTGTGCGGCGAGGAGACGGCGCTGCTGGCGTCGATGCAGGGCCGCCGCGGGATGCCTAGCCTGCGCCCGCCCTATCCTGCCGAAAAAGGTCTGTGGGACAAACCGACACTGATCAACAACGTCGAGACCTATGCACTGGTTTCCTGGATCGTACGGAACGGTGCGGATGCGTTCGCGGCCTACGGCACGGAGAAAAGTAAAGGGACAAAGGTGTTCGCCTTGGCCGGCAAAGTGGCGCGCGGCGGACTGATCGAGGTGCCCATGGGCATCACGGTCCGGCAGGTGGTCGAAGAAGTTGGCGGTGGCGTTGCCGGGGGAAAGAAGTTCAAAGCGGTCCAAGTGGGCGGGCCGTCTGGAGGATGCGTTCCGGCCGAGTTGGCGGATACGCCCATCGACTACGAGGCGTTGGCCGAAGTCGGCGCGATCATGGGCAGCGGCGGGCTGGTCGTGCTGGACGAGACGGATTGCATGGTCGACATCGCCCGGTACTTCCTGAGATTCACGCAGGACCAATCGTGCGGCAAGTGTACGTTCTGCCGCGTAGGCACTCGGCGCATGCTCGACATTTTCGACCGCATCTGCGAAGGCAACGGTCGTCGCGGCGATCTGGAGTTACTGGAACAACTGTCCAAGGACGTGATGGCCGGCAGCCTTTGCGGCTTAGGCAAGACGGCGCCGAATCCGGTCCTTTCAACGCTTCGTTACTTCCGCGACGAGTACGAGGCTCATCTGGAGGGCCGTTGTCCGGCGGGCAAGTGCACGAAGCTGATCGCGTACAAGATCAACGACAAGTGCATTGGCTGTACGCTTTGCGCCCAGGATTGTCCAGTCGACGCCATCCCGATGACCCCGTACCAACGGCACACGATCGACATGGACGTGTGTACTCGCTGCGATTCCTGCCGGCAGGTGTGTCCCGAAGATGCCGTGTACGTAGAGTAACGCTGGACCGGCCAGGTCGCCGCCGGCCCCGCGCCGGCGGTTAAACGTTTGGCGACTAGTTTTACGCCACGGCGGGGCTTGCCCCCGTCGTAGCGATGTTCAGTACCAGAATACGGTCGGCAATAGACTACGCCACCGCGGAGCTTGCCTCCGTGGAGCGATGTTCCCAGGGAAACACCGCTCCACGCGGGCAAGCCGCATGGTGGCGGAAGCGAGAAACGCATCGCCCTTGTCTGGTTTTGAACATACCCCCACGGAGACAAGCTCCGCGGTGGAAAGACATCTCCGAAACCCTAATCTCGTGAACAGTCTTATGCCACGACTGACCATTGATAATCGCGAAGTAGAAGTTCCCCCCGGAGCGACGGTGCTGGACGGTGCGCACAAGCTGGGCATCGAAATCCCAACGCTTTGCTTCTTGGAAGGCTACGAGCCGTCCTGTTCGTGCCAAATCTGCATCGTGAAACTAGCAGATGTTGGCCGGTTTGTGCCTTCCTGCGGCACGCGGGCGGTGGACGGCATGCGAATCGAGAGCGAAACGCCCGAAGTGCACCAGCTTCGAAAGACGGCTCTGGAACTGTTGCTCAGCGATCACGTGGGCGACTGCCGCGCGCCGTGTTTCTTTGCATGCCCGGCCCACATGGACGTGCCGCAAATGCTCCGTGAGATTGGCGACGAGGATTTACGAAGCGCAATTGCGACGATCAAGGAAGACATCGCCCTTCCGGCCGTGCTTGGTCGTGTTTGCCCGAAGCCTTGCGAGAAAGGCTGCCGTCGGTCGACAGCCGACGGTCCGGTCGAGGTCTGCGAGTTGAAACGTTACACGGCGGATTTGGACCTCGCATCAGGCGATCCGTACGTGCCAAAATGCAGACCGGACACGGGAAAACGCGTGGTGGTGGTTGGCGCCGGCCCGACTGGATTGGCCGCGGCATTTCACTTGCGACAACAGGGGCACGCGGTCACGGTGATCGACGCAGGCGAGAAGCCGGGCGGACGTCTGCTGACCGAATTCTCGGCGGACGAATTGCCGCCAGAGACGCTCGACGGGGAAATTGCGGTGATTTTCGCGCTTGGCATCGAGCTTCAAGCCGGCAAGCGATTGGGCGACGAGACGACCCTGAACGAACTGCGCAATCAGTTCGATGCCGTACTGCTGGCGTGCGGCGCGACGGACAAGAAGGACGTCGAGGCTTGGGGCCTCAAAGCTGCTTCGCGTGGCGTTGCCGTCAACAAGGGGACCTTCGAGACGAATCTTCCCGGCGTATTCGCGGCCGGTAACGTCCTTCGCGGCAAAGGCATGGTGGTGCGCAGCGTTGCGGACGGCAAAGAGGCAGCCGGGGCGATCGGCCAGTATCTTGCGGGAAGGCCGATCACGCCCGTCGGCCGGCCTTTTTCCTCGCGAATGGGAAAGCTCCAGGAAGGCGAAATGGGCGAGTTCCTCGCGAGTGCGGGTGACGGACCGCAGCTCGACAAAGAGAGTACTGAGCCTCAACCGCTCTCACTCCCGATCGCATCGCAGCAAGCGCACCGCTGTTTGAGCTGTGGATGCGCTGCGCAGGGCAGTTGCAAGCTCGAACGGTACGCAATCATGTACGGCGCGGAAACCGCCAGGTACCAGAGCGACCGGCGAGCGTTTGTGCAGGTCAACCGGAGCGGCTCGGTGATCTACGAACCGGGCAAGTGCATCAACTGCGAACTGTGCATCAAGATCGCGGCCGAGTCGAGTGACGCCTTGGGATTGACGTTCGTCGGCCGGGGCTTCGACGTGCGAGTGGGCGTCCCATTCCACGGAACGATGGAGGAAGCCCTAGGCGATATGGCAGCCAAGTGTATCGCGGCTTGCCCGACGGGTGCCTTGTACCTATCACCTGTGCACACGCTGGCCCCGAGAGCGAGCAGACAGGAAGATTGAGAAGAAGGATATCAAGTACCCGCTCAGAAGTTTCCGTGCGGAATAGAAACCCGGTTTTTTCGGAAAAACCGGGTTTCTGTCACCGGTCCAATCTCCGAAGATTTGTGGTGAGGTACTTACTGCCGTTAGAACTCCAAATCGGAAAAGACCTCTGAGTCTTCGTCGTCCTCGAAGATGTGCGGTGGATCGAAATCGAGGTTTTCCGTTGCGGGCTCCGGCGGCGCGGGTGCGGGGGCCTTGGGGGCCTCCGCGGCGAAGTCGCTTGGTGCCGGCGCCGCTGCCTTGGCCGCAGCCTTGGATTCGGCTGGATCGATATACTGTCCGGCGGCGATCCGCTGTTCCCACTGACGAAGTACGTCGTCACTCATGCCGAATGCCCGTTCGATGTTCATCGACGCCTCTTTTCCCGTGTTGGGCAAAGACGCCTTGATGCTCAATCGCCCGTTCGCAGCATAGTGAAACTGCACAACCACAGGCGACTTGGCCGGCAGGTTCGAAGGCAGACCGGTGACAGCGCACTTGCCAATCGCGGTCGAATTCTTGCCGCTGTCATCGCCGCCCTCGACCACGTGGACCACCACACGCTGTTGGCCCGCGCGATGCGTGACGAATCTGCTGCGGCTGCGGGCTGGTAAGGTGGTGTTGCGCGGTATCATGATCCGGCGGCGGCGCATGCCTGTTTCCTTCTCCAGTCCCAACACACCCAGATCGTGAGAATTGACGTTCTTGACCGCCAGGTTCCGATCCGTTGCTCTGCCTCCCTGTTGCAGGATACCGGCGTACAGGGCGGCGCCGTGAGCCACCGCTTCGTCGGGCGACAGTGACCGATCCACCTTCATACCAGACTGCTCTTCCAAGGCCCGCCCGACCATCGGCATGCGAGTCGAACCGCCGACGAGCAGGATGCGTGTCAGATCGGACCATCCTCGCTTTGCATCGCGCAGCAGTTTCTCGACCGTAAACATCGTCCGCTGCAGAAGGTCGCTGGTCAGCGATTCGAGTTCATCCCGCGTCAAGACGACCTGGATTCGCTTCCCTTGATGCGAGTAGCGAATCGTGATGTTGCTGCGCGAACTGAGTGTGCGTTTTGCGTCCTCGGCTTCCTGCAGCAACAGTTGAAAACCTGCTTGGTCCTCTCGCGGGTCGGTTCCCAACTGCTCGATGAATGTCTCAGCGACATGGTCGGCGATGCGCCGATCCCAGTCGATCCCGCCCAGTTGAACGTCCCCGTCCGTAGCAAGGGCCGTGTAGGTGGAGCCTTCGATTTCCATCAAGGTGACGTCGAACGTTCCTCCACCCAAGTCGTAGACCAGAATCGACTCGCGCCGCTGTACCTCACCGCTACTGGACACGAAGTCGGCTTTGACGCCATAAGCGATCGCCGCGGCGGTGTCCAGTCTGAATGGTCCGCCAGCCAGCCAGTTTGCCAACCCACCAGCCAGCCCGCCCTCCAGGCACCCAGCCAGCCACCCACCCCCCCAGCCGGCCACCCCGCCTACCACCCCGCC
>JACKQG010006342.1_pt1 | contig 12556 bp, 6 predicted proteins | sample 8237621 | NCBI WGS metagenome assembly JACKQG01 (sample SAMN15677084, study PRJNA649215) | marine metagenome | biome: marine; feature: Black Sea; material: saline water; isolation source: suspended particulate matter (SPM) from the Black Sea western gyre | collected 2013-06-09/2013-06-10 | depth...
GGTGACTGATAGGGTTCTAACTTGGTTTTGTGACGCACGGCTGGCAATAATATTAGCAATACACCCATTTTCAAACTCGAGCTGGGCATTTACAAGATCATCTTTTTCGGAAAAAACCGACGCCCCCAAAACATGGACTTTAACTACTTTCGATTTGATTAAATTCAATATGATATCAATATCATGGATCATGATATCGAGAACAACCCCATCATCTTTAATTCGATTTGAAAAAGGCCCCATGCGTTTACATTCCACGAAAATAGGAGACTCCACAATCTTATGCAACTCCTGAACTGCTCCATTGAAGCGTTCCACATGACCTATGTGTAATGTTAAATTTTTATCTTCTGCAATTTGAAAGAGTTCACGCGCGTGTTCGAGTTTGTTGGCACAAGGTTTTTCAAGTAGCACATGAATACCCGCACTCAACAGGTCTTTGGCAACGGGGTAATGCATTCCGGTTGGAACTGCCACCACCGCAACATCGACCTTGTCATAGATATCCTGATAATTATCGAAACCCGGTGTTCCATAATTTTCTTCGATAACCTTACGACTCTTAGAATCAACATCGACTACAGCAGCAAGTTCCACTTGAGGTAACTCGGAAAGAATACCAACATGGTAAGTTCCCATCCTCCCAACACCAATTACTCCAACTCTCACCTTACTCACTATTTGGTCACTCCTCTTGTGGAGTTTTTAATAAAATCCAATAGGTAAATAATTTCTTTGCACATTTCAATTTCTGAAGTTATTTTTTCAATAGACTGACTGGTATTTAAATCAGGAAGAGAGATTATTTCGAAAGCTTTCTTTATAGCAGCTCTAACGTTTGGCTTAAAATCTGCTCTCTTCAAACCTACCGCATTGAGACTTAATAAACGTGCAGGGGTTCCTTCAACAGTTGAAAATGGTAGAACATCCTTATTCACCCCTGCCATACCACCCACCATCGCATTTCTTCCAATACGAACGAATTGATGTATACCTACCAAACCAGATATAAAAGCCTGGTCTTCAACAATGACATGCCCTGATAAACCCGTTCCATTAACTATCACAACCTGATCACCAATTTCACAATCATGACCTAAATGAGAATATGCCATGAGCAGACAGTTTTTTCCAACTCGGGTTACACCATCTTTAAACATCGAACGGTGAATGGTCGCATACTCACGAACCACTGTTCCATCGCTAATTTGCACAGATGAAGGAACATTCTCAAAATTCATGATCTGGGGTTCACCCCCTATAGAGGCACCTTGAAATATTTTACAGGCATCACCAATTATTGTGTTGGCCTCTATCAACACATGTGAGCCAATCACTGTTTTATTACCTATTTTTACCCCAGGGCCAATGATCGAAAAAGGACCTACACAAACATCTTCCCCTAGTTCGGCGCCTGGGTCAATGACTGAGCTTGGATGAATGGTCAAGGTAAGAAAGGAATCAAAAATTTAAATTGGGTTAAGGCTGAAGCAAAGTAAAATCTAAAACATTTAAGGGTCTTAGATCAATCTTTACCCATCATGGCTTGGATAGTGCACTCCGTCGCCAACACATCGTCAACGAATGCTTTCCCTTCAAATCGGAAAATGGATTTTCGTTGCTTTACCTTTGTTAGTTCCATGCGCAACTGATCTCCTGGAACCACAGGCTTCCTGAATTTAGCACCATCAATCCCCGTGAAGAAAACGGAACCTTGCCCCTCCAGCTTAAGAATCTTCAACCCAAGTATACAAGCTGTCTGGGCAAGTGCTTCAATGATAAGCACACCTGGCATTACCGGGAATTCCGGAAAATGGCCTTGAAAGAAAGGTTCGTCAGCGGTGACATTTTTTATACCCACAATGCGGGAATCAAAATCACATTCTATTATTCGATCTACAAGAAGAAACGGATATCGATGTGGAATGATTTTTTTAATTTCATTTATATCCATCATAGCAAATCAAACCCCTGAGAAAACTTTCTAGGCTTTAAAAAAATTCTTGAAAATTGCGTCCGGCAAAGAAGAACGACGTGAAACTGGACGGAGGCTACTTATTGCTGCGATCATAGGTCTTGGTTGCCAGTGCTGTCAAGTCATTGCCCTGGTCATGGTAGAGAACGACTTTCTGCTCCAAAATCATTGTGTACTTTTTATCTTTCCCAATTTTTTGAATTATCTTCATCATTTTTAGCAGGATTTTTTGCGTCATTTCCTTTTCATTTTTACCAAACTCTTCATTTCGATCCTGCACATATCTTTCAAAAGCTACTTTTTCTTTCCGAAATTGATCTTCCTTCTTTTTCTTTAATTCTGGATCAAGCACAAAGCTTTGCTTGTTCAAATCTTCCAGCATTTTCTTGATTCTACTTTCCCTGGCTTTTATTTTTTGTTTCTCTTTTGCAAAATCCTTCTTAAAAGTTTCAAAACTCTTTTTCCATTCTTTTGTACTTATAACTGCTTTTTGAATATCCACAAAACCAACTCGACTCTCAGCCGCAGATGATATTTGTAGGGACCCAAAAAAAATCAGCCCCATTAAGACTAATGAAGAACATACTTTGTACGCTTTAAAAGAAAAAAACTGCATAATCCAAATCCTTAACTTGTGGTTTAAATTAGAATGTACTTTTTAGAATGCGTTGCCAGCGGAAAAATGAAATTGTCCGGTTTCTTCTCCGGTTTTGCGATCAAGCTTGATACCGTAGGCAAAACCGAGAGGACCAAAGGGACTGATAAAACGAATCCCTGCACCAATACCATTCCTCATTTCTCCTAAATCAAAATCTTTTGAAGTATTGGACAAGTCGGTGCCTGATCCATATACATTGCCCCTATCATAAAAGACAAAACCTCGCAGCGATTTTGTAAAGGGGTATTGTAATTCTAAATTTAAAAGTAGAGCTTTACTCCCTCCCAAGGGATCTCCATCGGCATCTTTAGGTCCTATATCTTGAATTGTAAAACCTCTTATCGAGGTCGGTCCACCCATGAAATATCTTTCAAAAGAAGGTAGTGTTTCCCCACCATAGCCTTCCGCAAAATTAATTCTCGCATGTGCTGCACCCACTAGCTTTCCTACCAATGGGTGGTAATGAGTAATTTCGTACATAGAGCGGGTGAACTTCGCACCCCCCAAACCAGCAATTTCAGATGCTATCACATGCCTCCATCCCTGGGAAGGGTTTAAAAAATTGTCCCTGCTATCATAAACATAAGTCGGCGAAACACGGCTGGTTGTACGCGTTTCATTTCTTAAAAACTCCGTTGTATCGGCTGCGGAAACCCCTGTGACTTCAACGCTTTCGTATCTATAGCCCATGCTGAGAGATTCAAATTCTGTAATATTTTTTCCAAACCTGAGTCCTCCACCGGTTGACAGTGCATCAAAACTCAAATAGTCCTGGTCTCTATTAAACACATCGATTCCGGCCGAAATTTCAGAATCGAACAAACGTGGCTCTGTCAGACTTATATTAAAATCTGTCCTGATAGAAGACAAAGAAGCCGTAAGGTTTACCCGGTGGCCATTTCCGAATAAATTATCCTGAGCAATTGAGGTGGTAAAAATTAGATTCTCAACAGAACTAAACCCGGCTCCAACAGTAAATGACCCGGTGGGTTTTTCGGTTACTGTAGTGAGAATATCTATGAGGTCTGGATTTTCTCCTCTTCGAGTATCGATTTTTACATCTTCAAAATAGTTCAGGTTGTTGATTCTTTGTTTGCTTCTTTTTAGCTTTGTACCATCAAAAACCTCGCCCTCTTTTAATCTGAATTCTCTCCGAATTACATTATCTCTGGTTTTAATATTCCCCAGCATATTGATTTTTCCGACATATACCTTTTTGCCTTTATCAATATCTACAGAAAGGTCAACCATCCGGGTTTTATCATCAATTTTCGTTATCGGGTTGACGTCCGCATAGGCAAAACCCTTTGCAGAATATAAATCTGTTACGGTTACAATATCCTGACGAAGCTGCGACACGTTATAGATGTCGCCTTTTTGGGTGAGAAGGCTTTTCTTGACATCATCGTGGGGAATCGTATCATCGCCCTTAATCTCCAGAGATTTGATGCGGAATTGCGGGCCCTCCTCTACCGGAATGATGATATGAATTTGTCGGGCTTTTTTATTGACATCAATCCTGGGCTCTAACACCTTGACCCTTAAGTAACCATTGTCCTGATAAAACCCTTCAATTCGGAACATATCCAGTTTCAAAATGTCCTTTTGATAAACCCCCGAATCATCAATAAACGAAAACCAGGTTCTGGCCTTGGTTTCCATATTCTCAGCCAGCTTTTTGTCCTCAAAAGCCTTGTTTCCAGAGAAACGAATCCTTTCTATCTTTACTTTTTCTCCCTCGCGAATTCTTATCACCACATCAACAAGATTGTCCGAACCTTTGTTTGTTTCGATACGAGTTTCTGCAAAAAAGTACCCCTTTTCCTCATAAGCTTTAAGAATTTCTTTTTTACTCTCTTGAACAAGATGCTCATTAAAAGTAGCCCCTCGTCGCAACCCAATTTTTTCACGAATATCATTGGATTCCAGCTTGGAATTACCGAGAATTTCCACATCCCCAATAGAAGGAATTTCTTCAACAATAAACTGCACTTCAAGACCATTCAGCTGATTCTGGGTATCCACCTGGATATCCTTAAACTGCCCCAGGCTGAAAATTTGCTCAATATCTTTGCGAATTTGCGACTTGGAGAGGACGGTACCTGGCTTGGACTTGACATAATAGAGGATGGTCGACTCATCAATCCTTTTATTTCCTACTATTTTCAAGGAGTCAATGACTTCTCCTTCCTGAGCAGACAAGGGGGGGACCCCAATCAGGAATACGATTCCAAAAATAGCCGAAAGAATTAGATTAAAAAGTTTTGCCATTCTGCCAGAAGTAACTGAAATTTTATGAGTTATTGCGATTATATTGCTTCCCGAGTTTTAGCCAAAAAAAAGTATCAAGCTTCATCGGAGCAACCCTTTGAAACTTAATACTTTATTTGATTTTCTTCATTGGTGCTTTTTTGTAAGCGGAATAAATTTTATCCTACTTTCACCGTATCTGTTTTCTCTACGAACACAAGACTGTCATCTTGAAGACTTACCTCAATGAGCCCGCCATTTTTAAAACGGCCTTTGAGCATCTCATCAGACAAAACATCTTCAAGATGTTTTTGAATGGCCCGCTTCAAGGGTCGAGCTCCAAATGTGGCATCAAAGCCTTTTTCAGCAATCCATCTTTTAGCACCTAGAGTCACATCCAAAGTGAGACCCTGCTGAATGAGTTGCTCATTCAAAGCTTGCAGCTGAACATCCAAAATGCTGACAATATTCTCCAATTCCAAAGGCCGAAAAACTACTGTTTCGCTCAATCGGTTTAGAAATTCAGGATTAAATGTCTTTTTCAAATCCTGCTTTAATTCTTTTTGCATTTTATCGTAATTCAACTCGTCATCGTCTTTATGGAATCCCAAGCTGGTGCCTTTTTCCAGCATCCTTGAACTGATGTTGGATGTGAGAATGATAACCGTATTTTTGAAATCCACCACACGACCATAACTGTCGGTCAAACGTCCATCATCCATAATCTGGAGAAGAAGATGATAGATATCCGAATTGGCTTTTTCAATTTCATCAAAAAGAATTACCGAGTAGGGTTTCCGACGGACTTTTTCTGTCAGCTGTCCCCCTTCTTCATAACCAACATAACCTGGAGGCGCACCCGTCAAGCGAGATACATTGAATTTCTCCATGTATTCAGACATATCCAAGCGAATCAACGAATCCCTGTCTCCGAACATGAATTCAGCCAGAACATTTGCAAGCTCCGTTTTCCCAACCCCTGTTGGGCCAAGAAAAAGGAAGCTGCCTATGGGCCGCTTCATATCTTTCAATCCTGAACGAGATCGGCGGATAGCTTTGGTGAGAACTTTTATCGCCTCTCCTTGCCCAATAACTTTCGCAGCCAACTCCTCTTCCATGTTCATCAGGCGAATACTTTCCTTCTCTTCAATCCGAGAAAGAGGAATACCCGTCATACTTGAAACCACATCAGCGATATCGTCTTCCGTTATTTGAGGCTCGCTGGTGTCACGTCCTTTATCCCACTCTTCTTTTACAGACTCTAGTTTCTCTATTAGTGCTTCTTCCTTATCACGCAATTCAACCGCTTTTTCGAATTCCTGATTTTCGATACATACTTTTTTATCACGAACCACCAAATCAATTTCCTTCTGAATTTGCTTCATATCAGGAGATTGAGTTATCTCTCGCAAACGAACCCGCGAGCCTGCTTCGTCGATAACATCTATGGCCTTATCAGGTAGAAACCGGTCTGTGATATAGCGTTCCGCAAAACGAACAGCGGTGACAATTGCATCATCCGTAATTTTCGCTCTGTGATGAAGCTCATAAGGAACCTTAAGCCCTTTAATAATCTCAATAGTTTCATCAACCGTAGGCGGATTCACTATGATGGGTTGAAAACGCCTTTCAAGCGCGCCATTTTTTTCAATGTATTTTCGATATTCTTCCAGCGTAGTTGCGCCGACACATTGCATCTCCCCCCGGGAAAGAGCGGGCTTCAACATATTGGAGGCATCCACGGAACCTTCTGCGGCACCTGCGCCAACCAAAGTATGCAATTCATCCACAAAAAGAATCACACTTTCATTTGCTATGATTTCTTTCATAATGCCTTTCAAGCGTGCCTCAAACTGACCCCGGTACTTGGTTCCGGCGATCAGCGAACCTAAATCAAGCGATACCACTCGCTTGTCAAAAAGAGTATCCGGCACTTCCCTCTCAACAATCATTTGCGCCAAGCCTTCAACGATCGCAGTCTTTCCAACACCCGGCTCACCAATTAGAACAGGATTGTTTTTGGTGCGACGACTTAATATCTGAATAACACGTTCAATCTCTTTCGCACGTCCAATAATTGGATCAAGCTTACCATCCATTGCCATTTTGGTTAGATCGCGACTGAACTCATCCAGCGTTGGTGTTTTACCGACTTCACGATTAGCTTCCGTAGGCTCTTTAAACATCTCAACAATTTTTTCACGGACGTCATCGAAGAACATTCCGAAACTATTGAGAACGCGACAAGCCACCCCTTCTTTTTCTTTCAAGAGGCCTAAAAGCAAATGCTCGGTACCAATGTAGTTATGATTGAGTGAACGTGCTTCCTCCACCGCAAACTCCAACACTTTTTTGGCTCGCGATGTAAACGGAATATCGCCAATGATCAGCGAATTAGAACTTCGAGGCAGGCTTTTTTCCAACTCTTTTTTCAACTGGCCCAAATCTACTCCGCTTTTCTGCACAATGGCAACGGCTATACCACCGCCATCTTTTATAACACCTTGTAAAATATGCTCCGTACCTAAATATTCGTGGCGGTAGAGTTCTGCCTCCTCGCGAGCGAGGATGATTACTCTACGCGCTCTCTCAGTGAATCGCTTAAACATGATTCAACATTCCTTAAAAAAAAGCGGATTTATAATTTGAAAGAGGCCCACAAGCTTTCCATGCGGGGCAACATCCCTTATTTATATTCTGGTTTTTACCAATATTATTTTAACAAATGATTTCAATTATATAAAGGTTTTATTTAGAACCCGGGTGCAATCCATAAACAACCAAAATTAAAGGCCTTATATCAGGCCAATCGACCCAAAAGTAACCTTTTTACCTGACTTTTAACACCCTATTTATCGGCATGTTTTCATCTTTTCTGAAGGCTGGAGCTTTTTCACCTAAATAAAGCCTTAGCAGGCGAAATATTGGGGTTTTTAACTATAACCTGCATCTTTATGAAAACAAATGACCGCAGCAGTGCTACTTGGAGGAGAAAATTCATTGGCATCTGTCAACGATATCCCCAAATCTTCCGCTCCCAAGGTGTTCCAAATAATGTGATTGCCATCAAGGTTTGTCAAGGCAGGGTAACCTGGGCTATACCGTTGTCCGCGGTTTTCTTTTTTATAACCCGCTCTAGTTCGTAGTAATTGGTGAATATATTCCGCCATATCTTCCGCCACCCGGTCACTCAAACCCTGCAAATATAAAGCAGATTCGCTATCGTTCTGTTCTTTAAAAAATTGGATTCCCGCTTCCACTCCTTCACCTGCGGTGGTGATTTGAAGGCCAATCGCATCCACCTGGCCCGATCCAATAGAATGGAAATATTGACCTATGGAAAACTTATCTTTTCTCCCCTTTCCAATACATACATCAAAGTTAAATCTACCCAGTTCTTTTTCCTTCTTTTCCGATTCATAAAAAACGACTTCATCTCCGTCAGACTGAGCAGGAAAAAGCCCGAAGCGAGCCTTGGGAATAATCCAACGGTTCTGCTCGGCTTTTTCGATCCATTCTTTTTCCAACCTTTGCAATTGTTCGACAGTGACTCCTTTTTGAATCCAACTCGATTTTTTTCCAAACTTCCAGTTGAGAGAATAAAGACTTTTCCTATCCAAAGATAATTTATGCAATTTAAACTCTACCTTTTGGATTCCATAACCCTCTGCAGGAACTTCATGATGGCGAAAACTTACTTTTCTTCTCGGCAAGGTTTCTAACAGCTTATCTTTCTCTTCTTTTATGCCTTTTGCCTTCTGGTACTGGATGAGCAACGTCTGCTGGTTTTCTTTTAATAAAACAGGGCGTTTATCTTTATCCATTAGAAGCCCCATCGTGTTGACTCCGTCCATACCACTGTCACAATAAAAAATATTATCGAGAATAGCGTCGGTATTATCGCCGCCCTTCATGGCAACATATCCGGCATGCCTGAGATTTACAGGTGCTCCCCCTATAAGAACGGGGATCGAAAATTTTCCCTCGGCCAACATGCGAGCCACAGTGATCATGTGATTGGAGGTTTGAACCAAAAGTGCACTCATACCAATGGCATCTGCTTTTTCAGTCCGCGCCGTTTCAATAAACTTTTCCAAAGGCACCTGCACGCCTAGATCCACTACCCGATATCCGTAATTTTCCAGAAGCGTTTTAGCGAGATCCTTACCAATGCTATGCACATCCTGATAAACCGTACCGATCACTACGACACCTTTATAATCGATAGCTGCCCCAGGCTCGACGCCACTTTGAAAACGCATGAAACTTTCGAGAAACTGCATGACATGACGCATAACATCGGCACTTTTTAACAAATGCGGAAGACTCACTTCGCCCCGACCAAACGCATCGCCCAACTCGCGCATGGATTTCATAAGATACCCGCTGATAAAGCTCAACGGTTCATGCTTCTCAATAACTTTTGCGACATCGGCAACTATTTGGTCTTTATAAGGAAATTTTCCTCCTTCTTTTTCTATTACTCCATCCTGTTTTTGTTTGAATCCATCTTTAATTTTTTGGCAAATACTTTCCTCTAAAGAAAGGTCGTCATAATCAATTTTTTTTGCTTGGGTACCTGTCTTTTTTGTTTGCGCGATTTGCTCTAGCTCTTCAAATGCTGTCATGTCGCGGTCAAGAATCACTTTCCGCGCCAATTCAACATCGCTAGCTGTCAGGCTTTCAAGAGGAACGTAATGGTTCGGATTCAAAATGGCACAATCCAGCCCCACCTTTCTTGCCTCATCCAGAAACACGCTGGTCAAAACTTTCCGCATATAAGGTTTCGAAGCCAGCCCGTTGGTCAGATTGCCAACACCAATACTCGTTTTTAAATCAGGATGAATGGCTTTGATTCGCGGCAGACACTTTAAAGTTTCAGCGCAAAAATTTAATCCCTCTATGGATTCAGAGCCAATGGGGTAGGCGTTGACATCCATAAGAATCTGATCCGGCATTACATTATGTTTCTCTTTGGATTGCTTAACAATTTCCGCAGCCAAATCATATTTTTCATCCGCTGTCTGGCCGGGCCCTTCAGGACCATTCACCAGGGCCACATAAACCGGATGATGTTGACGGGTGAGCGACAACACCGCATCGAGCTTACTCACACCCTTTTCATATTCTTCCAGACTGATCGAATTGATGATCGGCCTTCCAGGATAAGACTCGATAGCAGTCTGCAACGCTTCAACCGAAAAAGAGTCGATACACATGGCGCCTTTAAAATCACTGGTCAATTCATAGATTGCCTGCGGCAGCACCTTTTCAGTTTCAACAATATTACTGTCCATGCAAGCATCGATGATGTCGATACCGAGATCTTTGACCTGCTCTTCCACAACCTCCTCTAAAACGTCCATTTGAATTTCGTCGTCACGCTCCACGGCTTCGCGAACCTTTTTGCTGCCACGCACATTCAACCTCTCACCAATTCGAATCAAAGCCTCAGAACTGTCAAGGGGCATCGCTTCTTGTGGACCGGACACAAAAACTTTTTTTGCTATTTTTTTCGGGCTGGGAACAAGGCCCTTTAAACGATTTGATATCGCACGGATATGGTCGGGTGTCGTGCCACAACAACCTCCTATAATAGAAACACCAAAATCTTTAACAAAACGTTCTACATAGTCCGCCATTTTTTCCGGTTCAAGCTTGTAGCAAGTTTTGCCATCCTCAGAAACCGGTTGTCCCGCATTGGGTACAATGGAAATTGGTAAACTACAGACGCGGCTCAGTTTCTCAACTGTCTTCTCCATTAACTCCGGGCCCGTATTGCAGTTGATACCAAAAGCAGAAATACCCATTCCTTCTACTGCTACAAGTGCTGCATGAATGTCCGTGTTGAATATTTGCATTTTTGAAAATCCATCCACAGTGACTTGAGCAATAATGGGAAGTTGTTCACCTGTTTCCTCAAATGCTTTATTTGCTCCGACAATAGAAGCTTTCAATTCCAAGATATCTTGTTGTGTTTCAAAAAGCAGGACATCGGCGCCGCCTTCAATCATTCCTCTTACTTGCTGAAAATTGTTGTCGACGATCTGACCCCAGGTAGCTTTATTGAGATCGGCTTCAGTTTTTGAAAGGACATAATTAGAAGGTCCTATAGACCCTGCCACAAACAACGGGCGGCCATCGTATTCCGGTTCACTTTTATAGCGTTCAATAGCCTTTTTCGCTATCCGGCAACCTTCTACATTCAAATGATGCGTGATGGCTGAGTAATCCGATTTCTTTAAATCCAATCCCTTTGGAATAGCCTTGATATCGGTCGGATCGATTTGGGTAAAATCAAATTCTTTCAGGCGCAACGGGGATGCACCGAAGGTATCTGTTTCGATCAGGTTTGCACCAGCGCGTAAATATTTCAGATGAATCCCTTCCAGGTCATCAGGGCGTGAAAAAACAAGTAAATCAGTCAGCATCTTAAATGCCGCACCGCCGAAGGCGGCATCATCCAGCTCCAGGTTCTGAACCATAGTGCCCATTGCACCATCCAGCACGAGAGCCTGTTTTCCTAAAACATCCTCAAATTTCATATTGAACTCATTTTGTGATTATAAAAAGGACCAACGAAGGGGAACAAATTATTTCAAACCAAATTACTAGGAAATCAACAGGTTTTCAATTTTTTATGCGGAAGGTATTGAAGGTTGATGGGAGAATCAGACTAAAAAACAAAGTTATTTTTCGTACCAGTCCCGCGAATTGTTTACAATTCGAACTACAGATAACATTACAGGAACTTCTACCAATACTCCAACGACCGTAGCTAATGCTGCCCCTGACTGGATTCCAAACAAACTGATTGCTGTTGCTACCGCCAGTTCAAAAAAATTGCTTGCCCCAATAAGGGCAGATGGACCTGCGACACAATGGGCCACACCCAATTTACGATTTAACAGATATGCCAGTCCAGAATTGAAATATACTTGAATAATAATGGGAATGGAGATCAGTACGATTACCAAGGGCTGTTTAAGAATTTGATTGCCCTGGAAACCAAATAAAAGAATCAAAGTAAATAACAAAGCATTCAGGGAAAATGGGTTTACTTTTTTAATGGTTTTTTGTAACGCAGATTCTCCTCCAATTTTTATCAAGGAAACTCGCCAGATTTGAGCCACGATAACGGGAACCAAAATATATAAAACAACAGAGATAAAAAGTGTCTCCCATGGAACGGTTATTGAAGACAAACCAAGTAACAACCCGACAATGGGGGCAAACGCAAAAATCATGATGACATCGTTTAAAGCTACCTGACTTAAGGTGAAGTTAGGCTCTCCATTTGTCAAATTACTCCATACAAAAACCATGGCGGTACAGGGTGCTGTCGCAAGAATGATTAAACCCGCAATATAAGAACTGATCTGGTCAGCCGGAAGAAACGTTGCAAACAAATCACCTATAAAAAACCATCCCAGGGCAGCCATGGAAAAGGGTTTAATGGCCCAATTGATAAAAACCGTGACGCCAATTCCCTTCCAATGAGATCGGACCTCATGCAATGCTTTAAAGTCCACTTTCAATAACATGGGAACAATCATTACCCAAATCAGCATTGCTACAGGACTATTAACCCTGAACAATTCTGCCCTACTGCTTGCCTGAAAAAAACCCGGCAAGACGTTTCCCAGAAAAACTCCCCCTCCGATACAAACAAA
>JACKQG010006343.1_pt1 | contig 12554 bp, 8 predicted proteins | sample 8237621 | NCBI WGS metagenome assembly JACKQG01 (sample SAMN15677084, study PRJNA649215) | marine metagenome | biome: marine; feature: Black Sea; material: saline water; isolation source: suspended particulate matter (SPM) from the Black Sea western gyre | collected 2013-06-09/2013-06-10 | depth...
GTCATTCTGAGGAGCGCAGTGACGAAGAATCTTGCTCTTTGTGTGACAAATTTAGAGATTCTTCGCTCCTTTTGTCGCTCAGAATGACAGAAAATAAAAAAACTCCCGAAAGAGTCATCCCTTCGGGAGTTTTTTATATCAAACTTTCGCTTATTCTATTCTACAAAAGTCACCACCACCGTCATACCCCAACGCAAAAGTGGATCAATCTCATCAACTAAGATTCGAGCGGTGTAGGTGACATCTCCGCGTTTCTCTTCGAAGAAATCGTCGATCGATTCCACGCTGCCAGTCAGCTCAACATCAGGTAAAGCATCTGGGACAATGGTCACCGACTGACCAACAGACACATCTACGACCTCAATTTCTGTCAGGTTATCAGTCTCGACATACCATTGAGAGAAATCTACCACGGTAGCAATGGGCTGGCCTGGAGAAACCTGCTCACCCACTATTAAATCAAAATCGACGATGGTTCCAGTAAAAGTGGCCACAAGATCCAGATCATCCAAGGCCGATTGGGCGGAGGCAATATTCGCCTGAGCGGCCGAGATGCGTGCCTCTGCTGAAGTAATGCGCGCTTCAGCCAGGGCGATATCATCGGGATCGGGCCCTTCGAGAAGATCGTCGTAATCTTCCTGCGCCTGCTCAAGACGGGCTTGGGCGATGTTGAAGTCTGCTTCGGCCTGAGAAATTTCGAAATCACTGGAAGGATCGACTAAGGAATTGTATTTGCGCACGGCATCATCATAAGCCCCCTGGGCTTCAGCCAGACGGCTCTGGAAATTTGCCCGTGTTAAATCTGTTTCGATTTTGTCTTCATAAGGTTCAAAATCTTCTTTGGCTTTATCTAACTCATCTTCCGCCAAAACAACCTGAGACCAGGCAACATCAATATCGGTTTGGTCCGCTGACGTGGTGCGATAATTGAAGATGCGCTCAGTATCACGAACCTCCTGACGGGCGTTAGTCAGTGTTTCTTGGGCCGCAGTAGCAGCTTCAGGCCAGTTATCATAAAGGGTCTGAAAATCTTGTTGGGCAGAAAGCAACTCCAATTCTGCACCACTCAACTCTAACTTTGCGCTGGCAAGATTGCTTTCAATTTGCTCGCGATCGCCCAATTGAGCCAGCACCTGGCCCGCATCCACTTGATCGCCCTCGGTCACAAATATTTCAGCAACTTGACCAGCAGTCACAAAGGACAACTGTGCTGATTGATTGGGAACCAGGCGCCCTTCGGCAACCACAGCAAAATCTTGGACTACTGGAATGGCCGTAGGATCTTCTGGTTCGGGTGTGGTAGAAAATTCACATGCAGACAGAACGATACTCAAGATTAGAAAAGTTATAGCGAAGTAAATATGTTTGTGTTTCATAATGTTCCTCCAAAAAGGATATTTCAAATAATTACGAACTGCATTTCTAGGCGGAATTCGTCTCCCATCGGAGATGCTTCCCGAAAATCCGCGCCGCTTATGTCAGACTCTATTCGTACGCTAGGCTTTCATTGACACTGATGCGTGTTGCCCGACGAGCTGGAATCCAGGAAGCCAGGATTGAGAGCACCACAACGATACCCAGCCAGATCCATATTCCATGGAAAGCGGGGAAATATTCAGCGGGAAAATCAATTACACCGCCTAATGACTTGACAAAAACTGGGCCGACAGTGAGACCAATCGGAATGGCTGCCAGCCAACTGATCAAACCCAACATCAGGCCCTCGCCCACAAAAATATATCCCACATCCCGTGAAGAGGCTCCGACAGCGCGCATGACGCCGATTTCGCGACGGCGTTCGATAACATTGATCGAGAGCGTTCCGGAGAGACCCATACTACCAACAGCTGCCATTAAGATAGTCATGATCATTAGAATTTGGGTAAGCACACCAAATTGAGCACTGGCCTGGGCACGATCTTCACTAGCAACCGCCGAATAATACACTTCCATTCCTTTCGCATCAAAGAACTCGCGCATGTCAGTTTCAATGGATTTCTGAACTGCCAGATTATGTTCAGTAGCCTGGATCATAGCAACTGCAGAATTGCCGACATTATGCAAGGCGCGATTGAAAACATCAATGTTGGCAAAGGCTGTGTTTTGATCACGGCCATTTAGGTCGAATACTAATCCTACGACCGTCCAGGTTGTATCTCCAACGTCGGGAATATCGATGATGATTTCATCGCCGACTTCAACGCCCATTTTCCCAGCCAACTTTTGGTTTAAGAGAATAGCCTGGTTATCTGCAGGGTCTAGCATGCGCCCGGCAGTAAGCTCGGGTTTGAACATTGGCGAAGCTGAGGGCACACCGCGCACAAAGATTTCATATTCGCTTCCGGGTCCGGACGAACCCGGAATTCGAGTTTCGGCTGTACGAAAGGTCCACATCTCAGCATTGGCGACATTGGGACGGGATTCGATCAGCGGGATGATCTCGTCTATTCGCTGGTACTGACTGAAGTTGATTTGTACCTCATACCCAAACCCGGCAAAGATCTTATCGATTGTCTGCTCAAATGAATATTGCGTGCTGAAAACCATCATGAATATGGCGCCTGAAAAGATCAGGGTCAGCAATGTAAGCAGAACTCGCCCAGGACGCCTGAACGTGTTGCGCAGTGATAAAGCTGCCATGCGAGGTAACCCACGCACGCCAGCCATGATTCGGTCGATCAAACGTCGGCCGTATTCCCCTCGTCCCAGGCCCGTCTGGCTGATAGCGTTTGCGGCAGGAATGGCAACACCTCTCAACACAGGAAATAAACCAGCTACCAATGGAACCAGCAAGCCCACTAAAATTTGTAATATCAGCACTTCGGGCAAAATCTTAAAAGGGATCACCGGCACGTTCAAAAGGTACAGCATCCATTGTGCCAAAGTGTTGCCCCCATATGCACCAAGAGGTACGGCAATTAGCAAACTGAGGAGGGCATAAACGAGAATAATAGACATGTACAATCCAGAAATCTGGCGGCGCAGCGCCCCAATAGCTTTCATGATCCCAATTTGGGGGATTTGCTGGGCAATGAGGGCATTGATGGTATTGATAACCAGAAGTGTGCTTAATCCCAGAGATCCGACGGCCATCACGGAGAGCACCATGCCAACGCCGTTGATCATTTCCTGAAGGTAATGCTCTTCAGGGTGAAATGGTTCTGAATACCCAACGGACAAGCCGATCTTTTGGAGCTTTTCATTAATCCTGTCTGCAACTAAATAGAAATTGTCTTCACTGTAATTCGTGAGTGTGATTCTTAATTGGTCCGCTCCACGAAATCCAGCAATCTTTTGAAAGATATCTGGAGTCACATAAAATGCAGCATTCTGCCCAAAAGGGAGTGGCCACTCAAAAGGATTTCTTACAACTCCGTTAACTTCTAGAGCACGGGCTCGTTCGTTGATCTCAAAATAGACCGTTCCACCAATCTCAGGCACACCAAACGATTCGATGTGGGCAGCTTCGACAGCGATTAATTTTTCGGTGGGCCAATTCCCATCCATCAGCGTAAGCTGGTCATATTTTTGATTCTCGTAATCGGTATAGGTGATGATATGGCCATCCTGCCATTCACCATCCAAAGTAGATTTCCAGCGAATTGTGGCGTCTGCAAACCCTTCGATGTCATCCACGCCTTCTACCCGTCGCAGGCTGCGGATAGTATCTTCACTGGCGAGACCCGCAATGTAAAGCACGCCATGTGAAGGATTGCTATCAAGATGAGATTGCGCCATTTGACCTAAGACCATCTGATTGCCAGAAACAACCATGCCAACAGCCATAACACCAATGGCGATACTCAATACAACCATTACCGTGCGGCCAAAGTTGCGCCATAGATCACGCCATACTTTGCGAAATGCGGTTCTCATTTGCGGCCTTTCCCATTGTCGAATAACTCACCATCGAGCACGTCTACCACTCGAGGTATCCGGCTGGCCAACTCGACGTTATGAGTCACCATCATGAAGGTTTTGCCCTGCGTGACGAGGTCCTCGAAAAGGACAAAAACCTTATCCGCGGCCTTCGTATCCAGGTTGCCTGTGGGTTCGTCGCCCATCACTAAAGGTGGGTCATTTGCCAGGGCACGGGCGATCGCAGCGCGCTGCTGCTGGCCACCTGAGAGGGTGTTGGGCAGCTTGTAGGCCTGGTCTGCTAATCCGACTTGATCGAGCAGGTGCATAGCACGCTCAGGCCGTTCACGCGGTTTCCAGACGCGACAAAAGTCCATGGGGAGCATCACATTTTCAATTATCGTTAATGTGGGAAGTAATTGGAAGAACTGGAAGATGACGCCGACATTTTTTCCGCGCCAGCGTGCTAATTTATTTTCATTCAGGTCGTTGAGATGTGCCCCCGTCACACAAATATCACCATTGGTGGGACGGTCTATCCCCGTGATCATATTCAATAAAGTTGATTTTCCGCTGCCCGATGGCCCTCGCACCCCTACGAATTCACCAGAACCCACTTGAATATTTACAGACCTAAGTGCATGTATCGGTCCTGCGGGTCCCTCGAAGGTTTTGTCGACCTTCTCTAAATCAATTACTAATTCTGATTCTGTCATGAGCACACCACTCGTTACGCTAATATAATTTTATGAATTGCTATCCAATATACGCCTGGATGCGAATAAAGTTTCAATAATACCCTAAACTGAGGGAAACGACATAGTCCATGATACTCCGGATAGCAACAATTTACTCTACTCGCTTCAACAAAACCTATTCGTTTGCTATCAACAAGCTAACTAATTCCAATATGAAATATTGAAGCTCAAGTACACTGTAAGAGTCGGTTATTCCGGGGGGTCTCTAGGATTCGCCGTGGTAAGGGTCCTTGGTAAGGGCCCTTGGTAGGGGGTCACATTTGGGGGTAGGGGGCGTGCGGCGCACGCCCCCTACCCCCAAATGTCAGGTCTCTCACGGCAATTACCAAAGAACCTATTCCGGGAGTGATAAAATTTGAATTTGCGATGCTATAATTGCCCAATTATCTTCATGGTTTTAGCGAATTTAGACAACAAAAAAGTTTTGGCAATATGTCAAAAGAGATAAATAACAAATTTTATAAAATTCTTCTGATCTACTTTTTCGCTACAGGAATTGCTGAAGGGATACTTGCATTGTGGCTGCTCTTGAATATTCCCACAGATCCCAAAAATGCTCTGATTCTAGGATATTCACTCAGCCGACTTTCAATGGTCGCTTCGCTGGCAGTTATTGTGGCAGTATTTTTGATTTTGCTCCTAAAGTCTATTTTAAACTCATCTTTCAATGAACGAATAAATAATAGTTTGTCCACTCTTTTCAGTATCTACGATCTGGCATTGCCCGCAATGATCGTATTTACTTTATTATTTATTTGCGGACCTTATATCAAACTGCTCACACTTACACCCCTGGAAGTAATCCCGGAGAGATTATCTCCCTTCATAATTCTCATCGCAACCAGATTAATTCATTCGGGATTGATCGCATTTATCGTGATAGCTGTCAGATATCTTAAGGGTATTCGGTGGAAATATTCATCACGGAAAATCACGATCATACTATCCAGTGTTGCAACGTTATTGGTCATGGCAAGCTTAGCCCATGAATTAATTCGAAGTGTTACACAGCATAGACAATTGTGGGCATATAAATGGTATTTTGAGCTATCGTATGAACACAATGTCCCCACATATTTCTCAGCTTTCATTTTAGGTGTTACCGGAATAATACTTGCAGCAATCGCCAAAAAGAACTTTAAAGAGCGATTTAAATGGCATTGGTTGATTCTGAGTATTGGATTTCTTTATTTAGCAATTGACGAAGTTGTCATCATCCATGAAAGACTTGGTCAATTAGTTGTGATGGTGATCGAACCTGAAGATCTGCTGTTTTCAGATTGGGCTTATGCTGGTCTACTGATTGTTATTACCCTCTCAATTCTCTTTTTCTCCTTTTATAAACATCTACCCCCCAATACAAAGAGGGGGTTCTTTATTTCTGCCACATTATTTGTTGGAGCAGCATTGGGCTTAGAAATCATTGGCAGTGCAATTTTATTTCGGATTGGGTATAACCAAAACATTCACACTGCATTTACAACTGTCGAAGAATTCCTTGAAATGATCGCTATCATCATCTTCATTGAGACGATATCTACTTATCTGAAAAACTCAAACGCTTTCATAAAATCGGAAATTTGAACTTTCTAAAATGGGCAGTAGAATGTTGGACACCGCAGAGTCGCAGAGAGCGCAGAGAATTGCTTTTTCATCGGTGGCATCCTTCATTAATCCAATTTCCACTCGATGAGTGCCCCCGCAACCCAAGTCGGTGCGGGTTGCTTGTAAAGCTCAGCAGCGTCACTGTAAACCAGGTCAATAATCTCCCCCTTCATGGGGCCGCGCAAGAAACGGAATACCTGCCCAGCGTCGCGAGCATCGCTCTTGGCATCAACGCAGTGCTGGTTATAACCCCAATAATTACCAGCTTCTATCAAATCGATGCCACCTTGAATTCGCAGGCGCGCCAGTTCAAGTCCGCCTTCATGAGGGTGCAGTGAATCTTCAGGGGCATCGCCATAGCCAATGCCGTGGTGAAAGGGATCGGCTGTGGACACGATAACTGCATCCTTAGCGATCTCGGCCAACTCATCAATGCCGGGCATGTTTTCGGGCTTTCCGCCAGCCAAATAGGGGTAACGCTCGATGACCTCGGGACCTTCTATGCCGCGGCGCTCAGTCTCTGCTTTCCAGAAATGTCGCCAACTGGTAAGCACGTGATCAAAGCGCCAATCCTGGCGACCTACCAATCCAGGTCCCTGAACTCCCCATTGTTTGAATTGAGAGGCATCTTCTCCTGTAGCGACGCGTTGACGAGCTTCTTCCATTTCGTCGGAGAAGGCATGTAAAACGCTGACCAGCAAAACTTTATCAGCGCCGCTATCCAGGCAGGCGTGCACCGCGGCGGCGATCTGATGGCCGCAGTCTGCGACACCGGCGTGAGGAAAGACGATCACTCCACCCTCGCTGAGCGTAGAAGAGAGATTCCACTGATGGGCTTCTTCGAGTTGGCGAAAGGTGCCTTCCTCGCCCAACTCCAGATGCTCGGTCATGTAGAGCCAGTGAATGTCTTGCCGCAATCGACGCAAATCTAATTTCATAGTGAATCTCCAAATTCAATCCATGGGTGCTGGCAATGTTGATCGCCTACGATTGAAAATTCCATCAATTGAAAATATCAACAACGCCGTCCAAATAATACAAAAGCCAATCACGCGATCCTGTGAAAAATCTTCGCCATAGATGAAGACACCGATCAAAAATTGAAATGTTGGGGCAATATATTGAAGAAATCCCAACGTTGACAATGGAACTCTTCGGGCGGCCGCGCCAAACCATAACAGCGGCAGACCTGTAGCCACACCCGCCAGGATTAACAATAAAGTTTCCAGAGCAGTACCGTGCCCAAACGCGCCTCTCCCCACAAATTCCAGGTAAAGCAGCCAGGCCAATGCAGGAAGCACAACAAATCCAGTCTCAATGGTAAACCCAGAAATTGAATCCAATGCAGCAGTTTTCTTTATCAGGCCATAAAAACCAAATGTGAATGCCAGGCTCAGCGCGATCCAGGGTAATTCCCCATAGCTAACAGTCAGATAGCCCACCCCAAGAGCTGCCAAACCGACCGGGATCCACTGCCATAGGCGTAATTTCTCACGCAGGAATATGACTCCCAGCGAAACATTGACGAGTGGATTGATGAAATATCCCAGGCTAGATTCGATGATATAGCCACTATTGACTGCCCAAATATAGATCAGCCAGTTGGCACTCATCAATACGCCAGTGGCAAGATAAACGAGGAGAATTTTGGAGTTTACACGAATGGGCTGAAACCCGTTCCAAGCCTTGGTGGCGACCACATAGGTCAATACGAACACGAATGACCAAAGGGTGCGGTGGCCGACGATTTCCAGCGAGGGGATGTTTTCGATCAGTTTCCAATAGATAGGCAGAAACCCCCACAGAGTGTAACAACCCAGACCGTAAAGGATACCTTTATTCATAGTCGGTTTTCGACTTTCCCGGAAGCTTGGAATTTCTAGAGCAGACAATCATAAAGCCCGCTTGTTCTTTATTGCTTGCCGATAAGCCTGCTCATATTCCTTGGCGCTGTCATCCCAGGAAAAGCGTTGGGCCATAGCGTTCTGTACCAAAATATCCCAATGATCGCGGCGGTCGTAATAGGTGCTCACTGCCCAACCCACTGAATAGTAAATGGCATGAGCGCTGGCCTCTTGGAATTTGAATCCTGTCCCACTGCCGCTGATTTCGTCATATTGTTGAACGGTATCAACCAGCCCGCCAGTTGCCCGCACGACCGGCAGGGTGCCGTATTTCAAAGAGTAAATCTGATTCAAGCCGCAGGGCTCGTAGCGCGAGGGCATCAGGAACATATCTGCACCAGCTTCAATCCAATGGGCAAGTTCATTGCTGTAGCCAATGAAGCAACCAGCGCGTCCGGGATAACGGACTGGGAGATGGCCGAAGAATCTCTCCAAATCTTTGTCACCAGAGCCCAGCAAGACAAACTGCACAAACATGTTGTCCAAGATGCTCTCGATTGCGTTTGAGAGTAGGTCCAAACCTTTTTGGTGCGCCAAACGGCTGACCACACCAACTAAGGGTATGTCTTCATCTTCCTGTAAAGAGAAGCGTTTTTGCAGCTCTCGTTTGCATGATTTCTTACCTGACAGATCATCCTGAGAAAAGTTTGCCGGAATCAGCGCATCAACGTCGGGGCTCCATTCGGCGTAATCCACGCCATTAAGAATTCCCACATAGTTTTGTCCTTTATTATTTAGATACGGTGCCAAGCCGTGAGCCATTTCAGGGGTGCGCGTTTCATCGGCATAGGTTGGACTGACCGTATTGACCATGTCGGCATAATGGATGCCGCCTTTTAGGAAATTGACCTTGCCGTGATCTTCGAGCTTTTCCGATGTGAAGTTACCCCACTGCAGACCGATATAATCGAAATGGCTGGCATCATAGACACCCTGATAGCCGATATTGTGAATTGTTAGAAAACTGGCCACATCTCCCAACATGGGATCATCCCAATGCCAAACTTTCAAGTACGCAGGAGCAAGAGCAGCCTGCCAATCGTGCGCATGGACGATATCTGGTTTGAAGCCGATTTCCTTGCACAACTGTAATGCAGCCCGCGAGAGAAACGCAAAGCGGCGAGGGTTGTCAAGAAAATCATTGAACTCTGAATCGTGGTAGAGGTCGTCGCGATCAAAATATTTTATCGATTCGATAAAATAAACGGAGGCACCTTCCGAACTCTTGGTTTTGTGAACCGCGCACCATTCCTCGGTATCCCCCATCCACACACCCATTGGGCTGAGAAACGGCCGAATATTAAATTTATCAGTTTTGATGGAGCGATACTTGGGCATCACCACGATCACTTCATGGCCGAGATTTTTCAACGCCAGCGGGAGCGCGCCGACAACGTCGGCAAGACCACCAGATTTTGCGTATGGCACACATTCTGAGGTAACCATGACGATTCGTAGAGGCTTTGACACGGATAGTTCTCCAGGGTAAGGAACTTGAAAGCTGTGCTCCAATGCCCTTGCTTTGGAGCGGCCAATGAGCAGGACGACAGTGTACATTGGTGCAAGAAACTCCGCCCATTATATACCACTTCGATTCCTGTTGTATACTAATAGGGAGAGATGAATCCTGAAGACTCCGCCCCAGCTTATATTCCCGGACGCGCATCGAAAATAAATCAACCCATGGGCAGATATCTACCCCCTATTCCCGAAGGGGTGGCTGCTGCCTGGCTGGAGAAACTAAATTTACGGGAGGGTTGGGTGCTGGATCCCTTTGGGGCTTCGCCGCGCCTTGTCGAGGAGATTGCACGCAGCGGATTTCGAGTTCTAGTTTCTGCCAACAATCCGGTGATCGCCTTCATTCTCAAGATGATTGCTGATCCGCCAAAATCCGATGAGCTTAAATCCGCGCTGACGGCCATTGGGTCAGCAAAATTCAGGGATACGCGCATCGAACCGTATATTCGCTCGCAATATCAAACTCGCTGCCAAGGTTGCGAAGCAGATATTCAAGCAGAAGCATTTTTATGGGATCATGATGGCCAAGTCCCATTTGGGCGCATTTACACTTGTCCACACTGCAAGGACTCTGGAGAATTTCCCGCTACCGAAGCTGACAAAACCCTGGCGTCCAATTTCACACAAGATGCCCTCCCCCGCGCTCGCGCCTTGGAGCGTGTTGCACCACTCAATGACCCCGTGCGCATATATGCCGAAGAAGCGCTAGACGTCTACCCCAATCGGGCCGTCAGTGTCTTAGGCATACTGATCAACAAGCTAGATGGATTGCGTGTATCTGAAAAGCAAAAGGATCATCTCAGTGCGTTGCTGCTGACAGCCTTTGATCGCGCAAATACCCTTTGGCCGCACCCAACTGCCAGGGAACGCCCGCGCCAGTTGACCATTCCACCTCAATATCGCGAAAATAATATTTGGCTGGCACTGGAGAATGCAATTACCCTGTGGACTTCGGACCTTCCAGACCTGCCTCTAACGATCTGGCCGGAACTGCCCCCAGATCGTGGCGGAATCTGTTTGTTTGAAGGTCGCATCAAGGAACTCATCGAAAACCTTGGTCATATTCCCATTAGGGCAGTTCTGACAGCCTACCCGCGCCCAAACCAGGCTTTCTGGACTCTCTCCGCGCTATGGACTGGCTGGCTGTGGGGATCGGAAGTTGCGGAGGAATTCAAATCTGTGCTCCGTCGTCAGCGTTATAGTTGGCGCTGGCACAGCGTCGCGCTTCACAGTGCATTGAAGGATATTAATAAATCCATTCCTTCTAAAACTCCTTTCTTCGGTCTGATTGGAGAAACCGAACCTGGTTTCATTACTGCCGTGATAAGCGCGTCTCACTTTGCTGGTTTGGATTTACAGGGTGTATCTTTGCGTGAAAAAGAAGAGCAAGCGCAGATCTCATATTCCTTTGGGGAAACCACATCAATCAAAAAAGAAGGCGTAAAGCCAAAAGATGCCATCAAACTCGGTGCACAAAATTTCCTGCAAGCGCGCGCCCAACCAGCAGATTACATGGCCGTGCTAGCCGCAGGATTAAGTGCCTATGCGCAAGAGGTCGATCCCATTGGCACACCCACTGAAAAATATTACGATCTTCAAAATGATATTGAAGAGGCGATTTCTTACCGAGGCGGATTATTGCACTTGGAGGCTGGTCAATCTCTCGAATCTGGATCGTGGTGGCTGCAAGAATATGAATCTACAATTCTCCCCCTCGCCGACCGGGTGGAAATAGCATTAGTTAATTATTTACTCAGGTTTCCGGGCAGTACTTTCGATGCAATCGACTCATTTCTGTGTGGTGCATCCCCTTCTCTGCTCACACCCGATACAGATTTGATCAGGGTTTGCTTAGAATCTTATACAGAAGAACAACCACAAGGAAGTGGATTCTGGCATTTACGGCAAGGCGACGCTCCTGCCAATCGCCGACAGGATTTGGCGGAAATCAAAGTGTTGTTACCAGAATTGGGAGCTAATCTTGGACTGACCACAGAACAAGTCACAGATGATCCGCTGGCATTTCAATGGTATGGCCAGAACAATGTGCCTTTCGCAACCCTTTACCTGACCGCTTCAGCAGTGATAGGCAAAATCATCAATGCTAAACTACAGCCCCAAGGCAAAGCCCTAATTATGCTCCCAGGTGGGCGGGCAAATATCGTTGCGTACAAGCTAAATAACAACCCAATCCTCCGCGAGGAGGTCAGCGCAAATTGGGAATTTATTAAATTCCGCCACCTACATTATCTGGTTGGCAACCCTATGCTGACGATCGATAATCTTGATGAGCAGATCGCCCTAGACCCCCTGACCTATTCTGAACCCCAAATTCGATTGCTGTGAGTTGATGGCAGATAGCAGTCAGTAAATTGATCTCTCAAAACACTGACTGCTATCAACTTCCCTTCAAATTATGGAGTTGGCGTCACCGAAGGAGTTTTGGTAAACGTTGGAACCAATGTAGGAGTTTCGCTAGGAAGAATTGTTGCAGTGGCCGTCCCCGTCGCAGTCGCCGTGGGCGTATCAGAAGGAATCAAGGTATTCGTCGGAGTCTGCGTGGCAGTTGGTGTCAGTGTCGGGGTGAAAGTAGCCGTCGGAGTAGGCGTCGCTGTGGGTTGATCCGTCGACGTTGGTGTCGAAGTAGGAACTCGCAAATCAACACTGATGATCTTTTCAGCAAAAGTCCCCTCGGTGCTTAGCACACGTAATCTGATTGAAACCACCCCACCCTCCAGATCGCTCACATCCCATTCGTACAATTCATCTGCTGGGTTGACCGGGTCATTATCCTCACGCAGCAAATCCCAATCCACCGGATCGCTGCCACGCCCCCATTGCAACCAGAACTCGCTGTAATTGTTTGTGGCATCCGCGCGGCCGTAAATCGAAAGCGGGTTAGATGTGATTA
>JACKQG010006344.1_pt1 | contig 12550 bp, 9 predicted proteins | sample 8237621 | NCBI WGS metagenome assembly JACKQG01 (sample SAMN15677084, study PRJNA649215) | marine metagenome | biome: marine; feature: Black Sea; material: saline water; isolation source: suspended particulate matter (SPM) from the Black Sea western gyre | collected 2013-06-09/2013-06-10 | depth...
GCCCGCTCGCGCCCGCAGTGGGGGGCGGCGGCCGCCAGGGCCCGGGCGGTGGGCGAGGTCGGGCGCGCCAGGCCGGGCGCCGCGGCCGAGCGCAGGCCGTCCGGCAGCCAGGAGCTGTAGAGCCGCTGCAGGGAGTCGAGGGTTTCCATGGGATCACCGAATCCGAGGGGCGGCGCGCCGGGCGCCGATCGAGGTGGAGGGGATCAGGGTCACGCCAGATCCTCCGGCCACAAGCCGGCGCGGCGGGCGTCGCGGGCGCAGGGCACGCGCTCGCGGACGTCTGCCATGGCGTCGAGGTCGACCTCGGCGAGCAGCAGGCCGCCGTCGTCGCAGCGGGCGGTGACCTCGCCGAGCGGGTTGACCAGCAGCGCGGTGCCGGGGAATTCCATCATCCGCTGGTCGCCGAGGGCGGCGCGGCCGGAGCGGTTGCAGGCCAGCAGCCAGCACTGGTTCTCGGCGGCGCGCGCCCGCGACAGCAGCTCGAAGACGCTCGCGCGCGGGGTCGGCCACTGCGCCGGCAGCAGGAACAGGTCGGCGCCGTCGTAGAAGGCGCGCCGGGTCAGCTCGGGGAAGCGCAGGTCATAGCACACCACCCCGGCGACCCGGGCGAAGCCGAGGTCGAGGGTCACCGGCAGGCCGTCACCGGGCCGGCACTGCTGGCCCTCCCCGGTGGGCGAGAACAGCACCCGCTTGCGGTAGGGAAAGGACGCCTGGCGGCCGCCGAGCAGGTGCAGTTCATTGGTGGGCTTGGACTCCGCCCCGCCGGGCGCCGAGCCCGCCACCACCACGCCGAGCTGTTCGGCCCGCTGCTGGACCGCCCCCACGGCGGCGGCGCTGGCCGCCCGCGTCTCCCGGTCGAAGGCCGGCAGGAAGGAGGTCGGCCACTTCTCGGGGAGCAGCAGCAGCCGGGCTCCGGCGGCGGCCGCCGACTCGAGGCCGCGCAGGGCAGTGGCGGTGTTCCGCTCGACCTCCGCGGGGCGGACGTCGAAGGGCAGGGCGGCGACGAGAAAGGCTCCGGCAGGCATGGACGAGGCTCGGGGACCGGCGTATCCTATTCCGCCCTCGCGGCGAATTCCGCCGCCGGGGCCGCGTGGGGACGTAGCTCAGTTGGGAGAGCGTCGCGTTCGCAATGCGAAGGTCGAGGGTTCAAGTCCCTTCGTCTCCACCACCGCGGCCGCTACTCGCCGGCCTTGGCCGTCAGCAGCCGCAGCCGCTGGCTGGCGTCGCGGAAATCGCGCGCCGACCCCACCGTGGCCTGCAGCCGCTCGAGGTAGCGCCCGCGGTCGCCGGCGCTCTCGGCCTCCAGCGCCTCGCGGTAGGAGCCCTCGGCCGCGGCGATGCTCTGGCGCGCCTTCGCCAGCCGCGCCGGGATGTCCTCGTAGCCCGGCTGGCCACCGGCGACGATCTGCTCCAGCAGCCGCGCCGCCCGGACCACCAGTCCGTCGAGCTCGCAGGCGCGGGCGCGGGTGTAGAGCTGGCGGGCCTCGAGCGCTTCGGCCTCGCGGCGGATCTGCGCGGTGCGGCCCTCGACGCCCTCGGCGTCGCGTTCCAGGACCTTGGCGACCTCGTCGAGGGCGCGGTCGGGGTAGCCGCCGAGCAGCGCCAGCTCGGCCGAATCCAGGTCCAGGTCGGCCATCATGGAGGACTCGATCTCGGCCAGCTTCGACTCGACTTCCGGAACGCCCGGGGTCAGGTGGTCGGCGTCGCGCAGGGCCAGCCAGGCCGGGCCGATCAGGCCGAGGTCGAGGAAGTCGCGGGCCTGGGTGCGGCTGCGCCGGGCCAGCTCGGCCGAGACCTGCTCGAGCAATTCGCCGGCGCGGGTGTCGTCCCCCCACTGGGTCGCGGCGTGCTGGAAGGCGGTGTGGGCGCGGTCCTCGGCGCCGGCGTCGAGCTCGGCCAGGCCGAGGAAGAAGAACTCCTCGCCGAGGCGCTCCTGGGCGTCGAGCCGCTCCTGCGCCAGCACCTGGCCCTCCTGCGCGACCTGGTTCTCGGGGGCGTAGGCCAGCGCCTGGGTGAAGGCCTCGAGCGCTTCGGCGGGTCTCTCGGCCCCGTAGAGGTCGCGGCCGAGCTCGGCGTAGCCGATGCCGATCTTCTGGTGGGCGCGCGCGCGCAGCGAAGCCGTCGCCGGCGCGCCCGGGCGGAGCCGGTCGGCGATCCCCAGCACCTCGAGGGACCGCTGCGGCTGCTCGACGTGCAGCAGGTCGCGGGCGTGCTGCAGCACCAGCTGGAAGCGCGCCGATTCGATCCGGGCCTCGATCTCGGCCGAGCCGGCGCCGTCCGGGGCGGCCTGCTGGTAGCTCTCGAGGGCCGCGGCGTAGTGGCCGAGGCGGAATTGCTGGTCCCCGGCCTCCATCGGAGAGAGGCTGGTGCAGGCAGGGAGCAGCAGCGTCAGGAACAGCGGGTACCGGCGCATGGCCCCATTGTGACGCGGCGAGGGTCCGGGATCATCCCGCAGCCCGCCGGCTTCCGGGGCTGGTCCAGCGGACCGCCGCCACCCCGGCGAACAGAACCAGGGCGCCGCAGCCGCCCAGGACCGGAGGGACCGCGCCGCGGCCTCCCAGGTCGCGCAGCAGGATCTCCGCCACGAAGTAGAGGATGCTCAGCAGCAGGCCGTAGCCGAGGCCCTCCATCGACGAGCGGCGGTCGAAGCGCAGCACGAAGGGGATCCCGAGCAGCAGCAGCACCAGGTGGCTGAACGGCGCGGCGCGCCAGGCCCACAGCAGGGTCGCCGCCAAGCGGTGGTGCGAATCGCGCTCGAGGACCTCGCGCAGCTCGGCCGAGGAGAGGTCGAGCGGGCTGGCGCGGGCGATGGCCGCCCGCAGCAGATCCGCCGGACCGAGCTCGTCGTGCCGGAAGCTGTCCACCACCACCGAACTCTGCCCCGGGACGATGCGGCGGCCGCCCTGCGGCAGGTCCCACTGGTCTCCGCTCCAGCGGGCCGAGTCCGCCACCACCAGGACGTCCTCGCCGGCGCTTCCGTGGGCGTAGACCTCGAGCCCCTCGATGAAGCCCTCGGCGGGCCGGTAGGAGCGCGCCAGCAGCCGCTGGTCGTCCCGCGACCGCACCGACAGGTCCTTCATGACCCAGGCGGCCTGGTCGTCCAGCTTCCACTCGAGCGCCAGGCGGGCCTCGGCGAACCTAGGCTGGACCTGCTCACGGACCAGCATCGACAGCATCCCGAGCAGCAGGGCGCCGAGCAGCAGCGGCAGGACCGCCCGCATGGCCGACCGCCCCGAGGTCAGCACCGGGGTCCACTCGCGCCGCTTGGCCAGGTGCATCACCGTCGCCAGGCCGGCGATCAGGGTCAGGAAGGGCCCGAACTCCAGCCACCGGTAAGGCAGGTTGAAGCCGATCCAGCGCAGCAGGTCGCCGGCCAGCTCGGCCTTGGAGCCCTGGAACTGGCCGAGCTCGTCGCTGTTGCCGAGCAGGTGGAGGACCAGGAAGGTGCCGAGCACGGCGCCGCTGACCACCACCCAGTAGCGCAGGAAGACGACGAAGAGGTAGCGGTCGAAGCGGTCCATCAGGCCCTCCTCCCCTGGGGCAGCAAGACCCCCAGGATCACCGCCAGGCCGCCCACCGGCAGCAGCGCGCCGGCGGCCGGGCTCAGGGTCCCGGAGACGGCCAGGGAGGACCCGAGGTAGAACACCGGGTAGTAGAGCAGCAGCTGGACCGAGAAGGCGGCGGCGAAGGCGCTCAGCACGCCCGACCGGCGCAGCCGCCAGCCCAGCAGGGCGCCGATCAGGGCCAGCGGCACCGGCGTCAGCGCCAGCCCGATCCGCCGCCACCACTCCACCTCGAAGGAGAGGCGCTTGCGCGCCTTGACCTCCCCGCTGGCGAGCTGGCGGCGGATCTCGGGGGAGCTGAAGTCGGCCGCCTTGCTCTCGGTGCGCTGGCCGAGCCGGTCGAGGTCGAGCGTCAGGTGGGTGGTGCCGGTGCCGCTCCAGCGCAGCGCGGCCGGGTCCTCGTCGAGCGAGCGCAGCCCGCGCAGCCGCAGCCGCAGCTGGCGGTCGACCACGCTCATCTGGCACCGCTCCGCCCGCAGCCGCAGCGCCGGCGACCCGGCTCCGACGGCCTCCCCGGCCGGCTCCAACTGCAAGGCCTCGGCCTCGGCCTGGCGGAAGACCAGCAGCACGTCGTGGAAGTCGCCGCCCGGACCGCGGTCGCCCCAGCTCATCTGGATGCCCTCGAAGCTCAGCTCGGAGGAGGGCGGGTTGGTGTTCTCGAGGGCGGCGAAGCGCAGCCGGTAGCTGACCTCGCGCATCTCGGAGTAGAGCCGCGGCAGGAGGAAGGCCGTCAGCGGGTAGCTCAAGGCGGCGACGATCAACCCGATGGCCAGCGCCGGCCGCAGGATGCGCCACGGGTGGACCCCGGCCGTGCGCAGGGCGGTGGCCTCGCCGTCGGCGGCCATGCGTCCGTAGCTGAGGACCACGGCGGTGAGCAGCGCCGCCGGCAGCAGATAGGGCAGGGCGTTGCCGATCGACGGCAGCAGCAGCGACAGGGCCATCCACAGTGGCGCCCCCTGGCTGTCGCTCGAGGCGCGCACCATCGCCGCCAGCGTCACCAGGACGAGGGTGGCGCCGAGCACGAGGATGATCTGGGCGCCGATCTCTCGAAGATGGGCCCGCGCCATCACCAGCCGGGGAGCGGGTCGCCGCAAGGCCGCTGATTGTAGGCTGGTGCCGTGACGGAACTCGCCCGGCACAATCTGGTGCGGGCGCGCGAGCGCCTGCATGCCCGCCCGCCGCGGAGCCACGCCCTCGCGGCGCTCTGGTCGGCGCTGCCGGCCGAGCCCGAGGTGCTGCGCCTGTCCCCCCACCGCACGGTTCTGCGACTTCCTTCCGAGAGCTCTCCGGACAGGCGGGATTGGCTGCTCAAGCTGTACCACCCGCGGCGCCGCGGCGAGCTCCTGCGGCGCCTGGTCTCGATCCCGCCGGCGCTCCGCGAGCTGGCGGGCCACCGCGCCCTGGGCCTCCTGGGGGGAGCCGCCGAGCAGCTCGCCGCCGACTTCGGCCTGTTCGCCCGGCCCTGGCTGCCGCGGTGCCCGGCCGGCGACTGGGGCGCCGAGCTGGCGCGGCTCCACCGCGCCGGCTGGAGCGACCCTGACCTGTGCCTGGAGGACCTGCTGTGGACCGCGAACGGCGAGCTGGTGCCGCTCGACCTCGGCCACGCCCGCTTCACCCCCGGCGGCGCGCCACCGCTGGCCCGGCGCGCCGACCTGGCGGCGGTGGCGGCCGAGCTCCCGCCCGAGGAGGCCGAGCCGCTGCTGGCCCGGGCCTGCCACCTGGCGGACTGGGACGAGGCCTGCGCCGCCGAGCTGCTCCATCGCGGCCGCCAGGACCTGGCCCGGCACCGCTGGGTCCGCAGCGCCCGCTGCTGGCGCGACTGCTCCGACTTCGTCCGCGTGGCCGCCGGCTGCCTCAGGCGGGGATTCCAGCCGCCGCCGGGCCAGGGCCAGGTGCTCAAGCGGGGCCGACGCGGCGAAGTCGTCCGCTTCGGCCAGGCGGTCCGCAAGCGCTACCTCCGGCCGGGACCGCTGGGCTCGCTCCGACGCCGGCTGCCGGCCGCCAGCCCGGCCGCCCGATCGCTGCGCCGGCTCCACCTGCTGGAGCTGACCGGCTTCGAGGCCGCCCGCCCGCTGGCCTGGCTCGGCGACTGCCTGTGGACCTCGGCGGTCGACCTCCCCGTCGCCACCCTCGCCGACCTGCCGCAGCTGGCCGGCTACCTGCGACGCCTGCACGCCGCCGGCCACGGGCTGCGGGACGCCAAGCTGGCCAACTTCGCGATCGGCGCCGGCGGGCCGGTGCTGCTCGACGCCGACGGCCTGACCCCGGGCCACCTGAGGCCCCACCGCGACCTCGGCCGGCTGGCGGCCGAGGCTCCGGCCGGCTCGGCGGCCGAGGCCGAGTGCCTGCGGGCCTACGGGCCCCACCGGCTCGAGGCGGTCTCAGCCTGGGCCGCGCGGTTCCGGCGGGTCCTGCGGGCGGCCGGGGCAAGCTGCTAGAAGGGCAGCTTGCGGCGCGCCTGAGCCAGCAGCTCGGTCGCGACCGCCAGCAGCAGGCCTCCCAGCAGGCCGGCGAAGGCCGAGAACACCATCACGCCGGTGGTGTTGGGCAGCTCCACCAGGCGGTCCTCGCTGGCCATGTTCTCGGGGTCGTAATACACCGGCTCGATGCCCCGCTCGAGCTGCAGCTCGAGCTCGGCGACCCGCTCGCTGACCCGCGACAGGTGGGCCTTCGACACCTGGATCTCATGGTCGAGCCGGGCCAGCTCGGCCTGGCTCAGGGGCATGGCGGCGAGGGCGGCGTCGACCTGCATGAGGCGGCCGAGCAGGTCCACCCGGGCCGGCTGGATGCCGGCGCTGGCGACCTGCATCTCGACCAGCCGCGACACCAGGGCGCGGACCTGGGGGTCGGGCTCGTACTGGGCCTGGTGCTGCTCCATGCCGAGCGCGGCTTCGATCCGGACCTGCTCCTCGGCGGCCTTCAGGCGGGTCTGGAGCTGGCGCACGGCCGGGTGCTCCACGAGGTAGCGGGTGCTGGCCACCGCCAGCTCGGTGCGGACTCCGGCGACCACGTCGAGCGCGTTGCGGTAGGCGGCGCTCTCGACCACCGTCTGGCGGGCCAGGATGAAGTCCGGCCGCTCCGCGAGCTGACGTTCGACCACCGGCACCTGGGCCGCGTTGCGCTCCTCGGCCAGGTCGAGGTCGGCGAGGGCGTCGCGCAGCTCCTGGCGCTCCTCCACCAGCATCTGCAGGTCCTTCTCCGGGTCGGGGCTGCCCACCGAGGTCAGGTAGGTGAGCAGGGCGTCCTGCGCCAGCAAGTAGTCGCGCTGGGCGCGCGGCTCCTCGGCCTCCAGCGCCGCCAGGGTGACCCGCGGGTGGCGCTCCGCCATCTCGCTCATGTGCTCGGCGACGGCGATCACGAACTCGTTGGCGAGGCGCACTGCCTGGGCGCCGACCTGGTCGTTGGCGAGCACCAGGAGCTGCTGGGCCGGGTCGATGTCGAGGATGATCCGCTGCCGGAGCTGGTCGACCTCGAGCTCGGGCATCCGCTCCCGCACCCGGAGGAACACCGCGTTGCTCGAGGCGATGCCGAGCAGCCCGACCCGCACCGCTTCGGTGGAGTCCGGCAGCACCGCCCCTTCGGGCAGGCTCGGTCCGGCCGACTGCAGGGACAGGCGCGGCAGGTCGCCGCGCACGAACAGGGAGGCGCTGGCCTGGTAGAGCGGCGGCACCGTCGAGACGAACCACCAGCCCGAGCCGAGCGAGGCGGCGAGCACGATGAGGACCGTCAGGCGCCGCTTGTAGAGGGCGCCGAGCAGGGCGGAGAAGGTGTCAGGACCCATCGGGGACGGCTGGCAAGAAGGCGACCTGGTCCGGGTCGTCGTCGCGGGCGGGCACCAAGCATACGAGCACCGCGGCCTCGATCAGCCCGATCCAGAACCACAGGAATTTGATCCACAGGAACATCACGACCGCGTTCTGGACCAGGAGGACAGCGGAGGCCAGCAGCAGGCCGATCAGCCACTCCCGCCGCACCGGATCGCGGGCGGCGCGGAAGGCGCGGGAGATGCGCCAGCCCATCCAGCCGATCAGGAACAGGAAGGCGCCGACTCCGAACAGGCCCATCTCGGCGAAGGCCTGGAGGTAGGTGTTGTGGACCTGGAGGTGGTAGGGGTTGAAGTAGCGCAGCAGGCCCTCGACGCCCACGCCGATCGCCGGGTGCTGCTGGAAGGCCTGCAGGGCGATGCGGTCGATGTGCCAGCGGAAGTCCGCCGAGGAGGCGTTCAGGTCGCGCACGAATTCGAGCGCCGCCGGCAGCAGGCCGCTGCTCCAGCCGACCCCCGCCAGCAGGCCGAGGCCGAGGAGGTAGCCGAAGCCGAAGCGCGGCCAGCGGATCAGCGGCACCAGCAAGGTGGCGCAGCCGAGCGCCAGCCAGCCGGAGCGCGAGAAGGTGATCAGCACCGCCAGCGACAGCACCACGAAGGTCGCCAGGTAGGCCAGCCGCCGTCGCCGGCTGACCAGCGCCCGCGACCCGGTGGCCAGGTAGAGCACCAGCACCGCCACCGTGCCGAGGGTGTTCGACGCGTGGTTGGGGTGGTCCATCAAGCCGGTGCAGCGCGGGAAGACCATCTCGCCGACGGCCATGCGGTTGAAGGCCGGCTCGGCGAAGGAGATCACCTTGCCGGCGAGGAGGGAGAGCCCAAGCTGCCCGAAGGCCACCAGCGCCGAGAGCAGGGCCGAGAGGATGACGAAATGGAGCAGAAGCTCGAGGTGCCGCGGCGTCCGCAGGAGCAGGGGCAGGACCGGCACCATCAGCAGGAAGGAGGCGCGGAACACGAAGTCGACCGCGTCCGGGGCCGGCGAGCGCGTCACCAGGAAGGTCGTGGCGTAGCTGATCAGCACCAGCCCCACCGGCAGGACCAGCGGCGTGATCACCAGCGGCAGGTCGCCGCGCCGCAAGGCGTGGTCGGCCAGGATCAGGAACACCAGCACCAGCGCGATCTGGTAGACCGCCGGGACGGCGTCGGCGAACAGCGCGAACACCAGGAGGCCCAGGACCGGGCGGTCCCAGGAGCCGCAGGCCCGGACCCAGTTGAGGAACAGGGCGGCCAGGGTGATCAGGCCGCCGACGGCGATCGTCCCGAGGAACGGGACGTCGTTGATGAAGGGCGGGTCGGGGCCGAGCAGGCGCGGCTGCCAGGACCAGCCCATGCGACCGTCCCAGAAGGCCAGCGCCCCGAGGCCGACGCCCAGGCCCAGCGCCAGGAGCAGGCCGAGCAGGCTGCCGAGGGGGCCGAAGTCGCGGCCGCCGGTGGGCTCAGCCCTGATCGCCACTCGCGGGCTCCTCCCAGCGGACCTCGATCAGGATCGCCGACCAGGTCGGCAGCTCGACCTCGAGCTCCTCGCCGACGCGGCGCAGGAAGCGGCCGGGGGGAACCTTGGCCATGGCGGCCGCCGGCAGCCCGGCGAGCTGCACCGGGATCCGGCCTCGCAGCTCGAGGAATTGGTCGCGATAGCGCTCACCGGCCTGCCGGACGAGGGCCGGGCCGAGTCGGCCGCGCCGGGCCTCGAGCCCGCGCCTGACCGCCTCCTGGTCGGGCTCGGCGTAGGCGTCCTCGAGGACCGCGAGCTGGTCCTCGGGGAGCCCCTCGTCGCGGAAGCTCGCCAGGGCCTGGAGGCTGGCGCGCTCCGGCAGGCTCGCCACCAGCTGGTCGAAGCGGGCCCGGAACTCGTCGTCGGTCGCCGGATCCCCGACCTCGCCGTCGAGGCGCCACACCCGCTCGACGCCGGCCGGCGGGTCGCTGAAGCGCAGCCGGACCATCCGCTCGGTCTTGGCCGCCTCGTCGCGGGTCTCGCCGAGCAGACGGCGCGCCTCCTCCCAGGTGGCGCGGTCCTCGGCCCGGCCCCCCATCCGCTCGTAGCTGATCCTCCCGGTCGCCCAGGCCTGCAGCTGGCGCTCCTTGCCGGCGTAGTTGCTCATGTCGATGCCGGCCCAGTCGGCGTAGTGCCGGGCCCGCTTGACGGCGTCGCCGGTGGAATTGGTCAGCAGCAGGTAGCCGCGGCCGCCGTCGCGGGTGGCGAGGCAGGTCAGGTTCCAGGGCGCGATCTCCCGCTCCACCGGCACCAGCGGCAGCTCGGCGGCCTGGCGGAACATCCGCATGCCGTTCAGCACCGCCTTGGGGCCGCCGCGCAGGGTGAACAGGCCGACCGATTCGCCGGCGTAGTCCTGCTTGGCTTCCCAGTAGCCGTCCTGCAGGAAGAAGAACAGCGAGTGGCTCACCGGGGTGTAGGCCAGCGAGGAGTTCATCGCCGCGAAGTAGACGCCGGCCCGGTGGTCGTCGAGCTCCGGCCGCACCGGGTGGGGCAGGCCGACGTTCCACTCCGACAGGATCAGCTCGGGGCGGGCCAGGCCGGCCTCCTTGGCCATCCGCTCGAGCCGCAGGCCGAACTCGCGGCTCTGGTTGTCGCTGGCGTAGCCGCCGTAGTAGTGGTACGAGAGGAAGTCGGGCGACCAGGCGGCCTGCTTGCAGGCCTGCAGGATCTTGCGGAAGAAGTCGAGGGGCTTGCCCGCCGGCCCCGCCATGCCAGGGCCGCCGACCCGCAGGTCCGGCAGCTTGCTCTTCAGCCGGCCGCCGGCGCGGGCGAAGAAGGCCGCGAAGCTCTCCTCGGTGCCGTTCCACTGCCCCGGGAAGTCGGGCTCGTTCCAGACCTCGACGTAGCTCACCGGGACCCCGGCCTGGCGCAGGGTCCGGACGTCGCGGGCGACGGCGTCGGCCCAGGCGACGGCGTCCTTCGGCGGGATGCCGGTGCCGGCGGCGCCGTGGCCCTTGCCGAGGTTCTCAGGGGCGCCGACCGCCACCAGGTAGACCTCCATGCCGGCGTCCCGCGCGTGCAGCCCGGCCTCGATCTGCTTCGACAGGGGCCCGATGGCGTAGCTCAGCCAGATCCGCGCCAGGCCGCCTTCGGGCCGGACGTGCTCGCCGAAGGCCTCCCAGCAGCCCGCCGAGGCGTTCGAGAGGTCGTTGATGCCGCGCCCGAGTCCGGCCGGGATCGGGGCGGCGGGGCCGTCGAAGCGGACGTGGAAATCGGCGGCGGCCTGCCGCGGCGGCTGCTGGGGCGGCAGCGCCAGGGCGGCGAGGAACAGGGTGCTGAGGATCATTGCAGGTAACCGAGCCCCCGCAGGGACTCCTCGATGGCGGCGGCTTGCTCGTCGGAGTAGGAGGTCGAGGCGGCCTGGACGCCCGGCTCGTCCTCCTCGACGAAGGTCGGATCCCGTCCGGAGCGGAGCACCCCGTCCAGGACGCGGCCCTCCATCCAGCTCGGCACCGGTTCGTCGACCACCGACAACAGGGTAGGCGTGGTGTCCCGGATGTGCATCCCGTCCAGCTCCCGGGAGGCGACGCCCGGGCCGGAGACGGCGAAGACGCCGTCGAAGCGGTGGGTGCCGGAGATCGCGGCGTGGCGCCGAGGGGTGAACAGCGCGGCGGCGTCCCAGTCGTCCTTGGGCAGCCAGGCGATGCCCCCCATCTGGTACTGCAGGTCGGGGGCCTCGGCGGCTCGCGGGCCGCGGTAGAAGTCGCCGCCGCGGACGCAGAAGTCGAGCGCGGCGCTGCCGTCCGGGAGCCTCAGTTCGCCGAGGCGGGCCTCGAGGGCGTCGAGGACCGCGTGGAAGCCGGCCGGCGGCACGCAGCCCAGCGGCTCGCGACCCTCCAGGTTCACGCACAGGCCGTGGAGGGCCTGGTAGGCCTGGGTGCGGCTCCAGTCGACGTCGTCGAGGTCCGGCCGCGGCTTGCGCCAGGGCCGCCACAGCGGGATGCGCGCCAGCGGACCGAGCAGCCGCGCCAGGCCGGCCAGGCCCAGCTTGCCGAGGACCGCGCCGACGCTGGTGCGGGCCAGGGTCCAGCAGGGAGCGTGGCGCCGGCGCACCAGGAAGCCCTGCTCCTCGAGCCAGCGGTTGGCGTGGAAGTCGCCGTGCTGCGGGCCGAAGCCGTGGTCGCTGACGAGCGCCACCGGGCAGTCCTCGCCGACCGCCTCGCGCACGGCGCCGACGAACTCGTCGGCCAGGCGGTAGGCGTCGCCGATGACCTCGGCGTAGCGCCGCGCCCCCTCCTCGGTCCAGCCGGCGTGGCCGCGGTCCTGGAACTTCCAGAAGTAGTGCTGGCAGCGGTCGGTGATCGAGACCACCGTGAAGTAGAAGTCGGTCGGCCGTTCGCGCAGCAGGGCCTTGGCGACCTCCAGCCGCTCGCGCTCGACGGCGAACAGCTCCTCGCGCAGACGCTGGTACTGGTCGAGGTCGTCGGCGGCCGGCTCGTGGTCGCCGTCGTAGGCCGCGTAGTCGACGTCGGGCCGGTAGGGGCGGCCGATGACCCGCTCCATGGCCGCGGCGGTCTCCGGCGAGTCGCTCACCAGGCGGGCGTCGAGCGGGCAGGGGATGCCGGCCACCTGGTAGCCGCCCGGCTGCGGCTGGGGCGGGTAGGTCATCGGCACCGCCAGCGAGCCGACCGACCAGCCGCGGCGGCCGAGCACGGCGTGGATGTCCTTGCCGGCGAAGTGGGAGGCGTCGTTGAGCGGGGTCTGGTAGCTGCCGAGCTGGCGGCGGATGAAATGGAAGATCCCGTGGCGGCCGGGGTTGACGCCGGTCATCATCGACACCCAGGCCGGCGGGGTGATCGGCGGGGTCTCCGACTCCAAGACCCCCCAGGCCCCCTGCCGCAGGACGCGGGCGATGTGGGGGAGCTCTCCGGCGGCCACCAGCGGGCGGATGATCTGGTAGGTCGCGCCGTCGATTCCGACGATGGCGAGGCGGGTCACGGCTGCTTCCGAGGCGGCTATTGGAACCATTCAGCGGCTCTGGAACAATGCCCGGGCTCCCGAGCACCCGTGATGTCGCTGCGCCTCCTCCTGCCGCTCCTGCTCCTGGCCCCCTGCCCCCACCCGGCGAAGGAGGGCGTGTCGCCCCGCGAGGACCCCCACCTCCTGGGTCCGAACATCACCGCGGAGCTCACCCCCCCCGAACTCCGCCTCCGCGGCCGCTCCCCCGCCGACGTC
>JACKQG010006345.1_pt1 | contig 12549 bp, 6 predicted proteins | sample 8237621 | NCBI WGS metagenome assembly JACKQG01 (sample SAMN15677084, study PRJNA649215) | marine metagenome | biome: marine; feature: Black Sea; material: saline water; isolation source: suspended particulate matter (SPM) from the Black Sea western gyre | collected 2013-06-09/2013-06-10 | depth...
ACTGAAGCCTAATCTGATGCTAGCACCGGACAATCGAAGATGGACGGACGACTAGCCCCCGTTGATACCACCCGCTGTGGCCGGTCTCTTGACCGAGCCACGGGTCTGACCGAAGGTCTCCAGATGCGGAGGAGACCTTCGGTCGCCCGCGAGCGACGGGGTCGGGAGACCCGCGCCGAGCGTAGACAATAATTTCTCGAACGCCCCCAAGCCGATAGCCAATCGGGCATCCGACTTCGTATGATTACGGCACAGGGCGGCAGGGCCGCCAGCCAAATTCGAGCTACCGCTCGGTTGGCACTGGACCGCTCCCGTTGGTCGCTACACTTTTTGAAGAAGCTAACGAAATTGGACATTAGTAGTACAGACCAGGTGCCAGGACGTTAAATCACCGAGCGATGGGTTCGGTACTGGTACTCGCGAGCCTGGGAAAACTTCTTTCTGCAAGGAGTCTCACATGAATCGAGCTTTCAATCGTCGTGACTTCCTGAAGCGAACGGCTGTGACGGCGGGTGCGGCGGCCGCGTGGAGTCTGAGTGGGACCCCAACCGTTCTTGCCGCGGACTCTCCGAACGAAAAGTTGGGGGTGGCGGTGATTGGCGCAGGGGGCATGGGCGGCTACAGCATGGACTGCGGTCTGCGAGAGAACCTGGTTGCCATCGTCGACGTGGACGAGAAAACGATCGCCCGGACGATGAAGGAAAAGGTCAAGGATCAGGCCAAACCAAAGATCTTCTACGACTATCGCAAGATGTTGGACCAGTGCCATCGGGACTTAGATGTGGTGTTAATCGCCACCCCGGATCATCATCACGCACCCGCGGCGATTCGCGCCATTCATCTGGGCAAGCATGCCTTTGCCCAGAAGCCGTTGGCCCACAACATCTATGAATGCTACGCCCTGGGCAAGGCTGCCAGGGAGAAAAAGGTCTGCACGCAGATGGGCAACCAGGGGTACTGTGGCGACGGGATCCGCCGCGTGGCCGAATACATCGCGGCGGGTGCGATCGGCAAGGTTCTGGAGACCCATACGATCCTGGGACGCAACTTCGGCGGCAGCGGCGGCCGGCCGGAGAGCAAACCGGTGCCCGCCGGGCTGCACTGGGACGAATGGATCGGCCCGGCGCCGTACCGCGATTATCACGACGGGCTTCATCCGTTCAGTTGGCGAAGCTGGCGGCAATTCGGCACCGGCACGATCGGCGACATGGCCTGCCATCACGTCGCCGTGCCGTTCATGGCTCTGCGGTTGTGGGAAGTCAAACACTTCACCATCGAATGCATCCAAACAACGGGCGGCAGCGAAGAGATGTATCCGCAGAACAACATCGTCTGCTACCACATCCCCGCACGAGACCAGTTCGCCGCCAGCAAGTGCTACGTTTACGACCACGCGGATCTGAAACCGGAGGTCATGAAGGAAGCCGAGAAGAAGGCGGGACGGCCGTTCGGCGAGTTCACGCTGTTCGTCGGCGACAAAGGAATGATCGGCAGCGACGCGCGGCTGATCCCGCAATCCGAACACGACAAGTTCCCGCCGCCCCAGCCGACTTTGCCCCGCGCACACGGCGGACCGATCGATGACCTGTACTGGTGCATCCGCAACGGCGGAACGCCCGCATCGAACTTCCCCGACGCGGCCGCACCGCTGACGTCCATTGCGCTCGCCGGCCATCTCGCTCAGTTTGCCGGCCAAGGCAGCAAGATCGAATGGGACGTCGAGAAAATGGCGAGCACCAACAACGCCGAAGTCAACCAATACGTGAAACGCGAGTACCGGCCCGGCTGGGAGGTTTAAGCACCGTTCGAGAAATATGTGGCGTAAGCTTCCAGCTTGCGATGCCACTATCTCCCACAAGCTGGAAGCTTACGCCACGGAGATATCGGACAGTTATTTTTCGAACGGTGCTGCTATTCCAACGTCGGGTATGCCTTTTCGCCGCGAAGTTGAGCCAGACCGCCTTCGCTCTCGTAAACGCCGTAGAAATTTGACAGCAGATCGAGCCAAACGGCGAATCGATGCAACTCTTCGCTGGAAAGTTTCACGTCATGGTGCCCCTTCTTCAGCATCGGATAGAGTTTGGAAGCTCTTGCGCCGACTTTCCCAGGCGTGCTGCGGAGCGGGTCACCGTAGTTGTGGAAGGCGTGCCTACCGCCGACAAGCGAGCGATAGGATGCGTACCATTTTCTTTCGATCGGTTCTCGTGAAAGGATCGGCGCCCCTTCCTTCTTGCTTTCCGCCTTTTCGTGGCACCCGACGCAATGCTTGTCGAGAATCGGCTGAATCAGTTCGGGGAAATTCACGGGGCGCGTACCTTCGACGTCCGACCGCAGTTGCGATGCAACGCGCCGAAATGCGAGTGGCAACTCATTTGTCGGCAAAGGTGCCGAACTCTTCGGCTCGTGGCACCCCACGCAACTGAGCGTCTCGCCTTCGTGCACGCAGGTACCGCTTCGCATTGATTGAACCGCCAGCCCCTCTCCGTCCAACGCCTGAAAATAGATCTCGCAGTTGGCCGGAACTTCGAAATGAGCGCTACCATCCGAATCGACCGGAACCGTGCCTAGCACGCCGCGGGCAAGATTGACCGAGTCGGGCGATGATACCTCGCGATAACCGATCTCATGTGGCGGACCGCCCGACGGAACGGACATCGTGTAGACCTGCACCACGCGGAGTGCCGTTATTGCGACGTCGGCCGGCCAGTCCTTGAGGCTTTTGTAGACGTTCCGGATCATGACCGTGCCCGTTGGACGACCTTCCAAGCTGGACGATTTCGGGTGGTCTACGTAGGGCTGATGCGGAATCTCATGATCCGCGAAGAGCGTCGCCGCAACCGGGGGCAATTTTCGCGGGACGAAGGGGATCGGACTTGCCACAGCGATCTCCTCGTCGCGGTAGATCAATTCCCGGTTGCCAAACGCGTCGAAGAGATAGAGTCCGTACTGACCCCGCGATTGCGCCGGTCCGGTCCGGCTACCCGGTTGAAATGCGTAATCCGCGACGGCCAGATAATAGTCTTCGCTTAACGGCCAGGCCGTCCCGATAACCTCTCCACCGTTTTGACTCTCAGGGAATCCGACGTCGGGAGTGAGCCGTTTGACGGGCCCCATCGCGTCGTCGTCCTCGACCTGTGGGTCAATCATGATCAGCGAACCGAAGGAGAGTCCGTGATGCGGGGCGGCCGTGGCGATGTACTTGGACGAACCGGGGATTGCGCGGCAATCGAATTCACCGTCCGGACGCCAGTGCCTGGGTGTGAAATTGCCGTGCACGGCGCGCGGATCGCGACCATCGATCGATGTTACCCATGGATGATGCGCGATGCATCCGAATCGGTCGACATAGTCCCATCGCGTGTAGAGAATCTTCCCGTCGTTCGTAACGCTTGGATTCCATTCGTTTGTTTCATGGTAGTTCAGACAGCGGATCCGGCTGCCGTCTTCGTCCATATCGAAAAGCGTATAGTTCGGACAAGCGCGACCGCAACGCAGGTATCCGCCGCGACGCTCGGTGATAAATGCGATCCTCCCGTTCGGTAGGAAGCAAGGATCAAAATCATTCCACGTCCCGTCCGTAATCTGCCGCAGGTCACTGCCGTCGGCACGGCACGTAAAAATGTGATAACAGCGTCCCCGATCCCAGTGCCCCTGCGAGAGATCCAAGTGCATCTTGTGCTCCGTGCTCCCCTGGCATTCCACGCAGGCGAACGCGATTCGTCGAGCATCGTAGCTCAGATCGGGACTAAGAAACGCGCCCCCGGTAAGCTCGGTCCCGGCAAGACGACCCGAGACAACCTTTTTCCCTTCAAGCAAGTTGCGAAGCTTGGGCGTGCTATTCGCGTCGAACGGCTGCGAGAGTACGAACAGTCCGCCGCCCGCCGGGCTGTACGCGCCGTAAAACTGGTCGCACATATGCCGAAACGTGGAGCGATGTTTCTTGATCAGAAGGATCTCGTCGAAATTCAGCAGCGGATTTCCGAATGCGATTCGCCGTCTCAGCTTACAAATATCGAGGTAGAGTGAGAATCGACTCGCAAGGTCCTTCGTGTCCACCTCCATCGTACGCGATTGAAGCTCGGCAAGCCGGTTCCCGGCGGCCTCAACGTTGAATCTTACACCTCGTTGTCCCTTCAGGTCGTCGAACAACGCCTTGGTTCGTCTAAGGACGACGGCGGCGGCATCCCGGTCGGCGGGCAAAATGGTCGCCTCGATGCGATACGTCTGGTCGCAAATCCCTTCATAGTACTCGGGCCGGGCGAATTCCTGTGCAATCAGGTTGTACTGATCCACAAGCTCTTTCGTTCCGCCCCACTCGGCACCCTGCTCTTGGGAAACAAATTCCGGATGCGGCCCCAGGTGCGCGCCTTCGGCAACGAACTTGACTCCGTCGACCAAGATCTGCAATTCGGCGATACTTGTAAACGGTTGACCGTTCAGTTCGGTCAGCGCGACGAGCCTCAGGTATCGTCCCTCGACGGGTTTGGCGAATTCAACTTTCTGTGGTGTATCGACTTTCTGGAAAGTTCCTCGGCAAATCGGCTCCCCCCAATGCTCGACGTCGCGATCGTCTTCGCCCAACGTGTCGCCGGTGACGTAGATCTCATAATCCCCGATCGCCCCGTTGCTTGCCCCGGAACGCGCCTGTTGCACGATCCCGCGGATCTTGAACCGTCGGGTCAAATCGATCGTGATCTCATGAGGCGGCGGAACATTGTTGCCCGTTGACGGGCGAGGCTTGGGGACCGGAGGTGCTGTCTTCGCATCTTCCGTATCGCGAGTAGGAAGGGCGTTGAAATGTTCCCTTGAGCAACCAGCCCCGTACCCGCAACGGAAGGGAATCGCCGATCGAACCGCCGGACCGGGAGGAGCGCTAAACTGGGTATGCCACATCGAATTGGGATTATCGTCCATCGCACGGACCGCTTCGTATCCAGCATTTTCGCTGTCCGCCGTGACACGAACCGTCACCACGTCCTCGGCCTTCGTATTGCCGACCTGCAAGAGAACGACCGAACTCAAAAGAAAGATCTGAAACGGTGCAAAACGAATAGACATGGAAGTTCCTCCGGGTCTAGAGGTCTTGTTAGGGCGAAGTGCTGCTAATTTGCCGGCTTCAGGCGGTAGAGATACTTGTCGCTGCGCAGCAATGTCCCTCCGCCCGGAAGCGGTACGGGTGATGCGTTGAAGATGGAGTCGTCGCCCTCCAGCTTTGTGTGAGCGAGCAATTCAAACTCCGGTTTCGCCGCAACGACATAAACCCCGTCCTCACGACTCGTGTAATACAGGCGACCATTGGCCAACAAGGGTGAAGCGTAGATCCTGTCAGGCGTCGGATTGAGACGTTCCTCGTAGAGAAGTTCACCAGTGGCTGCGTCGGCACAGTAGAGAATCCCACCCTGTTCCTTGGCCCAATAGAGATGGCCATCGCAGTATACCGCCGAAGAAACGTTGGACCCTTTTGCGATTTCCCAAATCCGGTGCGATTCGGTCACATCGCCGCTCCCTCCGGAGCGGATGGCAATTGTCTTGCTGCGTCTGCCACCAGAGGCGTACAAAACCCCGTCCTGCACCGTGATCTGCGGACAGATGTAATCCTTGATACCATCGCAATTCCAAAGCGGCTTGCCCGTGCTCGGGGCAAAGGCCAGAATCTTGCCGTCGATGGTCACCGCCAACTCGTCGGCACCGTTGAGTGCCCGATAGATGACCGGCGTATTCCACGCTCTCCGGATTCCCGACTGTCGCCATGCTTCGCTACCGTCCGACTTGTTCAAGGCGATCATGTCGCCGCTCTCCACACTGGCGTTTGCGATCACCAGATTCTCGTACAAAACGGGCGAGTTGCCGGCTCCGAAAACGTGTGTGCCCGCACCGCAATTGGTTCGCCACAGTTCCTCCCCCGCATGGCTAAACGCTAAGACACCTGTCTCGCCGAAGAAGATGTAGATACCGGTCTTGTCAACGGCGGGCGTACTTGAGGAGTAACCGTGCAAACCAACTCCCCAGGAATTGAACTCGTTCTTATCGGACTGTGCCGGCACTGCCTTCTGCCAAACGATGCTGCCCTGTTCTGCCTCGATGCAGAACAAGTGGCGTACCAGGTTGGCTGGGTTGCCCGGCGCCTTGCCGTCGATGCCGTATCCGGTATAAGCCGTCACATAGATGCGGTTGTCGAAAACGACGGGGCTCGACGCGCCTCGTCCCGGAAGCGGAGCATTCCAAGCGACCAGTTCGGAAACCCAACGCTCTGCTACGTTCGTTTCCGATGTCCGGCCATAATCAGAACCACGGAACCGAGTCCACTCCTCGGCGTGAACAAATGCTGCCGCCATTACGCAGCCAAAACACAGCACTATCTGCAAATGACTCTTGGACATTCTGTCTTCTCCAGCGGGGACAGTTAGGGGCGAGGAAGGCGTGTACTGGCTTCCTATACTACATAGCCGAAGCTGGACTTGCCAGGGTCCCTCGTAGCAGTCCTTCTCCGCAACTAATGTGCTCGTCCATGCCGGTGATGCAGTAGCCGAAACACACAGACAAATCTTCCGGTGAGCCAGCACGAAGGACAGGAATCTGCTTTCCGAAGCAGGGGCATCCGTGTATCAACGTTTTCGAGGGCCAATCCAGGGGAGCGGAGATGTGCGCTGCCCAAAAGACGGGAGCTTACGCGAGCGGCAGTTGGTTTCGTACCATGGCGTAAGCTTCCAGCTTGCGAATTTGCCGGGAAAGGCAAGCTGGAAGCTCGCCCCACGGGTAAACTCTCATCTGCCGCAAGCTGGAAGCTTACGCCACGAAAGGGAACGGGGGGCGACCCGGGCGGTTGCACCAGGACAGACGCGGCTACAGAATAATAGAGTCCCGCACTACACGCTTGGCATAGCCGGAACAATACCATGAAGCGATCCCTGGCAGTTGTCCTTGTCCTGGTGGCGACCACGGCTGTTGATGAACGGGCCGAGGCCGGATCACCGATCAGTGCCTTTGAAGGCGACGCCGATCCAGTGGCCCACGGCCGGATTGACGAACTGGTCCTCGGCCGGCTGAAACAACTGGGGATCACTCCCGCTCGGGTGTGCTCCGACAGCGTCTTTGTGCGCCGGGCCTACCTGGACGTGATCGGCACTCTCCCAACGGCTGAAGAGGCGGCGCAGTTCTTGAAGAATTCCGACCCCGACAAACGCCGCAAGCTCATCGATCGCCTGTTGGAGCGCGAAGAGTTCGCCGACTACTGGGCGATGAAGTGGTGCGACCTGCTGCGGGTCAAGTCCGAGTTTCCCATCAAACTCTGGCCCAACGCGGTGCAGGCCTATCACCACTGGATTCGCACAAGCATCAGGGAGAACATGCCGTACGACCGGTTCGTCCGCGAGATGCTCACGGGCAGCGGCAGCAACTTTCGCGACCCGCAAGTGAATTTCTACCGCGCCGTGCAGAGCCGCGAGCCACAGGCCATTGCCCAGGCCGTGGCGCTCTCGTTCATGGGAGTGCGGCCGGAGAGCTGGCCCCAAGAGCGCTGGTCGGGCATGTCCGCGTTCTATTCGCAGATTGCGTATAAGCCGACCATCGAATGGAAGGAAGAGATCGTCCTGTTCGATCTTGAGAAGGCTCGCAGCCCGGCGGGCATGGAATCGCTCCGGGCAGCCGCCTTTCCCGACACGACGCCCGTCCGACTCGCGCCGGGCGAGGATCCGCGCAGGGCGTTTGCCGATTGGCTGATCAGCCCCAAGAATCCGTGGTTCACTCGGAACGTCGTCAACCGCGTCTGGTTCTGGCTGTTGGGCCGGGGGATTGTCCATTCGGCGGACGACATCCGTCCCGACAATCCGCCCGCCAATCCCGAATTGTTGGCCTTCCTCGAGCAGGACCTGATCGCGGCTCGATACGACCTGAAGCATCTCTACCGACAGATTCTCAACTCGACGACGTATCAGTTGTCGTGCGTCCCCCGCAGCGACGATCCCCGGGGAGAGGCGAATTTTGCGCACTGCCCGCTCCGCCGCTTGGAGGCCGAGGTGCTGATCGACGCTCTGTGCCAGATCACCGGCACGACCGAGCAGTATTCCAGCATCATTCCGGAGCCCTACACCTTCATGCCCGAAGACCAGCGCGCCGTGGCCCTGGCCGACGCCAGCATCACCAGTCCGTTCCTGGAGAAGTTCGGGCGGTCGTCGCGCGACACCGGTTTGGAGTCGGATCGCAACAATCGTCCCACCGCGGCGCAGCGGCTGCACCTGTTGAATTCCAGCCACGTCCGACGAAAGATGGAGACCAGCCCCAAGCTGCGAGCCCTGCTAGGGTCCGACCCCAAGAAGCCGGAGAACATCGTGGAGATCTACCTGACGATCCTGTCGCGGATGCCGACGGAAGAGGAGCTGCAAATTGCCGGAACACACGTTAAAGAGACCTGGGCCGACGGGGGCCCGCGAGACCTATTTTGGGCGCTCATCAATAGTCCGGAGTTTTGCTATCGACATTGAGAGACACGACCGCAGGGAGACGATCACATGAGCATCGAACATGAATCGGCGGACGCAAAAGCACTGCCATCCAGGAGCAGCGATCCACGGCTGTCGCGCCGGGAGATCTTGCGATATGGCCTGTGCGGCGCGGGCGCAGCGATCTTGGCCGGCCGCACCGGACTGGCGGCCGACGCCAAGCCGGCCAAGGCCAAGTCGGTCATTCAGATCTGGCTGGCCGGCGGGCCGTCGCACCTGGACTCTTTTGATCCCAAGCCGGCCGCGGGCAACGACTACTGCGGGCCGCTGAACAATCCCATTGCCACCAACGTGGATGGCATCCGCATCGGCGAGTTGCTCCCGTTGCTGGCCAAGCAGGCCGACAAGTTCTCGATCATCCGCAGCATGACCCACGGCGACAACGGCCACGAGACGGCCGCTTATCTGACGCAGACCGGCCGGCGACCCGGCGATCGGCTGGTCTTTCCATGCGCTGGAGCCGTAGTCTCGCTGTTCAAGGGCTACGAGGCCGGATACAAGGGGCTGATTCCGCCTTACATCGTGCTCACCCAGTCGCAAGGACGGTTCTCGGAAGCCGGCTTTCTGGGAGCGCGCCACATGCCGTTCGCTACCGGCGGCGACCCGGCGCAGCAGCGATTCATGGTCGAAGGCGTCGTTTCCCCCGGCCTGAACGACCAGCAACAAGAGAAACGGCGCGAACTGCTCGGCAAGCTCAACACCCTGGGCCATGCCCTCCCAGACAATCCGGCGCTCACGGTCTTCTATGAAGCGGAGGACCAGGCCTACGACATGATCCTGGGGGACGGCGCCAAGGCCTTCGATCTCTCGCAGGAGACCGACGAGGTGCGAAAGCGATACGACGTTGACTGGGGCACCTGGGTCTCCCGCACGCGGTTCGGCCAGAGCTGCCTGGCGGCCCGGCGTCTGGTCCAGCGCGGCGTGCCCTATATCACCATCAACTTCGGCGGCTGGGATTCGCACACGGACAACTTCCGGGCGGTGCGCCAATTGCTGCCGGACCTGGACACGGGGCTGGCGACACTCCTGGCCGAGCTATCGGAGCACGGTCTGTTGGACAGCACGATCGTCTGGTGTTGCGGCGAGTTCGGCCGCACGCCCAAGATCGACTGGGGACCGCCCTGGAACGGCGGCCGCAACCATTATGGCAAGGTCTTCTCCGCGCTCGTGGCCGGGGGCGGATTCAAGGGGGGACGCGTCGTCGGTTCCTCGGATGCCAAAGGGGAAGAAGTCAAGGACCGCCCGGTCTACCCGTGCGACCTGCTCGGCAGCATGTATGAATTGATGGGAATCGACCCCGAGGGGAAGCTGCCCAATCCGTTGGGGCTGCCACTGACCGTGACGCCAACCGCCGCGGACGGTATCCCGATGGCGGGGCGGTTGAAGGAGATCATGTAAGAGAAGGAAGAGCTTAGATTACCTTAGTCTTTCGCCCTAATCTTTCACCCTAATCTGCCGTGCCGCAGCGCACGCGCTGTCGGTGCTGGTGTCGTTCTTCTGTGACGAGATTAGGGTGAAAGATTAGGGGTCCAGAGTCCGGCGCAGCCGAACCAACTTCTAAGCCCCACGCACTCGGAGGATTGTATGATCGCATCCCGACATTTGATGGCCTGCGGGCTAATAAGCGTCCTGGCCTCCTCATCTATTGCTACGGCTCAACAGTATCCGCGAATCGGCTACGTCTTTCCGGCTGGCGGCCGACAGGGCACGACGTTCCTGGTCACGGTCGGAGGGCAGTTTCTGGGCTCCTGGAAGGGAGAATATCATATCGACGTCTTTAAGGCGCACTTCTCTGGAGGCGGCGTCACGGCCGAGGTGGTGAAAGACCTCAAGCCCATGAGGGAGCAAGAGGCCAACGCGCTGCGGCAGAAGGCACAGCAGCTCTTGAGAAACAAGCCGGACGCCGAGGCCCGCAAGGAAATCGCCCGGATCAAGCGCACGGTGACCCGTTACCAGAGCGCGCGAATCGTGAAGCAAACCTATCCGGCGATCGGTGACACCGTGACGGTGCGGATCACGCTGGCCGCCGATGCGGCGCCGGGACCGCGGGAGATCCGCGTCGAAACGCCCAGGGGGATCTCGAACCCGCTCCGCTTCTTCGTGGGCCGGCTTCCCGAATTCCAGAAGCCGGAACCCGAGATCGTTGTGGACGCGCGAGATCCCTCCGAGCCGAGCTATCCTCCCGTGCCCACGACGGACATTGCGCTGCCGGCGGTGGTGAACGGGCAGATCATACCCCGTAATCCGGAGATGCTTTGGCAGCGGTCCGATCGGTTCACTCCTGGTACTGCTGATCGCTACCGCTTCGAGGCGCGCCGGGGACAGCAACTAGTCATCGCTGCCAGTGCCCGGGAACTCATTCCGTACGTGGCCGACGCGGTTCCGGGCTGGTTCCAAGCCACCTTGGCGTTGTACGACGCCAAGGGAAGACAGGTGGCCTACGACGACGACTACCGATTCCATCCCGATCCCGTGCTGCTGTTCAAGGTTCCGGAGGACGGACAATACGTGGTCGAGATCAAGGACGCGATCTACCGCGGCCGCCCGGACTTCGTCTATCGCATCGCCCTAGGCGAGCTTCCCTACATCACAGGCGTTTTCCCGTTGGGAGGCCCGGCCGGGACAGCGACCACCGTCAAGCTCTCCGGCTGGAACCTGCCGACCGACACGCTGTCGATCGACGCCCAGGACATGACGCCGGGGCTCCACCCGCTTTCGGTGCGCAAGGGGGAGATGATCTCCAACACGATGCCGTTTTCCGTGGACACTCTGCCGGAATGCCTCGAACAGGAGCCCAATGATTCGACGCCGGCCGGCCAGACGGTCACGCTTCCGGGAATCGTCAACGGGCGAATCGACCGGCCCGACGACTGGGACGTGTTCCGCTTCGAAGGCCGTGCCGGCCAGGAGATGATTGCCGAGGTTCGCGCCCGTCGGCTGGAATCGCCGTTGGACAGTGTCTTGGAGCTGTTCGATGCCGCCGGTGGCCGCCTGGCTTTCAACGATGACCATGAAGACAAGTTCGACGACCTGAGAACGCACCACGCCGATTCGCTGATCCGCTTCACCCTGCCGGCCGATGGGATCTATTACGTGCGTCTGGGCGACGCCCAGTGCCACGGTGGCCCGGAGTACGCGTATCGCTTGCGGCTGAGCGGGCCGCGGCCCGATTTCGAATTGCGGGTGTCGCCCTCGTGTATCCACGGGATCACCTGGCGGCTCAACCCCTTCGCCGCGCACGTCCTGCGCAAGGACGGGTTCAACGGTGAAATCGCCCTGCGTTTCAAGGACGACCCCTTCGGGCTTGCGCTGAGCGGCGGCGTCGTGCCGGAAGGGCAGGACCAGATCCGCCTGACGCTGGCCATGGCGCCGCTGTTGTCGGCGGACCCGATCCACCTGTGCCTGGAAGGCCGGGCGTTGATCGAGGGGAAAGAGGTCGTGCATCCGGCCGTCCCGGCCGAGGAGTGGACCCAGGCGTTCTTCTACAAGCACGTGGTGCCGGCCAACGATCTGACCCTCGTACCCGAAGACCGGGCCCGCTTCCAGGAGGAGGCAGCCCGCGCAGCCAAGGAGGGGCGGCCGCTGTCGGCGCGCCGCACGTTTCAGCACGCAATGGAAATCCTGAGCGAACAACCGGTGAGAATTCCCGTCGGCGGGACGGTGGAAGTGCAAGTTCGCCTGGGCTGGAGCCGCAACGGTCAGATCCAGGTCGAGCTGAGCGATCCGCCGGAAGGGATCACGGTCGACAGCACCTCATGGACCGAGCGAGGGCTGGCCCTCGTGCTGCGCGGCGACGCCGCGAAAGCAAAGCCGAAGTTGAAAGGCAACCTGATGGCCAATGCCTTCCTCCAAACCACGGTCACCGCAAAGGACGGCAAGACTCGCGAGGTCCGCAATTTCATCGGCCCGCTGCCGGCCCTGCCGTTCGAAGTCGTCAAGCGACCGTGACACCTTGTGAAGGAGTCTGAAATGCGATCCAACCCTTTGTGTCTTTGTGGTTTCGTCGCTGCTCTGCGAAATAGAAACACGACCGTCATGGCCAGCGCGTTAG
>JACKQG010006346.1_pt1 | contig 12548 bp, 9 predicted proteins | sample 8237621 | NCBI WGS metagenome assembly JACKQG01 (sample SAMN15677084, study PRJNA649215) | marine metagenome | biome: marine; feature: Black Sea; material: saline water; isolation source: suspended particulate matter (SPM) from the Black Sea western gyre | collected 2013-06-09/2013-06-10 | depth...
ATGGTTGCGATGCAGGAACTGATTTGGCAAATCAAACCGGATTTGATTATTGAAACTGGAATCGCCCATGGAGGATCACTCATTTTCAGTGCATCCATGCTAGCGATGCTAGACATGTGTGATGCGATCAATAACGGCACGACATTAAATCCCAACGAGTCAAACCGCAAGGTATTGGGTATTGATATCGACATTCGTTCTCACAACCGGGAAGCAATCGCAGCACACCCGATGGCGTCACGAATTCAGATGATTGAAGGTTCCAGCATTGTCCCCGAGATTATCGAACAGGTTCATACCTTCGCCGAAGATTACCAAACCATTCTTGTCTGCCTTGATTCCAATCACACCCATGATCATGTGTTGGCAGAACTTGAAGCATATGCTCCTCTTACCAGTGTGAGTAGTTATTGCGTGGTGTTCGATACTCTCATTGAGGATATGCCTGAGGAAATGTTTTCTGATCGCCCTTGGGGACCGGGAAACAATCCGAAAACTGCGGTATGGGAATACCTGAAATGCCATCCTGAGTTCGAAATCGACAACAGTATTCAGGATAAACTGCTCATTACAGTTGCCCCAGATGGATTCTTGAAAAAAACAAAATGAATTTCTTAAATCAGGCCTAAATTCACTCTTCCGTTATCATATTAAGTGAGAAATCTCAAAGATCTAACAATTGTTATCCCTACATACAATAGACCCGATTTCGTTAAAAGAAGTATTATTTTTTGGTCAGGAAAACTACCATCTATAATTGTTCTTGATGGTAGTCTATATTCCTTGGATAAAGAATTCCTTTCTTCTTTGGGTAGTAATATAAAATATTTTCATTATCCTAAACTAGTCTACCAGAAGAGACTAAAAACAATTCATCAACTTGTTTCTACAAAATATTGTATGTTGCACGCAGATGACGAATTTTTTCTGCCATCAGGTTTGTCAGAATGCATAAAAGAAATTGAACTGCATGATTTAGTATGTTGTTTAGGTAGGTGCTTGGAGTTTGATTACAAAGATTCCAGAATTAATGCACAACCATGGTTACCATTACATACTCCATTTGATGGGTATTCACTACTGGATGAGAGACCATTAGTTAGAATTTCCAAACACATGCATCCGTATTTGTGCAGCACTATATATGCTGTTACAAAAACAGATGTTTTTCTTAACAATATTTCTTTTAATCTAAAAAATGATTCTGAAGGCATATTTCATGAACTTTCATACGGAATATGCTCAGCTTACCAAGGTAAGTCCAAAGTCATAAACACATTGTCATGGTTAAGATCAAATGAAAATGATCCCTTCTATGTAAAAGATCGAGAAAAGGGTGTTCGCCCACTTGAACCATATGAGATTATCCTTAAAGATGATTTTGTGAAAAGTTCTGTCGTAAATGATTTATCTGAGCACCTTAATAGTATAAATAAAGAATATTCAGTAGACTTATTGGGCCAAATTGTGTTTTCTTCATTACGATCGTATGCATACCAAGCAAATTTAACATTTCAAATCGCTTATCTCTTCCAAAATAATAAGATAGAAAATAGTGAAGAGAAAATTGCATTGAAAAAACTTATCGGAGGGAAAAGGGAAATAATATTTAAAGACAAAGATAAAAGTTTAATAAACACTTCTGATTTGTGGAGGAAGATTGGTGTGAAATCTAATACTAAAGAAATTAATGAAATTGAAAATATAATTTTAGATTCCCACAATAAATAATTCGATATTCACATTTCAAACTGTATACAAAGTATATAAATCTCAAAACCTAAATTAAGTATGTCAATTTTCTGGAACAAAAACTTTATTTTTGATTTTCAGTCGTTAAATAGTTATAAAAAAGTTTCTACATTGCTGTGGAAAGAACAAGATAATGAAATCTATGTTCAACTGACGGATTGTATTGAAAATAAATCTGATATAATTTTAAGTGAAATTCTTCCAAATGAACTACCACCAGGCACCACAATCTCTGAATATAAATATTTCATTGATAAATTCATGTATTGCCCACCTCATGCCCCCTCCCTAACAGAGAATGTTTCACTCGAAAAAGAACAGGCAAACTTAGTTATTATTGACCAGAATTATAAAGGAATTTTTGCTAATAACATTGTAAAGGAAGTTTTCCTAAAGGAGATAATAAAACCTAGAGAATATGACCTTCTCAATTATAATAACACGTTAAGCTCATTAAGTGATATCAATGAGAGTTTAAAAAATGCTTCAAATGTTGTTCTGATATCAGGCAACCCATTATTGGTTAGTTATATAATACAGTCGAGTCTCGTTTTTAATTACGAATTCAACATCCACCCAGAATTAAAGAATAGCGCTAGGTTGCATGGACTCGGCCTAACAGTGGAAAATGATCATCATCAATCCATTACTGAAAGCGTACGAAGCAAATTCGACTCAATCATAAACAACCGTGTTAAATTATTTATTCATTCTAAAAAAACTATTGAATCCTTAACTAAGCTAGATTCTGTTGAAAGTTTCGAATCCTTTCAAGAGGATCCTTGTGTAAGGTTTTACTACAGAGAATTACACAAATCCAGTATCCATGATTATCTATGGTGCGGAGCATTACCAACAAATAAAATTTTAAATCGTTTCGAGAGGAGATTCATACATTCTATTTTAAAATCTACTGATTCTACTGAAACTAAATTGTTGAATTTTTCAATTAAGTGTTTTGTCAAAGATTACTTTATATCGTTGTCAAATAATTACTCTTCAGACGGTGACGAAATCATAAATGTAATTACATCATTTATAATTGAATACTACTATAAGCACCAAACTATTTTAGACGATATTTTCGAGGAAATCAAGCCACATAATGATAGAACAGAAAACGCAATATACTCGATAATTGGTGAATGTTTTATTCTTGCTTACTTTTCTCATGATTTGGAAAAAGAAATAAGAGAGTTATTTTTAATTAAAGCTCATTTCTATTTAAGTAAGGATATGGTAAACGGAAAAACTAGATACATTCCTTTTGATTCCTACATCGATCTACTAGAGTTAATAAAAAAAAGAGACGAATGTACTTTAGAAATTGAAAAAACTAATTTTGATTTTCAGTTCAAACTTATTCCTTTTATATATAATCAAGATGAACAAGAATTGATTATTCGTAATAAAGTAAATCCTAACAAATATGAGATATTATGTTTTTTCAAAAACACAATAAGAGCAACTGGTATTTATCGTTTATATTTAAAAAACAATCTCTCAATTCTTAGTGATAATTCAATTATTTGTGACTTTTATAACAGGCATAGTGAATTCTCTATTTCATGTTTTCTGAATATATTATTGAATAATTCTATTATTGATAATTACAATTCAGCAAATATTGATATAAACCAAAAAATTATTTGCCTGATATTATATACTAAATTCAACAAATCTTCAATCGACTCTTTTATTCTTGAATTAATTGATATAGATAATATTGAAAATGACGAATCCTTGATGTTGTTTTCCTGCTTATCAAATGATTATATCACGAATATAGATAATCACGAATTCATTAATGAATTAAGACAAAAAAGTATATTTAAAATACTGAAACCGAATAATGTTGATAACTATATATTCAACTTTTGCTTATACCGACTGTCGATACTGATTGACCACCCTGATTCAAACAAATTGCTTCGACTAACAGAATCTCAGAACCCTTTCCATTATTACTTGCAGAGCCAGTTTGAATTGGAATAAATCACCCAAATAACTAGTTCATTCTTTTTAAATATTTCTAATGCCGACCATTGCAGTAATTATCCCAAATTACAATCATGGGCACTTGATTGAGAAATCCATTCTTTCAACCTTCGAACAATCGGTTCCACCCGATGAAATCATCGTTATAGATGACGCTTCGACTGACGACAGCGTGCAAAGGTTAACGCAATTAAAGCATAAAATTCCCATGCTGAAACTGATTTTTTTTAAAGAGAATCAAGGAGCTTTGCGTGCTGGAAATATCGGTGCCCAAAATGCAAAAAGTGAGATTCTCATGTTCAGGGCGGCGGACGACATATTGCCTCCTCGGTCTATTGAAAATGGAATAAATGCATTCGTGAAGTATCCAAATTCCATGATTGCTTTTGGTGAGATACTATTCTTTCGCGAAAACACTTCCGAGGGGACCGTAGAAACTCTTGCATTATCCGAAGAGACGGAATTTTTTCCTGCCGACTCACTGCTTCGGTTATGGAAACCTGACTTCAATCTTCCCGAGCCTGCTTGTTTTGTCAAAAAGAGTGCATTCCTCGAACAAGGAGGGCTTTGGGAAGAAGCGAAATGGTATAGCGGTTGGCTCTGCTTTACTTCAATTGCCTTCAAGCATGGATTAACCTTTATCCCCAAAGTTTTGAATTCATTCAGGCTTGATGCCAATTCCTACGGAACGGCAAACCTTCGCAACCGCAAGGTTCAACGCGACGTCCTGAGGTTTTTGATTGAGCAAGTGATGAGTTTCGATCGAGAACTAAAGGAAAAGTTCTTTGCATGTGGGGCTTTTACTATTTTCGGAGAACCATTGAAGGATTTGCTCGCGGAGGAAAAGCAGTCATTACCTGCAAACTCGAATTTGCTTTTCAAGAGCGTTTTGCCTCAAGATTATCTTGGCGAAGGATTGCCGCAGCATGGAATTCCGGGAGTTGTTACCAGACGTCTTCAGGAATTAGTGAACCAACTTACCTTCTTAAAGGATCTGCCGAGTCCCAAGATCATAATTTACGGAGCCGGCACACAGTCCTTGATTCTTCTGGAAATATGGAACCGTCTTTCTCTGCCGACCCTCAGCGCAATCGTTGTATCGCAAACGGAGGGCAGAACCGAGTTTCACGACTTACCGATAATTGAAATCGATTCACTGAAGGGTTCGCATATCGACCTATTTGTCTTGTCTTCCAAGTCCTTCGAACTGGAAATGGCGGCAAAACTAGAGGAATTATTCCCGTCTTCCAACAGGCTATCCTTTTGGGCTAAGGAGCTTACTTGCCTAACCATAGAAAATGGATGATTAGCTGAGCCTACCTGAAGTCTCGAATAAACATCATAACCCCGTGGATATAGTAATTCTGACTGATTTCCATCGAGGAAGTTACAAAATTATCGGCGATTTGTTTGCCAACAGCTTCCGTGGGCAAAGAAGCGTTTGCCATCTCCCGACCCCCGAAACCTCGGCAGCCAGCAGAGATCTAGGAAACAAAATCGCTGGAACGATTGTGTTCCACAACACCCTGGGCGATAGATTCGTCCCCCTGCCCGAATGCTACAATATCGCCCTACCCCTTCACGAGTGGAGCGAATACCCAAAGGCATGGATCAATTTACTCCATGAATTCGACGAGGTCTGGACGATAACCGATCATGTCCGCAACATCTTGTCGCGAGGAGGTCTGACCAAACCGATGTACAAACTTCCGCCGGCACTCGATACCGAAAATGTTCCTCCCAAAAGGGATTGGGGCATTGAAGACCTACCCAAGTTTTTATTTGTTGGTGAACCTCACTTTCGCAAAGGCCATCATTTGCTCATGCAGGGGTTTATGAAAGCGTTCCTCAAGACTAACGAGGCCCGGTTAACAATCAAGACATCACCATCCTGCCAATGGGAAAGCCCTAGGGAAGACATTGTTCTAATCAAGGAAGAATGGTCCCGCGATAGACTTTTATCGGAGTATGCAAAGCATGATTGCTTCGTCTCAGCAAGCTTGGGAGAGGGACTCGGATTACCCTTGGGAGAGTCGATTATGGCAGAGCTTCCCGTCTGCACTAATCATTGGGGGGGGCATCAAAGTTTGCTTCAACAAGAGGCATTTATAGAAATCTCCCATCGAGAAATCATTCAACCTTTTACGAGTGACCCTGAATTCTATGCCGAAAACCAAAAATGTGCATATTCAAGTCCGGATGCTATAAGAATAGGACTTTTGAAATTTCTAACTTTAAATTCCGAACAAAAGCAAAATATGACAAGTTCAGCCAAAGAAAACTTCTTGAAAATATATGCGAAGAAATTCACTGACCCTAACATTCAACATCGATTAGCGAGGATTCACAAAAACTTAACGAGCTAACCTCGATAACTTGGGGATATCCATTTGAATTTTGAAAATGTTCTCTAATTTGTTTAACTCATCAGCTTAGACTCAAATCTCTTTTGCTCAGTAAAGGCTCGTGAAATCGGGCCTTTTTTATGTGTTAATGAACGTTTATCTGGTTTCAGTATCGAAAAGTATTAGACAGCAGATTGCTTTCCGTGGTGGAATAGCAACTATTGACATTCAAATTGTGAACAAGTTTGGCGGGTTGTGAACTACTTGGTCTTTACTAGGGTCTCGCGCCAGTGTATAAAAGGGAAAATATGATTAAACAAAAGAAACCCGAGTTGCTCGATGAGCAGATTAGGTCATTGCAGTGGGCCATTGGGGAACTGAGCAAACAAAAGCAATCCCTAGGCGAGAAGGTTTCAGCCTCTCGGAAGAGACATGAGACGGAAGAGATCATTCAGGAAGTCAACGCCCAGCGCAAGGCTTTGGACAAAAGGATTTCCGCGTTACAAGAGGGCTTGAAAAAGTCGTCTAACTCGGGAACAATCCAAGAGCCTCATCTTCTGGACGAGATCACAGGAGTGGAAGGCAAGTTGGAGGTTGCCAGAGAACGGTTGAAAGTTCTCGAGCAGGACAAATATCTAGAAGAGCTTGGGCAAAACCTAAGTGGGAAGAGTCCGACCAATCCCATTACTCTTTCATCCGAATCAAATACCGATGCAGGGGGCATATCCCCGGCACTTCTTTTTGAATCCGAGGAAAACCGAGTTTCAGAATCAGAACCCGTAAAAGTTAAATCCAATAGAATTCTTTCCGATACCATGAATGAGCCAACCAATCGTCTCGCAACCACGGAACCTGAAGCAGTAGTAGCCACTAAAGTAGGCACCACTACTGTGCAAAAGCCTCGAGCATCGATTTCTTCCCGAGGAAACCTCGTCTGTTCCGAAGAGACAAGTCAATCGATTCATGAAGCGGCTGCCGCACTGGATATCGATGCGGAGTATGTCTTGGAGAAAGGGATGCAGGCGGTACTTAGAATGATTGCCCGAAACGGCAATCGAATGACTTTCCCGCTCGAGGTAAAACACATCGAGTCAATCAGCTGAGAATCCACTCCTTCTTCATCGCCTACCCCGCCGTATGTCGGGGGCAGCTTTGTCATAGGGGTTTTAGTTTGTCCAGTTCGTGCCGAATGGTGTAGCTTTTTTGCTTGAACAGAATCAGAAACGGAAAAGCTATTCGACTGTCATCAGTTTTCATTTTTAGTTTGGCCCGTGAGTGCCAAAAATTGAACCCTTGTCTTTTATGAATGGAATTCCTTTTTCTCCTAGCGAGCTAAGCAATTGGTGGGTAAATGCCTTCGGCGTTACCGAAACCGCAGCGGAATGGTTATCTCGTTCCATAGCCATAATGATTCTGGTTGTTTTGGCCTCGCTGATAAATGGCTTAGTGAAGGGAATTGTGCTCAAGGTAATTCGTTCGGTGATCCAACACTCGGGCGGCAAATTTGGGAATGCATTGCTTGATGCTCAATGTTTCCAGAGGCTTTCGCATCTAGCTCCGGCCATCCTCGTGAAGGTGGCGGCGCCTTGGCTATTTGCCGGTTCAGCATCCTTGCTCGGACTGGCCGAGATTGCGGTGAACGTATATCTGGTCGTCATCAGCTTATTCGTCTTCGATGCCCTGATGAACGCTGGTTTGGAAGTCTACCAGCATTTCGAAACATCCAAGCGACTACCCCTGAAAGGACTTGCCCAAGCCCTAAAGATTATCATCAACGCGACAGGCGTAATCTTCGTACTATCTATCCTTTTCGACAAGTCGCCCCTATACTTCATTTCCGGGCTCGGAGCTCTGACGGCCGTTCTCTTTCTGATTTTCAAGGATGCATTACTCGGATTGGTAGCGGGCATACAACTTTCGGTGAACAACTTGGTACGGAAGGGTGACTGGATCGAAATGCCAAAGTATGGGGCCGACGGCAACGTCCTCGAAGTTTCCCTAACCACAGTGAAGGTCCAGAACTGGGATAAGACAATTACCTCTATCCCACCTTATGCACTGGTCACCGATTCTTTTAAAAATTGGCGGGGGATGAGTGAATCCGGGGGGAGGCGGATAAAGAGAAGTATCTCGTTAGATCTAAACTCCGTTCAATTCGTAAACGACGAATTATACGAACGCTTAGAGAAAATCGAACTATTGCAGGAATATCTATCGGAGAAGAAAAAAGAGGTGGACAATCACAACAAGAAAAACAAAGTCGACATGACGGAACTGGTCAATGGACGCCGTCTCACCAACGCAGGCACTTTCCGTGCATATTGCATTGCCTATCTGAAATCCAATAAAAAAATTCACCAGACAGGTATGACCTTTTTGGTACGCCAACTGGCACCCACCGACAAAGGTCTACCCATTGAAATCTACGTCTTCGCCAACGATGTGAACTGGGTAAACTACGAGGACATTCAAGGCGATATCTTCGATCACCTGCTTGCCTCCCTCAATCGCTTCGAACTAAAAGCTTTTCAGTTGCCCACCGGCGGTGACGTCTCCACGCTTGCCGAGTCAATGGTCAAAGTGTCCTAACCAGCACTTCGGAAGCACTTCGGAGCTAACCGATTTGCATAAACAAGGACTCTCTGAACTCTCCCCATTTTTTCACGACTTGAAATTCGTAAACGCAAATGAAAAACAGACCAAGCCACCGCCACGCACTCGCGTGCCTGTCATGCTTCTTTCTAGTCCAAGCCAACGCCAAGCCAAAAGTTCTGGACACGCAAGGAACCGCCATCGAGGAATGTGCCAAACCTGTAAAAGAACAGAAAGCTGACTCGAAAAATGAATCCGAAACTGCCTCCGATCCTGAAAAAAAAGGAGAAGAAAGCGAGAAGAGCGACGAAAAACCCAAGGAATCGGAAAAAGAGGCAGAAGACAAAGCCAAGACACACGAGGCGAAACGAGAACCTCTCTATGTGAAACTAAATCTTGAAGGCGTGTTCGAGAGCACCCGAATGAGCGAAGTATCAGTAAATACAAAGTCTTGGGCCGAGCTGACGGTATTGGAGGCGAAACCGCAGGGCGCACTCGTAAAAAAAGGCGAACAGCTCGTGAAATTCGATTTCGAAAAAATCGATGAAAAGATATCCAATCTACGCCACGACTTACGAATCCTCGACTTGGATCGTTCAATCGCCGCCGCCGATCTGAAACTTGCTGAGGCCATTGCGCCAATTAAATTATCTGAAATCGAGAGAAAGGAAAAGTACTCCAAGGAAGATTTGGCCCGATACGAAAAAATCAAGAGTCCATTCAGCAAAAGAACCGCAGCGATGAGCCTAAAAAACTATGAGGACACCTTGGTCTACGCCCAAGAAGAACTCAAACAGCTCAAGAAGATGTACGAAGCCGACGACTTAACCGAAGAAACGGAGGAAATAATACTGGTACGAGCCCAACGCACTGTTGATCGTGCCAAGTTTTCTCTGGAAGGCGCCAAAATCCGAAATGAAGACGCTCTCAAGGTCAATATTCCTCGCGAAGATTTGGAGACGAAGGAAAAGGCCAAGAGAGACGAGCTTTCTTCCCGAGCTTTGCGTAAAATCCAGCCAGTGGAACTTGAAAAAAAGCAACTGGAATCAAAAAAGCTAGCAGAGCAGCACAAAAAGGCTTCCGAAAACCTTGTCCGGCTAGAAACTGATCGCAAGGCGATGACAGTCCCCTCCCCCACTTCGGGAGTTCTTTACAGGGGCACTTTCGAAAAGGGGAAATGGTCGGGTGACACCGACTTAAAAGCCCGATTGCGTAAAGGTGGCATGCTCAAACCGAACGAAGTCTTTATGACAGTGGTCGAACCAAAACCACTCTTCGTGCGCGCAAGCCTTCCGGAGGCAGACCTGCGGCGACTGAAGAAAGGCTGCGAGGGGAAGATGAAATGCAAGGCATTCCCCGACCAAAAACTAACAGGGAGCATCCGTGAAGTGTCCAACGTTCCTGTATCCCCGGGGAAATTCGAACTTCTGGTAGATTTTGCCATGCCTAAAGAAGCGAGGGGCATTCTTCCCGGAATGTCATGCCAACTCCAATTCCTCGTTTACGAGAACGAGCAAGCAATCGTAGTCCCCGCCGGTGCCGTATTTTCGGAAAGAAAAGACGAGGATAATAAATTCGTATATCTCCACCGCGAAGGGAAAAAACCGAAAAAACAAACGGTAAAGACCGGAGAAAGATCCGGAGAAAACATCGAAGTTATTGAGGGCTTAAAAGCAGGCAAAAAAATTCTAGCTGAGAAGCCGAAGGATTAAGCCACCTCCTCCCCGAGACCTCCACGATGTATCGCATCCTCTGCATCCCACTGTTTCTCATTCTCTCGATCTCCGTAATTGCGGATGATTCGGGAATTGAACGACCTATACGCCTGCCCGAGGCCGCGTTTCCTACATAGGCAACTATTCTCGACTCCATAGACAGAGGATGCGAATTCCTGAAGAAACGACAAAATCCGGATGGCTCATGGGGTTCCGCTCGAAACACCAAGGGGCTAAACATTTTCGCTCCCGTACCTGGTTCCCACCGCGCCTTTCGACTTGCTGTCACTGCTCTTTCGACTGCAGCGCTCATCGAAAACAAGGGCGACGATTCAAACTACTCGAAGGTTATCGGAAAAGGGGAAGAATACTTGCTGGAAAGACTTCCTTACCTGAGGCGGGCAACGCCCATGGCTATCTACAACGTCTGGGCGCATGCCTATGGCATACAAGCCCTTGCTCGCATGCACAAAAGAATTGTTGATGTTTCCGATGCAAACAAAACTAAACTTCTTCGTATTGAAGATTTGATAAATCATCAGATCGGCATGCTCGAGCGCTATGCATCGATCGACGGGGGTTGGGGATATTACGATTTCAACGCCCAAACCAAGCAACCATCCGGCAGTTCAATATCTTTCGTCAACGCAACTGGCCTCGTCGCTATGCATGAAGCGAAGGAGCGTGGCATAGAACCACCTGAAAAACTCGTCAAGCGAGCATACGACGCAACACAGCGACAACGCCTGCCCGATCACAGTTATCTCTATGGGGAATACCTGAAATGGAAACCACGCCGTGGCATCAATCGTCCCGGGGGCAGTCTGGGGCGTTCCCATGCCTGCAACTTGGCCCTGCAACTTTGGGGCGACAAAACCGTGACGCACGACGTGCACAAGATCTGCCTCGACCGCCTAATTGCCCGCAACGGTTGGCTAAGCGTAGCCCGCAAGCGCCCCGTACCCCATGAGTCTTGGTTCCAAGTGGCGGGCTACTTTTTCTACTACGGTCATTACTACGCAGCCTTTTGCATCAAAACCCTCCCCGAGGCAGATCAGCCTCTATACCAAAACCACCTCGCAGCCATCCTCCTTCCCCTTCAAGAAAAAGACGGATCTTGGTGGGACTACCCCTTTTACGATTATCACCAACAGTACGGCACAGCCATGGCCCTGATGAGCCTAAAAAGATGCCGGCGCTAATCAAGAGGTGATCTCGAAAGAGGAAAACTGCCTGATTCCAACCCTTGGAAGCTGAACACGTTCCGTCACGTAACCGAGCATTCGCTCCTCCACTCCGACAAAAAAAGATAAAACCGATTCTAGCATTATTTGATGGCCATCATGTGCGTGTTTCTGTCCAATTAAAAACAAGTAAAGAAGGTGCCAGTGAAATCACACAAAATATGGGTTGGAGAGTGCGTGGCGAAGATGTGCCATACCGATTTGTCACTCATCCAAATGCTGACCAATTAGAAAATGCAAGTGGCCCTATGTGGATTGGTCCATTGTGGGATGCTGAAATCGCAGGAAGAATGAGTGAAGAAAAGGCCATTCAAATGTGTAGCCCATCTCTGGCTCAATTACAACAAATGCGTGCAAGTGGTCTAGTCTGGGAAGATGAAGACATTGAATATTCACAGCGCGAACTTCGTAGAAGTGTGCGCTATATTGCTGATGCTGCAGATTTAATGTCAAGGGATCATCTATTGATAAATCTTGACTCACTGCCAAAATGGGCTGGAACTGGCGGCGCTCCTAAGATGGAGAAAATTATAGCCGCTTTACAACAACTGAACTTTGCTGCTGCAAGATTACCTGATTTGGAACCCGTTTTCGTTACCGATGCTGCATTCGCAGATGTAATAAAAATTGTACAACAACTGTGGACGCCGAATGCTTGATTCAATTGAAAGAAGGATCTCTTGTATCTCCATTAGTTGAAGGTGGATAATATCCTTGCTCATCTGATTCACCTTTACCTGTTTGACCTGGCCCCGGAATCAGTGACATGGAATTTTCAAAGGTTTCTCTAACGCTTTCTTCAACCGCTCTAGCATTTTCTAACAATTCTGTTAGTGGAATATCTAGGCCTGTTAAATCACTAACTGCCTCAACTGCAAGAGCCGCTGCTCTTGCATCAGGAT
>JACKQG010006347.1_pt1 | contig 12546 bp, 12 predicted proteins | sample 8237621 | NCBI WGS metagenome assembly JACKQG01 (sample SAMN15677084, study PRJNA649215) | marine metagenome | biome: marine; feature: Black Sea; material: saline water; isolation source: suspended particulate matter (SPM) from the Black Sea western gyre | collected 2013-06-09/2013-06-10 | depth...
ATCATAACATGTAAGGTCACAGCCATAATCCTGATCTTCACAGTCTTCAAAGCTATCACCAATCCAGCTTACTGGACAGCAATCATCATCAGCGCAGTCTATGACCCATCCATCTTCGCAATCTTCTCTTCCTCGTAATACATCATCAATTGACTTAGTAATTGCCTTCTGACCATAGCCAACACCCAGTAATATTGTAATAAATAATATATTCTTCACTTAAACTCCTCCTAATAAAATTTGAACTAATTTACCATACTTTATCTATTATCTCCAAATGTGTGCATCACATAATTATTTCTAAAATATATAATTACAATGAGTGTAAGCCTTTTGTTATTGAACCTACCCCCGTTAAAGTTCCCCTATGGGGTTAAGTTTTCGTTGAATGTTTGAAAATTGGGGCAAAATATTACTCGCCTATATATACAGACCCCACCCCCTTGAATGGGGTTTTGCTATATGGATTTACGTTATTTTTCATTTAATTGGTGGAAGTTTCTTATGTGGTTATGCAATTTGGTTATGCACTTTTAGGATAAACCTGCACATCTATGATTATGATTGGAGTAGTGGGGGAGTTACTTACGGGTAACAAAAAACCCCTTCAATTAAGAAGAGGTTTGATGTTTGTCAAGCGGAGAGTACAAGATTTGAACTTGTGCAACCAAATTAAAGGTTGACGGATTAGCAATCCGCTGCATTACCGCTCTGCCAACTCTCCAAATTATTCATAAAGTTTCAATGTACATGTCATACATGAAATGAGTTTGCACATTGTACCCTGCTGCTAAGCGGGGTAGAGATGCGGAGGATGAGGGACTCGAACCCCCAAGGCCGCAAGGCCGGCGGTTTTCAAGACCGCTGTCTTACCAATTAGAGCTAATCCTCCATATTTTACTGTAAAAGACCTTTGGCTATTTACCGTAGGCGTTTAGCAGAGTGCGAAAATTATTATGGGATTAATTCATTCTACAAGAAATAGATTAAATAAAAAAGGGGCAATTCATGCCCCTTTTTTATTTTTTTGTAAAACTGGATTAAAATCCTTCTATTTTAGCTGATTTTTTGTACAGCTGAAAAACAATATGCCAACCTAATGCAATGATGATCATTAGCTCAACTCCAGAGTGTAATCCGAATATATTACTAAATGTTACAGTATGCTCATTAATCATCGTCCAAATTAATGGTACCGATAGGTAGGTATTATGCTTTGATCGCAATCCTGCCAGAGTAGCCAATTTCCCATCAGGAGCTTCTCCATTCTTAATGGCAGTAATGATCTTTTTTTGGGCTGGCCAGATCCTAAACCATACATTGAAAGCCATGATGGTTCCAAACATAGCACCAATATGAATATTATATGCTCTATACCCAAAATCACCACAGTGTCCCATTGTGTAAACCATTATACCGATAAGTGAAAAGGAAACTATGGTTAATATTCGTACATTTACTGCAGAAAATTTACTGTAAATGAAATCATAAATAAATACTGCCAAAAAGACAAGTGTTATAGTTATATGAGTCCATTTGTTAATAATTCCACCAGAATCTGCCATCATGCTTCCATCTTCTCCACTCATACCCATCCCTAAACTACCTTTCCAAAAAATGACATACAGCAAGATAATACCTGTTACCCATGTCCAGGCAGCGCCCCAGCGGAACCAGTAAAGTGTCCTGGGCATAAGTTCGGGGACCACCTTCTTTTTGGTATCGCCATCCATAGTTCCAGCTACATGACCATTGATGAAGTTAAAGAAGTAAAGCAGACCAATCCAGGTAATCCCGGCAATGATATGCAGCCATTTAAAAATTGGATGAATTAGTTCCATTGTGTCTCCTTGTTAAAGATTAGTGGCTTCTTCAGCCAGATATTTTCTCATTCCATCATCAGAAGCACCCATGGCAGTATCGCCAGACTTCCAACCAGCAGGACAAACATCACCATGCTCAGTATGATAAGCTAGTGCATCTACCATTCGTAGCATTTCATCGATGTTGCGACCAAGAGGTAAATCATTTAAAACAGCATGACGAATCACTCCTTCTTCATCAATGAGGAAAGAGCCACGAATAGCAACTTTTCCACCTACAGAAGTTTCAATTTCATGATCATCCATTAAAACTGTGGCAGTTTGAGAACCAAGAAGAACGTCATAGGCTCTTGATATTGATTTATCTAAATCGGCAATTAGAGGATAATTTATTTTTCCAATCCCACCTTGATTAATTTCCATTTCTTTCCATCTTAGATGGCTGAATTGCGAGTCAACTGAACAGCCCAGAACCTGGACATTCCGCTTTTCGAAATCACCTAAACGATGATCAAAAGCGATAAGTTCAGTCGGTCAGACATAGGTGAAATCTAAAGGGTAAAAGAATAAAACAACTTTTTTCCCTCTGTAGTCTGACAGAGTTATATTTTTAAAGCTATTATCCGGCATTACAGCTTCTGCTGTGAAATCCGGAGCTTGATTGGTTACTAACATGCTATCTCCTTTTTTGGTTTTGATTTACAATCATGACACGTTCCCGAAAATAATATCTGGCAATTTTGCGCATCATGTTTTGTTGATTTTAAAAATTTCTTCAATATATTAGAAGATGTAATGTTGCAATCAATGATTGATTTACATTGGGTACAATAAAAATGTTGATGATCATAAATATTACCATCATAATGAGATACTCCATTAAAAGTAAGTTCTAAAATCAATTTATTATTTACAAGTTGAGAGAGGTTTCTATAGATTGTACCCATACTTATAGTTGGAAAGTTACTTTGTACCATTGTTAGGATATCTTGCGCATTTGGGTGCGTATCTACTGCGCGAATAGATTGTAAGATTAAATCTCTTTGTTGGCTATATCTCAAAATAAGTAGGAATAATTCCTACTTATTTTAAGTGGTATAAATTAGGTAGAACAAGTATTTATTTAATAAAGTGGAAAGCTTTTTTTAATACAGGCTTATTATTAAATCCTTAATGGTATCATAATTTCCCGTACATTCACCAAGTGCAGTGGGATCAGGATTAAATGATGTAAGATTTAACCTGGTGATGTAATTACCCTCTCTGTCTAAAAAGATTAGATCTCTTAATGTTATATCCCAATCTTCCCACACATCACCATAGGATTCATCAGGATAACCGTCTCCATCTTCATCATCCCAGATTCCATCTCCATCATCATCGTCGATATCTTGTACCCAAGGCAATATTCTAATGTCATCACAGTTTGAGCATCCATCAGGATCATCACAAACCATACAATGATAGTCATTATCAAGGTATTGAAATCCATTGATGCCGGTAATATTTACTTCTGTAAAACCTTCTGATTGCAGTTCAAGGTATAAATCATTTAAGACACCGAACCGGTGTCGGCACATACTTCAACCGGCTTTTCCAAAATAGTAGAGGGAAACATTTCCATTAAATACTTCGGGTCCAATCATTTGACCAAAAAAATCTGAATTTTCATTTATATCTTCATAAAGCCAATCTGAAAGCTGTTCTGCTGCTGCGCCATTTAAAATGATGTTTACCAATCCAACAATATCAAGAATATTTATTGAGCCATCTCCATTAATGTCACCACCAAGAAGATCGTCGCCAGATAATGCAGCATTTGCCAACATGACAATATCCAGTATATTTACAGTTCCGTCAAGATTAATGTCACCAATTAGCTCACTGGGATCTGGTTCATAAATATATTCTGCCCAAATGGAAATAGCACCAGATTGTCCAGTGCTTGTTTCTCCCCAATTTGAACCGAGGTCATTACTGGTGGAGTAAGGGAAAGTTGCATTATTGGAGTAATACCAGGTGATCTGAGACTCTGAATCATTGGCATGAAGGGTGAGCCAGTAAAAATTATTTTCATCCAGATAAATGCAGAGATCGGTGGTTATAATTAGAAAATAATTATTGCCATGGGTTTCCTCTGCAACATCCACCTCCCATGAATATATTTCTTCTCCTGGTGAATTATTATTATCAGTGTGAAGAATTACTATTGCATTGGCGGGTTCGGTAACATTTGATACATAGATTTTTAATGCCTCTAATACCATGTTCGATTCGATATAAAACCGATCGCTAACTGATTGACCAGTAGAACCATCATGTTGAATCAGAAACCCATCAGTTCCACTTGGAGCTCCTGTGCTGAATATGAGCGATCTATCCTGTCCAAACAAAGGGCTTAGAGCCAAAATAAATAATATTGCTTTAAAATTCATAAAGGAAATATAAGAATTTATCCTTAATTAATTAAGTGATTAAGGTCACCTCACAATTGATTCTATTTTACTGAAAATGAATGGGGAAGCATCATCAGTATTTCATTATCAAGTAGTATTGGAATTACATTCAGTATTTCCAATTCCTGAGCCAGTTTTTCTGGTAATAAATTAGAATAATGGGTTGTACCAAATTTGGCTGCCATTTCCATAAATTTGTCTTCTTGTTGGGGATATTCTACAATATCAATTTCCTGTCCATCTAATCCCGCAGCAGTTTTCGCCAAATTAATTGCTGTTTCCAGCCCGCCTGTGACATCAACTAAGGGTATTGAAATTCCATTATGGGCTCTTTTTCCAGTGAAGACTCGCCCCATAGCTACATCGTCTAAATTGCCATTATCAGGGAAATTATCTCGACCTGTTCTTACCCGATCTTTAAATTTGCTGTACACATCATTTATGCTGCCTTGGATTTTCTTTCTCTCCTCGGTTGATATTAATCGGCTTCCTGTTCCAAAGTCAGAAAATTCACCTTTTTTAATAATATCACTGGAAAGTCCCCATTTATTCATCAATTTACTAAAATTCAATCGAATTCCAATAACCCCAATAGAGCCAGTAACGGTGGCATCATGAGCCACAATAGTATCAGCTTGGCAGGCAATATAATACCCACCGGACGCAGCCACATCAGACATAGATGCAATAAATGGTTTTACATTACTGCTATCTTCTTCAGTAGTTTTTAAGACTTCTCTCCACATTTGGTCAGAGGCTAGGGCAGAACCGCCACCACTATCGATCCTAAGTACGATTGCTTTAATATCATCATTTTCTCGGGCAGACTTTATTGCCTTAGATATGGTCTCATCACCCATTTGAGAAGACCCTGCAGGACCCGGATTACTCTTGCCAGATATAATTCCTCCAACAGCATAAATGATAGCAATCTTTTCTTTCTTTTCAGGCGCCCATTCATGAACATAATCATCAGATCTATCAATATCGTTCCATTTTATAATTTCAACTTTTTCATCATTTAATGATTTTACATAATCATCAAATTGATCTGGATACATTATGCTATCGGCAAGACCTGAGGAAATAGCATCTTGGGGTTTAAAATAAGGACCGTTGTCGATTATTTCTTTGGTATGTTTTGAATCCCAACTGCGTCCTTTAGAAATTCCATCTACAAAAATACTATAAAAATCATCCAACAGATCACCATAGTTTTCCTCCATTTCAGAAGACATCTTTTTGTTTAAAAATTGATCTGCAGCAGTTTTGTATGATTTTCCATCAAATTCTACCCGAAACACTTCAGGTACGATTAATAAAGTGTCTAATAAGCCCCTTAAAAATGCAATTTCAATCCTCAGTCCTTTTAAATCAATTCCGGTATATTCATTTAAATATATTTCATCCGCCATGGAAACGAGATAATAATCTATATTGGATATTCCTTTATTTGCATAAACAATAATTGCTTTTCCCGCTTCTTTAAAACGGCTTAGTGCAGAATAAATTTCACCCCGTTTAGCAAATCCGGCTCTTACATTTCCAATTTCTATAATAAATCCATCAATATCCGGGTCATTCGTATAATTATCAATTTCTTCAATCCAAGTACGTAGCTGAATCCCCGGTTCTGGTTTTTGTGAAAAAGGGGATATATTAAAGTCAAAGTTAAATGGAGGAGTAATGGGATTTTCTTCAATAAATAACCCGCTGAGTTTCATCCGAATGAATTTTTGAGTATCCTTTGCTTTCTTATTTAAAATACTAAGTTGCTTTTGACTTGAAGTATAAAAACCGATTCCACCATTCAATTCATTTGCATCATTATAGGTAGTGGGTGAGTACACAGATTCTTTTCCGAAATTAAATCCTAAATTAATCTGAAATTCATTAAAATCTGAATTAGAGCGAGCGCTGATAGTTACTCCATTAGATGGTTGTAAGGAAATGTGGGGGGAGTAGTCTGAGGTATTTTCATTTGTAAAATTAACATCAACGCCAAGAGTGAGTTTATGATTTAAAAAGGGAAGAGGGCGTAATGCAATACCGAGTATAGAATGATTATATTGGGTTAAATCATCATTAAACTGGGAAACAAGTCCTATAGATGCAAAATTAAAAGGACGGTAAAGAAATCCAAAATCAAGAAAGCTGTGTTTATTCCATTTAATACCAGCAAATGCATTGCGAAAAATTGAAAATCCTATTCCGATATTTCCATCTGAGGGATTAAACGCATTTGGAAATTTACCATCAATAAATTCGTATTTTAAATCATAGCCAAAGCCATCTATTCTATTTGAAGAGTGGATTGTAAATTCAGAACCCAAAGGAATATAGGTTCCAGATTGTGATCCTCGAGAAATACCAAGCCCGGCAGGATTATTGGTAATAGCATCCAAATTATCAGGGGTAGCTATGGACACTCCACCCCAAGCATCCTGCCCAGGAAGAAATGAAATTGTAAAAATAAATAAAAATAGATTGTATAATTTCTGCATTTTGCTTCCTTTATATTCGTATTGAAGTTAATGAACTATGTAAATTTACAATGAATTTTAGGATTGGAGAAAAGCATCAAAATGAAAATTGGCAAAGTTATTCAATGGGATATGGGGCACAGAGTACTAAATCATCGTTCTGTATGTAAAGGATTGCATGGTCATAGATATAAAGCAGAAATTTGTGTTGAAGGAGAATTGATTGAAGAAAAGGGGGCGTCTGAAGAGGGTATGGTTATTGATTTTGCTGATATTAAGAAAGTAGCCATGAAATTTATTCAGGAAGAATTAGACCATGCTTTTATGGTTTGGGATAAGGATGAAGAACTGCTGGAGTTTTTCAAAAACTCACAAGGACATAAACCGGTAATTGTTCCTTTTACCCCTACAGCAGAAAATGTAGCAGCTTATATTTTCAACGAATTAAAAGATAAATTTAAAGATATATTCCAAACAGGACTTAGGTTGCAATCGGTAAAGCTGTGGGAAACACCATCAAGTTATGCGTTGTATGAAGAGGGGTGAATTGAAGATTTGGATTCAAGGTTTTAGGTTTTAGTTGCTTATCTAAAAAATTGTAGAATCAATATATAATTAACAGATTAGTCACTTCTTTTTACCTCGTACCACACGTTCAATAACTGCCCATGCCTTTCGTGGTATTTTTTCTAATTTATTAAATTCTCCAGCATTATTAATCCACTCCCCTCCATCTAGAGTGACAACTTCTCCATTCATATATCCTGCATAATCAGATAGCATATAGGCTGCTAAATTGGCTAACTCCTGATGATTACCATAGCGTTTCATGGGAAGCGATTTCTCAAAATTGAAAAATGTAGAAATGGGTTTGGGAAACAATCTGTCCCAAGCACCTTTTGTAGGGAATGGTCCCGGTGCAATGGCGTTACATCTTATTCCATACTTGACCCATTCGGAGGCAAGTGATCGAGTGAGCGCTAAAACACCACCCTTTGCAGCTGCAGATGGGGCTACGAAAGATGACCCCGTCCACGCATAGGTCGTTACAATATTCAACATGACACCAGGATGTTTATTATCTATCCAATGCTTGCCAAGTAATAAAGAATAATTATAGGTACCTCTTAATACAATATCAATTATTACATCAAAGGCTTTTGGTGTAAGGCGTTCTGTTGGACTGATAAAATTTCCAGCAGCATTATTTAGGAGACAATCAATTTTGCCATATTTATCCAATGATGACTCAATTACTCGTTTTACATCTTTATGATCTCTCACATCGCCAGAAATGGCTAATACTTCTCCCTGAAATTCATTGAATTCGGCAGCAGTTTCATCTAAAACCTCCTGTCTTCTACTGGTGATAATTAAATTAGCCCCTAACTCCATAAAATATTTCCCCATGGATTTTCCCAATCCAGTTCCACCACCTGTAATGAGAATTACTTTATCTTTTAGCGCCCCTTCTTTTAACATTCCTGAAAAATTCATTTTTAACTCCTGCTATATGCCTTGTATGAAATTAAATAATAAGGATAAATTTCCTCCCTTTAATTTAAACCAATTTTTATATACTAAAATCAATTTGGAGAACAAATGGTAAATCTTACCCATATTAACAAAACTAAAAAAGCCTACACTGATTCAGAAAATACCCTATTATTCTTGGGTATTTTTCAAGATAAAAAGTTAAATCCACAGCAGCGAACTCTTGATGATGCTTTAGGCAATCGTCTTTCCGCTGCCATGAGTTTGGATGGATTTACAGGGGAAAAAAACGAGCAACTCCATATATTTGGAAATGAAGTCAATAAAAAAATTGTACTAATTGGATTAGGTACTCAAAAAAAATATACTTCTGATCGGGCAAGAAGTGTGGCGTCAAATATTACGCGATACTCAACTAATGCAAAGAATTCAGGTTTTAGTGTAGATGGAGACTCATTCGGATTAAAGAAAAATAATTTTGCTCAAGCATTTGCAGAAGGCCTTGTTTTAGGATCTTATGAGTTTAATGACTATAAGACAAAAAAAGATGATTCTGTTAAAGCCAACTCCATTACTATGTACGGAGCGGTTGATGCAAAAATTTTAGATAAAGGTGCTGTTATTGGTGCATCAGTTGCATTTGCCCGGGATTTAGGAAATCATCCAGCAAATATATTGACACCCACCTACCTGGCAAAGGAAGCTCAAAATATTACTGATAATTCTCCTAAAATGAATTGTCAAATATTTGATGGAAAAGAATTTAAAAAAATGGGTATGGGTGCATTTCATGGGGTTGCAATGGGGGCAACGGAGCCTGCTAAAATGATAATTGTGGAATATAATGGCGGTCGTAAAGCGCAAAAGCCCATTGCATTGGTTGGTAAGGGGTTGACATTTGATTCCGGTGGAATATCCTTAAAACCATCCCCAAATATGGATGAAATGAAATTTGATATGTGTGGAAGCGCCACAGTTATGGGTGTCCTGCAGGCTGTCTCTGAGTTGAAACCCAGAATCAATATTGTCTTTGCAATTGGTTCTACTGAAAATATGCCAGGAAGTAATGCTCAGAGGCCAGGTGATATTGTAACCGCCTATAATGGAAAGACCATAGAGGTTCTTAATACTGATGCTGAGGGTCGTTTAGTTTTAGCAGATGTACTTTCCTATGTGAATAAAAATTACGAGCCAACAGCGATACTTGATTTTGCAACATTAACGGGGGCTGTTCTGGTCGCTTTAGGCAATAGAGCTAGTGGTTTGCTGGGGAATAATGATACCCTAATAAAAGAAGTTAAAAAAGCCAGTGAAATTAGTTCAGAAAAAGTATGGGAGTTGCCCCTTTGGGAAGAATATACCAGAGAAATAAAAGGAAAATATGCAGATATCAAGAATATTGGAGAAGGTAGATTGGCTGGGACTATCACAGCTGGAGCTTTTTTGAAAGAATTTGTTGATGATACACCATGGGTACATATGGATATTGCTGGAACAGCATGGGGTCCTAAAGAACCATCATACCAGCCTAAAGTTGGCGCTACAGGTGTTGGTGTAAGATTGGTTTACCAACTTTTGGAAAATAGAATTTAAATTAATTAAAACTAAATACAAATTAAACAAAGGCGGTATGACACAGTTAATTGAACCCCATGGGGGTACTTTATGTGATTTACTCATCGATGGAGATAAGCTAAATCAACTTATTCAAGATTCTTTACATTTAGATAGTTTAACGCTAAATGATAGACAGCTCTGCGATATAGAAATGCTGATAAATGGCAGTTTTTCACCCCTCACAGGTTTTTTAACAGAAGCAGATTATAATTCAGTTGTAAATGATTTGCATTTATCTAATGGAAATATTTGGCCAATTCCAATAACTTTGGATGTAAAAGAAGAATTAAGTAAAAACATTTCAGTTGGAGATAAACTTGTTCTCCGTGATCACGAAGGTGTTGCAATTGCAATATTGACCGTTTCCGATAAATGGACACCAGACAGAAAACAAGAAGCAGAACTTGTTTATGGAACCCAGGATTCAGGACATCCTGCCGTGGATTACCTTTTGAATCAATCGGGTGCAGTTTATTTGGGTGGAAAGATAGAAGGATTAGAACTTCCTCGTCATTATGATTATAAACTACAAAGAAATACCCCGGCAGAATTAAGAGCACAATTCAAAAAAATGGGGTGGACAACTATTGTAGCTTTCCAGACGCGAAACCCCATGCATCGTGCTCATAAGGAAATCACAGTAAGAGCTGCACGAGAAATTGGAGGAAATCTCCTCATTCACCCGGTGGTAGGCATGACAAAACCAGGTGATGTTGACCATTATACCAGGGTAAGATGTTATAAAACAATTATGGAAAAATTCCCTGAGGATATTGCAATAATGAGTTTGCTTCCTCTTGCAATGCGGATGGGGGGGCCACGTGAAGCTCTGTGGCATGCCCTTATCAGAAAGAATTATGGGTGTACCCATCTTATTGTGGGACGAGATCATGCGGGACCTGGAAATGATAGTGAGGGAAATCCATTTTATGGACCTTATGATGCCCAAGGCATGGTTAATAAATATGCAGATGAAATTGGTGTCAAAATGGTACCTTTTAAATTGATGGTATATGTTGAAGAGCGTGCAGAATATATGCCAATTGATGAAGTTCCGGAAGAATTAACAAAATTAAATGTGTCTGGGACAGAACTTAGAAGAAGATTGGATCATGATTTAGAGATTCCAGAATGGTTTTCATATTCGGAAGTTGTTGAAGAACTTCGACATTCCCATCCTCCTAAAGACAGAAGGGGATTTACTGTGTTTTTTACTGGATTGTCTGGATCGGGTAAGTCAACTATCGCAAATGCTCTTTTAGTGAAATTTCTTGAACATGGTCGGAGAAGGGTTACCCTTTTGGATGGTGATATTGTACGTATTAATTTATCAAGTGAATTAGGCTTTTCTATGGAACATCGAAACTTAAATATCACCCGTATTGGATTTGTAGCTAGTGAAATAACAAAAAATGGGGGTATAGCAATTTGTGCTCCAATTGCTCCTTATGAAGCAATCCGTAAAAATAATAGAGAACTTATTTCAAAGGTGGGCGGGTATATAGAAGTTCATGTATCAACTCCACTGGATACTTGTGAAAAAAGGGATGTTAAAGGTTTGTACGCCAAAGCCCGTCAAGGAATAATAAAAGGATTTACCGGAATTGATGATCCCTATGAAAAACCAATCAATCCTGAATTGAGTATCGATACTACAAGTATTTCTCAGGAAGAGGCAGTGCAGCAAGTATTGGTTTATTTAGAGAATGAAGGGTATTTAACTTGATAGCAAAATCCCATATTACAAATGAAATAATACAAAGCGTGATAAAAATTGCAAAGCAAGCCGGCTTGGTTATTATGGAGGTTTATAAAACTGATTTTGATATCCAGATTAAGAATGACAAGTCTCCAGTTACTGAAGCCGATACCAGAGCAAATGAAATTATTATTGATGGGTTATTAAAAATTACACCAGATATTCCCATCTTATCGGAGGAGGGGCGAGATATCCCTTATGAAGAAAGATCTAAGTGGGAATCTTTTTGGTTGGTTGATCCGCTGGATGGAACAAAAGAATATATAAAAAAAAATGATGAGTTTACAGTAAACATTGCATACATGCAAAACAATCTGCCAATTTTCGGGGTGGTATATGCTCCTGCATTAGACGAACTGTATTGGGGAAATGTAGAAAAGGGCGCCTATAAATCAATTGCTGGAAAAACATATAATAAAATTAATGTTAGAACTCAATTAAATAGTCCTGTTCAAATAGCAACAAGTCGTTCACACCCAAGTCCTAAAATGGATAAATTTCTTTCTCAATTTAAAAGCAATGACTTACATCCAATGGGAAGTTCCCTGAAAATATGTTCCGTTGCAGATGGAAGGGTACATTTTTATCCGCGATTAGGACCTACTATGGAATGGGATACAGGGGCATCTCATGCAGTTATTAAGGCAGCGGGTGGCGAAATAATTAAGTATGGAACAAATAAACCTTTGAAATATAATAAAGAAGATTTATTAAATCCTGAATTTATAGCAGGGAATTTGAATTCAATTGAATCATTAAACTGAGGAAATTGAGTTTGATGAAATAGAAAATTCAGGATAAATTTATTTTCTATTAATTAAACGGTTTTTAGATTACTAGGCTGGCGGCGTAGCTCAGTTGGTTAGAGCACCGGAATCATAATCCGGGTGTCCGGGGTTCGAGTCCCTGCGCCG
>JACKQG010002022.1_pt1 | contig 12544 bp, 15 predicted proteins | sample 8237621 | NCBI WGS metagenome assembly JACKQG01 (sample SAMN15677084, study PRJNA649215) | marine metagenome | biome: marine; feature: Black Sea; material: saline water; isolation source: suspended particulate matter (SPM) from the Black Sea western gyre | collected 2013-06-09/2013-06-10 | depth...
CCAAAGAAACGACGCATACGGCGCATGAGAAGCTCTTTAGGGCGTTTTTCTTCAAAGTAGTCAATATGCTCCAACACTTGAGCAAGGTGCGTGTAAAAACCTTCCAATTCAACATTACTGGCCAGCTCATTAGTGCTTTTTTCAAACTCAGTGGTGGTGTTATAAACATAGTGTTGATAAGCAAACACCTGAATAGCCGAAGCAACATTAAGTGAGAAATAATTAGGATTACCAGGAATGGTCATTAAAATTTGACACAAATCTAGCTCCTCATTGCTTAGACCAGAATTCTCAGTGCCAAATACCACCGCTACTTCTCGCCCTTGTGTTGACGTGGCTTGCTGAATTTGCGCACAAGCACCCACTACATCCATCTGTCGCCACTTAATATTGCGCTGACGAGCGCTTGCACCTACCACCAAATGCACATCCGCCAACGCTTCCTCTAATGAATCACAAACAACTGCTTGTGACAAAATATCGTCCGCACCACTAGCACGTGCGGTAGCTGTAGCTGACGGATGAGCTTTTGGATTAACCAAATAAAGCTTAGAAAGATTCATGTTTTTCATCGCCCGTGCCGCTGCGCCAATATTACCCGGCTCAGTCGTATTAACCATAACCACGCGCACACTATCAAAGGTATAATTTGTGTCTTTTTCCATTTGTCTATTAATTATGCATCCTACGCTTAATATTGCCGTTAAAGCCGCTCGAAAAGCGGGTGACATCATCCTTAGATATCACAATCAAATCGATCTATTAACGATTGAAAATAAAGCTGCTAATGACTTCGTTTCTGAAGTGGATAAAGCGGCTGAAGATGCCATTATAGACGAGTTGAAATACGCCTTTCCGGATCATTCGATTCTAGGTGAAGAAAATGGCGAAATCGTCGGCAAAGACAAACGCTTTGTGTGGATTCTTGACCCGCTTGACGGCACCACCAACTACCTTCATGGTTTTCCACAATATGCGGTTTCTATTGCACTTTATGAAAATGATGAGCCAACCCATGCGGTGGTCTACGACCCTTTTAAAGAAGAGCTATTTACCGCCTCTAAGGGTGATGGTGCTTATTTAAACGAACAAAGAATTCGTGTTACTAGCACGAACGGCTTTGAAGACACCTTAATTGGCACTGGATTCCCGTTCAAAGCACCGCAACACTTGGATGCTTATCTTGACATGTTTAAGGCAATTCATCCAAAAGTTGCCGGTATTCGTCGCGCCGGTTCTGCGGCACTAGACTTAGCTTATTTGGCAGCCGGCAGAATGGACGGTTTCTGGGAAATTGAACTTAATATTTGGGATATTGCTGCAGGCGTACTGCTGGTTAAAGAAGCTGGCGGTTATGTGGGTGATTTTTCTGGACGTGGAAAATACTTAGAAACTGGCAATGTGGTTGCGGGCAATGAGAAAGTTTTTAAAGAAATTTTAAAAACTATCCACCCACACCTTACTGAAGACTTACAGCGCTAATCTAACGCTAGCGTTAACTGCTCGCCATTTAACGCACTAGACTGCTTACTCATTAAATACACGATCGCTGGCGACATACTCTCTGGCGTTGGATTGTTATCTGCATTTTCTGCTGGATAAGCGGTTTGACGCATTTTAGTGCGCATGCGTCTTGGGTCAAGCGAATTAGTTTTAATATTGGTTTTTTCCAACTCTTCTGACAAGGTTTTACTCAAACCTTCAATCGCAAATTTACTCACCCCGTAAGCACCCCAGTAAGCTCTTGCATGACGCCCTACGGATGACGATAAAAACAAAATTCGCGCATCATCAGATTTATTTAAAGCTGGTATTAAGGCCTGAGTCAACATAAATGGCGCATTAACATTGATCTGCATCGTAGCATACCAAAGCTTTAGGTCGTATTGTTCAATTGGCATCATGGTGCCGATAATACCGGCATTATGAATTAAACCGTCAAGCTGGCCAAAATTATCTAACACATCTTTTTGCAATTGTTCGTAATGCTCGGGCGTTGCCCCTTCTAGATCTAGCGGATATAAAATTGGCTCTACAAACCCTGCATCCACCACTTCGTCATAAGTGGTTTCAAGTGAGCCAAGATCACGCCCAAGCATAATTACGGTTGCACCTGCTTTAGCTAAATCCAGGGTCATGGCGCGACCAAAGCCACGATTAGCACCCGTGACTAAAATAACCTTGCCTTTTAATTCGTCATCAGTAAATGTGTAATTGGTTGAAATATTCATTAACTTAACTCCTTTTTGCTTTGCACACCGAGCTCTTTAAGCTTTTCGGCGCGACCAATTAAATTACCTTTGCCGTCAGAGAGTTTGCTACGAGCCTCTTTATAGCTTTTTTGCGCCTTATCTAAATGTTTCTCGATATCATCCATAGACTTAATAAAACCAAAGAGTTTGTCATACATAGCGCCTGCCTGACGAGCAATTTCTTCAGAATTCTGATTTTGACGCTCTGTTTGCCAAATATGGTGCACCGTTTTAAGACTCATCATTAATGTTGATGGAGATACCAGAACAATGTTCTTTTTAAGTGCAATGGTAAATAAATCTGGCTTTTGATCAAGTGCCACCAGTAAGGCCGACTCAATTGGAATAAAGACAAAAATAAAATCAAGTGTTAGCACGCCTTCCAAATTTTCATATTCCTTAATGCTAATGCCGTTAATATGCGCCTCAACAGACGCAACATGCGCTTTTAAATTAGCCGCATTAGTCTGATCAGCAATGTAGTCTTTGTAAGCTTTTAGGGATACTTTCGAATCAATAATAATGTCTTTTTCTTCAGGCAAGTGCAACACCACATCTGGTTTAAAAGCCTCACCCTGTTCGTTTTTAAGTTGTTTTTGCGTGGTAAACTCATGGCCTTCGCGCAAGCCTGAACTTGACAAAATAGAGCTTAGGATCATCTCCCCCCAATCACCCTGCTGCTTGTTGTCGTAAGTTAAGGCGTTAGTTAGATTTTGCGTGGTTTCCTGCGCTTCAATACTGGTTTTTTTAAGGTTGTCAATTTGCGCTGCTAGAGTTGCGCGCTCTTTAATTTGCTCGGTAGTGATTACTTCAATCTTATCTCTAAATTCCTTAAGTTGCGCTTGTAATGGGGTTAGCAATTCAGAATTTTTAACACTTAAATCATTCCGGTCTTTGGCCAGAATATCACCCGCAACCGACTTAAAATCTTTGCTCATTTGCTCTCTAGCAATATTAATCATATCAATCTGATTTTCGTAAGACTTGATCTTTTCATCTAAGCTTACCTCTAGGTGAATTTTTTCAGTATTTAATACTTTTAATTGTCGATCAAGATAAAAATACACACCCATGGCGCCAATTAACAAACCAACTAATAAACTCAAACTATCCATTACAACAACTCCATTATTTCTTGCGGATGATTAATTAAATAATCATAATTCCAATCTTTATCTACTTTGCCATAACCATAGGTAACAGCAACGGTTTTAATATTAGCATTACTACCTGCCAGCATATCATTTTTATCATCCCCCACAAACAAACAGCGCTTCGGCTCAACAGCCAGTTGTGCACACGCATATAACAAAGGCGCAGGATGTGGCTTATTAAAAGCAAGTGTATCGCCACAAACCACCACATCTGGCTTGATGTTTAGTTTTGCAAGCAGTAAGTGCGTTAGATTTTCGGGCTTGTTGGTCACAATACCCCAATGCATTTTTTGTTTTTTTAACGCTGCTATACAAGTATCAATACCCTCAAATGTGGATGAATGCTTATCAATATTATCCGCATATATCTCTAAAACTCTTTGATGTCGATCAGTAAATTGAGGATGAGCCTCATCGCAATCAAACCCAAACTTAATTAACGCCTTGCCACCAAAAGCCGCCAAAGGTTTAATTTGCTCGTAAGGCTTTTTAGGTAAGTCACACTCCTCCAGCAAGGTATTTAGCGCATACGCCAAATCTGGCGCAGTATCAATCAGTGTGCCGTCAAGGTCAAATAAAATGGTGTTAACCGTCATAAAAGTTCGTTAAAATCTTAAACCTATGAATTATAACGTTTGCAGGTATTTTCCATGCTGTTTTTAAGATCGCTTTTATATTTTTTAGGCTCAACCTTGGTATTGAGTTTTTTGGTAGCGCTAGCCCTGTTACTGTTCTTTTTACCAGTTAAATATCGCTACGCAATTTTGTCTAAATGGTCACTATTTTGTATGTGGTGGCTTAAAGTGACACTCAATATTAAACTAAAGGTTGTTGGCAAAGAAAACATCCCTATAACACCGAGTGTGGTTGTTGCTAACCATCAGTCCACTTGGGAAACGCTGGCGCTACAAACCATCTTTCCGCATCAAACTTGGGTGCTTAAGCAAGAGTTGCAATGGATTCCAATTTTTGGTTGGGGCTTGGTACTACTCAAACCGATTATTATCAATCGTGGTGAAAAACTCAAAGCCATAAAAAAGGTTATTAAACAAGGATCAGATCGAATTAAAGAAGGTATTTTTGTGATTGTTTTTCCTGAGGGAACGCGCCAACCTTATCAGCAGTTGGGCGAATATCAAAGTGGCGGCATGGCCATTGCCAAAAAAACCAATTGCCCTATTGTGCCGGTTTATCATAACGCGGGCAAACTTTGGCCCAAAGGTAGCTTTGTCAAGCAACCTGGCACCATTACGGTTGTTATTGGAGAGGCGCTAAGTCCTAAAGGAAAAAATGCCTCCACCCTCACTCAAGAAGTTAGAGAGTGGACGCTAACCACTGCGAAAAATTACTAATAAACAACTCTAAATTGGCAATAACCGATCAAGTAAGCTGTCATAGGTAAGCTTATCTTGATATAAACCGGTCAATACATCAATTTTTTCAAGTTTTAGCGCTTGATAATCATCAGCCTCATTAATCACAAATCTAATATCGCTCTGATTGTCAGCATACAAATTCAACTCATAATACGGGTTGAGAGCTTGCAATTGTTTATTAATTAAAGCTAACTGAATTTGCCCTTGTCTAATCTCAGTTTCATTCTTTTTCACATCGGCAAGTATATCATTTAACTTATTATTATATTTAAGCGCCAACTGTCTTGACTTTAATCGGTATTTATCCAGATAAACTTGGTTGGTAATATCACCACTCAGCGGATATGAAAAGACTAATTTTGCTTCATATTCTGTTTCGCTGGATTTTGAGTAACTGGTGTAATTGCCTTTGTTGTCATCTCTAGTTGCGCTAATTGAGAAATCCAGATCTGGCAAGGTTGAGTTATCATACGTTTCAATGGATCGATTATTTTTACTAATTTCAATTTTAATTCGCTTTAAATCTCTCACTTTTGTTTGACAATATTGCTTAATATCATCAATCAAATGAATGTTGAACTTTTGATTAAGTATGGGCGGATCTTTATCAAAGTCAATAGTATCAATCGATCCTAATAACACAGCATTTTGCGCCTTTAGTTTAGATTTTAAGCTTTGTTGCAAGCGTTTGTGTTTATCCAATGATCGTGACAATATATCCCGATCCCTTGTGTGATTGCTAGCCAGTTTATCGTGCATATTGGCTAGTTTATTAATGGTAGAATCAACCACTTGCAGTTGCCATTGATAACCAACCCAATCAATAAAATCAACCGCTTTTTCTGCAAGAAAATCCTCTTGAGCTTCAGCCAATACCTGCTTCTCGTCTTTATAATCTAGTACAGCTAAATCATAGGTTTTCTGATCCACCAGTCCATTTTTATTTTTAAGTAATGGCAGCGTCCAACTTACACTTAAATCATTTAGATATTCAGTGGTGTTTTTATCTGTTTGATAGCCATTTTTATCGTGCATTTCCTCATCTTTAATGGGCAATGAGCGGTCAAATGCAATAGTTAATTCAGAGCCACTACTCATAAACTTCTTGGATAAATCGGAGGATATTTTTTGCACGGTCTGATTGGTATTTTGTGCATAATCCGTACTTGAGGTATAATCGTATTTAAACTTATCCTTATGAATACGCCCTAGTTCTGCAGAAATATCCCAATCCCAATTTGAATAATTTGCCTGATCGCCCAGCATTTCAATACGCTTAATTTGCAAATTAATTAACTCTGTTTCAAAAAAATCATGACTCTTAAGCAATTGATTAATAAAGTCTTTTTGACTATAACTTAATGCTGACTGACTTAATAATAAAACACTAACTAATAAAAAACGCATCATTATGGCCTATTTAAAATGGGTAATTATAGGCAAGATTATTTTTGTATAAAAATTCATTTAACAAGCTATTTTTGGTAAAATTGTCAGGTTATTTATTAATAATAAAAGATGCAGGGAATACCAGCTAATATAAAACTTTTAAACTTTGCCAAAAAAGGATTGGTTTTTTCACAGACATACACTGTTGAAGACTTTCCTAGAATTAAAGACCTTGTTAGCAATAGTGATGACAAAGTTGTGGCAAATTTAACTTTTTATATTGAGAACAACAAAATCCCGTGTGTTGAAGGTAGTGTGGAATTAGACGTGGTACTTGAGTGCCAGCGTTGCTTAGATGAAGTTAAGCTTAACTTAAACCCAACATTTAAACTGGCTTTTATTATTCATGAAAACCAAGCTGAAGATTTAGATCCCAGCTTTGAAACTATTTTAAATGCTGATGATGAATTTTCAGCAATAGAATTTATAACGGATGAGGTGCTAATATCCATTCCAATGATACCGATGCATTCACACGAGTGCCAATCGTACAAGGATAAAAGCCCAGAAATAGAGCAAGAGCGTGAAAACCCTTTTGCAATTTTAGAACAATTAAAAAATTCAAACAGGAGTCAATAAAATGGCAGTACAAAAAAGTAGAAAAACCCCTTCAAAAAGAGGTATGCGTCGTTCGCACAATGCATTAACAGGTCCTGCACTATCTGAAGATCAAGAAACAGGTGAAATTCACTTGCGTCACCACGTAACTGCTGATGGTTACTACCGTGGCAAAAAGGTAATCAATACAAAAGACGTTCAAGAAGTAGAAGCTTAATATTCCATGACCATAAAGGTATCAATCGATGCCTCAGGGGGAGATCATGGAATACCTGTTACCATTGCAGCAGGTGTTAAAGCTCTGGGTTCATTTAAAGACTTACAATTAACTTTTGTGGGTGATCAGCCTCTTATTGAGGCTGAATTAAGTCGCCATCCCGTTACTAAACTCCAGTCAAGAATTCAGGTTGTTCATGCTACTGAGGTAGTTCTCATGAACGAGCCACCGGCTATCGCACTACGAAAAAAGAAAGACTCTTCCATGCGTGTTGCCATTAATCTGGTTAAGTCTAATGAAGTTGATGCCTGTGTGAGTGCTGGCAATACCGGCGCATTAATGGCTATTTCTCGCTTTGTTTTAAAAACCATCAAGGGTATTGACCGCCCAGCTATTATGGGCAGAATGCCAACCATGACTGGACACACGCATATGCTTGACTTAGGTGCCAATGTTGATTCTAGCCCTCAGGATTTATTGGAATTTGCCACTATGGGTGCGATTGCTGTTGAACAAACCGAGAGTATCTCCCGTCCAAGCGTTGGCCTGTTGAATGTCGGCGAAGAAGACATGAAAGGCAACGATAAAATTAAGAAAACAGCAGAGTTACTCAAAAACTCTGAGCTTAATTACAGCGGATTTGTTGAAGGCGATGACATTTACAAGGGGACAGTCGACTTAGTTGTGTGTGACGGCTTTGAGGGTAATATCGCCTTAAAAGCTAGCGAAGGTGTAGCCGCTATGATGGGGTATTATCTCAAGCGTGCTTTTAGTCGTAATTGGCTAACGAAGATTGTCGCTTTGATTGCCATGCCAGTGTTAAAAGACTTTAAGTCAAGCTTAGATCCAGGCAAATACAATGGTGCTAGCTTACTGGGTTTGCGCGGTATTGTGGTTAAAAGCCATGGTGGTGCTAATGCTGATTCATTCTTTATGGCAATTGCAGAAGCCTATGCTGAAGCCAATGCTAAAATCATCGATAAAATCTCCACTCAGGTTGCTAAAGAATTAGAAAAAAATGAATAAATTTGCTCGAATTATTGGCACAGGTAGTTACCTACCGCCAACTATTGTCACCAATGATGACCTATCTAAAACAATCGATACCACTGATGAGTGGATTACTACTCGCACTGGCATTAAACAGCGTCACCGTGTCACCACTGAAAGTACTTGCGATTTAGCACAGATTGCTTCAAATAACGCATTAGAGATGGCGGGCATTGATGCTTCGGAACTAGACCTAATTATTCTTGCTACCACAACGCCTGACAAAATATTCCCAGCAACAGCCACCATGCTACAACATGCAATTGGTGCCAATTGCCCTGCCTTTGACTTACAATCAGTTTGCTCTGGTTTTGTCTTTGCGCTAACAACAGCAGAGCAATATATTAAAACTGGTGCTGCTAATAAGGTACTGGTGGTCGGTAGTGAAACTTTGTCTAGAATTGTTGACTGGAATGATCGTTCAACAGCTATTTTATTTGGCGATGGTGCTGGCGCCGTTGTGCTGAGTGGCAGTAAAGAAACAGGCATTTTGCATTCAAAACTATTTAGTGATGGTAGCTATTTATCGTCACTTCATGTGAGCAATAACTTTATTAACGAAACTGGTTTTATCGAAATGGCGGGCAATGAAGTTTTTAAAATTGCAGTGAGCAAACTATCTCAATTAGCCGAAGATACGCTAGCTGAGGTTGGTATGGATTCTGAAGAGCTAGATTGGATGGTGCCTCATCAAGCCAATATTCGTATTATTTCTAGTGTTGCTAAGCGTATCAAAACCCCAATGGACAAAGTTGTTGTTACACTTGAAAACCACGGAAACACTTCTGCAGCCTCTATTCCATTAGCGCTCGATACCGCTGTTAGAGATGGACGAATCAAAAAAGGCGACAAGCTATTAATGGAAGGTATTGGCGGTGGCTTTAGCTGGGGTGGCGTTTTAGTTCAGTTCTAATATAAAAAATATTTTTCTTCCAAGTGAGGCAAAACCTCACGAACTTATATAATTTAAAACACCGTAAGATTCAACTCCAATGCTTACAACGAGTTGGCGCGAGGAATTGCCTCTTGGTGGTTTTAGTTGGGGTGGTGTTTTAGTTCAATTCTAAAACGATCGAGTTTGCAATTTATTGATTAATAACTGCAACACTCCAGCATCAACACTAAGTAATTTCAACTGCTCGCTGGCCTTAGCGTATAACTCAATATAGGCGCTTTTAGATGCTTCAAGCCCCAAAATTGATGGATACGTTGGTTTATTTTTATCAATGTCTGAATATTGGTTTTTTCCTAACACTCCGGCTGGCGCCTCAACATCTAGCACGTCATCTTGTATTTGGTAAGCCAGGCCAATGGCACGTGAAAACGCTCGTAAAATCACCCTGTCTTTTGTAGTGCATTGCGCCACAATCGCACCCAAATCAACCGCACAACTCAACAAAGCGCCAGTTTTTTTACGGTGCATGGTTTCCAATACTTTGATATTTACTGATTGCTCCACAATCGACAAATCAATCGCTTGACCTTCGGCCATTTCAAAAGCCGCATGAGTTAGTGTTGACAATAGTTCTATTTTTATTTCAGACTCTAGCAAGGGGTCGTTAACCAATACTTCAAAAGCTAGCGCCTGAAGGCCATCACCCGCTAAGATCGCCTGAGCTTCATTAAATTGCTTATGACACGCGGGCTGATTATGACGAATATCATCATCATCCATTGCCGGCAGATCATCATGAATCAATGAATAAGCATGGATAAATTCAACTGCGCAGGCACTTGAATCTAGCTGTGCTAAATTGGTATTAAATAGCTCGGCCACACAATAAGTCAAAATAGGTCTAAAACGCTTGCCACCTGCTAAAACACTATAACGCATCGCCTCGGTTAGCGAGCCTTGCGTTGATAAATATTGGTCAAGCTTTTTATTAACCCGATCAACCTGTGATTGAAAATTCATGGGTAATTATTGTGTCGGATCAAACGGTGTTTCAGACGAAAATCCGTCTTGTTCAGTGAGTTTTGAAATTTTCTGACTAGCATCATCTAACGCAGTTTGACAAGATTTGGTTAAAGCAACCCCTTTGGAAAAATACATTAGGGAATCTTCTAGACTTAAATCACCTGATTCCATGATTTTTACAATGTCCTCCAGCTCTGCTAAGCCTTTATTAAAATCGAATTTTTTTGCCATTTTTATCGCTTGCCTCCACCGCCTGCTTTAGAGAGTATTTTATCCATAATTCTGCTAGGTAACACCCTTTTCAATAGGGCAAATAATTTAGTTGGAAAAGTTACCCAATAGCGGATTTTAGCTGTTGATGAGTCTAATGCATGTAACACACACTTTAAAACAGCTTCTGGTGGCAAGGTAAAATCGGCTGTTTTATCAGACTTTAAGCGCTGGATCATTGATGCGTAATTCTGTTGATAATCACTATTTTCTTGATCAATATTTTCCGTAAAAGCCAAATAAGCGTTTTCCCTAAATTTTGACTCAATCGGACCTGGCTGTATTAATGACAACTGGATATTGGTGTTACTCAACTCCAAACGCAATGTATCCACCAGCCCTTCAATGGCAAATTTTGATGCATTGTATGGTCCGCGAAACGGCATTGCCACAAAACCTAGCACAGAGCTTAAATAAATAATTCTGCCGGTGTTGTTGCTTTTCATTGTTGGTAGAACACAATTAGTAAGCTCGTGCCAGCCAAATACATTGGCTTGAAATTGCGCTTCAAGCACTTCTCTTGAGATATCTTCAAGTGCGCCAACTTGACCATAAGCACCATTATGAATCAAACCATACAAGCCATCAACCTTTGTATTGATAACGCTCATTGTTTGTTGGATTGACTGTGAGGATCTAAGATCAAGTTGATAGGCTTCGAGTCCTGATTGGCGCAACAACTCAACATCTTCAAATTTTCTGGCCGTAGCTAACACATGGTAACCGGCCTGTTTAAGCCCTTTAGCCAAACACAATCCAATACCACTGGAACAGCCTGTAATTAAGACTGAGCGCACTATTTTTTCCTATTTTTTTTACTACTCTGATGAGTAGACTCAGGGTGGTGTTCAGATTGAGCTTTAGTCCAAAATTCTGCAACTGACTTAAGCTCTGGGTTGATACTTTGTGATCTTAGTACTAAAAAATCATAAGCCATTCGAAAGCCTTTATTTGACAATAAATCTTGCACTTTCTTAGGCTGCATTCTTTCTAATCGATTCTGCATCATCCACGTGTCTTTAATACGCGCAGTTAACCATCTTGGTAAAGACACCTGTTTAATTTGGCTAATAATTACCTCTTCAGAAGCCTGACTCATGGATAAGTAAACACTTTTTTGTTTCTTTTTAATCAATTGATAACGTTCATTTTGTGCCTGCCATAAAAATATCGCAAATAAAAAAGCTGGCGTGACTGGCTTATTACGCTTAATGCGATTAGAGGTGTTATTTAGCGCAATTTTGATAAAGTCATTCTTGCGTGTTTGTCTAAACAAATGCTTTAATAAGTCATACTTCTCCAAACGCTCATAAACCTGAAATCCGTACTCATTATGGAATAGCTTAATACATTCTTCATATAGACGAGCTGGTGAAATATTAGCCAATAATGGCGCTTGCTGATGAATGGCAGATTTTATTTCATCACTCAAGTGAAAATCTAATTTAGTTTGAAATCTGATCGCCCTAATCATACGCACAGGATCTTCTTCAAAACGCACTAATGGATCGCCAATAATGTGAATTTGACGAGAGTTGATATCCTCAAGACCGCCAATGTAATCAATCACCTCATGCGTATTAATATCGTAATACAAAGCGTTGATTCTAAAATCTCGACGAACCACATCTTCTTCAATGTTTCCATAACAATTGTCGCGGACAATAACACCACTTTTAGCAGTTTTAACTTGGCCCGATCTAAAGGTAGCCACCTCTAAATATTTTCTAGCAGAAAACATCACGTGAACCAGGCGAAAACGTCGACCAATTAAACGTGACCGCTTAAATAATTTATTAACCTGTTCAGGTTTAGCATTCGTAGCAATATCAAAATCTTTAGGACGATGGTCCAGGAGTAAGTCACGCACACAGCCACCAACTAGATAAGCCTCAAATCCTGCTTTAACAATTGTTTGGACGACTTTAATAGCGTCACGATCAAGCAACTTTTGATCAAAGTTGACTGGTTGACGAATTGGGGCTGTTGTTTTCTTTCTACGAAATATGTTGAAGATCGACAATTGGCTTTGGACTCCACCCATCTTGTTGGTGTTCAGCAACAATAGTTGTATAAACACCGCCACGAACATTAAAAATAGCCTTTAGTCGCATAAATCTTGGGTTAGTTGCCTTAGCCAAATCATTTAAAATTTCATTGGTGACCGCCTCATGAAAAGCGCCCTCATCTCTAAATGACCAAATATACATTTTCAGCGACTTAAGCTCCACACAAGCTTGATCAGCAATATATTCAAGGTGCAATGTGGCGAAATCAGGCTGTCCCGTTTTTGGGCAAAG
>JACKQG010006348.1_pt1 | contig 12544 bp, 11 predicted proteins | sample 8237621 | NCBI WGS metagenome assembly JACKQG01 (sample SAMN15677084, study PRJNA649215) | marine metagenome | biome: marine; feature: Black Sea; material: saline water; isolation source: suspended particulate matter (SPM) from the Black Sea western gyre | collected 2013-06-09/2013-06-10 | depth...
AAATAGTATAATAAACTGAAGCAAAGCTGATAAGTACTACAGAAATGACGGTAATCAGTCCTGCTAACTTTTCATTTCTAACGAATTTTCGCGTTAAAGTTTCGCAAGTCATAGCTAGCCGCGCGATTATTCTTACAGGGTGAGGGTAGTTTCTAGGATCACCGAGTATCAGATCTAAAATGAATGCAAATAAAACTTGGAGAGTCAGGATCATTTCTTTATTTTGTTGAAAAAATATTGAACTGAATTTAAGAGTTTTTGGTTGTCTTTTCGAAATCTCACTGAAGCTCTAAAAAAACTTTCATTGAGCCCTGTAAAATTTCCACAGTTTCTTAAAAGAATTCCATCTAATAGAAGATGATTGAAAAAATCATTAGCCATCCCGGCGTTATGGTTTTTTAATCGAAATAAAATAAAATTGGCCTCAGAACTAAAGATTTCGATCTCTTCAAACATGTTTAATTCTTTGAGTAGGAAAAGTTTCTCACCTTTAAGCCATGTCCTGGAATTGTCTTGAAAACTCTTGTCTATTAAGACTTCCGACCCAATAAATTGGGCAAGAGCATTTACGGACCATGGATTCTGGTGAAGTGCCATTTTTTCATTATTTTCAGGGGATAGAATTCCATATCCAATTCTTAATCCAGGAAGGGAGTAAAACTTGGTCAGGGATTTTATTAAAACCAGATTGGGATTTTTCCTGTGTTTATCCCAAATGGAAATTTTCGATGAAACAAAATCAATGAAAGTTTCATCGATAAATAGAGTGGCATCCCTGTCATTGCAATATTCTATTAATTTTTCTAGAGCATGAGTTTGAAGGTTTCCGGTGGGACTATTTGGATGGCCCAAAATAATACCCCCAAGATTGCCAATTGTCTCCAACTGCTGAATTAGCTCAGGGACTTGGATTTGGAATTGATTTTCTGGGGATAAAGTATGTGGATGAATTTTAAAGCCAAACCGGGAAAAGGATTTTTCATATTCCGAAAAAAATGGATTGACGATTAATAACTCCTGATCCTGAGAAAATAAAAATGGTAGTAGGTAGATAAATTCGGTGGAACCATTGGTAACCCTTATCCAATCTTCTGTAACATTTTCCTGGCGAGCTATAATTTTTTTTAGTGATTTTGCTTCAGTATCGGGGTATTCATTCAATAAGTGGGGCGTTTCCAATAATAATTGCGAGACGCAAGTGGGAGGCCCCAGAGGATTAATACTGGCACTGAAATCCAGAATAGACTCTGGGTTCACTCCAGCCAGATCCGCTACTTCTCGAGGATTACCACCATGATCCGGATAGGATAGAGATTTTGAGTCGGGATGAAGTTTTTTGGTCATAGAAAAAATTATTGTTTTGGTTTGTTTTCAAAAGAAACTTCAAAATTTTCTGGGCGACCTTCCCATTTGTTGTAGTAAATGAGCTTTTCTACGGGAAGGCGTTTTGCCCAGCCTTTTGATTCGAGCATGGGTTTAGTATAAAAAGCCTCTGTATGGCCTATACATAGGTATGCGACAGGTTGTATGTGGTCCGGGATATCCAGATCTTCTTTTAACTGCTCATAGGATAAAATGCTAACCCACCCAACGGCCAATCCCTCAACCCGAGCGGCCAACCAAAGATTTTGAACAGCACAACAAGTGCTGAATAGGTCTGTGTCTAAAGCGGTATTTCTTCCCAGAACATTGGGGCCAAAGCGATTTCGGTCACAGGTCACACATATATTTATTGCAGCATCTTCGATTCCTTCGAGTTTCAAGGTGTTATAGAGATCCTTACGTTCTTCACTAAATTTTTGTGCGGCTTCTTCATTTGCCTTTTTAAAGTTCTGGGCGACTTTCTTTTTGATTTGTGGGTCATCAATTATCATGAAATTCCAAGGCTGCATATATCCAACCGAGCCAGCATGATGGGCTGCATCGAGTACGCGGCCTAATGCGGCAGGATCTATTTTCTTCGAATTGAAATGGCGAATGTCCCGTCTTTTATATATTGCTTCATACAGTCCCTGCTTTTTGGAGGAAGAAAACTCATGGTCTGAATCGGAAGTGTTTTGCTGATCTTCACTTGATGAGGTGTCACTTTTAATTATGACAGGTATGCCCGATACCATATTGATCACTTCATCAAATTCTGATGCAAGAATTTGATTGGCCTCACCTGCTACATCACGAAAAGCTCTGACGGATGCATCCATTGGGATTATTCCTGATCCCAATTCGTTGGTGATAACAATTATTGTTCCTTTTGAATTTTTACATTCTTTTATGAATTGATGCAGTTTAGCCAATATCTCCTCACGGCCTGCACCACTCATTATTAAATTGTTCAACCAAAGAGTGATGCAGTCCAGAATCAGTACTTCAAAGCGGCCTTGTTCTTTTTTGAGGACCTTTGTTAAATCCAAAGGTTCTTCAAGTGTAATCCAGCCTTCTCCGCGTTCTTTCTGATGCCTTTTGATTCGATCCTGCATTTCCTCGTCCAAAGGTTCAGCGGTGGCCAGAAAAAATCTTTTGTTATATTTTTTGGATAGTTTTAATGCATGCCGACTTTTTCCGCTCCGGCTGCCACCTGTCAATAGAATTGTTTTCTTGGTCATATTTATTCCGTAAGAATTGAGAGGGGATTTGTCCTGTCTAATTTATAAATAGGATGCTGTCATCCCTGCGAAAATAAAGAAAAATGCTTCCACTATTTCTGTTGTCGCACCTAAAGTGTCACCGGTGATACCGCCTAACATTTTTTTGAAATAATAAAATAGCCCGAAAACGAGAATAAGAAATAGTATCAGTGCTATTACTCCGAACATATAGTGCAAACAAAAAATCAAACCAAAGGGTACAGGGCAAAGGAGTAAAGCGGACCACTTATTCTTTTGATAAAAATTTACGGCTAAAGCACTATGGGGTTTAACATGTTCCATTAACGTTAATCCCAACACCTGTGAGGTTCTGGAAAGGGCTGGTACTATAACGAGCCAAAATGAAGAGACAGGGTGTTTTATGGCTAAGATGCCTCCCATTTTCAAGAGAAGGCAAAAAAACAAGGCTAAAACACCCATGACTCCAACTCTAGAGTCCTTCATTATTTCCAGAATCTGTTCTCTGGAGCGGTGCGAAAAGACACCGTCTGCTGTATCTGCTAATCCATCAAGATGAAATGCTCCTGTTATAAAAGTAAGGAGCAAAACGTCCCCTACGACCCTGATTTCTGAAATGGCAAAGTGTGATAAAGTCCAATCTACCGTCCAAAGCATTCCTCCTATAAGCAAACCTACCAAAGGAAAGAAAACCACTTGCTTCCCATCGAAGGTTCTGGCGGAAGAGGGTACGGGTAAAATCGTTAAAAAGCTGATTGCGGATAAAAAATTCAATAAATACACCCATTAAAATTCTATACCCTTTTGCGCTGGGATTCCCTGCTCTGCAAAAGGATGTTTTATCATTTTCATTTCAGTGACCAGATCAGCTAATTCGATTAGTTTTTCAGAGGCATTTCTGCCAGTGCAGACAACATGTGTCATTTCTGGTTTGTTTCTTATAGTTTCCAGTACTTCATCTTCAGGAAGAAATTTATAGTCCAGAACATAGTTGATTTCCTCAAGAATTACCATTTGGTATTTGCCGCTATTTAACTTTTCTTTTGCAATTTCGAACGCCTTTCTGGCAGTGTCTTTGTCTTGCTCTATATTGTTTGTATCCCAGGTGAAACCATCGCCCATAGCTTCAAATTCTATGTAGGGCGCTAGTTTGTCAAAAGATTTTCTTTCTCCTGCTTTCCATTGGCCTTTCATGAACTGCATGATGTAGACATTCATTTTATTTCCTGCTGCACGTAAGGCCAGCCCAAAGGATGCGGTCGATTTTCCTTTTCCATCACCGGTGTTGACGATAACCAATCCTTTGCGTTTTTTGGGGTCTGCACCAGATTGTTTTCGCATGATTAAATTAACCTTCCTTCTCTATATTTTGATTTAAAATATACTTGAGCCATGGCTCATTAGAACCCCAATAGATATGGGTATAAAAAGCCAAGGCATTTCTTTTCCTGAACCCATCTTTTACAGACAGGGTTTTGCTTGAGTTTATCGCAACATGGGGTTCTTTATTTATTTTAAATGATGAATAATGAAATTCATGGCCTGTAAGGCGCAATTGTTCTTCTTTATCAAGTTTCAGGTTTCTATATCCCAAAGTGAGCTTTTTGGGATTCAGTGTTGTTGAAAAGTTGAATATCCCTACCATTGGGAATGATTTTTCTTTTTCATCGAAAATAGTTTTGCCTAAATACATTAAGCCGCCACATTCCCCAATAATTGTTTTTCCTGATTTGAAATGCTTAATTATCTCGATAATTATGTTCTTGTTAGCCGTCAATGCTTTGAGGTGTAACTCAGGGTATCCTCCTGGAAAGTAAATTAAGTCCTGACTGTCAGGGAGTTTTTTATCCCGTAATGGAGAAAAGAAAGTTACCTCTCCACCTTTTCGCTCGAACAAATCCAGAGTATCCTGATAGATAAACTGGAATGCTTCATCCCTTGCCACCGCAACTTTAAATTTTGGAGCGACAGGGGAGGGAATAGTAATTTTGTTGCTTGTGATGCCTGCGATTGGCTTTTTTATTTTCAAATGCTTCTTTATTAAATTTAAATCAATGTGGTTTTCGATATGATTTGCCCATTGCTCATAGATATGCGAGTCCAGTTCATACCCTTGGCGTAGTCCAAGATGTCTGCTGGGAATGTGGAGAGATTTATCAGTAGGCAGACACCCTAATAAGCGAAGGCCTGTATGATATTCGATCGCTTCCTTTATGATTTTTTTGTGGCCGGGACTCTGAACATGGTTGGCAATGACCCCAAGGAATTTTACTTTTGGGTCCATCATTTGAAAACCTTTGACGAGCGCCGCGGCAGAGCGTGCCATGGCCTGACCATCAATCACAAAAATCACCGGTAAGCCCAGGAGCTTAGCAGCTTCTGCAGTGGACCCTCTTTCGGACTTTGGCGAGGCTCCGTCATGCAGTCCCATGACCCCTTCCACAATTGCAAAATCATTTTTCTCCATGATACGGCTGAACAAACCAGTTACGTACTTTTTAGAGCACATGACCGTATCAAGATTATAGCTGGGGATTTTGCAGGCCCTTTGATGGTGGCTCGGGTCGATATAATCCGGGCCCACCTTGAAGGGTTTGATTGAATAACCTTTACGCATAAGCAGTCGCATGAAGCCAACCGTAATGGAAGACTTCCCCACAGAGCTGTGAGTTCCAGCTATAATCAAACCCTTGGGTTTCGTTTTATTTTCCGGCATAGTCAGTTGAAGTTATAGGTTGCTCCTACAAATGCAGAGACTCCTTGAGTACTGAAACCAAAAACCTCTTCATATTTTTTATCTAAAAGGTTCTCTACCCTTAATGTTGCTCGAAGAGCTTTAGATACTTCAAGGCTCCAGGCGGTTCTTAACGTTACAAACCCTTGGGCAACTTCAGAGCCTGAAGAGTTGGTGCGAACTCTGCTTCGCGCTCTCATCCCAAGCAAACCCGAAATACCATGTCCGAATTTTTTGCTAAGGTTTGAGGAAAAGTTGTGTTGGGCTCTCCTTGACAATCTTTGGTTATTCTGATCTACCGCGTTTTGCAGAGTATGGTTCATTGTTAGGGCAATATCAAAAGGAAGCTTGAGTTGTAATTGTGATTCAATCCCCTGATTCCTTGCGCTGGCCTTCTGGCTGGCTGTAGAGGTGTCAATAAAGTTTTCAAATTCAATAAAGAAATAGGTCATCGAAAACTTGACTTTCCCTTCCAAAAGGCTTTGGCGAATACCCACCTCTGAGCTTTTACTTTCTTCAGGCAATAGGTTGGGGTTCCCAAAATTAGGGAAGAATAGTTGATTGAAAGAAGGGGCTCTAAAACCTGTTGCATGCGCAATATGGATTCTTGTTCCGGTTTCCAGGAATTTATAAGCCCCTTCAAATTTATAAGTTGTGGGATCTTTAAATACTGAATTGACGTCATGGCGAAAACCGGCGGTTAAATTAATACGGTTGCCATAATCAAAATTGCTCTGCATATAGTAGCCCTGATTATAGGTAGTTCTTTTGAAGTTGCTACCCACATTATTGCCATTTAAAATTTCGTATTCCATTCCAACTACAAAACTATAATTTTCATTCAGGTATAAATTATTTTGAAAATCCAGCGTGTAGTTCCTGTTATAAATTTGATTGGTTACTTTGTCATACGAGATGTATGGTTTTAATCTTATGTCCCACCAATCGGTTACTCCCATTTTAATGGGTGTAGAAAACTGAAAGGATTCATTGTCGGATTCTCGACCCGGGCTGTCTGCCTGAAAATTATCAATTTGTACTACGGAGTCGGAATAACGACCTACAAGCTCAATGCGTCCGTTATTTGAAAAATCCATTCCAATCTTTGACGAGAGGGTAGTATTTTGAAAGCTATCGTCTGTTCTATTAGCTGCAAAACGTTCATTTAAGGCTGAGAAACCTTCTGTGTCTGTTCTGGAGGCGGAGAAAGAATAGTCGAAACGATTCATTTTGCCAGAACTGGTCAAACTTTCGTAAAATGTTTCAAAGCTTCCATATTCAAATTTGACCGAATGTGTCGGCTTGCCTTTTCCCTTTTTCGTGACGATGTTTATTACCCCTGAAGATGCATCGGCACCCCAGATGGTGCTTTGGGGACCTCGTAGAATTTCAATTCGTTCCACATTGTCCAGATTGAGATTTCCGAAATTAAAGGAACCGGTTGTATTGGAGTTGACCTGGACCCCGTCGATCATGATTAAGGTTGTGTCAGGATCTCCACCACGCATAATAACCGTGGCGTTGGTACCTCTAGGTCCATTCTGGACCATATCAATTCCCAGTTGTTCTCTTATTAGATCAACAACCTGCGGGTGCCCGGATTGTTTGATGTCTTCCGCAGTAATTATTTCTACGGAACCTGGATAATCATCTTCTAAAGTATTAAACCTGCTGACAGATACTTCAATAGGTTGTAATTCATCCGGATCTTGGGCATGGGTTGTAAAGGGTGAAGTTGCTAATAATATTAGAACTAATGCTGATGCTAAAAAGTTTTTCATTGTGCTCTCCCTCGAGATTAAATCCCGGCAGGTCTCCTGACTTGGGGCTATCTACTTTTCGCGCCTTCCCGTCAAAAATGACAGTGGCATTCCGCGGATTTCGAACCCTTTACAGTTGCGGGGCAGTGTTGGAATTTCACCAAGCTTCCCTTGACCGGAACTGGTTAAATTTAAAATGATGGTTTCATATTAAATTAATAATTTTTTAGTAGAAGCCGATCTGAAAAATAAGATTTGGCTTCAATAAATACAAGTATGGTAGTGATATAAAAAAATGTTACTCCGGCGATGAAAAATAAGGCCAGGGTAGGGTCAGGGATATGGACCATTGAATCCAAGAACGGACCTCGGACCAAAAAAAACAAAGCTGAAAATAAAATGGTTAAAGCATGGGTCTGGTTTTTATGAATGTAATCAGGCAGGTCTTCAGGTGGAGCAGATGCGAAAAATGGTGCAATCTTTACATAACGTTTCATACTTTTTCTCCCTCGAGATGATATTCCGGCAGGTCTCCTGACTTTGGGCTATCTACTTTTCGCGCCTTCCCATCAAAAACGACAGTGGCATGAAGCGAATTTCGGACCCGATACAGTTGCGGGGCAGTGTTGGATTTTCACCAAGCTTCCCTTGACCGGAAATTTAAAAATTAATTCCCTATTATTTCAGATACCTCTTTCATGTTTACAGAATTGGTTAGCAAGTCGCATAGACGGTCCAGTTCATTTTCTTTGAACTGGGTGAAGTCAAAAAGTTTTGACGGCCTGTTAACCTTTCTCTGTTCTCTTATATAACAAAGTAGAGCTTGACGAAAGGAATTATTATCTAAAAACCCATGAAGGTAGGTGCCGAGAACGGTTCCCTCCAGATTGATGATTCCCAAACTCATTGGGTTATCGCCCTTGGGACCTGAAAATAGAGCAGGATAAGTAGATTTGAACGTGGTTCGACCCATATGTATTTCATAGCCTTGACACGATAAACCCTCACTAAAAACCCTACTTTTTACAGTGGAGAGTTCAACTTGACGCGTTAATTTTTCGGGTGCCAAAGTTGTTTCCAATTCAAACAATCCCAAACCTGATGTTTCTTTGATCTGACTTTCCAGGTTCTGGGGATCGATAATAGCATTTCCTAACATTTGAAATCCCCCGCAAATCCCCAAGACCAGAGATCCCTTTTGGTGTGATTTTAGGATTTCGTTTACCATTCCTTGCTCCTTCAGATGAATCAGATCGTCAATGGTGTTTTTACTGCCAGGAAGAATAATTAAATCAGGACTACCCATTTGGGAGGGATGGTTGATATAGCGTAGAGAAATAGTGGGGTCATAGGCCAAAGGCGACAGGTCTGTGAAGTTGGATATTCTGGGTGTCCAGATCACCGCCATATCTAAAACCCCTTCGGCGCCCGGGTCTGCTGGGTAAGACCATTTAGGGATGGAATCTTCTTCATCCACCACTAGGTTTTTTTCGTATGGGACGACACCGAGAACAGGTTTTGGAACCATTTCTTCGAATTGCTTTATGCCTGGTTTTAATAAATCTATATCACCTCTAAATTTATTTATGATGAATCCTTTTACATGGTTTTTTTCACTAGAAGTTAAAAGGTCATAGGTTCCTTTCATCCACGCAAATACACCTCCACGGTCGATGTCACCGACAATAATGACCGGTGCGTCTGTCTGTTCTGCAATAAACATATTGACCAGATCCCATTTTTTTAAATTAATTTCAGCAGGACTACCCGCACCCTCGATAACAATAAGGTCGTATTTTTCTCTCAGTTCCTCTAAAGCTCGGAGGACAATCTCTTTATGCTTTTCATGGAGCGAATAATAGTTCTTAGCGTTGCGAGATTCTCCCGGCTTACCCATCAGGATAACCTGTGAGTTATTATCTGCTGAAGGTTTCAATAGAATAGGATTCATCAATACGTCAGGCTTGATGCCGCAAGCCTCAGCCTGGAAAGCCTGGGCGCGTCCCATCTCGTCTCCGTTTTGCGTTACAAAAGAATTGAGAGCCATATTCTGAGCTTTGAAGGGAGCTACTTTTAATCCGGATTTATAAAAGTACCTGCACATCGCAGCGGTCAGAATGCTTTTCCCAACACCGGAACCGGTTCCTTGTATCATCAAAGTTTTAGCTGTCATTTATACAGTCCTCTTACGTTTTAGAAGCCACACGAAGAAAGGGCCTCCTAACATAGCAGTAATAATCCCAACGGGGATTTCTGTCGGAGCAATGATCGTTCTTGCGACCGTGTCGCAAATGACTAAAAAGCTGGCTCCGAAAAACATGGATGCGGGGATCAATATTCTGAGGTCGGGTCCTACGAACAAGCGGACGATATGCGGGACGATCAACCCGACGAAACCAATCGGGCCGGTGATGGATACCACAGTACCCGTGATCAGGGATGCAGTGATAAAACCAATTTTTTGAATCTTAGAAACATCCACGCCTCGACTTGTTGCCGAGTGAACCCCGGTGCTGATGATATTAAGGTCTCGGCTGACATAGCCGAGCAGACCAATTCCGAATAAAACCATTGGCGCTATAGAGAATATGGTTTGGTAATCTGTGATGTCGAGGCCACCCATGAGCCAGCGTATGATTCGAAACGACTGGCTGAAGTCAGCCATATAGTGAAGAAACATAACCATCGCAGCAAAAAAGAAATTTGCCGTTACTCCAGCAAGTAAAAGAATGCCTGTAGGGAATTCTCCGTGGCGGGTACGCACCAAACTAAAAACCAGAAAAACTGCGCCCAATGCCCCAAGAAATGAAAAAAGGGAGACCATGGGAAATCCCAAAATGCTTATGTTTAAATTTAGTACAATAGCCAAGACGGCACCCAGAGCCGCTCCACTGGAGACGCCCAGAGTAAAAGGTGCCGCCAAATCATTACGCAAAAGAGCTTGGAAAATTGCACCTGCCACAGACAGTGCCGCTCCCGCCAGTGCTCCCAAAAGAATTCTTGGCAGGCGAACTTGAAAAAGGATATTGGCATCCAGGTTGTTCGCGGCGTTTACACCACCGGCCAGGGCATTCATCAGATCGATATGAGTCGACCCAATCAATGGAGTGATGCATAAGGTGACTGCGAAAAGTAAGAAAAATAAACCTAATGCTACTTTATAAGAATTTGGTCCCATTATTTAGTTTCTATAATTCTTTAACAGGATGCACGAGAATTCCGCCATTTAGGGAATGCAGTTCTACTTCAACACCATAAACTTTTTCGATAATATCTTTTTGTAGAACATCTTCAGGAGTGCCATCACGAACAATGACTCCATCTTGTAAAAGGATGAGACGCTGGCAGAATCTAGAAGCCAGGTTGAGGTCGTGCATTGCCAGAATTAAAGTTATCTTTTTCTGTTCATTCAAACGTTTTAGGATATTGAGAATCTGAACCTGGTATTTCAAATCAAGTGCAGAAGTCGGTTCATCTAACAGCATGATTTCCGGTTCCTGAGCAATTGCGCTTGCAAGCATTACCCGTTGTTTTTCTCCGCCACTTATTTCGTTGAAATATCGCTCGGCAAATTGCAGGGTCTGGGTGATTTCCATAGCGTGTTGTACAATTTGATAATCCTCTTCCCCTTCAAAGGATAGTGGCGTGAGGTAGGGGTGACGTCCCATCATAACAATTTCCTGAACGGTGAACGGAAAAACCATGGGGTGATCCTGGGGAATCCAAGTGATGGATTGTGCGAGTTCCTTTTTGGGGATAGATTCAATAGGTTTTCCCTTAAAGTCTATTTTCCCCTGATTGCTATTGAGTATCCCGCCAATGAGTTTTAAGAGGGTAGATTTTCCCGAACCATTGGGGCCAATCAGACCCACGAACTCCATACTATCAATCGAAAAGGTTATGTCATTTAATATGGGTTCGGAATCGTAAGCAAAGTTTAATTGATCTGTCTTTAATAGGAGACTCATCGAGAACTTTCAGTGCTCACTTGACTGGCTGGAATCGAATCTCTAAAAATTTCGGGATGCAAAGCTTTGGAGAACTGCTCAATAATTTTCAAAAGGCGAGGGCCTGGAATAAGAATATAGTCCTCACCGATATAGTGTATCTGTCCGGATTGCACTGCCCGAATGGAAGGGAAGCGCTTCCAACCTTGCATTCGATCCTTGATTTGTTCCGGGGATAGTCGGGATTTTGGGCCGGCTTCAATAATGACCTCTGGAGATTTTTCAATAATAAATTCTTTCGTAATACGCGGATATTGTGCCAGGGACTCTGGAATAATATTTATACCTCCAGATATTTCCAACAGCTCATGAAGAAAGGTGCCGCGACCGGTGGCATATAAATCCCTTCCCGGATCACTGCTATCTCCCAAAAGCAACAACGCCTCTTTGGGAGGTACATTTTTTAATCTGTTTTTGTATGACTTGATTCCATCTATCAATTTTTTTCGTAAACGCGTTGCATTTTTTTCAACTCCCAGTGTAACTCCCAAAAACTGAATAGACTTCAAAATGTCTTCGACCGTATCCATGTCAACTTTCATGGATGGAATTCCCAGGGTCTGCGTGTTCTGTTCCATTCTGATGCTATGAGCGAGATGAAGAACGAGGTCTGGACGGAGAGCCACGATAGTTTCCATATGAGGGTTGACCAAGCCACCAATGCTGGAAATCTGACACGCTTTAAGGGGATATTTGCAAAAATCTGTAACCCCAACCACTCGATCTCCCAGACCCAATGCGAATAGGGTTTCGGTGATAGAAGGGGAGGTTGAAATAATGCGCTGTGCTTGGGTAAAGTCTTTAGCTTTTGCGGGTGAGGAATTTAGGAGAAACAGCAGGAAAAGAGCAAAGGCTATCCTTCGGAATAATGACCGAAAAAGTTTTGCTAAATTAAAAATTAAATGTTGAGAAAATTTCACCGGAAAACCCGTTCCAGCGCAAAGAGGGGAATGAAGTCCTTAAATCAAGAAAGCTTTAAGGTCTTACTTCACCACTCTCTACCGCGAAGAGTTTGTGAATAACGTCAAAAACAGATGTTCTGGCTTCCGGATCAGCCTGTTTCCCGCACCTTCCCATTTAAAAAAACAGTGGCTTGTTGCGAGAGCAGTCCCCGGTTACAGCGGCGGGTCCGCAACGGAGTTTAACCGTCTTCCCTGTAATTTGACAAGTTGAACAGGCGAAGAATAGCAAATAAAAGACGATTGTCAATCTATAACCCGTTCCCTTCAGCAGACGAACAGTCAGGAGTTAAAAAAACTGTAAACATCGTTCAGGTTTTCTTCATTTAGCTCATGAGACTGCGAGGTTTCTTTGCTTTCAACCTGATGCCCTTTATTCTTCATTTCGTCAAGGGCATGATCTGCGAGGAAAGAGGGTACGACTTCATCGTTTGAACCAAAGATTCCAAATATCTTTGTGGGTGATGTGTTTTCTGAATTC
>JACKQG010006349.1_pt1 | contig 12544 bp, 7 predicted proteins | sample 8237621 | NCBI WGS metagenome assembly JACKQG01 (sample SAMN15677084, study PRJNA649215) | marine metagenome | biome: marine; feature: Black Sea; material: saline water; isolation source: suspended particulate matter (SPM) from the Black Sea western gyre | collected 2013-06-09/2013-06-10 | depth...
ATCCTCATATTGCTTATTACATAGGCAGACTTTATCCTAATATGCCACCGCCAAGTATAATCAGGTATGCCTTCTGGAATGGAACGGATTGGGAAATCTCTATGGTGGATCAGTCAAACATTACATATCCTGTTGCTGAGGTTCTTTCTATTGCAGTAGATTGTAACAATCGTCCACATATCAGTTATACAGGAGATGATGGCGATAGTTATTGTCTTAAGTATGCTGTTTGGACAGGAACATATTGGGACCTTCAGGTGGTAGACAATAGTTCAGGGCGGGTTGGTGAATTTAATTCTCTAAAACTTGATAGTTTGGGATATGCACATATCAGCTACTATGATAACTATGGTGACTACCTTAAGTACGCATCTTGGAATGGTCAAACATGGGAAATAGAGATTGTATCTAATGGTCTTGCCTGGGGTACTTCGCTTGATCTTGACTCTCTTGGCTACCCTTGCATTGCCTATTACGGAGACGGTCATGTCCTCAATTATTTTCACTGGAATGGTACAAGTTGGGATTTCTATAATGTAGATAGTTTTGGAGGAAATGTTGGAAGCATAGATATTTCATTGAAATTGGACAGCCAGGATTTTCCTCACATAACTTATTATATGTTTGACCAAACCTTAAGATATGCAAGATGGGATGGTTCAGAATGGATCATTACTACAGTTACAGGCAATTATGGTGGTGCTTATAGTTGGCTTGCATTAGACAGCCAGGATTTTCCTCATATTGTTTATTACCAGGCTCTTGGTAATAATTGGAATGTATGGTATAAATATTGGGATGGTTCAAGTTGGCATAATGAGGTAGTAAATCAACCATTGGGAGGTGGTTGGAATTGCCGGATTGCTTTAGATAACCAGGAACATCCTCGTATTGCTTATTACAATCAAAACAATGTAGACCTGGAGTATGCAAGTCCAATAATAATAGTTGGAACTGATGATGAGAAGACAACATCCCAAGATAATGCTTTTGTTCTCTTAAATAATTATCCTAATCCCTTTAATCCGGAAACAACTATCTCATTTAATCTCACCGCAGAGGACGCAGAGAACGCAGAACTTGTAATTTACAACATCAAAGGTCAGAAAATTAGAACATTCCAAATTCCGCAATCTGCAATCCGCAATCAGAATTCAGTCGTTTGGGATGGTACAGATGAGAATGGTAATGCTGTAAGTAACGGGATTTATTTCTGTCGTTTAAAAACAGAAAATATTGACAAAATTCGTAAAGCAATTTTAATGAAGTATGAGAGATAATTGAGAGTATAAACATTCTCAAATTGGAACTTGAGAATGCGAATAAATTTTTTGGAGTCGTTCCAATATATTGAAGTAATCTTGGATTATTTATTAGTTATATCCAGGAATAGAAATATGGAATTTCACTCTCACGAGTGAAATATAAACAGAAAAGGAAGGAGGAATAAGATGACAAAGAGAATCATCTCAAGTAAGGGCAAAAATGCCCTGTTATTTTCAGTTCTGACTATTATGCTAATTCTGTTTAGTATAAACATCAGTGCTGAAACAATTAACTGTTATCCTGTTTCTGCTGAGTATAACACAGGAACAGTTAATAACAGTGGAACAATTACCCAGACATCTGAGATCTGGGAGGTGGGTGGTGATGGATATCGTGGCTGGTCAAAATTTGATGTTTCTGCTATTCCTGTCTGTGCTATAATCAACAATGTGGAACTACATCTCTATTTCAATTCTATTAACTGGCCCTACTTTTATTGGTATAGACTGGATAATGACCCTTTAACTCTTATTGGAAATCCAAGTGCGATTTATGCAGACTGTGGCGATGGTGCAGAGTATCTATACTATGGAGGTGCTTCATTACCAGCAGGCTGGTATTCAAACACATTGGGTGGAAGTGCTGTAACAGACCTTCAATCTGCACTAACAGATGACTGGTTCGGGATAGGACATAAAACAGGAGATAATAGTTCTACCTGGTATTATCACGCTGATGGCTGGAATGAAGCAAATCCACCCTATCTGACAATTACCTATGAGGTTTTAGAAGATTATTTTGTTAGTATTACACCTGAGGAGCAGACTGGAAGTGGAGTTCCTGATAGTGATGTCTGGTATGCCCTGACTGTTATCAATCAAGGGGCAATGAATGATACCTATGACCTCTCTGTAACTGGTAATCTCTGGAACACAACTATCTGGGACGAAAACGGGACTACGCAGATTACTACTTTATATCTGGATTCTGGTAGTTCTGGTGGTATTAAAGTATGTGTTGAAATTCCTATAGGTGCAACTGGACAGGATAATGTGCTGGTTTTTGCAACATCACAAGCAGAACCAGCTGTTGAAGATAGTGCAAGTATAACAACTATTGCTGATGCAGAGCCACCAACAGTTGAGGTTGTTGAACCAAATGGTGGAGAAAGCTGGGGCACTTTTGAATGGTATACTATTACCTGGACAGCAGATGATAATGTTGGTGTTGTAGGTGATAGTGTTTATTATTCTATCAATGCTGGGACCGATTGGATGTTTATTATTAGTCATACAGGTAATCCACAGAGTTATTCCTGGCAGATTCCTAATACCCCATCTGAGGAATGTCTTGTTAAAGTGAAAGTATTTGATGCCAGTAGCAATTATGCAGAAGATATTTCCGATGACAATTTCACCATCTTTTATCAAGAGCTACCAGTTATTAATGGTGATTTTGAGACAGGTGACTTTTCTAATTGGACTGTTACAGGGCCCCATTCTGCTGATGTTGTCCAACATCAAGGGAGCTGGTGTGGTCATATTCATATAGGTTCTGGTCATGCTTCAGGTGGAGGGACACCAAATGATCAATGGGAAATGGTTTCACAGTCTATATTCATCCCCGGAGTAGCAGACTCGCTGAATTTCTATATGGAAGTTTACGGTTCTTCATGGCACAATGGTGGACATGTATGGATTATGGATGCTGATTCTATTGGCATTTATACACATCTTTATTATACAGGTGGTGGTGGAGGTAGCGGACAATCCTATCCGTGGGAATATCATCAGGTTAATATTGAATCCTGGGCAGGACATCTTGCTACAATTTATTTCGCAGGACAAAATTCAAATGGATTTGGTGACCATCAATGTGACATCTACTTTGATAATATTAGTGTAACGCCTATCGTTCCTGATACTATCCCGCCCACTGTAACCGTGGATATTCCTGATGGTGGTGAAGTATGGACAGTTGGAGAAACACACCAAATTCAGTGGACTGCCGAGGATGATATGGGTATTCGTTCTGATAGTGTATTTTATTCTATTGATAATGGCTTTAACTGGATATTCATTGTAGCTCATACAGGAGATCCGCAAAGCTGCAACTGGACAATCCCCGATACTCCCTCTACACAATGTCTTGTAAAAGTTGTCGTTTATGATGGAGGAAATAATTCTGCTGTTGATGAATCTGATGCTGTATTTACAATCGCAGCAGATACATCACCACCAACTGTTGAGGTTATTGAACCAAATGGTGGAGAAGACTGGGGCACTTTTGAATGGCATACAATTACCTGGACTGCAGATGACAATGTTGGTGTCATCGGTGATAGTGTCTATTATTCTACAAATAATGGAGCAGACTGGACTTTTCTCACAAGTCATACTGGCAATCCACAGAGTTATTCCTGGCAGATTCCTAATACACCTTCAGAGGAATGTCTTGTTAAAGTAAAAGTAATTGATGCAAGTGGTAATTGCGCAGAGGATATTTCTGATGGCAATTTCATTATCTCTTATGTAGAGCCACCACCACTTACCTATGCAGTTGTAATCAAGCAATCAACTTATAATGAACCGGACTGGCAGGCAGTAGCAGATGCACTTCTTGCACGATATGGTGGTCAACTTTTCATCTGGAACAGTTCTTTAAGTGAAGTTCAGGAAGATGTTGCTCTCTATCATCCAAGTCATATAGGGTTTATTTGTGATGTACCCACCGCTACACCGAGTTTTATTCAGAGCTCTGTCTGGCCCTTTACAAGAGCTCTTGATGATGATGTGTATTGCGATGCAACATGGGGGATTATCACAGGATATAACGCACAGGATGCACTTAATCTTGTTTCAGGACCTACTGGATTTGAAGTAAAGACCTGTCTTGGTGGAACTAGTTCTTGTAATGTGAATTATTTTACACAGGGTATAGCTACTAATGAGGCTACTTATGGTATGTATTATGTGAAGTATCCTGATTCTCTTGAAACAACTACTCATACTGATGGTCCTACTGACAGAACTGAGTGGCTGGTTACTATGATAAATGAAGGAATTGATATCTTCAATTATGATCCTGTAGATATTTTCTATACCAGTGGACATGGTGGTCATAATATCTGGCAATTGCATTATCCATCATCAGGACAGGAGGGATATTTCCGTTCAAGTAATGGTCAGGTGTATGGAGACCCGCACAGTGGTCCTGATATCAATATAAATTCCGAAAATCCGAAGATTTACTTTGGACTGGGTAATTGTAATATTGGTCAAATTCAAGGTGGTGGTTCTATGGCACCATCATGGATTCACACTGGTGCAGCATATCAATATACTGGATATCTAATTGGTGAAGGAGGAAATTCTTGTCAGCATGGTGGGACAAAAGCATACTTCTATAAAGTAGCAAGGCACAACACATGGGCAGAATCTTACTTTCTTGCAAATATTGCTCTCCAATTTGATATTATCAATAACACTCCCGGAGCAAATCCACCCGATTTGAATGGTTCAGCTTTATATGGAGACCCTGGGATGGATATAAAGATGTCTAACGAAGGTGTATTTATGACTCCTCTTTTCACAAATGAACTTACTATAAATGAAGGAACTGAAAAGGATACTGTAACCTTTAAAATTACAATGAATAGAGAAGGGAATCCCGGTTTTACCAGCAAATGGGGTGAGAGGCACCCAGCAATAATTCTTCCATTTATAGCAGAAAATATTGAGATTATTTCCACAGATGCAATGGCAGTCGTAGTTGAAGACAATTTTGCTCTTATGTATATCTGGTATCAGGGACAGCCACCATTACCAGAAGGTGAAACAAGAGAAGTTATTTTTACCTGTAATCATATTGTAGTTGATGTTGATGAGCCAATATTGCCTGGAGCAGAAATTGATAATGTTATTCTTTATCAGAACCATCCAAATCCTTTCTCTATAAAGGATGGAAATCTGCAAACTGTAATTTCATATTCGCTTCCAAAAACCAGCAAGCTATCACTTAGAATCTATAACATTAAAGGCCAACTAATAGAAACACTTGTAGATGATGTTCAGCAGGCTGGCTATCATTCTGCTGTCTGGAATGCTAAGCACATAAGTTCAGGAATCTATTTCTATCGTATCACTGCAGGTGAGTTTAAGGATATTAAAAAGTGTATTATATTGAAGTAAAATGAGATTTGGAGTGCTTGGCTTCTCTTTTACTGCTTACTAAAAAGAGTCAAGCACTCTATTAATAATACATAGCACAACAAACTGCAATAAAAATTTATTAGTTGTTTATATCTTTACCAGGAGTAGAAATGCTAAAACTTCTACACATTACTGCCGGTGATTTTAGTGTAACAAAGAGGTGTGTTATATTAAAATAATTTCCTTTATTAAATGAGATTACTATTTCATTGTCTTATTCTTGGTTCAGTTTATATTTCGTAAAATTCCGTTCTTCTATCATCCAACACATGATTTGTTTCAGTAACAAATTTATCTCTTGCTTCTTCAGGATTAATTTCAATTACCTTCAAAATTTCTTCATCTTCAGTTGCTTGTGCTAAAATTTCACCTTTTGGGGAAGTAATCTGGCTCATTCCGGTAAATGTAAGCTCCTGTCCAGCATTCTGTTCAGTTCCATTCCTATTTGCAGTAATAGTGAAAACCTGATTTTCAACAGAGCGGGTTATCATTGCTTTCTGGCAGAACGGTAAAACCAGATTTGCAGAATGGCAGATGATTTCCGCTCCTTTTAAGGCAAGTGTGCGTGCTGCTTCAGGGAATATCCAATCAAAACAAATCATAAGACCAAGTTTTACTCCCCGAAATTCAAACACATTAAAACCAGTATCACCAGGTTTATAGAATCTTTTTTCATCGGAAAACAGGTGAGTTTTTCTATATACTTCAATTGTGCCATTTGGATATACTAACATTTGAGAACTTAAGAAGTTATCTTTTTCTTTTTCCAGAAATCCAACTACAATAGCACAGTTCTCTTTTACAGCGATATTCCTAAAGAAGTCAGCGATTCTGCCGGATTTTGCAGGTGAAGATAGCGGTTTCATCTCCTTTTGATTTGTGAAAAGATAGCCACTCGTAGCAAGTTCAGGAAGAACCACCAAATCTGCTTTACATCCTTGTAGCAATGTTTCTATTTTTTCCAGATTATGTTTCTCATGAAACAATTTTGGTGCAAATTGTAAAAACCCTACTTTCATTGATAAGTTTTATTCCTTATAAAAAGGTCATTAACGACCTGAAATTTGTGAGAGTTATTATTCTCCAGGCAATATTGAACAGTATTTTGACTTGTGTATACAATTTTCGGAATCTATCCGCTTATATTCAGTTTTTCTACTAATATAGATGGTGCCCCAATAGATGAAAAGTTGAATTTGAGGTTATCACCAATAGTAACAACATCTTTTAGTAATTGAAGGAAATTTCCTGAAACTGTAAAATTATGTATAGGATATTTTCTTTGACCATTTTCCCAGAAAAATCCCTGAGCTCCCATAGAGAAATCCCCAGAAATAGGATTGCAACCGCTGTGCATGCCAGAAAGTTGAACAATTTCAATTGAGTTGGGAAAAACATTATATAAATCATCTGCTCGAGTTGTTCCATTAGGGATAAATAAATTAGAAGGTGAAACCTCCATTGTACCTTTGTAAGAACGGCTGGCATTACCAGTTGATTTCGTTTTATCTTTTTTTGCAGTAATACTATTATGAAGGTATGATTGAAGATTTCCTTCAGAGATTAAATTTGTGCTTTGTGAAGGATATCCCTCATCATCAAAAGGTCTTGTGGAGAAACCAATATCAAGCAATGCATCGTCAATAATTGATACAATGTCTTTAGCTATTTTGGTTTTCAATTTTCCTTTAAGTAGAGACCTGCCTTCTTGAACCGATTTTGCTGAGAATATTCCAGCGAAGGTTGTAAGCAATGTTGCTGCCATTTCATTATTGAAGATTATAGGATATTTGCCTGATTTGATTTCTTTTGCTTCTAAAAGGTCTAATGCCCTTTTTGCAGATTCATTTCCAATGACTTCAGCATCAATTTGATTAAAATTATGGGAAAATTTGTAGAACATTCCAGATTTAGTTTCTTCCTTTTCATGTGCCAAACACATTGTATAACCGTAAGTAAGGTTAGATGTATATTCTTTTTGTAGTCCATTTGAATTTGCTATTTTGGTTGTTGTTTTTTCATCTCCTATTTCTAAATATGGGACATTAATAATTCTTTTATCAAACTTGCGAGCAGTTTTTTCTAATAGTTTTGCTTTATTAATCTTTTCTTTAACAGTTACTTTTTCAAGTTCTGGATAATAGATGTGTAATTTCTTTTCAATTTCAGGATAATTTTTGAATTCCACCACATCATCTGATTCAATATAGATAGCATTTTCCAGTGCTTTATTAATTATAGTTTCAAAGGCATCTTTATCTAATTTTTCAGTATATGCATATCCAACAGAATTATTTATGAGGACTCTTACGCCAAGCCCGATTGAATCAGCATATTTAAAGCTTTCAACTTCCTGTTTGAATATTTTCACGGAAAAGGAATTAGCTTTTGTTAATAGAATATCTATATCTTTGATATTTCTTTTTTTTGCAATATTAAATATTTGTTCAAATTCTTTTTCAAACATTTTTTTCTCCTATAAATTATTTAGTAGTACCTGCTCCTGCCACTGCCAACTGCTACTTTTATATCTGGTTAATCTATTTTCTTCCGCCAACAACTATTTCATCAACCTTAATTGGAGGTTCCCCAACACAGGTAGGCACAGTTCCGCTTACTGAACCACACATACCTTCAGCAAGGGTTAGGTCTTTTCCGACCATACTGATTTTATTAAGAATTTTTGCTCCATTTCCTATCAGAGTTGCCCCCCGAACTGGTTTAGTAATTTTTCCATTTTCAATTAGATATCCTTCTGCAACTGCAAAATTGAAGTCTCCGGTGCCTGGCTGAACAGAACCGCCACCCATTTTTTTTGCATAAATTCCAAAGTCAATAGAAGAAATCATATCATCAAATTCATCTTTTCCGGGTGCAATATAAGTATTTCTCATTCTGGAGGTAGGAGCGAACTTATATGACTCCCTTCGCCCACTTCCTGTTGATTTCATCCCGATTTTCATTCCACCCAATCTATCAATCATAAATGACTTTAGGACACCATTTTCAATTAAGATAGTTTTTTGAGTTGGCTCTCCTTCATCATCAATTGTAGTAGAACCCCATGCATTGGGAATAGTGCCATCATCAAGGGCAGTTATACATTTGTTTGCTATTTGTTCACCCATTTTATCTGCAAATACAGAAGCACCTTTAGCAACACTTGTCGTTTCTAATGAATGACCGCAAGCTTCATGAAAGATTACTCCACCAAAACCATTGCCAATAATAACAGGGAATTTTCCGCTCGGAGCATAATCAGCCAGTACCATTGTTACAGCTTGTTTAGCTGTTTTTTCTCCCAATTCTTCTGGATTTATACTTTTGAAAAATTCATAACCTTTATGTGCTCCCGGTCCTTCTGAACCTGTCTGCATTTCATTATCTTTACTTGCAATGGATGAGACATAAACTCTTGCATAAGTTCTGGTGTCACCGGTTATCAAACCATCACTATTGGCAATGTGAATTTTTTGTTCCTTTTCTATATAATTAATATTAACCTGTGAGATAAGATCAGAATAACTTCGAGCTGAATTATCAATTTTTCTCAAGAAATTAATTTTGTCAGTTTTTGGAATTGAATCAAAAGGAATCTCAATCTTATGGGGTGATAAAACATCCTTTTTCCTCAAGTCAATTGCCTTGATATTGCCTTTTCCAATATCTGCATTGCTAACTGCCTCAGCAGCAGAAAGAAGAGATTTCTCAGAAAGTTCATTCGTGAAAGCATATATTGCTTTTGTTCCATAAAATACTCTTATTCCAGCTCCATATTCATTTCCTTCAATTACTTTTTTTATCTGACTATCTAATAATTGAATGGAAGAATTAAATGTATCTTCAATGAAAATTTCAGCAAAATCTGCACCGTTTGAGAGAGCTTTGGCAAGAATTTTTTCTAATAAAGATTTCTTTAACATCAGTCCTCCAAATTATGGTTGAATTTTTTTTTATATAATTTAATGTCAAGAAGAATAGTATAAATTTTGACAATAAAATTCAATTGTTAATTAATTTAACTTATGGAGATAGAATGTTTGTTATAAATATTTACAGTCATTTTAGTGCTGCCCATAGATTAGATGGTTATAATGGTGCTTGTGCAAATATTCATGGTCATAATTGGAAAGTGCGTTTATCAGTTGCGTGTATAAAAACTGACTCAATTGGTATGACGATTGATTTTAAGGTTTTGAAAAAGCAGTTTGAAAAGATTCTTTCCGAGTTTGACCATAAGTATTTGAATGATTTAGAAATTTTTTCAAAACATAATCCAACATCAGAATTTATTGCAAAAATAATATTTGAAAAAGTATCTACTCTATTGAATAATTCAAATTTTAAAGTTAAACAAGTTGAAGTGTGGGAATCAGAGAAATATTCTGTGGTGTATAGTCCAGATTAAACACACATCCGCCAGTTGGAGAACAAAGGAGCATGAAAATGACACACCCCCTCCCCGACAAGTCGGGAAGACGGGGTGTGTAATCTGCGTGCTATTTAAAGTATGAAAATAATTAATTCCAAATTTATTACAAGTGCTTCAAAATTCAGCCAGTTACCCAGAATGAATTTTCCTGAGATTGCTTTTATGGGAAGGTCTAATGTTGGTAAGTCCTCATTGATTAATACTCTTTTACAGCGTAAAAATTTGGCACAGATTAGTAAGAAACCCGGTAAAACGAGAACCATAAACCTTTTTAATGTTGAATATATCAACTCAGGGAAAAAGAGAAATAATTTGGTTTTTGCTGACCTTCCTGGTTATGGATATGCAAAGGTTTCTGATAAAATGCAGTTAAACTGGAAAAGATTGATTGAAAATTATTTACAAAAAAGAGAGAATCTTTGTGGAATTGTAATAATTATTGATATTAGACATTCTGCAGATAAGAAAGACATCCAGGCTGTTAAATGGATACGAGAATTTCAAAAATATTTTATTATTGTTGCAACTAAAAGCGACAAATTAAGCCGAGCAAAAGCAAATGATAAGCTTAATTTATTAAACAAGGAGTTCAATTTTTTGGGTAAAGAGCACCTTATTGGATTTTCAGCGAAAAATTTTTATGGAAAAGATAAAATTATTAAATGGCTTGAAACCACTATAAATAATTATTAATTTATAATTTTGGAGATATTATGTTAGAAAAGGTTAGGACACCAGATGATGTAAAAAAATTAAATATAAATGAACTAAATGTTTTATGTAAGGATATTCGCGAGAGAATTATTGATGTAACCTCACGTACTGGTGGTCACTTAGCACCAAGCTTGGGTGTAGTTGAACTCACTGTGGCACTGCTTAAAATATTTGACCCATTAAAAAATCCGATTGTATGGGATGTTGGGCATCAGTCCTATGCATATAAAATTTTGACTGAAAGAAATAAGCGCTTTGAAACCTTACGACAATACGGTGGAATCAGCGGATTCAATAATATTTATGAAAGTAAATATGATACCTTTGGAGTTGGTCATAGTAGCACTTCAATCTCAGCTGCTTTAGGTATTTATATTGGAAAGGAATTAAATAAGAGTCCTGAAAAAGTTGTAGTTGTAATTGGAGATGGAGCTATGACAGCAGGTGAGGCTTTTGAAGGTCTAAATAATACAGGTGGCTTGAATAAGAATTTAATTATAATTCTTAATGATAATACGATGTCTATTTCCAAAAATGTAGGTGGAATGCATCATTATCTGGCAAATATTCTTACAGGAAAACGGTATAATAAGCTAAAAAAAGAGGTCTGGGATGCGGTTCAGGCATTACCGAAAATAGTAAGAAATAAAATTGTAACTGGTGTCAGAAGATTGGAAGAAAGTATCCTTAATATGGTTATTCCAAATAGTCTTTTTGAGGATTTAGGTTTCAAATATATTGGGCCTATAGATGGACACAATATACCAACCCTTGTAAGGATTTTATCAAATGTAAAACAACATGTAGAAGTGCCTTGTCTTGTTCATATAATTACAAAAAAGGGAAAAGGTTATAATTTTGCAGAGCAAGATGCTACAAAATTTCATGGTGTCTCGGCATTTAATAATGAAACAGGGGAGTTAAATAAAACAAAGGCGAAGAGATCAATTCCAACATATTCACAGTATTTTGGTAAAATATTAACAAAATTAGCCGAAGAGGATGAGAAGATAGTAGCAATAACTCCTGCAATGACTGATGGAACAGGACTAAGAGAGTTTAGAGATAGATTTCCAAAGAGATGCTTTGATGTTGGAATTGCAGAGCAACATGCTGTTACTTTTGCTGCGGGCTTGACAATTGAAGGGATTAAACCATTCGTAGCAATCTATTCAACTTTTTTGCAAAGAGCTTATGATCAAATTATACATGATGTTGCTTTGCAAAATCTTCCTGTAAGGTTTGCAATTGATAGAAGTGGGCTTGTTGGTGAAGATGGACCTACTCATCATGGAGCATTTGATCTTTCATATTTGAGGTGTATCCCGAATATGACAATAATGGCCCCTCGTGATGGAGAAGAGTTGAAAAAAATGTTAAAGTTTATGGCTGGATATAAAAAGGGTCCTATAGCAGTACGTTATCCCCGCGGAACAATACATAATTATCCGGAACTTCATAATTCAAGAATATATTATGGAAAGCCTGAAATAGTTTTTGATGGAGGAGAAATTGCAATAATTACTATAGGCTCAGTTTTTAAAATAGGATATGAAGTATATAATCAATTGAAAGCAAAAGGAATTGATTCATATTTGATAAATGCTCGGTTTTCAAAACCTGTTGATTCAGAATTATTACAAAATCTTTATGATAATAGAGTAAAATTTATTGCTACAATTGAGGAAAATGCAATTAAAGGGGGGTTCGGTTCTGGCATACTTGAACAAGCAAATGAACTTGGTCTGAAATTTAGAATAAAGATGTTCGGAATTCCAGATAAGTTTATTAATCATGGTAAGATAAGTAAGTTACATAATTTGATTGGATTAGAACCAAAGAATATCTTAAACATTATTTTTAATGAATATGCAAAATCAAACTGATACTATAGTTGCTATTTCCACTCCAGCCGGAACTG
>JACKQG010006351.1_pt1 | contig 12539 bp, 12 predicted proteins | sample 8237621 | NCBI WGS metagenome assembly JACKQG01 (sample SAMN15677084, study PRJNA649215) | marine metagenome | biome: marine; feature: Black Sea; material: saline water; isolation source: suspended particulate matter (SPM) from the Black Sea western gyre | collected 2013-06-09/2013-06-10 | depth...
TTAAAATTCATGTCCTTCCTTTGAGCCTTTGTGCCTTAGTGGCTGAACTGTTACCCTATTTCAAATCCTATCGTTTTCTCCCTTGAAAAATGAAAGGCAGTGCCTATTTTGCTTGACAATCAAACTCTGGTCAGGCATAAAACTTCGTTTGTAATCTAACAATTTAAAGGAAAGGATGTGGTTAAAATGGTTTGTTCAAGCGTAAAAGTTGGTCAGAACTGTCTCTTCATGAGCAAGAAGGGCTGCGGATTTAATGGCGGCACCTGCCATATTATCGTTGAGGCGTGTGAGGGCTGTCAGAAGGCCGTACAATATCCAGTCGGCAAGTATTGCATCTCATTCCCTGATCCGGCCGCCAAGTGGCATACGGGGAACTGCAGTATGGCTACCCACCTGGAAGCAACCACCAAAAAAGAAACCGCGAAAGTGAACCCGCTTAAGGCGTCAAAACGCCAGGGACGTTAAACTGTCTTTGATCACGGACAGGACAGGCCGGTTCCGGGTTCTATTTTGAGAGATGGATGACCGCCTCAATGGCGGCCACGCATCTGTTGTCCCATTTTGTCCCGGCGTGTTTCTTTAATATACCCAGCGCAACTTCCGGGCTCATCCCCTTCTGATAGGGTCTGTCGGTTGTCATGGCGTCAAAGGCATCGGCGACAGCGAGGATCTTTGCGCCTAAAGGGATTTCCTCGTCCTTGAGGTGGCGGGGATATCCTTTCCCGTCAGGCCGTTCGTGGTGACAGTGCACATAATTGAGGGCCGGCCCTAAAAAATCAAGGGCATGTAGAATCTCAACGCCTGTAGTGGGGTGGCTCAGTATCTCTTTGACCACTTCCGGGGGGTTCTTAGCGTTATGGGGATCGAAAAGCCGGTCGGAAAATCCTATTTTCCCGATGTCATGCAGGATTCCGCCCAGACGCACATATTCCAGGTCCTGGTCCTTCAGACCCAATTGCCGGGCTATTTCACACCCCAGACCAGCGACCCGGGCCGCATGCCCCTCGGTGTAGGCGTCACGGGCAGCCAGGGCATGGGCCATGGCCGAAACTGCGTTGATGGTGCTCTGCCTGATCTGTTCATTCAGATCCTCTAATTCCTTGACCATCAGCTCCAGGCGGTATTCTCTGGCCTCTACCTTAACCATCATCAGCCCCATGGCCTCGGCAATGGCCTGAACCGGTTCGGGCTGATCCTTGCGGGTAAGATCCATGATATCATTAGAGTATTTGCCCGCTGCAATCTCCTCGATAATCTCTAAGAGTCTATCAATGGCCGCCATGGGACCTCCCCGATTTTCTTGTCAGGTATACTAAAAACTCACGGTTTCCTTTCGGCCCCAGCAGGGGAGAGGGAATATGCCCCTCGACGCGCCAATTTAAGGCCTCAAAAAAGCCGGTCAGATTTTCTATGACCTCTCTGTGGAGGAGAGGGTCCCGAACCACTCCCCCCTTCCCCACCTGACCCTTTCCGACCTCAAACTGGGGTTTGATCAGGGCAATGATAAAGGCATCGTCTGAAAGGAGATCGGATACAGGGGGGACAACCAGCCTTAGAGAAATAAATGAGACATCAATGACCGCTCCGTGGAGTGGTTTTTTCAGGGATTCCGGTTTCAGGTTGCGTATGTTCGTTTTTTCCAGCACTTCCACCCGCGGGTCCTGACGGAGGGTCCAGTCCAACTGTCCGTAGCCCACATCTATGGCAATGACCTTTCGGGCGCCGTGCTTGAGCAGGCAGTCGGTAAAACCGCCTGTAGAGGCCCCCACGTCCAACAGGGTCAGTGAATTGACATCCACTGAGAAATGCTTCAGGGCGGCCTCGAGCTTCAGGCCTCCCCGGCTGACATAGGGAGGACAGGACTCTTTCAGGGAAATAGATGCTGATTCCTCGAATAGATGTCCGGGCTTGTCAACTCTTACCCCGTCCACCTCGACAAGTCCGGCCATGATGACGGCCTTGGCCTTTTCACCGCTCCCGGCCAGCCCCTTTTTCACCAGGAGCCGGTCCAGTCTGGACTTCTTCTTTTGCGAGCGCTCAAGCGTGGCATTTCTGCTCACAAAATGAGTCCTCTGGCCTCTCTTAAAATACCTGCTGTATCGAGCCCATATTTCTCCCTCAGGATGTTCAGGGGACCGTGCTCCACGAATTTATCGGGCAACCCGATCCGCTTGACAACAACATCCTTGAGACCGGCGTCATTAAAGAGCTCCAGTATGGCCCCGCCAAGGCCTCCCTGTCTGATATTTTCTTCCACCACCAGAACCCGGCCTGAAGATGAGGCAATATCCACAAGCCCCTGATCCAATGGCTTCACGAAACGGCAGTTCACAACGCCCGCAGATACCCCCTCTTTTTCTAAGACAGCAGCAGCATCCAGGGATGGGATGACCATGCTTCCAAGTGCCAGGATCTGCAGGTCATCCCCTTTTCTGAGGATTTCAGCCTTCCCGATGGGAATCTCCCTGTACTCCGGGTCTATCGGCACCCCAAACCCCGTCCCCCTCGGATACCGGATCGCAACAGGGCCTTGATGCCGGATCGCAGTGTAGATCATATGCCTTAATTCGTTTTCGTCTTTTGGCGCCATAAGGGTCATATTGGGGAGACTCCGCAGGTAGGTAATATCAAAGTGCCCATGATGGGTAGGCCCGTCTTCCCCCACGAGCCCACCCCGGTCAATGGCGAAAACCACCGGCAGATTGGGGAGGCAGACATCGTGGATGATCTGATCAAAGGCCCTTTGAAGAAAGGTGGAATAGATGGCCACCACCGGCCTGAATCCTTCTGTGACAAGACCCGCAGCAAACGTCACCGCGTGCTGTTCCGCTATCCCCACATCCAAGAATCTTTCAGGAAAGGACTTGGAAAACTCTACTAACCCGGTGCCTTCGGGCATCGCCGCCGTAATGGCAAACAGTTTGTCATCCTCTTGCGCGAGGTCTACCATGGTGCTCCCGAATATGTCGGTATAGGATGGTGGGAGTTTGGGTTTGTCCTTAGAAGGTGAACCGGTGGTGATTTCAAATGAACCGACACCGTGGTAATGGGCCGGATCCCTTTCAGCGAATTCATATCCCTTACCTTTCTTGGTAAGGGCATGGACCAGGACAGGCCCCTCTAAATGGGCGGCATTTGAGAAGGCCTCGATGAGTAGATCAAGGCGATGGCCGTGAATCGGTCCGATGTATTTGAACTTGAAGGCCTCGAACATCATGCCCGGTGTAAAGAACGTGATAAAGGAATCCTCGCTTTTCCGAACGAGATTCATGATGTTCTCTCCAACGCCAGGGAGAGATTTAATAAAGTTCTCCAGGTCCTTCCTCAGATTGACGAATCTCCTGCCGGTCATTTTCCGGCTGATGAAGGATGAGAAGGCTCCCACGTTCGGTCCTATGGACATGGCATTGTCGTTCAGGACGACAATGAGGTCTTTTTCGGTATGCCCGGCCTGGTTGAGTCCTTCAAAGGCCATCCCGGCGGTCATGGAACCATCGCCAATTACTGAAATGACCTTTCCACTTTCCCCTTTCAGGCATTTGGCCGTTGAGATCCCGAGGCCCACAGAAATGGAGGTGCTGCTGTGCCCGGTATCAAAGGTGTCATAAATGCTTTCCGATCTCTTGGGGAAGCCACTGATCCCCCCGTAGGTCCTCAGGGTGTGAAACCTGTCCCTCCGTCCGGTAATCAGCTTGTGTGCATAGGCCTGGTGCCCCACGTCCCAGATGATCTTGTCCTGCGGGGCATCAAAGACGAAGTGAAGGGCAATGGCCAATTCCACGGCCCCCAAACTGGGCGCGAGATGGCCCCCGGTCCTGGATGTTGTCTCGATAATCTTCTGGCGGATCTCTTGCGCCAGATTCTGGAGATCGCCAAGCGAAAGGCCTTTAAGGTCAGCCGGGCTGTTTATTGTGTCTAACAACCCGCCTGTTGTGTCGGGAGTGGTCATTTTTTTCTCTCAATGATGTATCGGGCGATCTGGCGAAGGGGCTCGGCCCTGCTCCCAAATTCCCACAGGCCCTGGACAGCCGTTTCAACCAGTTCCGATTGGATTTTTTTGGATTCATTTAGCCCGAGGACCGCCGGATAGGTCATCTTCCCTTTCTCCTCATCGGCCCCGGCCCTCTTTCCCATGGTCTGGGTGTCACCTTCAATGTCCAGGATATCGTCCGAGATTTGAAAGGCCAAGCCGATTTTTTCGCCATAGGAGGTAATGGCCCTCAGTTGGGATTCATCAGCGCCTCCTAAGACAGCGCCGGAGGCCACAGACGCCGTAATCAGGGCGCCGGTCTTGTGGGTATGCATAAAATTCACGACCGGGAGATCGGCCTTTTTCCCTTCCCACTGGATATCTACCGCCTGTCCTCCCACCATTCCTTCATGGCCGGCGGCTTGCGCAATCAGCCGTATCGCCTTGAGAAGGATATGCGGGGGTATCCGTACAGAAATTCCGGGCGACGTCATCAGGCTGAAGGCCTCGGTCAGGAGGCCATCTCCTGCTAAAAGCGCGATCGGTTCTCCGAATACCCTGTGATTCGTCGGTTGACCCCTCCTGAAATCGTCGTCATCCATCAGGGGGAGATCGTCATGAATCAGGGAATAGGTATGGATCAATTCCAGGGCGCATGCCACCGGAAGGACCTCTTTTCCAGAGCCGCCCACTGCCTCGGCCCCGGCGATGCAGAGGATCGGCCTCAGCCTTTTACCCCCGGCAAAGAGGCTGTATCTCATGGCCTCTGTCAGGTCAGATGTCAGCCCCTCAGGTTCAGGAAAGTAATCATGGAGGGCGGTGTCCACTATGGCCCTTTTTTCAGCAAGATAGGTCTTCAGATCCGGAACGGCTTCACGAGGCATCGTTGTCTCCATCAGATTCAAACGGGGCTTCGCTCAGTTTCCCGCCACTCTCCCTCACAAGGAGGGTTACCTTTTTCTCTGCGGCCTCAAGCTCCTTGGAGCAGAATTTGGCCAAATCCATCCCTTCTTCAAACACCTTCAGGGAATCCCCCAGGGGAAGGTCCCCGCCCTCAAGGCCCTGGACGATTTCTTCTAATCGCTGCATCGCGTCTTCAAATTTCTTTTCGGCCATAACACCTCCAGATCTCGCACCGTGTCAGAGACGCTGATAACTTTATAACGATGGCCGCATGCTGTCAATTCAGAATCCGGCCATTCCGGGATACGATATGAGACTTTCACTTTTACTACCCGAAAGGAGAAGAAAATGCAAGGCCAAGCTTAGCAGCCACAACCGGATAGAGAAGCGTCGCCTTAAACGCTTGCCCAGAACAGTATCGTTCCGAGGTCCGAAGTCGGAGGTCGGAGGTCCGAAGTCCGAAGTCCGAAGTCCGAGGTCCAAAGTCCAAGGTCCAACGACTAATGACTACTGAATGACAATTGAATGACGGCGAAGCCAGAATGACTATTGAATGACGGCGCAGCCAAATGACGGCCGAAGGCCTAATGACGGCGCAGCCCAATGACGGCGCAGCCTAATGACGGCGCAGCCCAATGACGGCGCAGCCTAATGACGGCGCAGCCCAATGACGGCGCAGCCTAATGACGGCGCAGCCCAATGACGGCGCAGCCAAATGACGAGTTTGTCCAGCACCCAGCATCCAGCATCCAGTATCCAGCATCCAGTATCTTTTCATCAAAAAGATTGACAGGGACTCGCCTCAGTGGTATTTTCCAATCAAACGTTTGTTTGGAAATTACAGAGCCTGAAAATGCCCGAACCGAAGACTTCAAATAAAATCGAGGAAATCCAGCTTGTTATAGCTCGCCTTTTTGCCTATAAGGGCTATCATTCCACCTCCATGCGGGAAATTGCCCGTGAGCTTGGGATGAACCAGTCGTCCCTGTATCATTATTTCAAGAGCAAAGAGGACATCCTCTTCACTCTCATGAATGATGCCATGGACAGTGCCCTGACCACCTTAGAGGATATTTGCGCTGCGGACCTCCCCCCCAATGCGAAATTAGACAGGATACTCAACTTCTACACCCGTTATTATGCAGGAGATCAGGAGCGTCTGATACTGTTAGTCAACGAGCAGAATTCCTTGAATATGGAACACCGCCGTATCTTAGTGGATAAAGAGAGGCGTTATGTGCGCCTGTTCAAAGCGGTCTTCGAAGAATTGGGCGAACATCAACTAACCAAGGAGATTCCCCACGGCGTCGCCATATTTGCCTTCCTCGGAATGGTCCACTACACAATCAAATGGTACCATAAGGATGGGCCTATCGGTTTGGAAAGACTGGCTGAGATATTTGTGGAAATCTTTACAAAGGGTATTTTAAGGGCTCACGCAAAAATAAGTTCGCAGAATTGACGCTCAGATTTAGGTCGGATTTGGTTGATGCGATTGAGTGAACCCGCAGAAATAGTGAACTATTTCGATGACTTCACGATTGAGCAGCAACCGAGGAAGGCCTGAAGCTGAGATGTAAAAATGTGAAATTATTTTTGCGTGAGCCCTAAGGTGAGGTTGTGCGTTTCATCAGGAGCAAGTAGTTATGATTTCGATGCATCCAGCCAATGACACATACCTCGGTCTGCCAGGGTACTTCTTTGCCTGGGGAATCTTCATTGCAGGGCTATCCCTGTTTTCTTATATCATCTACAGGAGATTTCTCCTGATTCGTTCTGGACAGGCTGATCCACGTTTTTCCTCACTTGGAAAACGGGTCGCAGAGCTCCTTTTGTACGGCATTATTCAAAAACGGCAGCCCCGCTACCTGTGGGCAGGCGTGATCCATATCATGATATTCTGGGGATTTGTGATATTGGGGCTCCGTTCCATTGACTTGGTGACCCAGGGTTTAAATATTCCGATTCTTCATCCCCTCATGCAGACACGCTTCGGAATCTTTTATAATGGCCTCAAAGACCTGTTTGAATTGATCGTATTGGGCGCGTGCCTCTGGGCCATCTTGCGGCGGGCCCTGATCCGACCCGAAAGATACCGCGGAAGCCATCAGTTTGAGGCCTATTTCGTCCTCGGCCTCATCTCATTTCTGATGCTTACTGACATGTTATATGAAGGTAGCGCCCTTCTCATGCATCCGTCCGATCCGATGAAATGGCTCCCTGCTGTCGAGATGGCCGCCCTAACTCTGCCGGGATCCGACCCGAGGTTTCTCACCGGCCTTCATAGCGCCGCCTACTGGCTCCACATCCTGGCCTTTTTCTTCTTCCTCAACTTTCTCCCCCTGGGCAAGCACTTCCACATCATTACGGCCCTGCCGAACGTGTTTTTCAAGAAGCTTTCCAAAGGTGGCGTAAAACCGGCCCGCTGGGGTGTTGAGGATATGGATGAATTGGAGAGTTTCGGAGTTGAAAAGCTTGAAGATTTCACATGGAAGCATATCCTTGATTTCTATGCCTGCACGGAATGCGGTCGCTGTTCTGACAACTGCCCGGCAAATGCCATCGGGAGACCGCTTTCACCCAAGATGCTCACCATCAAGCTGAGAGACCATTGTTTTGAGAAGGCGCCCCTCTTTGGAGAGAAAAAAGGGGGTGGGCAGGAAGAAGATGCCCGGGAAATGGTAGGAGAGATCATATCAGACGATGAAATCTGGTCATGCACGACCTGCGGGGCCTGTGAGGAAGAATGCCCGGTGTGCATAGAGTATATTGACAAGATCATAGACATGAGACGACACTTGATAGAGACCTCTCAGAACCCGAAGACCTTCAATCAAGTCCTGATGCATTTTGAGAAAACAGGAAACCCGTTCGGCAAACCTGCTGCCAAACGGGCGGATTGGATCAGTGACTTGGGGGATATCCCTGTAAAGGTATTGAGCGAGGGCGACCGGGTGGATGTCCTCTATTTTGTGGACAGCTACGGTTCGTATGATCCGGCAGCCCGGTCTATTGCCGCAGACATTATCAGGGCGTTTCATAAGGGAGGGGTTGACTTTGGCATCCTGGGTCCCCTTGAAAAAGATTCAGGGCATCAGGTCCGCCGGATGGGGGAAGAGGGCCTCTTCCAGCTCCTTGTTGAAGAAAACATGGAAACCTTGAACGGGATCCGTTTCGATAAAATCGTTACCACCGATCCCCACGCCTTTAACACGCTCAAAAACGACTATCCCGGATCTTTAAAGGTGGTTCATTATACGCAGTTTTTTCTGTCTCTAATCGACAACCGCAGTTTGAAACCGATGACGCCAGTGGAGGAACAGGATATATACACCTACCATGACCCCTGCTATTTGGGTCGTCATAACGGGATATATGATGCACCGAGACGACTGCTCCGGGCGATACCGGGGCTAAACCTTGTAGAGATGAAGCGGTCTCATGACAGGAGCTTTTGCTGCGGCGGGGGAGATGTGGTGCTCTGGCATGAGATTGAACAGGAAGAGATGCGGATGGCCGTAAAGCGGGTGCAGATGGCCAGAGAGGCAGGTGCGAATGTCATTGTCACCGCGTGCCCGTTCTGTTACATACATTTTGAAGATGCCATCAAGACCGGCGGAATGGAAGAGGAGTTGAGGGTGGTTGATATGATGAGGCTTCTGGTTTCGACATTGGGGGATAAGCGATGAATATTATTGTCTGCATCAAGAGGGTTCCGATGACCCAGGAGGTAGATTTAGAGATAGATGAATTCAAGACAGGAGTGAGGAAAGATGCCCTGGCGTACGTGATTAATGACTGGGACAACTATGCCATCGAAGAGGCGGTCCTCCTCCAGGAAAAGTTCGGCGGAAGCGTAACCGCCATCACCATTGGCGATGAGGACGACGAAGAGGTCTTGAGGAGGGCCCTGGCCATGGGGGCGGATAAGGCCATCAGGATTGATCCGGGACAATGTGAACTGGACGGCTTTGTCATCTCTAAGATCCTTGCAAAGGTCATTAAAGATCTGGAATATGACCTGATACTCACGGGTGTCCAGGCCGACGATGACAACAGCGCGGTGGTAGGGATAATGTTGGCGGAAGTGTTGGGACTGGGACATGGGGCTGTTGTCACCGGCGTGGAACCTGAAGGAAATGATGCGCGCATCAGAGTGGAATTGGAAGGCGGGATGGATGAGCTATCCAGGATAAGACTTCCCGCGCTCCTGACCATCCAGACCGGCATCAATGAACCCAGATATGTCTCTATCATGGGTATCAGAAAGGCCAGGAAAAAGGAGCTTGCAGTCTTTCATGTAGATGATTTGGGTCTTTCAGTGGATGACCTTGCCCGGCGAACCGTCATCGAGGAGGTATTTCTCCCTCCGGAGACGACGGGCGCAGAGATGATCGTCGGAGACCCCTCTTCGGTTGCCGGTGCAATTATCAGAATCATCAAGGAAAAGGGAGTGAGATTATAAATGGGTGAGATATTTGTTGTCGTAGAACATAGGAAAGGTGAAGTCAGAGAGATCACCTTTGAGATGCTCTTTAAGGCCAGGGAATTGTGCCGGGCATTTTCCCTCAACCTGACCGCTATTCTGTTAGGAGGAAAAGACGAGGGCTTTTCGGGTGAGCTGGCGAAACGGGCGGATCGGGTCCTTGCCTTTGAGGATAACCGGCTTGCAACCTTTAACTCCGACCTTTACAAGGAGATCCTTGACCGGCTCATCCGGGAACACCACCCATTCATTACCCTTATCGGCCACACCTCGTGGGGGATGGACCTTGCGCCTGCCCTTTCAGTAAAGACCGGATTCCCCCTTGCCACGGACTGCGTGGATATTCAGGCAGAGGAGGGTCGCCCGAAAGTCATCCGGCAGATTTACAACGGGAAGCTCTTTTCCAGGGTTTCATTCAAGGAGTCTCCGGGCTATTTGATCACCGTCAGGCCGGGGGCCTTTCTCCCTCCCGACCATATAGAGGGGGCCTCGGGAGTGGTGGTGAAACAAGAATTACCCGCCGGCCTGGCTGAACTCAAGAAGGAATTTATCGAGTTTGTGGATACCGGGGCCGGCGACATCGATATTACCCAGGCCGAACTCTTGGTGTCTATCGGAAGGGGGATCGGCGAACAGGAGAGCATTGTCGCGATAAAGGACCTGGCAGACCTCATGGGGGCCACCCTCTCCTGCTCCCGGCCTGTGGTGGACAAGAACTGGTTGCCAAAGTTCCATCAGGTGGGCACCTCCGGAAAATCCGTCAGGCCCAAGGTGTACCTTGCTTTTGGCATCAGCGGGGCATTTCAGCATGTGGCCGGGATTACGGGCGCGGGCACTGTCATTGCGATCAACAAAGACAAGAAGGCCCCCATCTTCAGGGTGGCAGATTATGGGGTGGCAGATGATCTTTTTAAAGTGGCGGATGCCCTCAAAGAGAGACTGAGAAACGCGTAACACTTTTGAAAATAATTATTGGTAGGTTGCCAGACCGCCGGCTTTATTTCAAAATCTAAACTGATGCAGAAAGGCGTAAGGAGTGGGTGATGGATTTTTCACTCAGCAAGGAACAGCAGGATATCATTAAAGCGGCCCGGGAGTTCGCAACAGGGGAATTTCCGGATAAGGCCCAGGAGTTTGATCGCAATGAGACCTTTGATCTAAATTTGTGGCGGAAGGCGTGTGAGTTGGGATTCGTAGGGGTGTTTATTGCTGAAGAATATGGCGGGGCAGGCTACGGATTCTTTGAACACTGCCTCATAAATGAGGAGTTCTGGGCCGTCGATCCGGGGATCGGCCAGGCCATATTGTCCACCACCTTCGGCTCGGAACTGATCGGCCTGTTTGGGTCGGAAGACCAGAAACGGCTGGTCCTGCCCCAATTAGTGGCCGGGGAGGCGATTATGGGCACTGCCGTTACAGAACCTGATGCCGGATGTGACGTCACCGCCGCTGCTACCACTGCGGTCAAGGAGGGCGATGAATGGGTGATCAACGGCTCCAAGATGTTCGCAACAAATGGCAACCTGGCCAAATACATGTTGATCTTCTGCCAGACTGACCCGGAAAACCCCTCGCAACATAAACGGCACAGTTTTATCCTGGTGCCGACGAAGACACCAGGATATGCGTCCACCAAGATCCGCGGTAAATTGGGAATCCGGGCGTCGGATACGGCGGAGCTCTCTCTCAACAACGTCCGGGTCCCCCTGAATCATTTAGTGGGTAAAGAAGGCGAAGGGTTCCATGAGTTGATGGCCTTCTTTAACCGGACAAGGCTTCACATTTGTGCGCAGGCCGTTGGTCTCGCCCGGGCCGCGATCGAGGAAGCTATCCGTCATACCAGGCAGAGACACCAGTTCGGCGCCCCCATCTCCTCCTTTCAGGTGACCCGGTTCAAGATCGCTGAGATGGCCACCCGGACCAGGGCGGCAAAAAATCTCTACTACGAGGCGGCCTGGTCTGTGGATCAGGGGCGGATCGATCACGGATTGATTGCCATGGCCAAGTGGTATTCTGCTGAAATGGCGGTCCGTTGCGCTGACGAGGCGCTTCAGATGCACGGGGGGTATGGTTATATTGATGAATACAAGGTACAGCGGCTGTACCGGGATGCCAAGATATTGGAGATCTATGAGGGGACCAAGGAGATGGAAAAGACAATTGTGTCGAGGAGCATTTTGGGGTAAGGGAGGTAAGGCAGTGGTTGCAGAAGCGGTTGAGATTGAGCACTTGACAGGGTTCGCCATTCAGACGATTCGTGATGCGGGGAAGGAGGCCCTTTCCTACTATGGGAAAGGAAATCCCGACGTAAGATTCGATGAGGGGCTGGTAACAGAAGCGGAACTCCATCTGTCCGATTTTTTTCAGGTCCGGCTTGGCGCCCGCTTTCCTGAACATCGCATATTTAACAACAACCAGGAGGATAAGGGGTACAGTCATGATGGAGAGAGGTATCTGTGGGTTTTTGATGCCTTGGACGGGGTGGCCAATTTTCAAGGCGGTATCCCGGTGTGGGGGATCTCTCTGGCTCTCCTTGAAAATTTCTGGCCCATTTTCGGCGCCTTTTATATGCCGGTAACCGGAGACCTCTTTCATGCCCGTGCAGGACAGAAGGCCTACTGGGGAGACCATGAAATTCATGCCCTCAGCCAGTCAGAAGTCAATGATGAAAGTGTTCTTCTCACCTATTCACGGTTTCACAACCATTATCGCACCTCTTTTCCCGGGAAAATCCGCAGTCTCGGCTCCACAGCCGCTCATCTGTGCTACGTGGCCGGCGGCCAGGCAGAGGCGGCGGTTATTATCCATGAGACCTTCCAGGATCTGGCGGCTGCCCGGATTATTGTCGAGGCAGCAGGGGCAAAGATCTTCAGGATGAATGGCGATGGATTTTTCCTCAATGAATATTTGGACGGAAGCAAGATTGACGAACACCTTATGGTATCAACTCCCGGGAACTGGAACTTAGTCCGTGACTCCCTTCAACCGGTGGCGTAAGGGCTTGAAGCTGGATGATGGATACTGGATGCTGGATGCTGGCCTCCGGCTCGGAGAGATGCTGGAAAATGTTTAAAAACCATATATGGAACTGAGACCCGGGGAGTTGCTCTAAAAGCAGTGTTTATAACACTTTAGCCGTTTGAAACAAAGCGTTGGGCCATGAGGGTCTCTTTCCCAAAG
>JACKQG010004747.1_pt1 | contig 12538 bp, 12 predicted proteins | sample 8237621 | NCBI WGS metagenome assembly JACKQG01 (sample SAMN15677084, study PRJNA649215) | marine metagenome | biome: marine; feature: Black Sea; material: saline water; isolation source: suspended particulate matter (SPM) from the Black Sea western gyre | collected 2013-06-09/2013-06-10 | depth...
TCTATCATATCATCATAAGCAATGTAGTTTGCATTTAAATGATGAGCTCTTGTTTTAAGAGCGGAATACTCTTTGGTGTTTTTCATATCAAAACTGTATGGAGCCAAGTTGCTAATCATATCTAGAGATGTGAAATCTGAAAAATCAAGAACTGCCTCATAATCACTAAGGTCTAATTCCATACCCTGGGCAATTCTATTCACATCAGGAGTGCTTAGCTCCAAATCTTGGCAAAAATGCATCAACTCTTCTAAGTTGTCATAAAAATAACTGACTTGAAATCCGCAAGCCATCAAGGCAAAAGCTTTTGCATGTGCTGAAGTTCCAATCATCGCAACTTTTGTGATACGTAAATCTTTTAGCTTTTCTAAAAGCACTCTTGTTGCAAATATATCACCGCGTAATGATTCGCCTTCTTTAAAAACAATGTCACACATTCCACTGCGCTTCACAAGTCCGCTTGAGCTGTCTAATATCTCCACCACTTTGCTCACATACTCATTTGAGATAACGGCACCGTTGACATGAGATTTTTTCATATTGCTGATGGTGAAGTATAGATCATCCTCACGAATATTCATTGGAATCATCATAATATTTTGAGAATTTGCCTTAAAAGCTTTGTTGCATAATGCTGAGAATCTGCTCACGCCTGCATGCTCACCGATAAATCCAAACAAAGTTGTTTGCTTGGAGATTTGGTTGTCATTGTTCATCATATCTTTTTAATCCTCATAATCATCATCTATCCCCCACAGATCTCTAGCCTCATCTTCTTCTGCCCTGCATCTATAGCAAAGTTTATCTTTTGAGTTATTGCTGAAAATCACGTTACACTCGTTGCATCTTCGCACATTAAAGGCAATAAGACTCTGCACTGTCGGCTCAAAAAATTCTTTCACATTATACGAAGAAGATTTTGTTATTGCATTTGGTTCACACACATCATGACAAATATTACACTTCACACACATAAAAGGATCAAATTCAATTTTAGAGTTTTTGATATCTGAAGTTAAAGCCCCTGTTGGACAAACTCTGTAACACATTTGACATGCTGTGCAAGCTTCCTTATCCATAAGTTTTTGCGAAGTGAAACTCACTTCATCGGCTTCAACTATATGAAATTGCGATGGTTTTTCTACACGTTTAATAGCAGTATAGAAAAGTTTTCTTTTCTCAGGAAGTTTTTTCTTTTTTAACAATGCAATATCTGTTTTTGCTAAAGAATGTTCTGTGAGTTCATCACTTGCACGTTCAACTTCATTCTCAAAATTTTGCTTTGTTTTTGCAAATGTTTTAAGATTTATCGTAGACAGAAAACCTCTTCTATCAGTTTTTTCTGTTTTTAGATAAGAGATGTTTTCTAATTTTATCTGTGCATCATTCTCCATTGCTTCTAGAAGATATGTTGCTTCTTCATGGTTTTGTTCAATTTGAGCAAAACAAGTGTGTGCTATTTCACAAGCTTCACAATGCCCGATATCAAGAACCATCTCTTTTTTCAAAACTGCTAAAGAGATAAGATGTTCCACACTGAGTGCTGCAAGACAAGGCACATTTTTCTTGCATGAAATTAAATTTTCTTCTTCCTCTTCTAAAAAATCAAAAAAGAAATCTGTTGCTGAGAACTCTTCTAAACCAAAAGATTCAGTCGGACACACCCCTCCACAGGCACCACAACCCACACAAAGCGAATAATTGATAGAGGGTAAAGGATTTGCACCGATAACAATAGCACTTGTAGGACAGACAACTGCACATTTATCACATGCACTCTCAACACTTAAAGAGCGAACGCAAGAAGTTGTATCAAGGTGAAGGATGGACATCTAGGACTTTAACTCTGCACTTAAATATTCATTATCGCTTAAGATGAATTCCAATGCCATCTCTGCAGCATCATAATAAAGAGGTGTTCTTGCCTCATATTTCATATTTATCAAGTACATCGGAGCCCATTGAAGTAAATGTTTATTTAAAAACTCATGTTGCACTTCTTTTAACTCTTTCACTGCATCTGCATCATTATTCTCAAGTGCCGTTATTTCAGCATTCACCAAATGATGCATAAATTCATATTCTATTCCAATATGATCTGCTGAAACACTGCGGGCAATTTCAAAATCCACCATAAAATCATATGCGCTATACATATCTGTGACAGGGTTTGCTCCACCTGTCTCAATCATCTGATCTTCGCGTGTATAAAAAGTTTCATAAGGGATAAGGTGAAGTACGGATAAATTAACAAAGTCAGGGTTGAAATACTCTTCTAAAAGCTTTTTATTATCGACTTCTTGTAATTCTTTCCAATCTTTTAGTGTTGGTAAAAATTCTAAGATATTTTCATCTTCTTTAATAGTTTTAAGCATCTCCACATCCAACTCTTGAAGTAAGATGCGAGAAAGAAGTGCGTAAATATTTGATCTTGCTTGTAATTGTTCCATAGGCTTTAAATCTTTATAATTAATTTTTAAAAAGTGATTTTATCTAAAAATTATAAATCTATGGTTAGAAGAATTTCTTTTTACTTGCCTTCATTATAAATTGATAAAGACGGAAATGCAAATTCTAAATTATTTTTCTCAAAAATAGCCATGATTTTATGCATAACATCTTCTTTTGTTGCAAGCCAATCTTCCCAATCTATACTTTTGGTGAAACAATACACTAAGATATCAATACTAGAATCTGAAAACTCATCAAGGTACACTAGAAGTGTCTTTTTAATCCCTTGAGCATCATCCTTTGACACCAGTCTTGGACCTGTTCTTTGTTTATAAATATGCTCTGTATGTTCTGTGGCTATGGCATTATGATTCTCAAGCATTGCACGTATATCATAAATTGCTTTTTTAATATCTTCTGATCTTGAATCATATTTAACACTTAAGTTCATCTTGATTCTTCGCCCTAAACTTCTTCTATTCCAGTTTTTAACATCTTGATTTGCCAATATTGCATTTGGGATGGAGATGAGAGCATTATCAAAGGTTCTCAGCGTTGTCACCCTTGTTCCAATCTCAACAACCACACCTTGCTCCCCATTTATCTCAATCCAATCCCCTTGGGTGAGAACATCAGAAAAAAGTATGGAGAGCGTTCCAAAAAAGTTTGCAAGTGAATCTTTTGCAGCAAGAGCAACAGCAAGACCACCGATTCCAAGACCGGATAAAATAGCAGTTAAATTTGCACCGGAAAAATGCAGGACTAATGAGAGTCCTAAAATAAAAACAATGAAATTTAAAATCTTAATTCCGACATTTATCACATCGTTTTTCACTTTATTATTGGTGCTGTCTAAATTACTCAGCTTTATCTTTGCAACAACATTTAAAACTTTATAGGTGATCACTACAAATATTGCAGCATAAACCATATTGAAAAACTTAATAATAAATTCATGTGTGCTAAAATCACTTAAAATATAAACTATTAAATTTATGTTGAATACTAAAATCAAGCGCTCAATAGAAGTTCGAATAGCCTTGAACACCTCTTTAGCGTATTTTTTATCTGACTTTATTTTAGCTATTTTTCTTTCTACTATAATATAAATAAACTTTCTCAATATATATATCATTAAGATTAAAACAGAGATCAGTAGTAATTTAATAACACTTAAATTATAAGGTTCTAAAATGGGGTCTAAAGTGGCAGACACTCTTGATTTTTTAACCAATAGCACTATACCTATGAGATTGTATTTTGAATATTTATTAAGTCTGTACATTTTATGTTCAGATATGCGTAGATAGTTCAGAACATCCATATTGATATCTAAAATTGCTTGAAACTCTTTTATATTTTCTTTGGCTGAAGTAAGTGCTTTTGATGAGGACTTAATTTTAAACACATCTTCATAATCATTTTCCACTAAAGGTTCATTATCGAGTATATTTTGATTTATAAAGCGGTTTAAATCTTTAGAGAATGTTTCACTGTCTGTCTCATCTAAGGCAGATAAAATATCTTTCATCATTTTATATTGATTGAGCAAAATCTTAAATGATTTCACCTGCACTTCATCTCTGATCACAGCATATGTATTCCCGGCACGCTTATTGATTTTGATGATTTTTTCTAATGCGAAAACTTTATTATCATAACTTCCAGATCTATCAAAATAGGCCTGTTTGTCACTCATAACATCTTCTAAACCATCCGCATAACTTTGTTTTTGCTTAATCAGTATCTCTTCAATCTCATCTTTAGTTATATCAACTGATCCCAGTCTATCTATATATTCTATCTGTTGTGATACAAAAGGATCATACTTAAGTTCAGCATGTGAAAATACACCAAAAATGAGTAAAAATAATATGAGTGAAGCTTTAATGTTAAATTCCCTCGGCAATCATTGCATCAGCAACTTTTTTAAAGCCTGCAATATTTGCCCCATCAACATAATTTCCTTCAACACCGTAATCTTTTGCGGTTAAAGCCACCCATTTTGCAATCTGTTGCATTGTTTCTTTAAGTTTTTCATCAACTTTCTCAAAGCTCCATTTGCTCATAGAAGCATTTTGAGCCATCTCAAATTCACTCACTGCAACTCCACCGGCATTCGCAGCTTTTGCAGGACCGAAACAAATTTTATGGCTTAAAAAATCATCAATAGCTTTTGGAGTCGATGGCATATTTGCCCCCTCAGTCACACTGACCACACCATTTACAATAAGGTTTTGCGCATCTATATCTGTCAGTTCATTTTGAGTGGCACATGGAAAAGCTGCGTAACACGGAATATCCCAAACAGCATGAGCGCCTTCTGGATACTCTTCAACCGGGATGTATTTAGCTTCAGGATGACCTTTAATATACTCTTCCAAGGATGCTCTTTTTTCTAACTTCAAGTCTTTTAATAATGCTAAATCAACACCTCTGGCATCATATATAGTTCCTTTAGAATCCGTACAACTCACAGGGATTGCACCAAGATGTTGTAATTTCTCTATTGCATGTAAAGCAACATTTCCAGCTCCGCTCACTGTGCATATTTTACCTGCTAAAGGCTCTTTACCTTCAAGCTCCAACATTGTCTCAGTGAAGTACACAGCTCCATAACCTGTCGCTTCAGGTCTCATTAATGAACCCCCGAACATAAAAGGTTTTCCGGTTAAAACACCCTCATACGTTGATGTGATTTTCTTATATTCACCAAAAAGATAACCGATTTCACGAGCACCCACACCGATATCTCCTGCCGGAATATCTATACGTGCCCCGATATACTTATGAAGTTCTGTCATAAATGAAGAACAGAATTTCATCACTTCAAAGTCACTTTTTCCTTTTGGATCAAAATCACTTCCACCTTTAGCACCGCCAATCGGTAAACCTGTAAGTGCATTTTTAAGAATCTGTTCAAAACCTAAAAATTTTAAAATCCCTTCATTCACACTTGGGTGAAAACGAAGTCCGCCTTTATACGGCCCTAAAGCATTGTTGAATTGAACACGAAAACCGGTATTCACTTGGATTTGTTGCTTATCATCCATCCAAGTGACTTTAAACTTGATAATTCTGTCGGGTACAACCAGCCTCTCAAGCACTGCATGTCTTTTATACTTGTCATCTGACTCTAAAAGCGGTGCAATAGAATAAATCACCTCTTCCATCGCTTGAAAAAATACAGAATTTTCTGCACAGTTTCCATTCTCAAGTTTTTTTATTTCGTCTTCTGCTATTCCCATTTACACGTTCCTGCTTTATTTTAAATTATTATAAAGATATTAGCACACAAAGTTTAATTAATAGGTTAAATGTATGCACTTTCACTTTAAAGAGTTGATAGTTTCCTGAGCTATATCTATAAATCCGTCAGCACCCGGAATAAAAGGTATAAGAGTCGTTCCCATTCCTCCCCAGACCACCACTAAACCCATGGCGAATATAAGAATAGTGCTTATATCTATGGGAAGTTTTTTCTTTTGCTCATCTGATTCATAAAAATACATCATCGCTATAAGTTTAAAGTAATAATACACAGATATGAATGCAGTTAAAATTCCAAGCCCTGCTAATAATATTTGTCCGGATTCTATTGCGGAGGTGAATATATAAAATTTTCCTAAAAAACCGATAGTCGATGGAAACCCGGCAAGGGAGAGCATAAATATACTCATCATCAAAGCCATATACGGCCGTCTGTTGGCAAAGCCTTTAAAATCTTCAAAACGCATCTGCGTCTTACTTTGAGATGCAATAAAGCTAAGAATCCCAAAAGAACCGACAGCACTTATAAAATACGCAATCAAATAAAACATTACCGCAGGGCCCGCCATCTCAGACCCTAAACCCAGAGATGATATACCGATAAGTAAATAGCCGCTATGCACGATGGAAGATCCCGCCAACATTCTCTTAACAAGTGTTTGGCTAATCGCCATCCAAGATCCGCCTATAAGAGTAAGTATAGTTATCGCCTGAAGTAATTCACTCCAAAATACATTGACTTCTCCAAAATTAACAATATAAAGCCTTAGTGCTATCGCGAATATTGCGATTTTAAAAGTGGATGCCATAAACATGGTTATAGGGTACGGTGCGCCATGATACACATCAATGACCCATGAATGAAATGGCACAGCACCTATTTTAAACATAATAGTTATACTGATAAAACTCGCCCCCACCATCAATAGACTCATCTCATCAATATTATGATTTGCTGTATAAAGCGCTATATCACTAAGATTTGTAGAACCGACCGCTCCGTAAATAAGAGCAGTGCCAAGCATAAAAAATGCACCGGTCATTGAACCTAAAACCATATACTTTAGCATTGCTTCTGAGCTTACACGATTGTTTTTATGGTAGCCGACAAGAGCGTATACACTTAGCGAAGCTATCTCAAGAGCTATAAAAGCAGTGACAAGTTCATGAGCATGAGAGAGCATCATCATCCCAAACACACTGAATAATATAAGTGCGAAATATTCACCGTTGAAATAACGTCGACTTTTAAAGTAGTCATTATTTATCAGTAAGGTTAAAATAGCACCTATGGTGAACATTAAATCAAATATTCTTGAAAAAGTGTCTAAAATAAAAGTCTCCCCAAAAACATCAGAAAATAAAAACTCAATATCGTTGGACTTGAATATTATAAACTGAACACAAGAAGAAAGTATTAAAAAAAAGACAGCAATAAGATTGAGTCTGTCAAGGTTGAATCTTTTAGAGTGGCTAATCAAAAGTAAAACAAATGCACCCAGAACAATGATTGCCATAGGCAAGGTTAAAATCAATTGCTCAATCATTTCACACCTCCGCTGTTTAGTGTGAACGCTTCTAAAGTGCTCACTAAAAAGGGATCAAATATTTGCATAAAAAAAGATGGCATCACTCCTGTGGCGATTAACAACACAACCAAGGGAAGCAACATAATCATCTCTCGAAAACTTAAGTCTTCATACTCGCGCTCATTATTTGCAGTGCCAAAGAGAGCTCTTTGCAACATCCAAAAAATGTACACCATTGCTGAGAGCATAGTTGTCGCCGTTGCCACACCTATGTAAAAGTTCACTTTAAAAGCACCTATGATTATAAGCAGTTCAGCCACAAAACCGCCTGTTCCAGGAAGTCCTGCAATGCTGAGTGCAAAAAATGCAAAGAAAAAACTAAACCTTGGTGCCTTAGATGCGATGCCCCCTAAAGAATCCAAATAGACTGTGTTAAAGCGTTTATATGTCAAACCTATCACGATAAACATCCCCGCAGATGCAAGAGCATGCGTGGCAATAAAATACAAACTCCCGCTCCAAGCATAAATATTCCCCAAGAATAATCCCAAAGCAATCAGTGAAAGATGTGAGCCTGAGGAATATGCGAACATTCTTCTTAGGTGAAGTTCCGTGATTGCACGAATCGCATAATACAAGAGCCCGATCAAAGCTAAAGTTATAATCGTCGGAGCATAATAACTCAGTGTGCTATCAAACAAACTATATCCAAATCTCCAAATACCGTAAATCCCAAGTTTAGCCATGATAGAAGACATAATCACAACAGCCGGTGTCGGAGCAGAACCATAGGCCGGTGCCATCCAGGTATGAAAACCCACAAGCGGTATTTTAATGGCAAATGCAAGTAAAAATCCTGATGCCAGCCAGATGGAGGTTTGGGCATTGAAGTCTATACTTGCCAAATCATTAAGTGCAAAACTCCATATCCCATGCGTCTCAAAATATATATAACCGATATACATAATTGAAAACAGCATACTCATAGAACCAAGAATTGTCATAAGCACAATTTTCATAGAGTTGTATCGGTGAAGACCGTTCCCATACTTTCCAATCATAACAAAAATCGGTAAAAGCATAGTCTCCCAAAACAGATAAAACAACATCATATCAAGAGACAAGACAGCACCGCTCACACCTGTTTGGAGCAGCATCATATTATACCAATAGCCCTTTCTTTTTTCATGATACATGTAGATATATAAGGGTGGCATCAAAAGACTGATTAGTAGCAATATCACCAAAGAAAGTGCATCCACCCCCACAAAGTAACTAATCCCTGCATTTTGAATCCATGGTGAGATTTTGATAAATTGCATACCGGCATGCGGATCAAAGTTATATGTCATAAACAGCACTAAAAACAATGTTGCAACTGACGATAACATAGCTCCGATTTTTAAGTACTTTGTATCTGCTCTAAAAACACCAAGGACAACTGCAGCAAAAAGCGGTAAGAATATGATGTTTGTTAAAATATTGTCCATCATTACATTAATCCTAATTTAAATAACATATAGTACGACATACTCGATACACCTATCAAAATATAAAGTGCATAATATCTCACTTTCCCATTTTGAAGTCTTGCAAAAATCACAGCTGACTTTCTATAGGTCCAAACATTTAAGTTGATAAAAGCATCAAAAACTTTAGGATCTAGCACATTGGCTATAAGACGACTTAAAAACAGAAGCGGTTTTACAATAAAAAATACATAAAGCTCATCAATATAGAATTTATTTATGATCACTTTTTTATACAAGGCATCTTCTTTAACTTCGAGTTTATTTATAGCAAACATTTTATAGGCCAAGAACATCCCAATCAGACCCAAGCTGACATTTAAAGCACCTAGCAGATATTCTGTTGTGTGTGAAATATGATATGCACTGTCTGGTAAAACTAAAAAATTATTAAACCATGAACTTCCACCGTAAGCTTCATTCACACCTAAAAATCCGACTGTCGCACTTCCAATAGCTAAAACAACTAATGGTCTTGTCATTGAATTTGGCAAGCTTGCCAACTCTTTGGTGTCTGAAGAATCAGCATGAAAGACCGTAAAAAGAAGTCGAAACATATAAAATGCAGTTAAAAATGCTGTGAAAGAGCCTATAGCCCATATAAGATGATGTCCTGAGGCAAAAGCATTCACCAAAATCGCATCCTTAGAGAAGAAACCTGCGAATGGGGGGATTCCACTGATGGCAAGAGTTGCAATAAACATTGTGATATACACTAAAGGCAAGCGCTCTTTGAGTTTACCCATCTTAAAAATATTTTGTTCATGGTGAAGTGCGATGATAATAGCCCCTGCTCCCATAAATAAAAGTGCTTTAAAAAAGGCATGGGTGAAGACATGAAAAATCCCGCTGCTGTATGCTCCAAGTCCAACCGCTATAAACATGTATCCGAGTTGACTCATTGTTGAATACGCCAAAATCTTTTTTATATCACTTTGGTACGAGGCGATAATAGCGGCAAATAAAGCTGAAGCTGCACCGATATATGCGATAAAAAGACCAATATCCGGAATTTCTATATAAAGAAAACTGTATCTTGCCACCATATACACACCCGCTGTCACCATAGTTGCCGCGTGAATCAGTGCTGATACCGGAGTTGGTCCTGCCATCGCGTCGGGTAACCAAACGTATAGCGGAATTTGAGCTGATTTTCCCATAGCTCCTACAAATAAGAGTAGGCCTATAAGACTTAATGTCTCATTATCTATCATAGCAATATTTGCTTTTATACTCTCAAAAGTGAAACCTGTCCCCTCCAAAGAGATAAACAAAAGAGAGATCCCCATAATAAAACCGAAATCCCCAACACGATTAAGAATAAAAGCCTTATTCGCCGCTGTGATGTTTGAAGACTTTGTATGGTAAAAACCTATAAGAAGATAAGAGGATAAACCAACCAACTCCCACCCTATAAACATCATAATCGGATTATCAGCCAAGACAAGAAGCAACATACTTCCCATAAAGAGATTAAAGTAAGAAAAAAACTTACCATAAGCCTCATCGCCCCTCATATATCCTGCGGCATAAATATGTATCAGTGTGGCGATAAAAGTGATAAAAGCAATCATGACAGCACTTAGCCTATCAGCCATAAATGCTATCTCAATACGAAGTTCACCAACACTAAGCCAATTTATAAGCGTATTATGGATTGTTTCTTCACCGCTCACAAGCTCTAATCCCACCATTAAAGATAAAACCGTAATTATCATTGGTGCACCGACTCCGACTATGGTGTAAAACTTATATCTATCTGCCTTAGTGTCAGCTAAATACACCAAAGCCATTAAAAGTGCTGATAAGAAAGGAATCACTACGATTAAACTAAGCATTATTCTTTCCCCTGAGCTAAGGCGGTGAAATTATCACTGTCAACACTTCTGCTAGATCTATAAATATGCACTATCATAGCTAGAAAAAGTGCCGCTTCTGCTGCAATCACACCTATCATCAAAAGTGCTATGACCGAACCGCTTGCATCCCCTAAAACCTTAGAAAATGTTGCGAGTAAAAGGTTTATGGAACTTAGCATCAGCTCTATAGACATATACAAAACAAAAAGATTTCGTCTACTCACCAAACCAACGAGACCTATACTAAAAAGTAAGGATGCCAGAAGAAAGAATAGATTTGGACTCATGCTCTCTCCTCTTTTGGAATCTCATGTTTTGGTATCTCTTTTCTTGCGATGACAATTGCTCCGACCATTGCAGCCAAAAGCAAGACAGAGACTATCTCAAAAGCTAAAACCCATTCACTAAATAGTAATTTTCCAACTACTTTTGAAGTGACTGCTTCCATTGTTTTAAAGCTTTCATACATTGCAGTGGCACTTTTATAAATAAGCAGAGTTATTGGCAAGGCTAAGATAAATGAGAAAAACATCCACTTATATTTATGTCTTTCATAAGGTAAGTTTTCTTCTCTCATGTTGATAGTTAAAACAGTTAAAATACTTAAAACAACTATAGCTCCGACAGAAACCATAATCTGTGCAACCGCCAAAAACCTTGCATCCAAAAGTGCGAAAATCCCGGCCAAAGCTATCATAGCCACCAAAAATCCAAAAGCGGAAAAGATAGTCTGCCGACTCATTATCATAGTGATACTTCCACCTAACATAAACAAGGCAAGAATGGTGAAGATACTAATCTCTAGCAAATTTTCAATCCCTTGCACAACTAATCTCCTCTCCATAAGCACCTTTGTGTGATAGCAACTGTTCTTTATCCATCACAAAGTCTTCTCTTTTGTTTCCTGTGAGTGAAAAAATTCCCGTATCCATACGAATGGCATCACAAGGACAGGCTTCCACACAATAGCCGCAAAACACACATTCAAGGGTGTCTATAAAAAAACTCGCAGGCATTTTTTCGTCATGTCCATCCTCCCTCTCAGTCGCCTCAATAAAAATACAATTCGAAGGACAGGCAGTGGCACACATAAAACATGCAACGCAGGCAACAGAATCATCAGCTCTATGAGTAAGGCGGTGAAGTCCTCGCCAACGTGAAGTTATGTCAGTTGGTTGTTCTTCCGGGTAACGCAAGGTGTCCACTTCATTTATGTTAGTCACATTATGAAAAAGATGCTTGAATGTCACCTTCACCCCATCATAAATCGCAGGTAAATAAAGTTTATCTCTAAAACTATGCCCATGTCTTTTTGTGACTTTGATACTCATGAAGTTACTCCTACAATTATAATAGCTGTTATGGCAAGGTTGAAAAGTGAAAGAGGTAAAAGATAATACCAACCCAGTTTTTGCACCTGGTCATATCGAAATCTTGGAACTGTCCAACGGATGAGGATAAAAAACATATTAAACATCATTAACTTCACCACAAACACGGCGATTTGGAAAAGTGTTATTGCCAATGAGTTTGCCAAAGCACTGTCTGTTAAAAAAGCTAGGTAAATTAAAATAGCTTCCACTAACAGTGTCATCCCAATCATAACAATAGTTAAAACCTTTGTTTCAAAATTTCTTCCATCATCTGTTGCAACACTCGGTCTTACAGTGTTGTTTTTTTGCATCCAGCGTATTAAAATGCTTACGATTATAGGCATAATCAGCATTATAGAAATTGCGAATATGGAAAAATTCTCTTGCAACATCTCTGTGGAAACCCAAGGAATCTGATACCCGCCAAAAATCATAGTGATGATGACGGCCGAAGCAGTGTTCATCGCCACATATTCACCCATAAAATACATCGCAAATTTCATCGCAGTGTACTCAGTCATAAATCC
>JACKQG010006352.1_pt1 | contig 12537 bp, 7 predicted proteins | sample 8237621 | NCBI WGS metagenome assembly JACKQG01 (sample SAMN15677084, study PRJNA649215) | marine metagenome | biome: marine; feature: Black Sea; material: saline water; isolation source: suspended particulate matter (SPM) from the Black Sea western gyre | collected 2013-06-09/2013-06-10 | depth...
TGGTTCCCATCCACCCATAATAAGCATATCTTGTGAATAACCAATATCTGTGTATAATAGTTGTATTAATTGTCTTATTGTAAGCTTATTACCAAAAGGTAAAGTTGAAGTGCCTGTTGACTCTACGGTATTAGATCGCTCTTCAATATCAATGTAAAATGAGTTAAGAAACATTTCGACTTGCTGATTGTGAATAGATTTTGTGCCATCATTTGTCACTATTAGCATGTAAACTTTACGGTTGTCGATGAGAATAAATCTGATTCTCCCTTCTGTACCGTCAGAGGAATAAACAAATGCCTCTTTCCCAGGGTACCCTTTATAAGTAATGTTTACAATAGTATCTGTACTCACATTTGCTCTTCTGATTGTCCCTCCAATAAGGTTGTTCAGAATCAAATCATCTGATATGGTAGCTGTGTCTAAATCATAAAAGGCAGCAGAATATGAAAAGCCGTTATGATCATAACTATACGAGTGTGCAATTAAGTTATTTGTGTTCATTCTTTCATATTTCGGCTCAGTGTAAGATAAGAAATCAAAATCACCATATTCTGAATGGTAGATATTATACCTATTCTGATTTTCATTGTTGCATGATATTAAAATGATGCTACTAAAAATGATTGAGGTTATCCGAAAAAGATTCTTCTTCATGGTTATAGGATTTTAAAAGTTGATCCTTCTAATCTTTTCTGGCTCTTTTCTTTCGCTTGATTGCTCTCACAATCAACCAGATGATTAAAATTGGAACTCCAATAATAAAAAGGACACCCAATATCTGCCCTATTTGGAATGCAGTTTCATTGCCATTGTTGGCAAAACAACTCCCTGTTGTTAACAGAACCAAAGCCAGTGTTAATGATTTTTTCATAAGATTAGGGTTTGATATAAAAAAAGGCGTGGAACTTAACCCGATCTGATTCAGAGGGACTGGCTACCCACACTCACAAACAAGGAAAGCCCACGCCGTAACGTGAGCGTTTCACTTATTATCCTTGTGAGTTTTTGAAAAATGCCAGGTTTCTGAATCAAGAATAACAGTTAACGCTGTTATTGATTTCTTAAAGTACCTATGTCATAATACTGCTGTTTACGTATCAAATATAGTGACAATTTATTTTCTCAAAGATCAAGTAAGCGGATTGTCTCACATTTGTAAGACATCTTCCTTGCTATATAATCTCTCTTTATTTTTATTTCACTGCCCAGGGGACTAATTGTTCTTTATCTATTTGGATACCTTCTGTCAGGCACCGATTTGCGTATTTACCTTGGTAATTTAGTAAATATAGAATTGCTAATTCAAGATACCATAAACTTAGATGTAATGCTTCAAACCTGACATCAGAAGGTATTGAGGCGAGTTTCTTTCGTTTATCTTTTTGAGAGTGGACAATAGCATTCCGTAACATTACAATTAATTCTGGCCCATCAAGTATATCCTTGTTAGTTTTGCTGTATTTCAGTATTCCTGGAAATCCTTTAGGTATCTCAAAAGGAATCATCATTTGTGATAAAACTAATCTGATTTTATTTGATGCTTGTATATCTTCACTGTCCTTTCCAATTATAATCTTTTTCTTTTCGATTATTAACCAATTATAAATTAATTCTAATCCTGTTTGAACCATAATTATTGATCCTTCGACATAACCCGAGTTAGTATTTGCTTCAAGATACCAGTGAAGAACTGTATTTAAAAAATCACTATTTCCCTTATCGGTCCACAGTTTATCAAAATTTGCCCACAAGGTATCTAATCCTTCAATTGAGAATGAAAGCGGCCAAGAAAACACTTCCTGGTGCAGATCGGACTGCTTTGGAGTGAAATCGCACCAGATCATTTTACCTTCATGTATGCCATGTAAGAAAAGAAGAGAAACTCTTCTTCCATTTAAAAAGCTAAAAAAGCCAGAAAGGCATGAGCGGATTTCCTCAAATCCTAATGTATTTGATGATCCTTTTTTTACTTGTATTTCGCCATCATACAATAATATGTATCCACCTGATGTTTTAAGAGAACTCTTTAAATCGTCATATTTGTGCCTTCTATCAATAGTTATTCGATATTTATCATTTTCAAATCTAAGCCTACAATGACTTATCTTAACCTGTGAATCAACAATTTTTTTTGCCGAGATACCTTCAAATGACCTTAAATTCGGGATTGAAAAAAGCATTTTTGATACAGGGATTGATCCGTCACCTATAACCGCCTTGTCCAATCCAACCCCTTGTATGACTATAAATTTTTGGTTCAGTTCATGTGAATAATTGGTAAGGAAGAATTTGGTAAAGAATTCTCCGTTTATTTCAACATCATAATTCAAAACTCCAAATGAAGCTATAATTTCTTCTCTTGTTGCCTTTGTAATTGTGCCGGTGATTGTAATAATTATTCTTGGAAGCCAACAGAATTCTATTTTTCCAGAAACCTCTATTCTAGTTTCATTATTTTTAAGTATAAAATCCCCTTCATATATATGAATTCTACTATTTGGCTCTTCCATTGTAATGGGGCATTCAATTATTTCAGGGATGTCTTGATGTATTTCATTGAGAGGATTATCCATAATGAATAGGAGATATTAAATTTAACTTAATAGTGTTTGAGTGTCTTCAAAACAATATTCACCAGCTTGACATAATTTCAAACGTATGATTCATTCAAAGTTACCACAATTTATGGAAAGTTAGGATCACTACTTTTTACTGGAGATCCCCAGCAATATTTCACGAGTGAAGATGGAATCTTTATGTGTGGTTGTCAAGGGAGAGGCCAATTAGCTACAGGGATACACCCTTCTTGCTGTCAAATAGAGCTGTCAGGAGATGATCTCTCCCTCTTTGCTCATTCTTCCATCACCTTCCATTACCAAGCCCCCCCAAACTACCCCAGGGATTCACTACATATAACACTCTCAATCCACTTGATCATCTTCTTTATTTCAATTACCTCACTAGCAAGGGCCTTTGTTGGATAAGCATAGTACTCATTCTCCATTTGTTGCCTTAGACGGATAAGAGCAAAGAATAGGCTCACCAGTGCTTCATCTGGGATTCCTTGGAAGGGTTGTTCTTTTGAGTTCATGGCTGTTTTACCCCTTAATCTGGTGCAGGGATGAAAGGTTATACATTACAATTGAAAAGGCAGCTTTTTGACTTTAGTAACTTTGCAGTTTCGATTATTTTTAATTTAACAACAGATTTTATGCCAGATTCAATAGAGGATTTTATTCCAAGAGAAGCAGATAATCCTATTGTCCAAAATAATTTAGATAAATTTTCACTCGGACTTGATTATACTGTAGATTTTGGGGCGCAGATTGTACTTTGGGATATTGATACCCTAAAAGGTGAGGACGAGCAGTTACCTCCAGTAATTATGTTTAGACACTTTCTTCAATTAATCGATTCAATATCCATCTTAGTTCGAAAATCATCGGTTGATCCATGTAAGCTAATTTTAAGGGGTGTGCTTGAAACTTTTCTTGGCATAGAATATCTCTTTCAAGCCAACACAACTGATAGATGTATGGCGTTTCTTGTGTGTGACATACATAGAAGGATCAATGATTGCAATAAATCAAATCCAACATCTCAAGCCGGGAAACAATTCAAATCAACCTTGGGAAAAGACAAGCTGTTAAATAGATTAGCCTTCCTGAATTTCCCTAATCAAGAGAAGAGGAAGGAAAAATTAGAAGAGGTGTTAAAATCCAAAAATTATCAAAAAGCCGAAAAGAGTTATCAGGAGTTAAGGGACAACGGAATAAACAATCCGAATTGGTTTCAGTTGTTTAATGGCCCCAAAAACATCGAAAGTCTAGCAAACTATCTCAACTTTAATGCACTCTATGATATTTTATATCGCAAATGGTCTGGAAAAGCTCATGGTTTTGATATAATATTAGGGAAAATCCGAAGCGCACAAAAAGGCAAACTGGAAATCATCCAGATCAGGGATGTTGCTGAAGCTCAGCAAACAGTTAGTCTTTCACTGTCTTTTTCACTGATCATATTTGAATTATATATTCTAAATAGGATTGCTGAAAAACATAGCAATTATATCAATTGGCGAAAGATTATTGATGAATTTAATTTCAAGGTTTCAAGCAGAGAACAGTTAATAAAAGTAGAATGACCTGTGTGGTGTGAGAATAAACACTTGGCCACGCACCTATTGTTATATTAATTATAATCCTAATATTCTAAAGTATCAGTCGATTCAGGATTACCCGAATCTTATATATTACAAAGTGATACTTCATCGTGGCCTTACTTTTCTGACATTGCAGGAATCCCCACACAATCCTATTTGGGCCATGATACGAAGTATCAGTATCAACCCATCCACCTGTTTCATAGATCTCTCTCTTTAATGTGTCAAAAGTTTTCATATTAATCCGGTTTAGGGGGATGGTTATATGCCTAAATTGATAAGAATGAATATATTTGTATAACCTTCTAAGTGGATGAGTAAGTGAAAAATGAAGGGTATAATGGGGTGATCACTTTGGATCAGCTAAGAAGAATCACATACACGATTTGGCAATATACAAGGCAGACCAAAAGAAATTTAAGAGCTAGTTTTTTACCAATACGTAAAAAAGCACTATTGAATTTCATCAACAAATTCATTAATGGATATTAAAACAAAACATTCAGACTTAACATTCTTTACAAACGAGGCAGACAATACGATTCTTGACAGATTTAAAGCTGTTTTAAGAACAGTTGAATTTTTCGATATAATAGTAGGTTATTTCCGAGTAAGTGGATTTCATCAACTTTATAAATCGTTCGAGAAAATTGAAAAAATCAGAATAATTGTTGGACTCAATATTGATAAAAAAACTTTCCAGATAATCGAAGCAAGCAAAATTGAAGGAAAACTCGATTTTGAAACCCATACCCGGACAAAAGAAATTATCGGAGAAAAACTTACCACTGAGATAGAAAGAAGTGAAGACACACAGGAGGTTGAACTTGGCATCCATAAATTCATTGAATATATAAAATCCGGGAAAATTGAAATAAAAGCTCACCCAAGCCAAAATCTTCACGCCAAAGTATATATAAGCCGGTATTTTAAGGATGACAGGGATTTCGGGAACGTAATAACAGGTTCAAGTAACTTTTCGGAATCAGGCTTAGTTTCAAATTATGAGTTTAATGTTCAACTCAAAAATAGTTCAGATGTAAAATTTGCTCTGGATAAATTTGATCTTCTCTGGTCTGAAGCAGTTGATATTTCTGATTACTATGTGGATACCATTCAAAATAAAACACATCTGAATGACAAAATCACTCCTTATCACATTTACTTAAAACTTCTCTATGAATATTTTAAAACAGACTTAAGTCTTGACCCTAACCTGTTTTATAAAAACTTGCCCGAAGGATTTATGAAACTTAAGTACCAGGAACAAGCTGTAACAAATGCTAAAAAAATACTCGATGAATATGGAGGTGTATTTTTGGCTGATGTTGTTGGTTTGGGAAAGACATTCATGGCAACATTGCTAGCGAATCAGCTTCCAGGGAGAAATTTAGTAATAGCTTCACCTGCACTTTTGACAAAAGACAATCCGAATTCTTGGTTAAATGTATTTCATGATTTCAAAATTGCTGCTGAATTTGAATCCATCGGGAAACTTGAAAAGATAATAGAACGAGGAACAGAGAGATATGATAATGTTTTTATAGATGAAGCCCATAAATTCAGAAATGAAAATAATGTGAGTTACGAAAACTTGTCAGCAATTTGCCGTGGTAAGAAAGTAATTCTCGTTACTGCAACACCGCTTAATAATTCTCCTTTTGATATCCTATCGCAAATAAAGCTATTTCAAAAAGGGAAAAATAGTACAATCCCCGGAATTAAGAACCTTGAAAGTTTTTTTGGTTCTCTTCAACGAAGGCTGAAAGACCTGGACAGGAAAGACGATTACGATACTTATATGGATATTGTAAAAGATAATGCTGTTCAAATCCGGGATAAGGTGTTAAAACACATAATGGTTCGCAGGACTAGAAAAGAAATTGACACTTACTTCAAGGATGACTTAAAAAATCAAGGTTTGAAATTTCCTGCTGTTAATCCACCGGAACCAATTTTTTACAAACTTGATTCAACACTAAATAGTATTTTCATCAAAACAATTGCATTAATCACTGATGAAAAGCAATTCAAATATGCAAGATACACACCATTGCTTTATTTGAAAGAAGAACTTTCTGGCTTTGAGAAAACAAGCCAGCGTAACATGGGTGGATTTATGAAAATCCTGCTTATCAAAAGGCTGGAAAGTAGCTTTTTTGCATTCAAAAACACATTAGCTCGTTTTATAAAATCCTATGAAGATTTTATTGCTACTTACAATAAGGGAAAAGTATACGTTAGCAAGAAACACTGGCAGAAAATAATGGATTTCTTTTTAGCAGAGAACTACGATGCTATTCAGAAACTCATTGACGATGAAAAAGTAGAAGAGTACAGCAAAAATGATTTTACTCACCAATTAAAAACGGATATAGAAGCGGATTTAAAAACACTGAAAGTAATTGAAGGTCTTTGGAAAAATATCAATTACGACCCCAAACTGGATAGTTTTACAGAAAAAATCAAAGAACAAAAAGCATTAAAAAAAAGCAAACTGATAATATTCAGAGAATCAAAAGAAACTGCCGAATACCTTTCCGAAAATCTGAAAATCAGGCTTAACGATAGTGTACTTATATATCATGGTGGTTCTTCTGAGAAAGAACTAAAAAAGGTAATCTCAAATTTCGATGCAAAAGCACGCAATAAAAAAGATGATTTCCGGATCATTGTTACTACAGAAGTCCTTTCTGAAGGTATCAACCTGCATCGTTCTAATGTGGTTATCAATTACGATATTCCGTGGAACCCAACCAGGATGATTCAACGTGTTGGCAGGATTAACCGTGTTGACACTCCATTCAAAAAGATTTACACGTATAATTTTTTCCCTACCGAAGAAGCAAACGACATTATTAAATTAAAGGAAGCAGCGATTGCCAAAATAAATTACTTCATTGAAATGCTTGGAAACGATGCGAAAATACTCACAGACGGAGAAGAAATAAAATCGTTTGAACTTTTCAATAAACTGACCTCAAAAGAATTTATCATCGGGGATGAAGACGGTGAAGAAAGTGAATTGAAATATCTCAGGGTTATTGAGGATATCAGAGAAAACAATAGAGAATTATTTGCTCAAATAAAAAATTTACCTAGAAAAGCCAGAGTTGGACGAAAAGCCAACGTAACTTTTAAACTTAACGAAAATGCACTGGTAACCTATTTCAGAAAAGGAAAACTTGAAAAGTTTTATCTGGCAAGTGAATCACAAAAATCTGAACTTGATTTTCTAACTACTGCAAAACTTTTTGAAGCTTCAGAAAAAACTCTGGGACAAAAAATACATAAAAACTTTCACGAACTTTTATCAAGCAATAAAGCGCAGATTGAAATTGATTTGCTTGAAAAAGAAGAAGTAGAAGAAACCACGAAAAAAGGTGGAAGGGACAATGCAACCAGAATCAGAAAAGTTCTTAATGCCAAAGAAATAAAACGTTACAATGGTTTTACCGATACTGACGATGAATATTTGGCAAAAGTGAGGGATATGCTTGACGAAGGAGGAATGCCTAAAACAGTAGCAAAAAGAATCTTTTCAGGAATCAAAGACGAAACCAATCCGATGAAGATTCTTGCAGCCATCAAACGAAACCTGCCTGAACAATTTTTTAATCAAACTGCATCGGCAAAAGATGTTTCCATGAGCATCCTTAAGGAAGTGATCTTATCGGAGTATTTAATTAAGTAGTAAAGCAACATGAAACTGTACGAAGCAAAAAATATAATTACAGAAGTTTTTGAAAACCCTTTCGATAAAGAGAAATTCAGTTATTTCATCCGTAACCTGCTGAAAAACATCCACCCGGCAGAGTTTATACGTAGCGGTTATAACATCCCGAAAGCTTTTGAAGATTTTATTGCTTCATACGAACGATTGGGTAAATACGAAGACGAAGAAGGCAACTTGATTGATGTATTGATTGTAAAGCTTAAACGTGACCACTCCATTGACTACGCTCGTAGCACACAACGGAACTTTATCCGCTGGTACTTAAACGAAAAAGGCAAAGACGCTGCACTTGTGGCATTTCATACCGAAAAATCATCTGAATGGCGTTTCTCATTTATTAAAATGCAGTATAGCCTTGAAAAGAAAGCAGATGAACTGACCCCTGCCAAGCGTTCTTCTTTTATGGTAGGTGAATCCGGCAAAAGCCATACTGCGCAACGCCAACTTGTTGATTTATTAAAAAACGACCATGCACCTTACCTTTCTGATATTGAAGATGCCTTTAGCATTGAAGCTGTTTCGAATGAGTTTTACGAAAAATACAAAACCTTGCTGTTTAACCTGGTGGATGAAATTGAAAAAATTATAAAGAAAGATAAAACGGTTAAAGAGGAGTTCGAAAGTAAAAACATCAGTATCCTTAATTTCTCTAAAAAACTCCTCGGGCAAATCGTTTTTCTTTATTTCCTGCAGAAAAAAGGCTGGTTGGGTCTTGAAGAAAAGGGAAAATATGGTGAAGGCGACAAAAGTTTTTTACGTAGTCTGTTCAATAAAACAAAACCAAGCGAAAACTTTTTTAACGATTACCTTGAATATCTGTTTTACGATGCGCTGAGCAACAAACGGGTTACTGATTACTATGACCGTTTTAAGACACGCATCCCATTCTTGAACGGTGGTTTGTTCGGCCCGATTGCTTTTTACGATTGGCAAAAAACAGATATTGTTATCCCAAACAATTTATTTTCTAACCGAAAAGGCGATGAAGAAGGTAATGGAATACTTGATGTATTCGACTTATACAATTTTACGGTAAAAGAAGATGAACCACTGGAAACCGAAGTTGCCATTGACCCCGAGATGTTAGGGAAAGTGTTTGAACGGATGCTGGATGTAACCGAACGAAAAAGCAAAGGCGCTTTTTACACACCCCGCGAAATTGTGCATTACATGGCACACCAAAGTTTATTGTACTTTTTGAAAACAGAATTGCAAAACGAAAATGTGCCAAAGGAAGATTTGGAGAACTTTATCCATTATGGTGAACATATTATTGACAAAGACATTGCCATTGAAGAAGGCAAACTGAAACAAACAGCCAACAAACAGCAGATACCCGAAAGCATACGCCAAAATGCTGATGCCATTGACAGAGCATTGGAAAAAATAAAAATCTGCGACCCCGCCGTGGGGTCCGGTGCCTTTCCGGTGGGGATTATGAATGAAATCGTAAAGCTCCGCAAATTGCTGACTCCGTTTCTGATTAAGGAACGCACTGATGAACGAAGCGCCTACTGTTTTAAATCCAACGCCATACAAAATTCCATTTATGGAGTGGACATTGATGCAGGGGGTGTAGAAATTGCAAAACTTCGGTTATGGCTATCTATGGTTGTTGATGAGAACCGAATTGATACAATTGAGCCTTTACCAAATTTGGATTATAAGATTGTAAAAGGTAATTCTTTGATTAATATGCCTGAAAACTCTTTCAGGGATGTTAATTTGGAGATGGAAATTGAAAATCTAATAAATTCATATTACCCAATTACCGACAAAGATAGAAAGCAAGAGCAGAAGGAAATCATTGATCAAAAAATTAACCAGCTTCTGAAATCAGCTTCAGAATATACGAGTTATGAAATTGATTTTGATTTTAAACTTTTATTTCACGAAGTATTTAACCAAAATGGTGGATTTGATATAGTTATAGGAAATCCGCCTTATTTAGGCGAAAAAGGACATAAGGAATTGTTTCAAAGAATCAGATTAACTGATTTTGGTAAAAAGTATTATAAAAGAAGAATGGATTTATTTTACTATTTCATCCATAAAGGAATAGATCTATTAAACTCTACCGGAGTTCTTGCTTTTATTACTACAGATTATTACCCAACAGCAACGTATGCAAATATCTTAAGAAATGATCTAAGAAAGAGAACTTCATGTTTAAGGTTTATTGATTTCAATGATTTTAAAATCTTTGATTCAGCTAAGGGCCAACATAATATGATTAGTATAATTCAAAAAGGGAAAAATGATGTTCTTTGTGATATTGCGAGTATAGATCGACAAGGATCGTATGACAAATCTCATTTAAGAATCATACTTGAGAAAAGGGATAATGAAACACATTATTTTACAAAAAAACAGGAAGAATTATTTGAAGGCAATGACGCATACCTTAGAATACTAACAAATAACGGAGAGGAAAATGATCTTGATACAGTATTAGATAAAATTTTAAAACAATCATATCACAGAATTGGAAATATTCTAAATCTCGATCAAGGAATAGTTAGTGGGGCTGACAAAGTAACCAATAAAATAATTGAAAATTACCCTGATCTTATTTTGATCAAGGGTGAAGGTATTTTTATACTAACAAAAGAAGAAGTAGACGATTTAAAGTTAACAGAAGATCAGAGGTTGAAGTTTATTAAACCTATATACAAAAATTCTAATCTAAAAAAATGGCATATTCAAAAAAGTAAAGAGTTGTTTGTTATTTATTTGAAGGATGAAGGTGAATCAATAAGACTTCCGATGAGTTTACAGACTCATTTTGAGAAGTTCAAACCTATTCTTGTTGACAAAAAAAAGAACTGCTTCAAAAACGCCTGGCTAAAAAAAATTGTAAAACCTTGGCTTGATAGAGGGAATTATTTTGTATTGTTTTACCCAAGAGATAAAGCCATATTTGAACAACCTAAAATAGTTAATAGTAGAAGGAGTAGAAGTAATATTTTCGCATATGAGAATCAAAGTTATTACGAGCAATCTGACATAGTTATTGGCACATTGAAGCCTGAAATGGCTAATAAATTTGATATCAAATTTATTCTTGGGTTATTAAATTCAACGACATTTTTTACTTGGTTGTATTTTAAGGGTAAAAGAAAAGGAGAACATTTAGAATTATACCAGAAACCCTTATCTGAAATCCCAATCAAGGAAGTTATGAAGAACGATCAAAAACCATTTGTAAATATTGTAGATTATATCATTTTCTTAAAAACACAATCAAATGAAAATATGAGCTTCTATTTCGAGCAGCTTATTGATGGCTTGGTGTACGAGGTTTATTTTGAGAAAGAAATCAAACAGGCAGGTTGTGATATTTTAACGTACTTGTATGATTTGCCGGAAATAAGAGATGAAATGCCAGATGAGGAAAAAATAAAAATCATCACCAAAGTATTCAATAATTTGTACGACAAAGAATCACTTGTTCGTAAAAACTTATTTTTTATGGATAGCGTAGAAGAGGTTGACATCATTAAAAAAAGTCTTAAAAAATGAAACGTATTAAGAAAATAGAAATTAATCATTTTAAAGGACTATATGGCAAACATGAAATTGATTTAACCAATACGGGTAATAACCTAATGCTTTATGGAGAAAATGGAAGTGGTAAAAGCTCTGTTGCTAAAGCCATCAAATTCTTTTTCCAATCTTCAGTTAAAGATATAAATGTTGTAGAGTACGAAAATGTTTTTGTTTCACCTGGAGAACATAATACCGGATATATTAAGCTTACAATTGGTGAAGCGGGCAACAGGCACTCAAACCTTCCTTACTTGTTGGATAACACTAACAACAGACAAACAGACGCGTTAATATCAAAGGCAAACAAAATCAAAGGTTTCCTCGATTATAAAAGCCTTTTAAAAACCCATTACCTTGAAACAGGGAAGGTCAATGTTTTTAGGCTATTGGTAGAAGACCTGTTTGCAGATTTTATCAATTCACGAACTACAGATACTATTGAAACCGACTGGAACAAATTAAAACAGGACATTAGAGATAGACGAACAACGGAATACATTGCTCTAAAAACTGATGGGGGCTTATTGTCACAGTTTAATGAAGGTCTGCAGGAGTTGCTTGATGATATTGAAGTTAAAGCAAATGAGATTATCGACTATTTTAATTACAATATAAAGATCAAACTTCATTTTAATAAAGTTACAATCGGCAGGGAAAAGGGATTTGCTAATGAAAATATTGAATTAATCGTAGATTTTTTTGACCAAGAAAATCTTGCAGAACACCATCACTTTTTAGATGAAGCAAGGTTAACAGCCATCTCAATTGCAATTTACCTTGGTGCTGTATTAAGTAATATTCAGGATGGTTACAGATTGCTTGTTTTGGATGACGTTTTCATTGGCTTGGATACATCAAACCGTTTACCCTTCTTAAAAATACTTGAAGAAAAGTTTGCAGATTATCAAATCTTCATGACTACTTACGATAAATCCTGGTATGAGTTGGTACAGTCAGAAAATAGGCTCAATTGGGAGTTTGCAGAATTATACATAAAGGAAGAACATCAAAACAGTTATGAAATCCCGATACTACATAATAAAACTGATTTTATTGATAAAGCGGAACATTATTTGAACGATGTCGG
>JACKQG010006353.1_pt1 | contig 12537 bp, 9 predicted proteins | sample 8237621 | NCBI WGS metagenome assembly JACKQG01 (sample SAMN15677084, study PRJNA649215) | marine metagenome | biome: marine; feature: Black Sea; material: saline water; isolation source: suspended particulate matter (SPM) from the Black Sea western gyre | collected 2013-06-09/2013-06-10 | depth...
TTTTCCCATTCCAGGAAATTGAGCGCCTTGTCCAGGAAATACATATGCTTTCATAGTTTAGTTTTTTAGTTGTTAGTTTTAGTCTAAAACCTATTTTATCAAGTTCATAAATTCTGCTCTTGTTTTTTCATCTGACATAAAGATGCCTGAAAAAGCAGAAGTTGTGGTAGAGGAATGTTGTTTTTGTACGCCTCTCATTTGCATGCAAAGGTGTTGCGCTTCTATTACCACTGCTACTCCTCTAGGATTAAGCACATCTTGTATACAGTCTTTTATCTGATCTGTTAATCGTTCTTGCACTTGTAGTCTTCTTGAAAATACATCTACAATTCTTGGTATTTTACTTAACCCTACAATGTGTCCGTTAGGGATATAAGCAATATGTGCTTTTCCAAAAAATGGTAACATATGATGCTCACATAATGAATACAATTCTATGTCTTTTACCAATACCATTTGGCTGTAATTTTCCGAAAACATGGCAGATTTTAGAATTTCAGCTGGGTCTTTTTGATACCCATTGGTTAAAAAGTCCATTGATTTAGCAACTCTTTCCGGAGTTTTTAAAAGTCCTTCTCTTTCAGGATTTTCGCCTATTTCTGATAAAACCGATTTTATATTTTCGGCTATTTTTTTATTATAAGTATCGCTCATTTTTTTATAAATAGGCTGCAAATATACTACCTTTTCTTTTGGTATATTTGCCAAATGAAGATACTATTAGTAGTGGCTACAAAACAAGAAGTTATTGAAAGTAAATTTAAGGATTGTACTGTGTTGGTAACAGGGGTGGGTATGGTGAATACAGCCATTCATCTTACTGAGGAACTTTTGAAAAATAAATATGATGTAGTACTTAATATGGGGGTTGCAGGTTCTTTTTCTGAGGATTTTAAAATAGGAGATGTAGTTGAGGTGGTAGAAGATAATTTTTCGGAGATTGGTTTTGAAAATGGGAGCGGATTTGAGGAGTTTTCTGATTTTGAAATAGTAACCAATTATAGTGTAGCGGGTAAAACTGATTTGCAAAAGGTGAAAGGTATTACAGTAAATACTGTTCATGGGAATGAAAAATCCATTAACGAAATTGTTAAGCGATTAAATCCTGATGTAGAGAGTATGGAAGGTACAGCTGTATTTAAAGTCTGCAAGAAATTTGCTGTTACTTGTATGCAAATAAGAGCGATTTCTAATATTGTCGAAAAGCGCAATAAAGAAAATTGGAATATGCCCTTAGCAATTCGTAATTTAAATAATCAAGTTGAAAAAATAATTATGGAATTATGAAATTAACTTTAGGTTTTTCGCCTTGCCCAAATGATACTTTTATTTTTGATGCACTCGTTCATCATAAAATTGATACGGAAGGGTTAGAGTTTGAGGTAGTTTTTGCTGATGTAGAACAATTAAATAAGTGGGCGTTTGAAGGAAGATTAGCGATTACAAAACTCAGTTATAATGCGTTTACGCATTGCGTAAACGATTATGCGCTTTTGGATAGCGGCTCGGCTTTAGGTAATAATTGTGGACCACTACTGATTAAAAAACCAACTACTATTTTAAATACTGAAAGTAAAATTGCTATCCCAGGGAAATACACGACTGCCAATATGTTGTTGGGTATTGCCTTTCCAGAACATCAAAATAAAGTGGAAATACTTTTTTCTGAAATTGAAATTGAACTGCTAAAAGGAAATGTAGATGCAGGACTTATTATACATGAAAACCGATTTACTTACAAAGAAAAAGGTTTGGAAAAAGTAAAAGATTTAGGTGAGTTTTGGGAAGAGGAAACAGGCTTACCTATTCCTTTGGGAGGCATAGTAGTAAAAAGAAATTTGCCTTTTGAGGTTCAGCAAAAAATTGAAAGAGTACTGAGAAGAAGTGTGGAATATGCTTTTGCAAACCCTAATAGTTCGGCTGAATATGTAAAGTGCCATGCTCAAGAAATGAAAAAGGAAGTAGTAGATGCGCACATTGCTTTATATGTAAATGACTATTCTATTTCACTTGGATCGCAAGGGAGGAAAGCAGTTGAAAAGGTTTTTGAAAAAGCGGGGAAGGAGTATAGTTCTGTTTTTGTTGAAGGTTCTAAGCAATAAAGAATTCTACAAAATTACAATCTAAGTAATCCGTAAGCATATGCAATAATAGACCAATGGCAATTACTCTACTTTTAGGAAAGGCAAGCATAATACAATAAATTCCTATTGCATAATAACTGTGTAAGGGATGAAAACCAATGCTACATCTGTTTGAGTCAAAGATGGGGTTTGCCAAAAGGTGGTCTAAATCCACAAGCATAGTGGCAAGCATAATGAGGTATGCTTTTTTCCATTCGTTTCTAAAGAAAGCCCAAGCAATTAAAGCGGGAAATAAAAAATGAAGTCCGTAATGAAGAAGTGATTGTAGCATTATTCTACAACAATCCTTTTCTCTACCGTTCCATCTTCATACAAATAAAAGAGAGGAGTATTCTTTTTAAAAGGCGTATTTCTTCCCAATACATCTACTATGCGTAGGAGTTTTCTATTTTCAGTATTGGGCAGTTCAGTAATAGCGGTGGCTTGCAATATTCCAGTAGCAATAAGGTTATCATCCAAATACAATCCGTTAAGCGTATCCAAAGTTGTTAGAAATCCTCTCATTCTGTCTTTTTGTCCTAGGGAAAACATATTCTGACAAGTGTTATAGCTCATGTAGTTTTCCAATTGGTCGGTCATGTCTTGTGTGAAAGGTGAGGGTCCCATCATGTCATTAGAACATTGATTTGCAGTAGTACATCCGCTAGTTGGTAGGGTCGGAGGAGTGTCGCATACTTCATCACCAGTAGTATCGCACTCGGCACCACAAGTTGCAGAATAACTAAGGAAAGTATGGTAAAGTCCTAGGCAATGCCCAATTTCATGGGTAGCTGTTCTCCCATCAGAAGCAGAGCTTCCAATCGTTCCCCATTCATAAGAGCGAATAGTGGGGCCGTAAGTTTCCCAAGGTCCGCCATAAGTAAAAGCAGTACCAGGGTATTGTGCATAGCCTAAAGCACCTCCTGAAATATGGCGCACTAGCCAAATGTTAAAGTACATATTTGGTGGCCAGTTTACAATATATTTTACATTGTCAAAATTAGCATTTGTTGGTTCAGGATGTGGATAAATTGAAGTGTCAGTTCGAGTTATTCCGGAAGTAGAGTCGCCATTAGGATTCAATTTTGCTAATCGGAATTCAATTTTACAATCTGCAGCAAAAGGGTAGAAAATAGGATTGCCATTTATGGTATCGGCATTTGTTCTTCTAAAATCTTCATTGATTACTCTCATGCCATCAAGTACTTGTAAATCAGAAATATCCCCATTACCGTTATGATGAATAATATGCACAACAGTAGGGATGATAAGTAGTGAGTCCCCACTTTTTTTCTGCATATTGGTTCTAATGATTTGCATTAACTCTTTTTGAGCTTGGTTTTCAGCCTTCATTTTGTCAGCTGTGCCGCACCAATTGCTTTGTGCCAATAGTAATTGAGGGATGCAGAAAAGGAAAAGTAAGAGTTGTTTCATTAAAATTTTTCAGTAAAAATAAGAAAAGAAATTGAATAAGAAAACATGCACTTTTAAGGATTGTCTGATTAACATATTTTCTTAAATTTGAAGCATGAAAAAATGTTTCTTCCTTCTCTTTGTATTACCTCTTTTTGCTAATGCTCAATCGCTTAATAATCCTCAGGATTTATATGAAGCACCAGGTGGTTTGTTTGATAAAGATTCACTTAGGAGTGTTTATGTAAATTTTCACGACACTAATTATCATTCTATTTTAGTGGATTCATTTTTTGCAAATCCAGATTATCGCTTGCCTGCAACTGTTACGCTAAATGGGGTGGCTTACGATAGTGTTGGTATTCGCTATAAAGGAAATTCAACTTTTGTATTGCCTAATAATAATGGTAGCCCTAAGGTGCCTTTTAATATTGATATGAATTATTGGGTTACGGGTCAGAAACTTTTAGGAAAGAAGAAAGTGAAACTAGCAAATTCTTGGATGGATGCTACTTTTTCAAAAGAGTTTACAGCATCAAAAATTTACAGGAAATACTTGCCTACCCCTGAAGTAAACTTATCGAAACTATATGTGCAAAACGATTACTTGGGTCTTTATGTAAATACGGAATCCATCAATAAACAATTTGTAAAAAAACATTTTGATGAAAAAAGTGGCGTGCTTTTTAAATGCGATCCTGTACAAGTTTTTGGGCAAGCTACAACTACAAATGGGGAGCCAAACTTGAATTGGTTAGGGAATGACAGTACTTTGTATTACGATAGTTATATCCTAAAGTCCGACCATGGATGGGAGGAATTACTACAACTTATAAATACTTTGAATAATAACACTGCTGAAATTGATAGCATACTTAATGTGGATAGGGTATTATGGGCTTTTGCTGTTAATTCAGTAATTGCAAATTTGGATACTTACAATGGTTTTTACATACATAATTACTACCTCTACCAAACTAAAGATGGTTTGTTTCAAATGATACCTTGGGATTTAAGTGAGAGCTTTGGTGGGGCTTTATTGGGTGGTGTTTGGGCTACTCCAAATGATATTTATGAGTATGATCCTTTTTATGGATATACTACTGATGCGGCATCCAATCCTTTGCTGTATAAACTGTTGGATAATCCTCAATATTATTTGCAATACACAGCACATTTACGCACCATAATTGATGAGTCTTTGGATACAGCCTTTATCCGTAATTCAATTGCTGAGTTGCAAAATTTAGGATATGCAGCTGCTAATGCTGATGTGCATAAACCGTTTACTATTGCTGAATATCATGATAATGTGGAATCGGCAGTTTGGAGCTGGTCATGGTTTTATGGTTTTGCAGGTATTTTATCAACTATTGATGAGCGGAAACCATATTTATTAAGTCATGCCGAAATAATAAAAATGCCACCAAGTATTAGCAATGTAATGGTAAATAATAATGTGCTTACTGCTGAGGTTTATGATGGAACTTCAGTTGATTTAATGGCTACAATTAGTGAGTATAATTCAAAGTTTCAGGAATTCACCATGAGTGATGATGGGCAAAATGGGGATGTTGTTGCAGGAGATGATATTTATTCAGCCTCATTGCCATTTCAGGCAAGTGGGGAAGAAATTAAGTTTTATATTCGAGCGCAAAATGACATGGCTATGCAGCTAAATCCTGTGCGAGCAGAGTATGAATTTTATACTTATTCGCCAACAACAAGCATCTTGGAGGCTGCTTTTATTGAAGTTCCAATTCCCATTAAAATTACTGATATTTTGGGTAGGACCATTACACCAACTCATAATACCCCCTTGTTTTATATTTATAGTGATGGAAGTGTAGAAAAACGATTTATTGTAAGATAGTGTGCGAATTTGTAATCCTTTAATTATGATATGAAAAAACAAAAAGTAACTGTAGTTCAGGCATTTAAAGAATTTATTTGGCCAAGAAAAGGAATTGTATTTGTAGGGCTAATCCTTATTGTAATTAGCAGATTGGCAAGCCTTGTACTTCCTTTAAAAAGTAAAGAATTACTAGACGAAATAATTCCTAATCAGGATATGGATGCTTTAATAGCTATGGTTATGTTAGTTGCAGGTGCTATCTTAATACAAGCAACTACTTCATTTGCTTTAACAAGATTATTAAGTGTAGAAGCACAATTATTAATCTCCAAGTTAAGAGCCAAAGTACAAAAGCAAGTACTTTCCTTACCTATCTCTTATTTTGACAATAATAAATCAGGAGCTTTAGTTTCCCGTATAATGAGTGATGTGGAAGGTGTTCGTAACCTTGTAGGAACAGGTTTGGTTCAATTGTTCGGAGGAACAATTACTGCTATTATCTCTTTATTTTTATTAATTAATATTAGTGGAAAGATGACCTTATTTGTACTTGCTCCAGTATTCTTATTTGCTGTGATTGCTTTAAAAGCATTTGCATATATTCGGCCTATATTTAGGAAAAGAGGAGTGATAAATGCAGAAGTTACAGGTAGATTGACCGAAACCTTAAATGGAGTTAGAGTAATCAAAGGTTTTAATGCTGAAGTGCAAGAAAATTTAAGTTTTGAAAAAGGAGTGGATCGTTTATTTCAGAATGTGAAAAAAAGTTTGACAGCAACAGCAATTATGACTAGTTCATCTGCTTTTTTGTTAGGATTGGCTTCTGTGGGTATTATGGGAATGGGAGGTGCTATGATTATTGAAGGTACACTAACTATAGGTGATTTCTTGTCCTTTACTTTATTGCTTGGTTTTATGATTGCTCCTATTGTTCAGATGAGTAATATTGGAAGTCAACTTACTGAAGCATTTGCTGGTTTGGATAGAACAGAAGAAATTATGAATATGCAATCGGAAGCCAATGATGAATTGAGAACTATTGAGCTGAATAACATTGTTGGAGATGTAGAATTTAAGGATGTTTCTTTTTCCTATGAAAAGGGTAGGGAGGTTGTTCATAATATTAGTTTTAAAGCCGTTAAAGGTTCGGTTACTGCTTTGGTGGGCTCTTCTGGTTCGGGTAAATCAACTCTTGCAAGTTTGGTTTCTAGTTTTATTAATCCTGATTCAGGTGTTATTTTAATTGATGGGAATGATATTTCAAAAATAAGTTTGAATTCATTTAGAAGCCAGTTAGGAGTTGTTTTACAAGATGATTTTTTGTTTGAAGGAACTATACGCGATAATATTCTTTTTCCAAGACCTAATGCAAGTGAAGAACAAGTTTTGGAGGCAGTTAAGGCAGCTTATGTTAATGAATTCACAGACCGTTTTGATGATGGTTTAGATACATTGATTGGAGAAAGAGGAGTGAAACTTTCTGGAGGTCAAAGGCAAAGAATTGCAATTGCTAGAGCCGTATTGGCTAATCCTAGGATTTTAATTTTAGATGAAGCAACTTCCAATCTGGATACAGAGAGTGAGTCTTTAATACAAAAAAGTTTAGCTGATCTTATGAAGGGGAGGACTACTTTTGTTATTGCTCACCGTTTAAGTACCATTAGGCAAGCCAATCAAATATTAGTTATTGAGCATGGTAAAATTGCGGAACAAGGTAATCATAATGAATTGATAGAAAGTAAAGGTAGATACTTTGATTTGTTTACTTATCAGAGTAGGATATAAATTATCTTAATTGTGTTAATAAAAAAAATACCACTTTTTTAAGTGGTATTTTTATATGCTGTGAGCCTTACGTTCTAAATCTCAATTTATTTTAAAAAATAAATTTATTTTTATTTAGCTTTCTTTGCTCTTTTTTCTGCTTTTTTTTCTTTTGCGGATTTAGCAGGTGCTTTTTTAACGCTTTTCTTTGAGTCTTGTCCTTTTCCCATGATATTTATTTTAAATGTTTGTCTTTAGTTTGTCAAAGTTACAAATATAAAAAAGATAAACCAATAAATGAATGGGGTTATTTTTGGTGGGCCTCTCGGTCCTAAGTTCGAACTTTTTTAAGACTAGTTAGAGTTAATTTATTAAAATTCAAAGTTTTTTCAAATAAACTGCTAGATTTAAATTACGTTTATAGCGTATTGTGGAGTATAACTCTACTTCCTAATTTTATCAACAAAATTTATTAGCAAATAAAAAACTTATTATTCTTATTTTTTTGTTTATTTTAGTGATTAAAATAATTGTAATTATTTTGAAAAGTAATATACTTAATATTTAAATAAATGAAAAAAATTATACTCCTAATACTCTCTTTTCCAATATTTAGCTTTGCTCAGATTGATTCTACGGTAATAGCTGGGAATGATTCATTAATTTATTCTTATTCTGATGCTAGTTGTTATGCATCTTGTGATGGTCAGCTACAAGTTTCTGTTTTTGGATTAAATACCCCTTATAGCTTTATTATTGGAGCATCTAATGATACATTAGCAAATGGTACAATCTTAGATACTCTTTGCCCAAATAATTACAGTATTTTGGTTCTTGATGGAGGAAATAATCTTGTAGATATTCATAATGTTGAAATTAATGCACCATCAGAATTACTTATTTATTCAAGTTTAATAAAAAATCCCACATGCCATAATGAAAGTACAGGGTTAATTAATTTAGCTACTTTCGGTGACAATCCATTTTTATGGAGTTGGAATAATGGTGAAATTACAGAAGATATTTCAGGATTAGATAGCGGAATGTATGTTCTTACTACAACAGATGGAAATGGTTGTTCAAGAACAGATACTTTTGAATTGACAAATCCTTCAGAAGTAACTTCAACTACAATTACGGATACTTTAAGCTGTATTGGTTTGTGTGATGGACAAGCAATTGTAACGCCTGCTGATGGAATAGCTCCTTATTCTTTTGAATGGAATAATGATAATACTCAAATAAATGATACAGCTAATAACTTTTGTTATGGAGTTAATTCTGTAGTGATTACAGATGCTAATGGATGTTTGGGTACCAATGAGGTGTTTATTGAAAATCCAGATACTCTGAAGTTAAGCAATATAACTATTGATAGTGCTTGTTATCAAATTTGTGATGGGCAGTTATCGGTAACTATAGAAGGGGGTCAATCTCCATACACTACTGAATGGAGTTTTGGTGGCAATATTTTCAATACTACTGATATAATTACATCCGATACATTATGCCCTGGAGATTATCAGTTAATTTTTACTGATGTTAATAATTGTTCTGATACTGTTGTGATTCCGTTAATTGAAAGAGATTCATTTTTAGTGCAAGATTGGATTATTAATGATAGCTGCTATAATAGCTGTACAGGTCAAATTACAGTGCAATTACTTAATCAGCAGAACCCTCCTTTTTCTTATGATTGGAGTAATGGTGGTAATGATACTGTTATATCTAATCTATGCTCAGATACATTGAGTTTAGAAATTATTGATGCTAGATTATGTAGAGATACTTTTGAGTTTTTTGTTGCGCCTGCAGACTCAATGTATTTTGATAGTATAGCTGTAGTTCATAATAGTTGCTATGGAGATACAGATGGATCCATAACAGTAATTAATTTTAATGGAGGAGTGCCACCATTAATATATACATGGTCAGATGGACAAATAACAGCAGCAGCAGGAATCAATACTTTGCCATCAGGAATGTATAGTGTAAATATTGAAGATGCATTTGGCTGTTCTCTTGATTCTGCAAATATTGAAGTAAAACAGCCTGATTCGCTTTTTGCAACACCTAGTGCTTTAGTAAATGTAAGTTGCTTTGGGGCTTCTGATGGGATAATTGATATTGATATTTTTGGTGGTTCTGGCACTTATTTTATTTCTTGGGATATTTCAATTCCAGATACTAATTATTTGGATAGTTTACTCTCAGGAGAATATATTTATACAATTGTTGATGATAGTTTATGTACTATAACAGATACTTTAGTTATTCAAGAACCAGATGCCTTAGCAATTAGCGATAGTTTAGTTCATGTGCTTTGTAAGGGCGATAGTACTGGAGAAATTCACTTAACAATTTCTGGAGGAACCCCCCCATATGAGTATTCTATTGATAATGGAGTAACTTATCAATCACAAAATTATTTTGATAATTTAAGTGCTGGGGCGTATTCAATAATTGTTAAAGATGAAAATGATTGTTTACTTAACTCCCCTGTATATAATATTTCTGAACCTTTATCAAAAGTAACGGCTGGTTTAACTGCTCCTAATTTATTATGTTATGGAAATACAGTAACAATTATTTTAAATGTAAATGGAGGGACTCCATTTTCTGGACCAAATCCTTATACTTATTCATGGAGCAATGGAACAACAAATCAGAATTTAAATAGCGCTAGTGCTGGAAGTTATTCAGTAACAATACTTGATGCAAATGGCTGTGATACTACAGTTTCCATTACGGTTACTTCACCACCTTTGCTTACATCCTCTTTTATTGGAAATGACTTATTATGTTTCCAAGACAATAGTGGAACTATTGATCTTACTGTTGATGGGGGAATATCATCATTATATACTTATGTTTGGACAGGACCTGGGAGCTATACAAATACTATTGCGGATCCACAGAATCTAGCGGCAGGCACCTATAATGTAGAAGTAACAGATGCTAATGGCTGTATTAAACCAGAGACCATAACATTAACTGAACCTGATTTGTTAGCAGTTTCTTCTGCTCAAACTCATGTTGATTGTTTTGGTAATAGTACAGGAGAAATTGATATTACCGTAAATGGAGGCACTTCTCCATTTAGCTACGCTTGGTCAAACTTAGCTACTACTGAAGATTTATTGAATCTTCCAGCTGGTAATTATGATGTTACTATCACTGATATTAATAATTGTAATGTTCCTGCTTCAATAACTATTAATGAGCCATCTGATATTATACATACAGTAACTACAACTAATTTAATTTGTAATAATGAGTCAGAAGGAGAAATTTTGATTACGGCATCAGGTGGTACTCCAGGGTATTCTTTTTCTATTGATGGAGGAACGTCATATCAAAATGGAAGTAATTTTACAAATCTTCAGGCAGCTAATTATTCAGTCTATATACAGGATCAAAATGGATGTGAAAAAAATCAGCTAGTTGTGTTAAATCAACCAATTGGCTTTTCTACTGTAGTTAATATTCAGCATATAGATGGTTGTAATGGAGATGCCACGGGCTTTATAGATTTTACTTTAAATGGTAATACACCACCTTATACTTACGCTTGGTCTAATAATGAATCTACCGCTTCAATCGATAATCTATCTGCTGGTAATTATGAGCTTACAGTTAGTGATGCAAAGAATTGTGAAATGAATTATTCTTATGTAGTAAATGAGCCGGAAGCAATGGTTTTAGTGTACGATATTCAGTTAGCAAGTTGTGAGGAAAAAGATGATGGTGCAATTACAACAATTGTAACTGGTGGTACTCTTCCGATTTCTTATCAATGGGGAACAGGAGAATCTTCAACTAGTATATTTAACCTTAGCAAAGGAACTTATTCGCTTTATGTTGAAGACTCAAAAGGGTGTTCCTTGCCAACAGAGATTATTGAAGTTGGTTTTGATGGCTTTAATGGATGTATTGAAATACCAACTGGTTTTACACCTAACAATGATAATATTCATGATGAATGGGTGATTTATGGCTTGATAGATTTTCCAGATGTAGTTGTTAAAGTATATAATAGATGGGGACAAGAAGTATTTAGTTCTTCAGGATATACAGAGCCTTGGGATGGAAAATATAATGGAGTTGATTTGCCTACAGCAGCCTATTATTATATAATTGAGCTCAATGAATCAGATAAAGTATTTAATGGAATAGTAACAATTAAGAGATAATGAAAAAAATACTTTCCATACTACTATTAAGTTTGGCATCATCAATATTTGTAAATGCGCAACAGCTGCCACACTATTCATTATACATGCTTAATGAGGTAATTGTTAATCCTGCAGCCTTAAGCAAAGAAAAAGATAATAAGATAACTCTTATGTTAACAGACCAGTGGAATAGTTTTGAAGGAGCGCCAGCAACTCAATCAATTTCTTATAATCACTTAAATCACAAGAAATATAAAAGAGGGATAAGTGTGATGAATGATGTTACAGGTCCTATTTCAATCATTAATGCAACTCTATCTGGTTCTTACTCTATAAAACTTCAAGAAAAAGATAGACTTGCTTTAGGAGCTTCCGCTAGCATTATGCAGTATAAGATTGATAATTCTGAAATAGAGCTAGAAGATGATGGTGTTTTTGATCCTGCTTTATTTGGAGGAGCAGATAAAGCAACTGGTAGTAGTGTTGCAATTGGGGCTTATTATTATCATCCTGATTATTATATAGGATTATCAGTACCTAATATTCTTGGTAGTTCCTTAAATATTAGTGATAACAAAGACAATAATAAGCTCGAAAACCACTATTATTTAAATGGAGGAATAAATATTAATTTAAAAGATGATAACAAAATCATTCCTTCTCTAATGGTTAAAAAAATAGGGGCATTACCAATTCAATTGGATGTAAATGTAAGGGGAGTGTATCATGATTTTCTTTGGGCAGGGTTATCTTTTAGAACTGGGGATGCTGTTGTAGCTTTATTTGGAATTGATTATAATCAATCAAGTTTTGGATACAGTTATGACATTACTACTTCCAGTATGAGAATTCCATCAGCAGGAACGCATGGGTTAGTTTACTCTTATAAATTTAAACCTAAACAAAGAGATAGAGATAAAGATGGTATTTTAGACTCAGCTGATGTATGCCCTAATGAGCCAGGTTTATTAGCTTTACAAGGCTGTCCTGATAAAGATAAAGATGGAATAAAAGACAGTGAAGATGGATGTCCTGAAGAATTTGGACTTAAAATTAATAAGGGTTGCCCAGATAAGGATAGTGATGGAATAATAGATAAAGAAGATGACTGCCCTGAAGTTCCTGGATTGTTAAAATATAAAGGTTGTCCAGATACAGATGGAGATGGATTGCAAGATAAATATGATGACTGTCCTAATGAGCCGGG
>JACKQG010002511.1_pt2 | contig 12534 bp, 14 predicted proteins | sample 8237621 | NCBI WGS metagenome assembly JACKQG01 (sample SAMN15677084, study PRJNA649215) | marine metagenome | biome: marine; feature: Black Sea; material: saline water; isolation source: suspended particulate matter (SPM) from the Black Sea western gyre | collected 2013-06-09/2013-06-10 | depth...
TTGACGTCCTCGTGGACGGCAGATCGGATCAGGTCTGCGACGCCATCGGGTTCAATGTGGTTCATTCTCTGCCAGAAGTCCCACACTCTTTCTTTGTTCATCTGATTGTTCTTGCTAGACATTGTTCTCTCCTTTTTACTGAACGTTATTCTTTGCCGAACCGCCGCGCCCAAGGCGCAGTCGACTCCAACCCATTGTTGGGCCACTTCAGTTAAGCGTCGAAGCTCCGCTGCTCGACTTGACGACGCATCCTATCAAAGAGGTCAACCCCAAACTGCTGGAAGATATCGATGATGTCAATCATCACCCAGTTCTCTACCAGCGAATCACCCTCACGCCTCCACCAGTCCATGACACGGGTCGTCATCCGTTTTCCTGTCGCTGGATACCCTAGATACTCCCCGGCGTGTGTTGCATGCCAGGTTCCGTATACGCCGCCAGCCACATAGTGTCCTTCTGCTGGCCGTCCTAGTACGCGGCCGGGTCCACCAGGAATGCGGTCTCGAAGGGGGCGGTCAGGGAAAGCGCGAAGCCATGGTCTTTGGTGAAAATCCTCAAACTCCTCGAGACTGTGGCAGGTACCTATACCACACGGACCATACCAATGCATCTGAGGATGCCAGTAGTGCACCTGCTCCATGCTACTTAGGCTCTTCCGATCATATCGACGGAGCCCTTGCGCCATGGCCTCGACCAGTTGCACGCTCTTTCGCGATTCCAGTTCGTCTTGCTCGGTCAAAAGCACCCCATCTCCCGTCCTGGGCCCAGGAACCTTCCCTCCTTCCGCGCCGGGAGCGGGTGGGATCACCTGAAAGCCGGCTTGTCTCATTACAGCCAGCAGATCAAGCTGCACGTAATTTTCAACGATCTTTCCGTCCTGCATAAAACAGAACTCGCCGAAGCGGATGTTTGTCTTGTCGCCGGTGGCTGGAATACCTAACCAGTCCTGGACAAACGTGCCGGTGAAATACCCGGTGGCGGACACCGAATCGTCCCCAGCGTACTGTCCCCCCATGAAGATGTAGCTCTTTCTCTTTAGATCGGGGAACGACTGCAACAGCGGTTGCCAGAAACCCGTGATGAGCGCATCGGCGCCCTGCAAGTGATTGATGGGGTGAGGACCTTTCCAGGAGATGTCCTCGTGCACGTAGGATTGAATAACGTTCGCGGTGTCATCGGCTTCAGCATGATTCAGTTTTTGCCAGAAGCCCCAGACGTTTTCTTTGTTCTTCTGATTGACTTCGTTCGACATCATTAGCTCCTTTCTGATCTGAATGTACGAACCACAGCCCTGGGTCTGGGTTCGCGGTCAAGACAACGTTGCCATAGCAGGGCAAGTGATTTCGTCTTAATGTGTCTCTGACCTCCACACGCTATAGATCCACGAAACGCATTTTGACCTCCTTCCTAACCCCCTCAGCCCCACAAATGAACATACTTGTTCCCGCTACCGGTGTTGAACAGCACAACCGTCTCGTCGTCACCGATCCAACCCTGGCGGCGCAGGCGCTGGAAGCCAGCCAATGTGGCCGCGCCTTCGGGACAGACAAACATCCCCTGGGTGCGACCGATGAGCTTTGCAGCCTCCATGATCTCCTGGTCGGATACGGCGACGGCAGTACCGTCGCTCTCGCGCAGGGTTCGCAAGATCAGGAAGTCGCCTATGGCGGCGGGAACGCGCAGCCCATTAGCGATGGTGCTGCATCCATGCCAGGGCTGGGCAAATTCCCGACCCTCGTGGAAAGCTTTGACCATCGGCGCGCAGCCCTCGGCCTGGACCGTAACCATACGCGGTCGCTCCGGCCCGATCCAGCCCAGCTTCTCCAGCTCGTCGAAGGCCTTCCATATCCCGATCAGGCCAGTGCCGCCGCCGGTGGGATAGATGATGACGTCGGGCAAGGTCCAGCCCAATTGCTCGGCCAGCTCGTAGCCCAGTCTTTTTCCCCTCCAGGCGATAGGGCTCTTTGAGGGTGGAAACGTCAAAACGGCCGAACTTCTGCGCCTCGTGGGCCGCCATCCGAGTGCAGTCGGTGATGAGTCCGTCCACCAGCGTGATCTCGGCGCCCAGGGCGCGGCACTCGGCCAGGAACGACTGTTGCACGTCACGGGGCATGACCAAGTAGGCCCCCATCCCCGCTAGGGCGGCGTAGGCACTCATGGCCCCGCCTGCGTTCCCCGACGAGGCGATTGAGACTGCCTCCACCCCCAGCTCCCAGGCCCGCGAGACTGCCACCGCCAACCCGCGCGCCTTGAAGGTGCCGGTGGGATTCAGCTCCTCGTTCTTGATGAACAGACCGGCGAACCCTCCCCTTCGATGGAGCTCAGGGCAAGCTGCCTGGCCCAGCCTGGTAGCATGGACCAGCGGCGTAAAGCCCTCGCCCAGGCAGAGGGCGTAGCGGGGGGCACGGACGGGGAGCAGCTCGCGGTAGCGCCAGAGGCTGGCTTCGCGGTTGCCGATCTCCTCGCGGGTCAGGGCTCGGCTGGCCTGCTCCAGGTCGTAGCGGGCCAGCAGCGGCTTGTAGCACGTGGGGCAAAGATTCCAAAGGCGGTCGGCCTCTAGCTCTTGGCCGCACATAGCACATTCCAGATGAGTCAGAAAACTCATCGCTGATCCTCCGCGATAACGTTTAGGTGTAAGAGCCGCGAATGAACGAAAAGGCGCGGATTGACAGGGCCCCAATCCGCGCTTTTCCCGCTGATCCGCGGTTCTGGACTCCCTTGCCTCAATCCCCCACCGTGGTTGCTATGGCAACCCGCTCCGGCGGCGTGCGGATGAGCTGCGTCAGCACCAGCGAGACCAGCACGATGCCGACTCCCGCCAGAGACGGGGCCTGCGGGCCGAACAGTTCCCACACCGCGCCGCCAATCACCGGCACCACAATGGCTGCGATGTGGTTGATGGTCTGCTCCACTACCCCTTAACCGCACCAAAACCCAGCCCTTTGACCAAGTACTTCTGGAAGAAAATAATGACAAAGACAATAGGCAGGGTGATCGAAACAGAAGCCGCCGCAGCCAGCGTGATATGACCAGGGTCCTCGCCACCCGTGAATTGCACGATCGCAACAGGTAGCGTCCACTTAGTTTGTGTCAGAAGCCTCGGTATAAGGAAAGCATTGTATGCCGACAGGAGTGTGAACAGACCAGTTGTGATAATGCCTGGCCACATAATCGGGATAATCACCCGGATGAACGCTTGAAGGCGACTGGCCCCATCAATCCACGCCGCCTCTTCGAGCGCTTGCGGGATTTCCATAAAGAAACTGCGCAGCATCCAGATCGTGAAGGGTTGGTTTCCCGCGACCAGCACGAGGATGACTAGAAAATGGGTATCGTATAGTCCGGATAGTTGCCCTAGATAGTAAAACGGAAGCACAAATGCCATGCCCGGCAATGCCCGAAAGGCCAATGCCACGACCAAGATCACTACGGACATAAGGCCGGAATAGCGCGCAAGAGCATAACCTGCCAGACACCCAATACTGATCGAGATCACCGTCGTTGCGATTGTAACGATGAAGCTGTTCAAAAGGAAGTCATAAAACTTCGCTGTGTCAACGAGACGTGGTATCGCCAGCACAACACCAACGAGTACTGCGACAATACCCCCATAAACCATCCCATTAGGAACGGGTAAGTGGTTTGCGAGCAAGCCGACAACTATGAGCACAACAAGTACCAGTAGCAACCCAAACCCAATGGGTGCAAAATCATCCAGCGAGGTATTGAGCCACAGCTCCGTATAGTTGTCGCCGGTCACCTCAAACCCAATGAATTCGGGTTTTGGTGAGTTCGCGTCGCGCGGGGTTTTGATTGAATTCAAGGCTGTCCAAGCGAATGGGATCGTGCTGAATAAGAAGAACAAGATCAATGCGACATAGATCAGCGATCGTACAACAGGACTCTTGGTACGTTCCATTAGCGTTCCTCCACTTGCTCACGGTAGGTCATGTATAAGAATGGAATCAGAACAACAAAGATGCCAACTACGGTCAGGATGCTCATCGCATTGGCTTTTCCAAGCCGTCCATAGCTCAGCGCAACCCGAAAGTTGTAGGTCATGATTGATGCGTCATAGTTCGGATTCAATTGCGACAAGACAAAAACGCTATCGAACACACGATAAGCATCCATGATCCCAATCAGCGCAGTGAAGACGAATAGCGAGCGCAAATACGGAATCACAACGTACCATAGCCGCTGCAACCAGGTGGCACCATCCACAAGAGCCGCCTCAAGTGGTTCCTTTGGTAACGTTTGTAACCCTGCGAATAGCACAATCATGGTAAACGGCGTCGCCACCCAGATGCCATGTAACAGAATCAGCATCCGCACTGTCGGCGGATTAAAGAAGAGTTTATAGTCGAAGATGGTTTTGATCAGGTATGTAAATAGTCCAGCTTTGTCGAACGCCTGGCGATATATCAACGTTCCTACAACCGGGGTCACGACGTATGGCAATAGCATCCCGGCAATGTAGATCCCGCGAAAGCGAACCACCTGATCCAGCAAGAGTGCAACAACAAATCCTATTACGATTCTAGACGGCACGGTTACTGCAACATAAAGAATCGTAAACCGCATGGCATCCCAGAATTGGGGATCACGCAGTACATCAGTATAGTTTCGTAGGCCGACGAATTCGGGCTCAGTGATATTCCGAAATGTGATGTAGTGGAAACCCAGCCAGGTTGCCGCGAATAATGGCAATATCATCAATAACACCATGATGATAACGCTGGGACCGGCGAAGAGGAAGAAAGTCTTTCGTTTCATGCTGCGACACCTTCCCAAGCCCGGAGCGTGAGAGCCCGGCTCATCCAGTGAGCCAGGCTCTCACGGTGACGGACTAGCTAGTCCAGGTAACCCTGTGCAGTCGCTTCTCTGATGTATTCCTCAGCAGCCGCGTCCAGTGCTTCTTGTGGTGTGAGTTCGCCGGTGGCAGTCAAGGGCAACCAGTTGCCAATTGCGGTTGTCGCAATTACCCTAGCAGGATTCTTGCCCATGCCCCCGGGACCATTTGCGATAGTCTCCAATGCCGCTTCCAGATAACGTCCACCGGCGCCGCGTTCAACAACAGTCCCGCGGGTGACAATAGAGAGTTCTGCCGCTTCCATCTGGCTTTGGAGGTCTGCTGCTTCCATGATGACGCGGAAGATCAGGTCGGGATCGACTTCCCACCTCGCCGGAATCGAATAGAAGTCAGCCCAAGTCCCCCCAGCATGCGGGCAATCGGGGCAGGCACGTGGTGCCGGCGCAAAGCCAATCCCGCCAACAAACTCGGACTTGTCGGGGTCGTCCATGTTCGCCGCACGGCTTGCCCAAGTTTGCACCATTGCCAGCCCCCCGGTCTCCATACCAATCTCGCTGTCGTCGATGCTGTAGGTGAGTCCTTCTTCGCCCATACATGCGTCCACAACTTCTAGTAGCTTCTCAACAGCCGCCAAACCTTCTGGACCGTTGAACGCCGGGGTGTTATCCTCATTGAGGAGGAGGTTGTTGCCTCTGAATGATCCATAGAAGTCGGTGAACTCACCGTTCCAGGCCCAACCCGCGTGGAGGTTGATGGTAAACGGCAGGTCAATGCTGTCTTCTTGTTTCAGAACCTCGCAAGCTGCGATGACGTCATCGTAGGTCTCTGGAACATCGAGACCATATTTCTCCAAGAGATCGGGACGGTAGAACAGGTGCTTGGTGTTGCCAATAAGCGGGATGCCGTAGATCTTGCCCTCGTAGGTCGCCATTTCCCAGTACGTCCCAATAATATCATCGAGGTCGTATTCTTCGCGGTATTCCTCGATGAGGTCATTGAGGGGAAATAGCCAGCCCTGACTGGCGTATTCGGCTATGGAGTTCTCGGTGGTGTGGAAGATTTCGAATGGGCTTTTGCCCACCGCGGCCAATGCAAGATCTTGTTGCTCGCCAGCGGAACCACTGTCGAGCAATTGTGCGTTGACCTCAAGATTGGCGACCTTGCTGCATTTTTCCAGCTCTTCAGCATAGAACTCGGTGACCGGGAACGTCCAGCCGATCATGTCGATGCGGATTGGGGATTCGGGTGGCTCGAGGTTGCAGGCAGTCGGGTCGACTATCACCTCGCGCGTCACTTCGACTTCGACGGTCTCGACGACTTTCTTCTCGACCACCACTTCCTTCTCTACCTCGACGGTGACCGGAACCTCTTTCTCGACGATCACCTCTTTCTCGACCACCTCCGGGGTGGGCGCGGCGCAGGCCGCCACGAAGCTGAACAGGACGGCCACGGCTAATACTAATGTTGCTAACCTTTTCATTTTCTGAACTCCTCCTTGATTTTAGTTTTGATTGGCGACACTCTCACAGAGCGTCTCTGCTGCTAAACCACAAGAATGATCGATCCATCACCCCCCTTCGGCAACGGGCTCTCTCGGAAAGTCCAGAAGCTCACCATAAACCGGTTAACTGGACAATTACCACTATCAACAGCTTCCTACAGGACTGACCTTAGTAATCAACGCCGGGTAGTGGCGAATTTTGACTGATTGTGGTATAACTCCTTATCATCCGAGGAGGTATGCCATGATCGTAGAAATCAAAGTGTACCGCTGTCCGAAATGCAATAGTGTTGACATCATCAAGAACGGGCATGATTACAAAGGCGCCCAGAAGTTTCACTGTAAAGCCTGCGAAGCCTATGGCACCCTAGTCAAGGAAGGCGCGTCCGCGCAAACGAAACGACGACAAGTCATGGATGCCTATTGTGAACGGGTTAGCATGCGCGGGATTGAACGCATCTTTAGTGTTTCACGCTACTATTTGGCCCGCTGGCTGTTGGAAACAGTGGCCAACTTACCGCCATTATCAGCCACACTGGTCAAATGGCAGCCCGGAGATGTCCTCGAACTGGACGAATTGTGGTCCTTTGTGTTGAAAAAGAGCCAAAAGCGTTGGGTTTGGCTGGCTCTGTGTCGCCGCACTCGCCAGATTGTGGCCTATGTCATCGGTGATCGCAGCGAAAAGACCTGCCGCAAACTCTGGGAACGTATCCCAACCGAGTACAAGGCTTGCCGCACCTTCAGCGACTTCTGGGAAGCTTATCAGAAGGTACTTCCTGATGACACTCACCAATCGGTGGGCAAAGAGAGCGGACAGACGGCACACGTCGAGCGTTGGATTAACACCTTGCGCCAGCGGCTTGCTCGGTTTGTTCGCAAGACCTTATCCTTCTCCAAGTCAGATCTCTTTCATGGGGCTGCCTTGAAGCTGTTTATCCATCGCCACAATCTATCCTGGACTCATGCTATCAGTCAATCTTAGCCACTACCCAACGCCGAAATAGAACATAGAGTCCGCCCTACAACAGAATCAATCTGACCACTACTGCATTGCGTCTTGCACCATCGTCCGCGCCGCTTCTCGGATTGCCGCCAGTTTGTACTCTCTGCTCCAGCGGTTGACCGGGATGAGGTCGAACTTGCGCGCCCGGACGTGCTCGATCCAGCGCTCCATGCTGTGCAAGCAGGTGATCATGCCGTTGCCGCCGCCACGGCGATCACTGGTTTACCGAATAGGCCGCTCTCGTCCCAGCGCGTTGCCTCGCAGCGACGCAAGCGATCGGTGAACGCTCTGGCCGATTCGCTCATCTCGCCCCAGTAGACGGGCGTCACGAGCACGTAGGCATCGGCCTGAAGCACGCGCGCGTGCAGAGCCTGGAAGTCATCTTCCGTCTGGCATTCATGATCGTCTAAACACGTGCCCCAGCCATTGCCGCACGCCCGGCACAGTCCGATCTGCAAATCATTGAGCCGAACTTCTTCGGCACGCCCACCCGCCTGAAGCACGCCTTCGATTGCGGCGGTCGCACAAGCGGCGGTCAGGCCATCTTTATTGGGACTTGAACTGATTACGATGACATTCATGTTACCCTTTTGTAGAAGTTTTGTATACGTATTCAATTATACCACAAATCCATTCCTTTTGTCAAGGGCCATTCTGGTTGTGTGGCCCTGTATCATTATGATGACATTTAGCCAAGCCGGGGCGGAAGTTGTGGTGCAAATCATCGAGGTCACATTGCCACTGTAGCGGGGCCTGGGCTTTGGGGGTAGTTGATGCTGAGCCTGGCCAGTGGTATCATGGTCTGGCTTGTCACTTGGGATGTTCTCCCCCGTTCACGAAGGTGCACAGCGCATTTACCTGCTCTCGGTCCAGGTGCAGATCGTGCAACATACACTCTCGCAAAGCCTCGGCGTGTTCGCTGGCCTGCTTTTGCCAAAGGGCAATGGTGTCTCTCTTGTGCCCAGTGATACCAGCGGTGCCGCGCAGACTGTCCGCCTCAGCCAATGTCTGGAGAGCGTTGACCACTTTCTCTTTGGGAGTGCGCAGGTTGAAGAAAGGGGTGTCTCGGTGCTCAGAAAAGGATTTCCCACAGGTATTGCACTTGAGGAGCTGGGTGCGCTGCTTGCCATAGCGCCTGTTGCGAACTATGTTCCCACCGCCTCGCACGCTATGATCGCGACATTCCTCATTGGGGCAAGAGAACTGAGCGATATACATAGTAGACACCTCCTACGTCAATTGTCTGCTAGATGCACATTTCTCATCTATAAGTGCGTGTTTTAAAAGTGTCCGATGGGGCGAATTACCCCATACTGAGCGTCGTTCGGCAGCCACCTGTGGGGTTTTTGACCCCAAGACAGCTCAAAACGCTCGCTTTTGTGGGGGCATGAACCAGATTTGCGATCCTATCGGGACTCTTAAAACACCCTCTAAGACCTCTGTCTAACCCTAAGGTAAATCCGTGATCAGAACCTTGTTGCGTACACCACGCCACAGCCAGGCGCTCTCTGCCAGTTGTGAGGCAGTCAGGGCAATTGCAGCCAGCGATGCACCAGGCAAGAGGCCCAGATTGGCCCCTATCAGGAGCACCGACCCTAGCGTGAACAGGTTGAGCACTGTGGCCTGGGCGATGGCGCTGGTGACCTTGCCGGTAACGACAATGCCGCGCAACACGTTCACGACTACGGCCAATACTGGCAGCAGCGCCGCCAGCCGCAATGCGGCCACCGCAAAGACGGTCAGGTCCTCGCTCAGGCCAGAAATCCGCTGCTGCCACCAGGGGGCCAGCGGCGTAAACGCGATGATCAACAACAGGGCCAGCGACCCAACGCCCACCATCGTGGCGAAGCGCCGCAGCGTCTTCATGGCTGCCGGGCTGTCCAGGAGAGCGATGACCACGTCTTGTAGGGCGAATCCAAAACTGCGCACAACGAACAACTGCCCACTGACCACCGGCCAAGCAGCCAGTGACTCGATGGGGTAGGGTGAGCGGGACAGGCCAGAGTTGATCAGCGGCATCGTCGAAAGCGTGATGGCGGACGCCAGGGCCAGGGGCGCATAAAAGCGGAGCAAGTCGCGCAGGGTTAAGGGGGGGCCTTCAGCCAGGGTATCTGTCCTCTTGACCTTTTGCACCGCCGGCTGCGCCACGTACCAGACGTAGGCCGACTCGGCCATGGCCGACGCGCCCAGCGCCAGCCCGCCCACCGTTGCACCGTCTAGCTTGCCCCAGGCCAGCCCCGCCAACGAAACGCCCACCGCGGTGAATAGCCGAATAGTGGTGCCATAGCCTATCTGACGAGTGTAGCCATGCCGGATCATCAAGCCCTGATGGAAGCGGCGAAAGCCGACGGCCGCAGGCCAAAGGGTCAGTGCCCAGAGGACCGGGCGTACCTTGACAGCAATCTCGGCTGGCGCTCCGATGAGCTGCAAAACCACCAGATTGAACAAGGGCGTGAGACCCAACAACAACATGCCCGTTGTCACGGCGGCGTTGAGGCCCAGCGTGAAGCGACGCAACAGACGGAACGACTGCCGGTCGCGGGCCAGCGCATTGCTGGCAGTGAGCAGGGAGATGATGGGGCTTTCCACTGCCACCGCCAGCGAGAGGGCGATACCGAACGCGGCCAGTTGCAGCTTGGCCTTGGCCATGCGGGCGATGATGGCGTTGACGGCGACGTTTTCCGTCGCCATGAGCAGCCAACTGGTCGCCAGTGGCAGCCAGAAGCGCAAGACGGCAAATGTGGTCAGCCCGGCGGAACGACTCCGCCGGACATCCGCTTCTTGGATAGACTCAGACACCATTACACGTGCCCATAGTAATCCTGCTGGACCACCACCGAGTAGGCATAATCCAGCAGCGTGCCCCAATCAAAGATTGGGATGTCAATCTCCCGTTGGAGGGCACGAGCAAAAGATTGCATGCCAGTGCATTCCAACACTGTCGCCCCCATGTTGGGATGCTCCCGATAGAAGTCGATAGCAACTGGCAGGAACTCTTTCTCCGCCTTGTCGTAGTACGCCGCTGGCGGGTCGGGTCGTATAGACGCGGTCCACAAGTTCTCAAACTCCGGGCAGCGCCCATCGTCCTCGGCCTCGCCCAGGACGTAGTTGCTGCCGGGCTGAATACCGACCGCATCTAGCGGTCGAGTTCGACATCCGACCCGACAACCTTCGTGAAGCGGTTATGTCGGACCTCAACGTTCACAGCCGCGATTCCCCCCTGAAGAGATAGTAACACTTCGTTGAAGATCCACACGGCTTCCCGCCCTCAGGCACCTATCTATTTTCACACGTTTGAAACAGTGCCCTTTTCTCGGATAAACAAGGCTAGCCCTATCCCTATCACAGCGATCAGACCGCATACTACAAAGGCCAGTCGCGGGCCTGACGCATCCCATAAGAAGCCGCATATCAGAGGCCCCACCATAACCCCCATATCCTCGAACGATCCATACAGTCCTATCATCTGACCTTGTCGCAAAGGTGGCGTAATGTCAGACACCCATGCTACCGCCGCGGGCATAGCCGCTGCCACGCCGATAGAGAAGAGGAGGGTAAATATGGCCATACTTATGATACCATCTGCGTATCCATAGCCAACCAGGGAGATGCTTAGAAGCAATAGACCGCCGACAACCAAGGGGCTCCTGCCCAATCGATCTGACATTCCGCCAAGAACAAGCGCGAATAGGCCGCTCACCGTACCTGTAACGGCCAGTACTAGAGCTACCTGTGAAGCTTGCAAACCAAGCACGGAAGTGCCCAATAGGGGCACAAACGCCTTTCCAGCTCCCATAGCGGCACATAGGCATATTGCTATCAATGCCAAGACGGAGAAGTATAGATAGAAGCCCTTGTTGCGCGCCGCACTCACCGTTGGAAGTGCCTTAGGTTCGATGACATCCGCCGCAAGACCTTGATTCGGCAGAGGACTTAGTTTCGCCCGATTGCTAGCAATGATGAAAACAGTCACAAATGATAACAATGAACACAATATGAAAACCGTAGGATAATCTCCCCGATCTATTACGTAGCCCCCCAACAATGGCCCCACCGCGGTACCCGCAATCATACAAGCCTGAAAGAGTCCTATGCCCATGCCCTTTTTGTCTGGACCTAAGGAATAGGCGAGGGCTTTTCGACCAAGAACCCCTGCTGTTACCCCGAATGCACCTCTGGCCATCTGGACAGCCAGTAGAGCCCCCATGCTGCCAGTCAGAATAAAGAGGGGAATCAACAGCGTGTAGACAAGTTGCGAAATCAGCAGCGGTTTGAAAATCCCGACCCTATCTGATATCCAACCCCAAGTTGGCTCAGCGAAAATCATCCCGAAGGCAAAAGCTGCTGATAGCACGCCCCATTGCGCCGCAGATCGCCCAATGGAGGTGAGATACAGAGGCAAAACTAGACTCAGAATACCAAGAGCCAGCCAACGCGAGATGAGAATGTAAATGATAATTGCGGTTTTACTGTTCAAGGCGCGGTAGATGGACATCTTGGTGCAAGCAATCCTTTCAGTCAGTGTGTTCAGACATATTCACTCGAATATCCTCGCAGCTCATGATACGACGCTTTCATAAAACGCCATGTTCTCGACGATCATCTCTCGAATGGGCAGGTGATACGGGCATTTCTCCTCACATTCGCCACACTCAATGCAATTCTCTGCGCTCTCCAAAGCTCCTGCAATCCAACCCGTGGAGAACCGCTCAGCAGGCAGCCGCTTCCAGAAGCTGCGAAGGTTCATGATCAGGACGATAGACACGCCCTGGGGACATGGTTGGCAATACCCACAGCGCCGACAGAAGCGGGTGCCCACTTGGGCGCGAATACGCTCTATGTCCTGCCACTCCTGGGGCGTTAGCTCCCAAGGTCCCTGGACGATGCCCACGATCTCTTCGATTTCCTCGATCCTCTCGATCCCTGGGTCCGGCAAGACGTTGTCGAATCTCAGCAGATACTTGATGGCGAGAACCGCGTTGTCCAGCAGCCCGCCGGCCATTGGCTTCATGGCAATGAATCCGACATCATGCTCTTGGGCCAAGGGAATCAATTCGGTGGCTGCCTCATTAGTGACGAAGTTGAACGGGAATTGGATGGTCTCAAAATGCCCTGACGGTACTGCCTTCAGGGCGACATCCATGGAATGGCTGCTGATGCCAATGTGTCTGATCTTGCCCGCTCGCAAGGCTTCTTGCGCCGCTTCCATCGCTCCGT
>JACKQG010006354.1_pt1 | contig 12534 bp, 13 predicted proteins | sample 8237621 | NCBI WGS metagenome assembly JACKQG01 (sample SAMN15677084, study PRJNA649215) | marine metagenome | biome: marine; feature: Black Sea; material: saline water; isolation source: suspended particulate matter (SPM) from the Black Sea western gyre | collected 2013-06-09/2013-06-10 | depth...
ATCTTATGTGCAATGATAAACCACAAAAAAAGGCCGGGCACGAGGCCCGACCTTTTAAACGCTTAAAATCAAAGCTACCTATGGGATTTTGGAAGGGATGTCGGCTATCAGACGCGACACGGAATTTGGGAAACAGACCGGTCAACGGAATTTTTTTATTTTTGATATCCCCAGTACCAATGTCCGGCACCAATTGGCTGTGGGAAATTTTGCCACCCGATTTTCAAATTTTACTCTCAACCGGCAATTGTTCGACTCTGTGCGCTGGAATATCACCGTTCCGAAAGCCGGCGGACGAGTTTCTACGTTTCTGGGTAGGGTTACAAATAATACCTTCGACATTTCAGGCGAGGAAGTAAAAGCAATTGAGGATACAGAAATCGAAAGTAACGCTGACTGGTTCATGGCGGGACTGCGCGCCGAAGCAAATCTGGGAAGATGGGATGTGAAGTTAGCTGCTTTGCCAGAGTTTACAGTGCCACTACCGCGTTTGGGTATCAATTATGTCAATCGCTTTTTTACGAATTATGACCTTATCCAGACGGCTAATCCATTTAGCGGAGTTGTAATCAATAACCCACCCTCAGAACTATATTTGCGCTTTAGTGATGGCTCACCGGAGAATCCGGGCGGCGCAAAAGTTTTTCAGGTGAAAGTTTATGTTGATGGGGAACTGGAATACGATTTTGTTGGCGGCAAAGAGCCTCCGGGCGTTTTGATGGCAACACATTTCAGTTTTCGTGACAATGATTCGCGTTGGGTCGATAACGACGGAACCTTCGTCTATCGGTTTAATTTGTTCAGTCCACAGGATACTAAAAGCGCCCGCTTCGAGTTGGATATCGCTAATGATTATGTTGTTGAACTTTCGACGACTGGTATAGACGATGATTATAGGTTGGAGTTAAGCGCGCGGGGTAATGTCAGCGATGAATCGAATCGAGGGTGGCGGAGATTTGATTACGGCGAAATGACCGATGAAACCACAATGGGATTTGACATTCAAACCACACTGTGGGGTATTTCTATTGAGGCGGAGCGCGCCTGGTATATGAAAACCAATCAATATCCGCTCTTTGGCGGCAAGAGGACACAACGCACGGCTTCCGCATGGTTCATTGATGTCAACCGTAGTCTTGGCCCGTTTAATTGGCGTAGTGAATATACTTACATTGACCCATTTTATAATGCCGGCAATTTTATTGATGATAACGATGATGAAGATCCTTATGCCGATTCGCGTGAGCCAGAAGTGCGGATTTACGGCAGTTCCGAGAGGGATAAGGATGCAGATGGAATAGATGATTGGTACGATGACTTTCTGTTATTCTCTGTTGACCCACCGAAATTTCGTACCGGATTGAATAAAGAATCAATGGATTTCAACAATAATGGGCATCCAGATAGCCTGGAAGATGACCTCGAGCCAAACTACCGTGAGGATTACACCGAGGGTTCATACGGACATCACAGCTTCTTGAGAATCCAGTTGCCGCTTGTCAAAGGACTATCGCTTACGCCCGGATACTACGAAAAACGGCTTATCTCAGATAAAAAAAGTTCACGCGGTTGGTATAATGTTCTCGAATATGCGCCTAAACCAATTCAAAACTGGAATCTGCTATTTCGGCATACTGTTCGTCGAGCCCACGATATTATTCCGGATAACTGGATAGAAAACGGCGTAGTAGTTAAAGACGATTTATCTTTGCAAAATTATCTGGGCAATATTTTCACGATGAAAGCTGAATATCAGCATCCCGCCATCCCTCTCACAATAATAAGCAAATTCAAGTATCAGTACGATGCGCTTTTTCATACCAAAGAACGCTTAATTGATACTGTGCTTATCAATCAACTGCGATATGAATACCAGGTGCGATCTGACCTCACGATTGCACCGGCATTTCGTAATGATAGGTCAATAGGATATTCTATTCCATACAACCAAAATAAAGCAACCGACTTCATCAGAAACGCTTATATTTTGACTTTAACCCATAGGCTCGCAGAACAACTACAATTGAGCGCTGGCACACAGTATTTAACATTGCGGGACTTGAATGATTCAAGGGAGAACTTAAATCGCACTGTTGCATTTTTGGAACTTGTTATCCATGGCGAATCGTTTGGCAAAACAATGGGATTGCTTGTGACAGGCGATTATATTATTCAAAATTATTTAGAGCCAGTCGGCGGTGGGGAACGCAGCACAAATATTTCGATAACTTTGTTTCTGTTGTAGAAAGAAATGCGTACAATCAAAATCTATTGGAGGTAGAAATTCCCCACGCGAAAAAGTAGTGGCGATCTTGTAGCCGAATTTGCAAAAATTCGGGTTATCTTAAGCAATCGAATCCCCGAAGTCTTGGGACTTCGGCTACACAAATTCTCTCATGGGGAATTTGTGTATTGGAGGTGGGCTGATTGCAGGAACTAAATCTTGAGCTTGATGATGGACTTGTAGAAGCCCTGCATTCACTGGGAAAGCTCAATGAAATAGTACCATTCGCTTTGAAGCGCTATTCCATTGATGAAGTCTTAAAACGTATTGAGGAACTGAAAAAAGAAATAACCGAATGGGAAATAAAGTACAATATGTCGTATAATCAGTTCCAAGCGAAAATCGTAGATGATGAACAATTTCTGGACAATTTGAATCAGCAACATCCGATGTGGGAAGCTGACCTTATGTATTGGGAATCGCAACAACGGGAATTGAACCAATGGAGATTACTTGATGCCAAATCCAACAATTTATAAACACCCCAAAGAAATTATTCATAACCCGGATAATACAACAACTGAGATAGAACGAAATCTCAGACAAAATGGTGACTTATCTGTTATCGTCAAAATAAAAGATGCTAACAGGCACACACTTGTAGTGTATCACATTGTTTATGACCAAACAGGTCAATTAGTGCATGGCCCACATGAGGAACCGGGAAGTCGAGATGCAATCTATCAGGGGGCTTTGCCAGAGTATGACTATTATTTGTAATTTTTCAATTTCAGATGAAATTTATGACAAGGAGAATATCAAATGGATAACAATCTCAAAATGAAAACCATAAACAAAATCGATGACTATTTGGCTGGAAAGATTTCTAAAAAAGAAGCATCTGATTGGGCAATCACCGTAATGAAGCAAAAGAATTTTGCATCTGATGAAATGGTTTTAGAGGACGCAATTACAGCATTATGCGGATTACACGATAATGACGATAGATGGGATACTGCGATGGATGACCTTATTTACTTAAAAAATTGTTTACTTGGTGAAGCGCCTTACTTTGTAACATTGGAATTTTCAAGCAAGAAAAGCGTAATCCAAGGAAAAAATGGAAACCCTCAAATCAGTAGTGACTGGTAGCTGGTTTGCAAAAACCAGGATAGAATTTTATTCTACAAATAAATCTGATAAAGTCACAGGAGGCTATATATGAACATTCTCGGAATTTCTGGAAGTCCAAACGAATCAGGCAATACCGAATATGCTGTCCAGTATGCCCTTGAAATACTTGAAAAAGAGGGAGTGGATATACGCTATATCTCGTTAGCCAAAAAAGAAATTCATCCATGCATCGGATGCTGGAAATGTACAAAAACGCGTAAATGTCAATTCGATGACGATATGGATGAAATAATTGACGGAATGCGATGGTGCGACGGTTTAATTATCGGTTCGCCCGTCTATTTTGGTCTGATAACGGGACAAGTGAAAGTTATGATGGATAGATGCGTAGTATTGCGTTGCAGTGAACCTTTTGATATGGCTGGCAAAGTCGGCGCTGGAATTGCGTGCGGCGCTTTCAGGAACGGCGGCCAAGAATTGACGCTTCAGTGCATCCATACGTTTATGCTACAACAGAATATGAGAGTTGTCAGTGATGGGCCGCCTTATTCTCACTCCGGCGCAACTATCGTAGGAGAGGCTAAGGATGATAAATTGGGACTGCAGACTGTAGAGAATCTGGCACGGAACATTGCATTGATGCCCTAGTACTTTGAAATTTTGCGCGCACGTTTACGCGACCTTGAGAAATGGAAAATTATGATGGATAGCAATCCTAAAGCTCTGAGAATTGAAAACGACATACAATTAGAAATCACACGTAAGAAGATTCTCGCTATTCAAAAACTACTGCTTGAGATGAAACGGACAGTTCCCTATCAACAATATCTGGAAATGTCAGAAGCTTTCCTCACAGATATCAGACGAATGGAAGAGGAGATTAATCAATATTTGACAGAAGCGCCTGTTTCACCAAAGCAATGGTTTGAGAAAACGGATTTAGTGGAATTTTTGTCTGAATGCCGACAACTCAGCGAAAAAATTCAGCAAATGGAATGAAAAGTTGCTTTCTTATGAGTGTCAAAACGGGTGATGGAATTATGATGGATAGCAATACGAAATACGAAATACGAAATACGAAATACATAAAGCATTTCACAGACATCAACAAATCTGACCTACCCCTTGTCGGGGGCAAGGGATTGAATTTGGGACTGTTGACTCTAGAGGGATTTTTAGTTCCCGACGGTTTTTGTATTACAACTGAGGCTTATCGTCATACGACACAGACATTAGAACCGACTGGAAATGTTTGTAGCGTCCAGATTCTCGGGACGGCTGACATACAGCAAGATTTAAAAAATGAAATTGTGCACGCGTACAATGCCATTGGCGCAGGAAGAGTAGCTGTTCGCTCTTCGGCTACGGCGGAGGATTTGCCCGATGCCAGCTTCGCCGGGCAACAGGATACTTTTCTCAATGTACAAGGTGAAAGTCAATTGCTCGACGCAGTGAAGCGCTGCTGGGCATCCCTATGGTCAGAACGGGCTATCGTCTACCGACGGAATCAAAATATCGACGATTCACAAGTTGCCATGTCAGTTGTGGTGCAAAAGATGATTGATTCCGATGTGTCCGGGGTGATGTTCACTGTCAATCCCACGGGCGCGGATGAAATTGTCATCGAATCGAGTTTTGGACTTGGCGAAGCTATCGTGTCCGGAAAAGTTTCTCCCGACCATTTCATCGTCGATAGAGATTCGTTAGACATCCTTGAGAAAATCGTTTCCCGAAAACAACTCATGATTACTCAAGATGGCGAAATAGCAACACCCGAATCAAAGCAAACACAGTCCAGTTTGAACGACGAACAAGCCAAAAATTTAGCTCAATTGGGGTTTGAAATTGAACGTTTCTACGGTGCGCCGCAGGACATCGAATGGGCATTTGCGGAAGGGCAATTTTACGTTCTCCAAGCCAGACCGATAACAACTTTACATCAACAATTCCCCCCCCGACAAGATCTTATCAGGCCTGAATTGGAACAACTACGACAAGAAGAAATTATAACGTTACAAAAGAAAGCTGAACTTGAAGGCACAGTATGGAGTAGCTTCAATCTCTCGGAAGTCTTGCCAGCGCCGCTGCCGATGACATGGGGAATTATCAAAAAATTCATGTCCGGTCGCGGTGGATTTGGATTAACGTATCGCGATTTGGGATTCATTCCCAGTAAGGATGTAGATGAACATGGCGTGCTCGACCTCATCTGTGGGCGGGTATATTTCAATCTCAGCCGCGAAGCCAAATTGTATTTCAATGAATTTCCGATGGAACATAACTTTGATGAGTTGAAAAATGACCCGCAAAAAGCTATCTATCCAAAAGCAACGGTCAACATCAAACGCAGTACCGCTAAATTCTGGCTAAAATTCCTATACTATGTCTATAAAATGATTGCCTCTGAGCACAAAATAAAACGTATTCGCAAAGATTTTGACCGAGTTTTAACTGAGCAGATATTTCCCAAGTTTCGCAAATATGTCGAAGAACAGCGACAAATTGACCTGACCAGGCTTTCCGACCAACAGGTGTTGGATAAACTGAACGAATGGATTCATGAGACACTCACCGTGTTTGCCAAAGATGCTCTGAAAGCTTCAATATTCGCCGGGCTTTCATACACCAATTTGGAGACGGCTATCGTTAAATGCTTTGGGGAAGAACAAAGGGAACGAGCAAAGGCTTTGATTGTTGGCTTAGAGGGTGATTTGACGGTCGATATGAATCTGAAAATGTGGGAAGTTGCGCAAGGACGGCTTTCATTGGAAGATTTTTTGGATGAATATGGACATCGCACTGTCGGCGAATTCGAGTTGGCTCAACCTCGCTGGCGCGAAGATGCCTCCTTCGTCCAGAAGATGATTGAAATCTTTAAGGATTCGGAGGAGACTGCTCCAGTTGAGCGATTCAACGCTCAGAAAGCTGAACGCCGGAGAGCTGAACAAGAACTTGATAATCTGCCTGCTGGTCGTTTTTCAGAAGCTATGCGACAGCAGATAGCGAGAGAATTGGAATTCACTCAGCGATACATGCCATTCCGAGAAACAGCGAAGTTTTACATCATGCTTGGTTATGAACTGATTCGCAAAAACTTGTTAGAACTTGACCGCCGATTCAACTTTAATGGTGATGTATTCTACCTTACTCCTGAAGAACTTCCACTCTTGATTGACGGTCAAAGATTTGATGATACCATTTCACAACGCAAGCATCGACGCGAGCAATTGTTGGCAATTGACCTCCCCGAGGTTATTTTTAGTGATGCGCTGGAAGAAATAGGCAATCGGAATTTGGAATTCGGAATTCGGAATTCGGAATTATTCCAATTTCACATTGCGACAGACAGGCCAACGCAAATCTCACCAACATTACAAGGATTTTCCGTCTCCGCTGGTGTCGCAGAAGGCATCGCCAGCGTTGTTTTAGATCCAGCTAATGCACTGACATCTATAACTAACTACGTCCTTGTTTGTCCCTCCACTGACCCCGCTTGGACTCCACTTTTTCTAAATGCTTGCGCGCTTGTAATGGAACGCGGAGGTATGCTCTCCCACGGCGCAGTCGTCGCGAGGGAGTATGGAATCCCCGCCGTTGTAAATATTTCCAACGCGACGAAGTTAATTAAAGATGGGCAAAGCATCCAAGTTGATGGTATTAGAGGAGTTGTAACGTTTATCGAAACATGAAAATAAATACACGACTTTAGTTTACATTATAAGTTTACAAATAAGCCCAATTTTTGGTATAATGATACTTAAAATTTATCTTTGGAGGTTGATGCAAATGCGTTATATAAGCGTTGTTATTTCCACAATGCTCGTTCTATTTTTGATAAGCAGTTGTGGTGAAGAAGATGAAGAGAAGGAGACGCCAATCGCAACTACAGGCAGCGTCTCCGGTACTGTAACCTTCGTAGGTGAGCCACCTGAAGGCGAAAGTGAAATTCAGGTATCGATGTTTTCCACAGTCGATGAGAATGGACGCCCTACCGGACCACCTGACTATTTTTCTGAGCCTTTTAAGGAATTCAGAGACCAAGTTCCGTACAAAATATCGGGCATTTCATTTGGCACATACAAATTAGTAGCAGTAGGTTGGGAAAGTCCAGATTCACCGCCAGGCACACCTGAAATAGTTTTGGGAATGTATGGCTTCGCACCGCCTAATGATATGCAAGCTGATTCCGTTACTTTAAGCGAAGAGCAACCTGACGTGACTGGAATAGACATTATAGCAGATTACGGTCAAATAAAAGAGTAACTGTTCTATCACTAAATATTTGAGAATCCGAACGGTGATTGGATTTTTGACATGGTAAACTTTAGTAGATTGCGTGTTGCGTGTTGCGTGCATATTGCGCAGGACGCAATACGGAATACATGTAGTTTGTGTTCATATTCTCCTCTTCATATCTTTTTTATAATCATATTTATATCTTCAGCTTTTTCAATCTATGCTCAAGAGACAAACACTAAAACAGAAGCCATTACGAATACTGAAAATGAAGAGCCGGTTGCCGGAGAGGTAATCGAAATCCCTGAGATAGTTATTAGCGCTGAAAGAATGGAACAAACGAGCAAAAACGCGGCAGCGACAGTGAATGTTTTGTCCGCTGAAGAGATAGCTAGAAGGAACGCCAACACTTTTGACCAGGTATTGGAATCTATTCCCGGAGTAACAATGAATCGTTCTGCTGGCACTGCCACTAATTCAATGAGCATACGCGGCGCATCTGAAATGTTGGGTGGAGGCGTCGGAAATAGAGTTTTGCTCTTGATAGACGGGCGTCCTGCCATTACAGCAGATACCGGCGGGGCAAATTGGAGTCTGTTGCCGATAGATGTTATCCAAAGGGTAGAGGTGGTAAAGGGCGCCTTGTCGCCGCTTTACGGCTCCAACGCTATGGGCGGAGTGGTGAATCTCATTACCAAATCTCCGACTGATGTTAGAAATACGAAATTTAACATCGGTTTGGGCTATTTTGGAAAGCAACCTGAATGGATGAGATATACTGAAAAGAGAAGTTATTTTGAGGACATCGGCGTAACCCATTCAAATAGCTATCAAAACCTGGGTTATATTTTTCACCTCAGTGGAAAACAATCGGATGGGTACCGCCAGAACACAGATTTTGGGTTCTACAATACTTATGGTAAAATACAATATGTCACTCAAAGAGATTTAAGGGCAGGTTTGTCCTTGGGCAGAACATCAATGGAACGCGGCTATCCGCATACCTGGCTCATTAACAGCGAGGAGCCTTACGTTCATCCGTTAAAAATAGCTCACGAAAAAACCAATGATAGACAGAAAAAAGACATCTGGAATTTTGACCTATTTTTGCAATCTCCTATCAATTTTAATTCAAAGCTTTCAGCCAATCTATATTACTTTGAAAACTATTCTAAATCGCTATTCAACCCGGATAATCTAACCGGTGATAACTGGCCTTATGATTTCTTTACAGATTCAAACGCCAGAAAAACAGGTGGGCTTATCCAGATGGATATTTATCGCTTCCGAAAAAACTTTCTAATTTTGGGTTTGGATGCGCAAATAGATTGGGTCGATTCTAAACCAGCCGAAATAATGTTTGGCAAGCATCAGGCTAACACATTGGCAGGCTTCGCACAGGACAAAATTACAGTCAGCGACAACTTTTCAGTTACTCTGGGCGCGCGATATGATTATCGGCATCTGGTTGAGGGCAAAAGCGAGGGGCAAATAAGCCCCAAACTCGGATTATCCTATCAAGTCGATGATGATACAGCACTTCGTTTTTCCATAGGACAAGCATTCAGGGCGCCATCTCTGGGAGAGATATATTTGAAAAAAGAAATTCATTCTGGCATAAACTTTAAGGAAAATCCCAATTTGAGAGCAGAAAAACTCCGTTTCTACGGTGAAATTGGTTTAAGACGCAAACTGTCCAATTTCCTGAAAATTGATACATCGCTGTTCATCTACGATTTTTCAGACATGATACTTTGGAAGCGTTTAAGTGAAAATGAATTTCAAGTGACCAATCTCAACCGTTCTGTAATAAAAGGCGTGGAAACCGGAGTAAAGTTCTCCTGGAACAATTTATTCGCTATTGCAAACTACACCTATCTTGACGCCAAGGATAGGACAGAAGGTAGGGCTGATGATAAATTGCCCTACAAACCCAGACACACAGCTTACACCGCTCTGGATTATCAATACGATCGCTTTAAACTGGGCGCATCGCTTCGATACGTGAGCAAAGTCGAGGAGGCGATATTTTACCCTAAAGACGCGCCAGAGACATTTTATGTCGTAAATGTTAAATTATCCTACAATGTATCTGAGCGAATTACGTTATCAGTCGGCGTCAATAACCTGTTAAACCGTCAATACGAGGAGATGGCCCGATATCGAATGTCCGGAAGGTCGGTTGCTTTTAGGATGGTTATAGAATGAAAGCGTGTAAAATAGGGGACCTAAATTACATCAATGAAAGAAGACTTGGCTGGGCAAAGAGGCAATTGGGCTAAAGGGCAAGAAGGAAAAGTGTCAAGAGGACAATTGCCATCTCGCCGTCTTGCCATTTTGCCCTATTTCCTTGCTATTGATAGTCAATTTAAAATGATGGAGCCAGTTGCGGATTATCGCGTTGAAGTTGATGCGCCCAGTCAAAAGTTACAGAACTATCGGAAACCTCTTTGACTTGAATTTTAGCATAATTTCCATCAGGAGTATATAAAGCGTATATATGCCCCTCTATCACTTCCACGAACAAAGTTGTGAAGCCTTGTTCTGGTGAAATATCTAAATCGTCCATCGTCTCGTGAAAACCCATATCCTGCATCAGTGTATCGTTATCAGAATTAAGATACGCAATATTTACTTCCTCGTCAAAAGCGAAATAGATGTCCGTTTCTGCTGCATCCCACGAGATAGCTCCTTGTTGTATCCTGGATAAATCACATCCGCCACGCCAGGGATATACTGATGCATCCCATAAAGTAAAATCAAATCCTTCAGGTCTAGGTGTATCCCACACTGTCTCGTAACTCAAATCGCTGGCATTTCCTTGATTATCCACAGCAACGACAGCATAGTAATATGTTTCTCCGTTACTTACATCACGGTCGATGTATTCTGTTTTAGCTCTTGGAATCTCACCAATTAAATCATAATTTTCAAACTCTTGTTGGCTACGCCAGATTTGGTAGCTGGCTATGTTTTCAATACCACTATCTAACCATCTTAGAGTAATCTGTTTATCGCTTGTAATACTATACACACCGACTGGAGCCGGTGGCATCTGATTATTCATAGTTCTGTTACCGCGTGTTGGTACAACTTCGCCGAAATGTTCAGCAACGATAATCATATCTAAAATATCGACAATACCATCTCCATTGACATCCCACGGTGCATCCAAATATTCCTCTAAGTTTGGCGCGGTTTGTATCTCAACAGTATGATTATCAATTGACTCAGCGACGGGATTTGGCGATTCCCCGCATGCAGCTAAATATATCATCATCGGTATAAACAGAATTATGAATTTTAGGGTGAGAAGAGATTTTTGACTTTGCAAATTGGGGGCGTGTGTATTACGTTTCATGACAATTTTCTCCTTTGAGTTCCTAAATCAGTATTAGTCAACAATCAGGAATGCTAAAAATGTGCCAACATCAAAATAGCGGAATAATCCCACAGGCGTAGGGATAAGATAAAACTGAATCTGAATAAAATGTGTTAAGATAACACAATCCAGTATCAAAAATGTTACAAGAACTCAAGGAATATGTTGGTATCTGGTGGGATTGCGACATTAATCGCATCTACGGTGATTGGTTTGATTTTCATTAATCAGATTGGAAATTTTAGTTCGGTGGCAGAAGGATTGCCTTTGGCTCCGATGTGGATGGTTAATTACGAATAAAAATATAATGCGTAAAACATAAAAGCTTTACGTTTTACGCATTACGTATTACATTTACGTTTCATTTGCGATAGGTTTGTTCAGCACAATCATGCCCTGGTATTCTAGTTGTCGCATTGCCGAAAGGATAGACTGTTGAGCTTGGGTTATTACCCTCGTGGAGATATTTTCACTGCTTTCCATCTGTGCCCTGATTTGGAGAATTTCATCTGGCGAAAGATTATCGAAAATTTTCTCCTGTACTTCCTCGCTTGTTCCTCTGAGAGCTAAAGCTAAAATATTAGGGTCGATTATCCTTAACAGAGTTTGCATGGAAGAATCCGTCAGTAACAGAATATCATCAAAGCGGAATATTTTTTCCTTCACACGTTGTATTATTTCTGATTCCTCTTTCTCCAAGCTTGCCAAAATAGTTGACCGCGATTCGTTATCCATTTGAGCTAATAGTTTCGCCAGATTCTCAGCACCATCGCCGAAACTTGTAACTCGGCTGGCAGCTTCTTCGATCTTTCCTTTAATCCGCTCCACAATTTCTTTAACCTCTTCCTCAGGAGCCGTTTCTGTCACTGCAATCTCTCTTGCAATTGTATTCCGCTGTTCTGACTTCATACGCGATAAAATGCTTGCAGAATGTTTAGGAGGGAGGGTTAAGAAAAAAATAGCGAGTGAGTGCTCATCCTCTTCTTGAATTGCATGTAAAACAAGATTCGTGTTCGTTTTTTCCAACAAAGTGGAAATATCATCTGTTATCTGTTGGTTTTCCATAGTTATTCTTGCCTTTCTTTATGATTAAGAGGCTAATCTGCCTTTAATTTTACTATGTCACTGTCAAAATTCAAAAACAGTATTGAACCTGCTGAATAAAGAAACTCCACGAATGAAAGTTTTCATATCCGTCTTATTCCCCCTTTGTGCCAATGAGCAGAAGGATAGCCTATACGCACGGTATAAAAGATGCTTCTGGGGTATTTCGTTCTTGCTTTTTTCAGAGCTTCAAGTAGTTTCTTCCCTAAGAAATACTCTCCTGTATCAGGTTCAATCACAGCAATTATACCTTTTTTATCCTTCAAGGACTGAACCTTAACCAAAACTTCTTTAGACGGTCTTTTTACCTCTGGTAGTTTCATAACAATCACCAAGGAAACTCCCTGCTTTAGCGGGGAGAGGAATTGGGTTTCGCCTGCCTGTGCAGAAGGCAGACAGGTGTCAGCCAAGAAATTCTAATCCCGCACAGCGGGATGAATTTCTTGGACTGGCA
>JACKQG010001436.1_pt1 | contig 12532 bp, 18 predicted proteins | sample 8237621 | NCBI WGS metagenome assembly JACKQG01 (sample SAMN15677084, study PRJNA649215) | marine metagenome | biome: marine; feature: Black Sea; material: saline water; isolation source: suspended particulate matter (SPM) from the Black Sea western gyre | collected 2013-06-09/2013-06-10 | depth...
TTTAACATCAAAGAGAGTGTGGATGAGGCATTGCAGATTTTAGAACAGCTTCTTAAACAAGAGATGGTGCTTGTTATTAGAGAGTTTGAAGATGTTGAGGTTCTCGGTGTTAGCAATGAGCTGACACAAGTGATTATCAACCTGCTTAAGAATTCAATAGATGCCTTTGTTTTAAACAGCGTCTTAATCAGGGAGATAAGTATTAAAATCAGAGTGGATTTTGATGCGGCAATTATTGAGGTGAAAGACAATGCAGGCGGGATAAAAGAAAAAAGCATATATAAAATTTTTGAACCGTACTTCACCACCAAACATACAAGTCAAGGAACCGGGCTTGGTCTTTTTATGTCAAAGATGATTTGCGAGCAGGGCTTAAGCGGTTCTTTAGATGTGAACTCTAAAAAGGGCACAACAACTTTTCGTATAAAAATTCCATTAGAAAAAAACCATGCGCAGTAAAATTTTAAGAACTTTAAATGTCTTACTTGTCGAAGATGAACAGAACTTGTCATCACTCTTAAAAAATGCGATAGGCGATTGTTTTCACAGTTTCAGAGTCAAAAGTAATGGTGCAGAGGGATTAGAAGAGTTTGTAAGGATGAAGCCGGATATTGTGATAACAGATATTATGATGCCTGATACGACCGGCCTTGAGATGGCTAAAGAGATCAGAGTTATCAGTAAAGATGTTCCAATTATAATTTTAAGCGCCTTTAGTGAATCAGATAAATTTTTAACCGCCATAGATATTGGAGTGGTGAAGTACTTTATAAAACCATTCGATCCTGATGAACTTTTGGAGTATATTGGCTCGATTCAAGAGAAGTTTGAGAATAAAGTTATTATGTTGGATGATGGGTTTTCATTTAATTTGAGCACCGGGAGTCTGTATAAAAACAGCAGATATGTCTCCCTTTCAAAAAATGAAAGTAAATTTGCAGAACTCTTAATTAAAAACACTATGACAGAAGATAGCACTATTAAAAAGCTTTTGTGGGCGGATGAAGATGTAAGCGATGAAAGACTTAGAACTTTTATAAAAAGATTTAGAGCGAAAACTTCAAAAGATTTAGTTGTAAACCTAAAAGGATGCGGATATCAGATAAAGAGACCGTAAAATAAATCATCTATATACAATCTTTATATCATCCACTAGCAATGATGTGTCAAATGTATTGACAGGCATATGAATATCTCCAATGTGTGTGCCGGTGTAAAGAAACTCTTGTATATAATAGGTGTGACTATAGCCTCTGTTTTTTAAATCTTTAATAATGTGATTTATATCATCTTCTTGTAATAAATCAGGATGTAAAGTTGTTCTGACTTCAAAATCTATATGACTTGATATTAAATATTGTAAACTCATTGAAAATGCATCATATTTGGAAGATTTTGTAATTTGTTTGTATTTATAAGATGGGGCTTTATAATCAAGTGCTATGTAATCTATCAAATTAGAGTCACAAAGAAGTTGAAGTTCTTGAAAGTTAGTGCCGTTTGTATCCAACTTTATTTTAAAACCGAGTTTTTTAATCTCTCTGCAGAGTTCCGCTAAGTCATAGTTTGTCGCTTCTCCCCCGGAGAGAACCACACCATCTAACAAACCGACTCTTTGTTTTAAAAACTCGAGAACATCGTTTAAGTCATAGTCGGCATTTTTTGCAAATACAATCTCTTTGTTATAACAAAAATCACAAAGCATATTGCAGCCGCTAAACCATATAATACAAGCTAAGTGATCTGGATAGTCTAAATGGGAGAACTTTGTGATGTCATAAACAATTTTATCTTTGTATAAATTGCTTTCGTTGCTTATGTTCACCGGTTTTTCCTATATTAAAACTCTCTACAGGCCTATGGTAGCCCATAACTCTTGTGTAAACTATACACTTTTGTCTTTTGCTTTGCAGTGTGCTTAAAATTTCATTTTGATTCATAATAGATTCCTTTTATATTAAGTATGTAGCTTTTTTTAAGAAACTTGCATTTCTAATTCTTTGTGTTCATGGATGAGTTCATCATCACATTTTGGACAATACTCATGCTCTCCAACGATATATCCATGTTTTGGACAAACAGAAAAGAGTGGGGTGATTGTAATATATGGAAGTCTGAAGTTTGAAATTACATTTTTCACCAGCTTACGGCAAGCCTCAGTTGAGCTGATTTGTTCTTTCATATAAAGATGCAGCACTGTTCCCCCTGTATATTTTGTTTGCAGATCATCTTGAAGTTTAAGAGCTTCAAATGGATCATCTGTTAAGTCAACAGGAATTTGTGAAGAGTTTGTATAGTAAATATTGTCACCCATCCCGGCTTGAATGATTTTATCGCCGTATCTTTTCTTATCTTCTTTGGCAAATCTATAGGTTGTCCCCTCAGCAGGTGTGGCTTCAAGGTTATATAAGTTTCCGCTTTCTTCTTGAAAGGCAATCATTTTATTTCTCATATGATTTAAAATTTCAGTTGCAAACATTATGCCTGAGGCCGAACTAATATCATCTGCTCCATCCGTAAAGTTTAAAATCATCTCATTCATCCCATTCACACCGATTGTGGAAAAATGATTTTTAAACCCAGGTAGATATCTTTTTGTATAAGGAAATAATCCTCTATCGTACAAGTCCTGAATTAAGACTCTTTTTTTCTCTAAAGTTGAATAGGCATGATTCATGAGTTGCTCGATTCTAAGCAATAATGTTTCAGTGTTTCCTTTATGTAAAAATCCAATTCTAGCCATGTTCAAGGTGACAACACCTATACTTCCAGTCATTTCAGCACTGCCAAAAAGGCCACCACCTCGTTTAAGTAATTCTCTTAAATCAAGTTGTAGCCTACAGCACATACTTCTTACATCTCCAGGCTTATACGCATTCTCATTGGGAATGAGTTCACCATTAGAATCTTTTTTATATTGACTTCCTATAAAATTTTGAAAATACGAAGAACCGATTTTGGCAGTATTTTCAAAAAGTAAATCTGTGTTTTCACCATACCAGTCGAAATCTTGGCTAATGTTTACAGTGGGTATGGGAAAAGTGAACGGCTGTCCGGTTTTGTCACCTTCGGTCATTACTTCATAATAAGCTTTATTTATCATGTTCATCTCTTCTTGGAAGTGTTTATAAGTCATACTCTCCAGGGATAGGGCACCCCTTTGTATTGCTTTAGCAAATAGATGAGAGTCTGTAATATCTTTAAAAAGATGATTTTGTTTACAAGTCGGTATTTGATCTTTGAGGTCATTTGGTATGTTCCAATCTATTGTAATGTTAGTAAAAGGCGACTGTCCCCATCGAGCCGGAACGTTAAGATTATAAATGAAACTTCTTATATTTTTTTTCACCTCCTTAAAAGTAAGATTGTCTTTGAAAATGTATGGAGCCAAGTATGTGTCAAAGGATGAAAAGGCTTGTGCACCGGCCCATTCACTTTGAAGAATTCCTAAAAAGTTTGCCATTTGACCAAGGGCTTCACGAAAATGTTTGGGTGCGTCACTCTCTATTCTTCCTCTAACACCGTTAAAGCCTTCATCTAGAAGCATTCTAAGGCTCCAACCGGCACAGTAACCAGTCAAACAGTCTAAATCATGTATATGATAATCACCGTTTCTATGAGCAAATCCTTCCTCTTTAGAATATATTTTATCAAGCCAGTGGTTTGCTATAACTTTTCCGGCGGTGTTATTCACCAGGCCCGCGTTTGAGTAACCTGTATTTGAGTTGGCTTTAATTCTCCAGTCACTTCCGTTGATATATTCTTCCACGGTTTGTGTTGAGTTTATATAGGTGGTGTCTTCTTCAAGCAGCTTGTCTCTTTGCATCTTATGCATATGGCGGTAGAGCATAAATGAGCGCATAACATCAAAATATCCGGCCTTATAAAGCTCATGCTCTATAAAATCTTGTATATCCTCAACAGCAGCAACTCTTTTAGATTTTAAGATTTCTAATACATTCAAAAATATTGAATTATTGTAGCTTGTATGCTCACTCCTAAAAGCATTTTGTATTGCGTCTTCAATTTTAAATGATTGAAATTTTTTATATGAACCATCTCTTTTTAAAATATATTCAAGCATATATAATCCTCAACTGTTTTTCGTAGTTTATATCAAGAGAGGTTAAGTGCCAATAAGAAAATCGGTCACTATTTTGTCACTAAAAGGGGGATGAAATAAGTGAACAATACTGAAAAAGAGGTTAAATAGTATGGATTAATAAATCTTTTACATTTATTTGTGTATAATCCACGTCCGCTTTGCTGTTTTAACAAAACAAAAAGAGTATTTCTATCTGTATATATGATATATGAATAAAAGTATTGGCAAGGTTTTAGATTACCTGCCTAAAAGCAGTGAAGAATAAACAAAACTAAAGTTTTTGAAGTAGAGGTTGTTCTCTCACGTGAAACGTGAAGCTTTAGTGACTGAATAAAAACTGGACTTGTTCAGATTTTATGAGATTAATATAAAGAGGCTTTCAATGAAAGTACGTGCTTCAGTAAAGAAGATGTGTGACGACTGTAAAGTTGTTAAAAGAAAAGGCATTGTAAGAGTGATCTGCAAAGTTAAAAAACATAAACAGAGACAAGGATAACCATGGCTCGTATATCTGGTGTAGATTTACCTAAAAAGAAAAGATTAGAGTATGGTTTAACATACATCTATGGAATTGGTTTACATGCTTCTCGCTTAATTTTAGCGGCGACTGGTATTGACCCAAATAAAAGAGTTTTCGAATTAAACGAAGCTGATGTTGCTGCAATCACTGCGGAAATCCGTGCCAACCATATGGTTGAAGGTGATTTACGTAAAAAAGTAGCTATGGATATTAAGGCACTAATGGATTTAGGTTCATATCGTGGTCTTCGTCACCGTCGTGGTCTTCCATGTCGTGGTCAAAAAACTAAGACAAATGCGCGTACCCGTAAGGGTAAACGTAAGACTGTCGGCGCAGCGTAAGGGATAATAGATGGCAAAAAGAAAAGCTGTTAGAAAAAAAGTAGTAAAAAAGAATATTGCACGCGGTATATGTCATGTAGCGGCATCTTTCAATAATACACTTGTAACAATTACAGATGAGATGGGTAACATGATTGCTTGGAGCTCTGCAGGTTCATTAGGATTTAAAGGTTCTAAAAAATCAACTCCATTCGCGGCGCAAGCAGCGGTTGAAGATGCAGTGGCAAAAGCTCAAGTGCATGGTATAAAAGAACTTGGTATTAAAGTTCAAGGTCCTGGTTCAGGTCGTGAAACTGCAGTTAAAGCTGTTGGTGCAATCGAAGGAATCCGTGTTACATTTATGAAAGATGTCACACCATTACCACACAACGGTTGTCGCGCGCCTAAGCGTCGTAGAGTTTAAGGAGATTACTGATGGCAAGATATAGAGGTCCAGTAGAAAAAATCGAAAGAAGATTCGGTGTAAGTCTTAACCTTAAAGGTGAGCGTCGTTTAGCAGGTAAATCTGCATTAGAAAAAAGACCTTACGGTCCTGGTCAACACGGTCAGCGTCGTAAGAAAGTTTCTGAGTATGGTTTACAACTTAATGAAAAGCAAAAAGCGAAATTCATGTATGGTGTTTCTGAGAAACAATTCCGTGCATTATTCGTTGAAGCGAAAAGAAAAGAGGGAAATACAGGTACAAACCTTATCACTCTGATTGAAAGCAGACTTGATAATGTTGTTTATCGTATGGGTTTTGCTTCAACTCGTCGTTTTGCTCGTCAACTTGTTACTCATGGCCACCTTTTAGTAGATGGTAAAAAACTTGATATTCCTTCTTACCGTGTTAAACCGGGACAGAAAATTGAAGTTCGTGAATCTAGCAAGAAAAACAATCAAATAGTTCGCGCTATTGAGTTAACTAATCAAACTGGTTTAGCTCCATGGGTTGATATTGATGCTGAGAAAGTATTCGGTATTTACACTCGTTTACCAGAACGTGATGAAGTTGTTATTCCTGTTGAAGAACGTTTAATCGTTGAGCTTTACTCTAAATAATAGTTTATAAAAGGCCTTAGATGAAAAAGATCAAAACTACTCCACTTGCTCCACGAGAGTTTGAGGTAGAACAAATTAGTGAGAATGAAGCAAATATTATGGCGTATCCGTTTGAAACGGGTTATGCTATATCTTTGGCTCACCCGCTTCGCCGTTTTTTACTAAGTAGTTCGGTTGGATATGCTCCAATCGCTATTAAAATAGAGGGCGCTAAGCATGAGTTTGACTCTGTGCGTGGTATGCTTGAAGATATTTCAGACTTTATTTTAAATCTTAAAGAGATTCGCTTTAAGCTTAATCATAATGTGACTGAAGCAGAGATCAACTATAGCTTTGCCGGTCCTTGCACTATCAAAGGCAGTGATTTAAGTAATGATGAAGTTGAAGTGGTGACACCTGACGCTGCATTGACTACATTGAATGAAGATTCTGTACTTAATTTCAGTATTAAAATAGCTCAAGGTATCGGTTATGTTCCAAGTGAAGACACCCATGATGAATTAGAAGATGGATATATTGCTCTTGATGCATACTTCACTCCTGTTCGTTCAGCTACATATAAAATTGAAAAAGTTCTTGTAGAGGATAATCCCAACTTTGAAAGAGTTGTTTTAAACATTAGAACTGATGGACAAATTTCACCAGTGGATGCGTTTAGAAATTCTTTAGAAGTTATGTATGCTCAGTTGGCAGTGTTTAATTCAGAGATCAGCATCAAAGCTCCAGTGACTATTGAGAGAGTTGAAGAATCTCCGGATTTAAAGAAACTGACTACAAATATAGATAGCTTAGGTTTAAGTGCAAGAAGTTTTAACTGTCTTGACCGCTCAAACATTAAACTAATCGGTGAAATAACATTGATGAGTACGAATGACTTAAAAAATGTTAAGAACCTTGGTAAGAAATCATATGATGAAATCGTTGATAAAGTGCAAGAATTTGGTTTTGCAGTTGGCGCTGATTTAGCAGATGATGTTGTTACAGCATTAAAAAAGAAAATAGAAGCTTTACAAGCTTAATAAGAGGATATTAGATGAGACATCGTCATGGATACCGTAAACTAGGTCGTACAAGTGCACACCGTGCTGCTTTACTTAAAAACCTTAGTATTTCGTTAATTGAACATGGTAAAATTGAAACTACTGTTATGAAGGCAAAAGAATTACGTTCATATGTGGAAAAACTGATCACAGTTGCTACAAAGAATGATTCTAACGCTCACAGAACAGTGTTCGCTGCGCTTCAAAGTAAAGAAGCAACAAAAACTTTAGTGAATGATATAGCTCCTAAGTACGTTGATCGTGCCGGTGGATACACTAGAATCACTAGAACTAGAATTCGTCGTGGTGATGCTACGACTATGGCGTTTATAGAATTGGTATAACGCAGAAGGAACTGGTGTTTACACCCTTTTTGAGAAAGTTCCTTCAACTACGCTAACGCTGAGTTTTCCTCGGCGGAAAGCCCACGCGCAGTTACCGCGCTTATTTGATTTTCTAACTACAATTTCCCAATTCTAAAATACTTTAATACAAGTGAGATAATATGAGTGATTTCGCATTTGGAACTTACAGAATCAGTGATCAAAATCCACAACACATAGCAGCTTTAAAAGAGGCAATAAACTCTGGAATCACTATGATAGACACATCCTCAAACTATATGAATGGCGGGGCTGAACGTGCTATAGCCTTAGCATTTAGAGAGTTTGATGATGATATTATAGAAGATATCGAAGTGGTTTCAAAATTTGGATATATCCAAAATGACAATATGCAAAGACATCTTGAGACTCCTTTTGATGAAGTTGTGGAGTATTCACCGAGTTGCTTTCATTCTATTGCACAAACATTTATTGAAGATCAGCTGACACATACTTTGAGCAGACTGCAAATGCAAACTTTGGATTGCTATCTTATCCATAATCCAGAGTATTATCTTCTTGATGCCATAAATAAAGGTGTGGATAAAGATGATAGACTTGATGAGATGTACAAAAGACTTTTTGATGCATTTATGGCACTTGAACTTGAAGTGAAAAATAGACGTATCAAATCCTACGGCATAAGTTCAAACAGTTTTTCTAAACCCAGAAGCAGTGAGGAGTTTCTCCCTTATGAAGATTTACTGACATTGGCAGAAGACGCGTGCGCTGAAATCGGCAATGAAACGCACAGTTTCACCACTATAGAGCTTCCGATAAATATACTAGAGCTTGATGGACTCAAATGTGCTTCATGGTCTCATGAGAATGGTTTACGGGTCTTAGCCAACAGACCGTTGAATGCACAGCATGAAGGATTGATGTATAGATTGGCTGATTATGATGAAAGTTTTGAGTACTATAATCATTTTAATGAACTAATGGAAGTGAGCGATAATGAAATGCTTCGTCCTTTATTTAATTTATTGGAACAGCTGGATGACAACAAGCATAAGTTTGGATGGCTAGGGGATTATGACACTTTTCTTTACAGTGAAATAATTCCTCACATCAAAAAAGCTTTAGAAGTTCTTGATGAAGAAAATAGAGCTATAATGTATAACTTTATTGATATGTTCTTAAGCGAATATAGAAAGATGGTGGCTTATGAATGTTCAAAAATGACAAGAGTGAAATTAAAAGAGTATTTCGCCGAATGCGCTCTGAGTTTACAAGAGTGTGCCTTGAGATTTTTGATGCAAAGAGAAAGTATAGACTTCATTTTAGTCGGGATGAGAAAACCTTCTTACGTCAATGAGGTAATGTCACTACTAGATTAAAAATCAAAAGTTAGTTTATTTTTTTATGACTTGTTAAGCGATATTGTCATATTTTATACTTACAAAAATAAAGGATAGAAAATGATTCCATTTAGTGATGAAGAATTAATGGCCCCTGTGAAGAATGTTATAGATAAGGTTCGTCCCTCTTTAGCACTTGACGGCGGGGATATTGATTTTATAACTGTGAAAAACTCGAGCGTGTATGTACAGCTTAAAGGTGCATGCGTTGGATGCGGAAGCAGTGGGAACACTCTTAAATACGGAGTGGAAAGACAACTTAGAATGGACATTCACCCAGAATTATGTGTCGTGAATGTCCCTATCGGTATGGAAAACGATATAGATAAACTATAACAAAAGAGTTAAAAATGGCCAATATAAGTAAATTTAAAACATTAACACAAGCAAAAGACAGTTTTTCTCAGGCAGATTATAAAAATGCCTTGGAGAAGTTTGCCTATGTTTTACAAAATTATCCAAATTCTAAAGAAGCTTATAATGGAGTTATCCTTTCTGAAATGGCTATGAGTGGTGAAGGCGGAGCTGAAGCTTTGTTTGACTACTATGAAATTTTAAGAGAGGAAGATCAAGAAGCTGCTGATAGTATTATGGGTGATATTTTGCAAAATATGGATGGCACGCTGGAGAGACTCGGCGAAATATTTGCAGAACCGCTGCGAGAAAGAATTGAGTTGGAAGATGGAATTCTGTATAAAGATTTTAAAAATATTATAGAAGATGGTGAAAGCTTTAAAGACACTTTTGAAAACATTATGTTTTCTACAAAAGTGATCATCACAGAAAAAGCGGATTTTATTGATTTTCTAGAGAATTTAATTGATCATGGTTACACAGATATGGCATTATCTTATCTAGAAAATGCACTGAGTGTATACCCATCAGATATATTACTTCGAAAATTACTTAAAAAACTTGCAAAGGCTAAGCAGCATTGAAAATTCAATTACCAAATCAAGACTTTAAATATGTGAGTGAAAACTCACAAGAGTGCTCAAGCGACACAGCTTTTGTGCTCACCACGCAAAATCAAAAATACCTTCAAAATGCAAAAGACAACAATGCTCATTCAGTTATCAAGGCAGAAGATATTGTCAAACTTTTCGGTGCGGATAAAATCAAAATCATCGGCATAACGGGTACAAACGGTAAAACAACAACAGCAAGCGCATTGTATTCTTTTTTACTTGATTTGGGCTACAAGGTTGCTATGCAGGGGACTCGCGGTCTATTTATGAATGATGAAGTTGTTGAAGGCAAAACACTGACAACGCCATCAGTCTTAAACACCTATAAGCATATCTATCAAGCTGTATCAGCCGGGTGTGAATTTTTCATAATGGAAGTAAGCTCTCATGCAATTGTGCAAAAAAGAATAGAAGGCTTAAACTTTGAGCTTAAGATTCTTACAAATATCACGCAAGATCATTTAGATTATCATAAAACCATCGGTGAATATATTTCGGTGAAGAATAGCTTTTTTCAAGATGAGGGGAAAAAGTTGATTAACCGTGATGAAGAAAAAGCAGCATTTAATATGAAAAATGCATTTTCTTATTCTATTGAAAATCCATCAACGTATAGACTTATGGCATATTCTTTAAATGATGCTTCAAGCGGTATTATTCAACATTTTCAAGAGATAGTTCCTTTTACAGCTTCTTTGCACGGTTTTTTCAATCTTTACAATCTCATGGCAGCTATTTCTGCTGTACATCTCTTAACAGGGAAGAAGCTTGAGGAGATAGCTGATGTTGTAGATAATTTTGCAGGCGTAAGCGGCAGAATGGAGCAGGTGTGTGAGTGCCCGAATGTTATAGTGGATTTTGCACACACTCCAGATGGAATGCAACAGGTTCTTAATGCTCTTAAAGAGAAAGAACTTATAGTGGTGTTCGGTGCTGGCGGAGACAGAGATAAAAGTAAACGTCCTATGATGGGACGGGTCGCTGCATCACTTGCTAAAAAGACTTACATCACAAGTGATAATCCACGACATGAAGATCCGGATGCGATAGTTGCAGATATTCTTGAAGGTATTGATGATACAACGAATGTCACGGTTGAGCTAAATAGAAAAAAAGCAATTCAGATGGCTTTAGATGATCAAGAAGGTGAAGAAGTTGTCGTTATCTTAGGAAAAGGCGATGAAACATATCAAATTATTTATGATGAAAAATTCCCTTTTGATGATAGAGAAGTGGTAAGGGAACTCTTAAACCTTTAGTTTTTAATCTTCTCAAATGAAGCACTTTATATAAATTGTTTCTTAAAAATTAACTCTTTTACTCTTATAAATAGGATAGCTTTATATTTTTTGCTATAATTGCGAAAATTAAACAAAAAACATACCTTCGGTTCGTTTATTGTAATTTTACAGGCTCATTGTTTTCTTTGAAAAGAATGGCTCCTTTAAACTACGAACTCAAGGCATAAGGAAAATAATTATGGGAATCCCTCAACCGGCGTTTTACATCTTCAAATGTGAGCAATCAGCTCCTCCAGGTATGCCAAAACCATCATGTGTAACACCAGATAGTGCAGGGCTTTTTCAGTACGCTGCTAAAAAGTTGATGATGGAAGGTGTTATGATGACTGCACCGATAGTTCGCACTTCATGCATGAACAGATGTGCACAAGGTCCGATTATGTTGATAGAACCGGGTCATACAATGTATGTTGGTCTTACAGAAGAAAAAATCGATAGAATTATTGCAGAACACATTATTGGTGGAAATGTAGTGAGTGAATACGTAATTGATGATGAGTTTTGGGATGCACCGATAACTCCGGCTGAAGCGCGTAAGCAATTTGGTAAATAAGAAATATAGGTAGGAAGATTTATGTTAATTGATATGTTGTACAGCAAAATCCATCGTGCTACAGTGACAGATGCGAACTTAAACTATGTTGGTTCAATCACTATAGATGAGGAGCTTTTAGAAGCTGCAAAGATGAGGGTTGGACAAAAGGTTGAGATTCTAAATATTAATAATGGTGAACGTTTCAGCACGTACATCATTTTAGGTGAACGTGGAAAGCGTGATATTTGTTTAAATGGCGCAGCTGCCCGTAAAGTTCACAAAGGTGATAAAGTGATTATTGTTGCTTATGCCACATACGATGAAAAAGATTTAGAAACATACCAGCCAAAAGTTGTTATTTTAGATGAAAAAAATGATATTGAAACTATAGCGGACAGTATTTAGATTATGTTTGATATGAACAATATGAGTAAAATGCTTGAAGGTATGCAAGAAAACGCCGCAAAACTTCAAGAAGAATTAGAATCGAAAACTTTCAGCGTTAAAACCGGAGGTGGAATGATTGAGCTTAGTCTCAATGGCAAGGGTGAAGTGATCGATTTAGATATCGATGACTCTCTTTTATCAGACAAAGCTTCTTTGGAGATTTTACTCATAGGCGCCATCAATGATGCAAACAAAATGGTTTTAGATAATCAAAAAAGTTCAGCGATGAATATGCTAGGTGGTATGAATCCGTTTGGGGCAAAATAAATGTTAAGAGTTATTGTAGCTCTTAGTCTCTTCTTTTTAAGTCTTCAGGCCTGTGAAGGTGGTTTTAATTCCTGCATTGCAAAAGTTAAAGATTCAAACTCTATCCAAGATAAAGTAATTTCCCTTCCAATTACAAAAAATACAAGACTCGTTTTTTCAACAACAAGACCCAAGGGTAAGATTCTTAAACATGACCCTTTTTTAGCACTCTACATAGTAAAAG
>JACKQG010006356.1_pt1 | contig 12528 bp, 26 predicted proteins | sample 8237621 | NCBI WGS metagenome assembly JACKQG01 (sample SAMN15677084, study PRJNA649215) | marine metagenome | biome: marine; feature: Black Sea; material: saline water; isolation source: suspended particulate matter (SPM) from the Black Sea western gyre | collected 2013-06-09/2013-06-10 | depth...
ATACCGCTGTTCCGGTGATTAAGCCAGCATCGGTCATTGTTACTTTATATACGGTTCCGTTATTTGATGTAAGAGTTAAACCCTCTGTGGTATCAGACGCATCCCCGTTAATGTTTAGTGTTTGTCCTGCAAGATCAGCAGTAAGCGCTTTAGCAACGTTACTAGATCCTTCTGTAGTTGAAAAACCCATATTGAGCCTCCGTTAGTCTAATTGTTCAATCATTTTCTCTAGTTCAGCATAACGCTTCTCATCAGCAGCAGTAGTAGAGGTTTTACTAGCTATTATCTGCATCTCCATTAGAGCCGATTCATAGGCCTCTATAGAGGGTGCAGCGCTATTTGATCCCGTTGACATTATTTGCGCCTCCGTGGATCTTTCTCTAATCTTCTCTGCTAATGCGTCATCGTCTGCCTGTTGGTGAGAGCTGTATTTAGCCTTCATCAACTCTTCATAAGTGGTGGTATCCTTAAACTCTCTAGCAAGTGAGGTATTGTAATTTTCATCTTTAGCCGCTTTATACTTCGAGTAAACATCATATATCTTAAGCGCATTATTTAGGTCTTGTTCGGATATATTTAGCTTGTGACCAGCCTTATCCGCTTGTGCCCTATATGTTAAATCCTTCAGATATTTATCAACATTAACGTTTCCAGCTTTTGCATTTGCTTGCCATGTAGTGAATTTAGAGTCTATATCTTGAAAGCTCTCTGATGTCTTTAAGATTGGAAAGTCAGATTGTAGTTTCTGTATTTCCCCGAATAGACCTAATTGCTCATTCTTTGTCTGAGTCTCCGCTTCTTGCTCTCGAGCCTTACGCTTCATCTCTTTCAAATCTCTTTCGAGTTCGTCAATCTTGTCTATTTTTCTGAGGTGATCATCAGCAAGCAAATCCCTATCATGGTCTATTGTCGAGCCTTTTTCTGTCTCAGCCTTAAGTCTATCTATTTCTCTCTGTGCGTTTTCTCTTAATTGCTTTTCTCTATTGGCTTGCGCTAATGCATCCCTAAGTTTCTGATGATGGTCTAATGGAATTATCGCATCTTCTTCGATTGTGCTAACTGCCTCTTTTGGGGGCTCTATCGGCTCAATCACCTCTTCGGGCTCTTCAACGTCTGATTGTGTTACTTTTTGTACTCCGCCTTCTAAATTTGCCAATTCTCTGTCAGCTGCTAAATCAATCTGCTCTTCGGTTAGATCTTCTATTGTAAGATCGCCAGCTTCATACTTAACTACCGCTTCCTCATTTGATTTTTGGATTTCAACACTCATCCTTCATTCCTTTGTTTTTGGTTAGATCCGTAGATCGCCATTTAATTAATTTAGCCTTGGCCTTGGCTATGATTTAAAAATAAACACTTTTAATTGTAAAAGGTGCATTTATTTTAGTTTTTATTAAAATACTTTAATTAATATTTAATTTAGTACCAGATTAATTAAATAAAGCCCCGATCAAGGGGCTGAATCTATTATACATCTGATGCTGATTGGTTGTTTGTTCCTGAACTATCCTGAGCTATACTCTCAGGTGTATTGCCCTGTCCTGGGCCATTGCCTACATTCCTAGCGTCCTGTATTTGCGGTTGCGCCCCTTGCTGTGGTTGTCCAGCCTGTTGTTGCATTTGATCAGTCTGTATTGTAGACTGTACAGTAGCGTTATTCATTTGCCGTATCTGGGTTTTCATTTGAGCCATCTGGAACGTCACAAAAATATCAGCTGCCGCTTGCATAGCGTCAATACCTTCTTGAGGGACATCCATTAGAGGTATCATGTATTTTTCCCACAATGCTTTCATTGCTGGATTTACCGACCTTTGCATCATTTGGTCATATGTATTAAGGGTGGTCTGTTTCTGGTCTAACCCATGCTCAGATCTCTTAATAACAACATCATGCCTAGGGAGTGTCGCTATTTCATTAATAGTCTCGTAATTGGCTAGGAAATTATTAACCGAAGCATTGCCAAACTCTAAACTAGCGAACTTATCACCGGCAATAGGTTTTCTATCATTAATAGTAAACTGTTCGCCTGATTTAGCATTAGTAAATGATCGCTTTGGCCCCTTATACACCTTTTTACAAAAATAGAAGTATGCCTCAGCTATCTCCTTCTCAACCTGAGCTATAATCTCCATAACCCCAACGTGAGCGACCTGCGTTTGAGTCTTTTTAGACTGAAATAGTAGATTAGACTCGTTTGATCCAGATCTAGCATTTATAGCGTCAGTATTATTCATATACTTCTCTATAAACTGCTCTGTAAGCTCTGCATTACGATCTAATCCCTCTGGCGGTCTAGATGTTGGTATTGGTATGATCCCATCACTCAATTTGGCGTTATCATCAGCATAGAACACATTGCCTGGAACGTTACGGTCTTTAGCGAATCTAGCTTTCTCAGCATCATCCTTAAAGTAGTTGCGCTTTACAATCAATCCACCATTTGTACTTACAACCTGATTGCCAGTAATCATAGACTTGGTTTTGTTTAGATTTACCTGAGCATCAATAACTCCGGTCACTAAACCTTGCCTTTCTCCCATTGTTGCATCTGCTGAAGCTACAAAGAATGGGAGCTTGCCAATTTGTACTGGGTGATTACCCTCTTGAAGGATTAACCCGTGAGAAACACCTGGGGCCATGGTTATAACCTTACAAATATTCTCATATTCATCATAATCTATAATAGACTCGTTAGCGCCTCTATTAGTGTCAGGATTCTCATTGTCTTCTTTGTACTCTTTAAGCTTATCGGCATACTTCTTCGTCTTATACACCTTCTGCATGTATGTAACTTCAATTACACGATAACGGTCTCTAGTGGCGTCATAGAACTCAGAATCCCTAGAAGCTAACACCTCTAAGCTATCATTATCAATAGAAGCACCATCCCTACGCTCGAATGTATTGATCGACATGTCAATCTCTTTACTCTTTACTCTGTAAGTATCCTTGAGTTCTCTAGCCGTTCTCCAAGAGGATTTAAAGATGTATTCACAGTCAGCTATATTCTCAGTGCTCCAGTATGGATCAAATCTAACGTCAAGATATCTATTAAGAGCCCTAAGTCCAACATTCCCCAAGGGTGAATGAGAGTAATCTTTATACATCTCAAGAACACCAGTGTGAATCAATGTATCTTTAATGAACCGATTAATCTCTCTCTGCCAACCGCCCCTTTCATAATCATACTCATATAAACTCTGAACAATATTGCCTTTAGAGCCGTCCTTCTGATTTATAGGGGTAAATGTAGTGGTATTTGGATTGAGTACAATCTGCCCATACACCTTATCAACGTTAGGCTTAACTACGTTAAATGTGTTTGCAATTCTATTCTGATCGTCTAACTTCTGTCGTGACTTGTCATTCCATTGACGGCCATCTATACCAATGTAAGTATCAAGAGATGCTTTTGCGGTATTTGTCTCAACTTGTTTAAGTCTATTAGCGTTAGTGAATAGACTTGAGAAGTAGCGAGTTGTCTCTATAGCGCCCTTTCTCTGCATATCCTTAATTACATCACCATCTTTATCTTGACTCTCCCAGTGCTCAAATCTCAGCCCTGTTTCGCCATCTATATCTAAATTGCCTTTTTCCGACATAAGATCTCTTCTCCTTCTTTGTCTATGTGCATTATTATTAATTTACCATTGTTAATCTTTATTGCTGCATAATGATCGCAGCTAGAGCATTTCACATGAATACTCTCATCATCCATGATCTTCATCATGAATCTACCGCATTCTCTAGATATGCCCTTCTTCTCTACTATATTCTTACATTTAATTGTATCCATGTTTACCACGCTTGCCAATCATCATTTATGCTATTTGATGATGTATTTGTGTTCCAGTTTGTTCTTTGATTATAATTTACCTTATAAGAGCCTGGCGCTCGCTCTTGAGTCTCATGCTTCTCAGGCCTGCACTCAGAGCACATATATCTCAACGCATCAATAGCATCATCATTCTTCTGTACTGGCTTCTCACCCTTACTCTTCGCATCCCACCTATAATCTCTAATTTGAGTTATTAGATTTACACAATCTTCATGAATGTATATTCTATTCTTCCTGAATCTATCGGCAACCAACTCCCTACTAGCGGCCTCATCGTTCTTTTTAGCTTTAATGAAATTTCTACCTAAGTTACGAAATAAACTACCAACACTCTCTGCGCCAATATCATTATATATTGATCCATCGGCAATCTCTCTATCAGCTTTTCTAGGTATAGGGTATTCTCTATATTTCTTATTTATCTCTGAATTAATCTCATCTACATCACTACCATGCCCATCTTGGAAGAAAGTCTCAGCAAATACATATAACATATCACTATATTTGTCATATAACCCATACAGATTAACTGCTGGGTGATTTGTCCCATGGTCATATGATGTAATGAAGTAGTTATTCCAAGATGGCTTAAAATGGGCTACACTTGCTTTATTACCTTTAATGATCTTTCTAGTAAACCTCTCACCTACAGTAAAATTAAGAACATGCCTGCCACCCTCTTTTGGATCAAAGTGCTGAAAAACCAACCCGTCTTTTATGTAAAAGAAGTCATCCATGTCTGTAGGGTGCTGCAAATAGACATCGTCACCGAGTCGCTCTCTTTGACTAAAATACCACTCTTTAGTTCTACCAGGCTGATGGTGCCACCCGATGAAGAAATACTTATACTCGCCTTCGTTATTTTGCTCATATGCTTTCCTCACTAGTTGATTGTAATATGTCCCTGGAACTGAGGTTCCAATAATCATCACCCAGGAGTCCGGATTCTGGTCTAGCGCTGGTAGTGAATTATCTAAAATAGACTTAAATAGAGACTTATCAATTGACGCCCCTTTATTCTCATCAATACCACCAGCTTCATCAAATACCATAAAGTCTAGTGTTAGTGATGCTGCACCAGTATTAGAACATGAAATAGATTTAAGCACTCTACCATCTTCCCATTCTATTTCATCTTTATTACTCTTAACTATCTTAGGGAAGCAATTAGGCCACTGTTTACACATTTCATTATATTTAGGTATGATTCTGTATTTCAGGAAGTCAGAAGCAAAGTCTTCAGATTTAGATACTACAGCACCTTTAATATTAATATTCTTAAATAATGTAAATAAACACCTTTCGGCTGCAATCTCTGAGTAACCCTTCTGTCTAGATTTAGGCATTAATACAAGGTTATTCCCTTCTAGGAACTCACAAGCCTCTCTCTGTCTAGACCAAAGCTTAAATGGTACTCTCTGCTTGTATGTGGGATTCTTTACTTTCTTACCGTTCTTCATTGTCCATGCTAGCTGATCTGTAATTGACCCGAATAGATAGATGTATTCAACAAAGCTAATCTCATTTAGCTTCTCGGACATCTTTAATTCATTCATTAAATTAATGGACATTCTATTTCCTAGTCTCGTTTCTAACTCTTAGAGCTTCATCATCATCAATTGGTACAATCTCAGCCTCTTCAACCTCAATCATCTTAGGGGCTTCCTTGAGCATCATATTAAGAGCTTGCTCAACTCGCTTATTCAAATACCCCTCATTACCCTTCTGTTCTGTAATTAAGGTTTTAGGAACTTGAGAATCAAATAACTTCATAAATAACTTATGTGCATCCCGTCTTACATCCTTGTCTTCATCTTCAAAGTTCTGATCTATAAACGTGTACATCTTCTCAAGCATTCTTGGGCCTTTGTCTGCCCACATCCTTTTAACGAGATCTTTCTGCCTTTGTTTCTCTAAGTCCTTTTTAGCCATTTTATCCTTCTCTATTGGATTTCAATAATTTACGTGGTACAAAATTAAATACCATAATATTAAATATAAGCTAAATCTAGAAGATGGTGACTATTATTCTTTGAAAAGTATCACTATTAATGTATATTGTAGTAATGACGTAGCAGTCTAATAGAAATTTATCGGGTGCAAATATGCTTAAATGAAGGTGTTATCTATGCTACGTCTACACCTTCTGCCCGATTGTGAGAAAATATGACAAGAATTAGAGAGGTGGATGAGGCTATTAAGCCTATGGCCGATATACTAAAAGCTAAAAGGGAAGAGTTTATTGATGTCGTAAGGAACTCCATAACGGGTAATATCGATAGTTACAACTATATATTAGAATACAGTAAAGTTGCCGATGACATCATTGAATACATGGAAACACAGAAAAGAGCGAGGAATAGATAGTGAATAAAGAAGAATATTGGAAGAAAAGATGTTTATTAGCTGAAGAGTTAGTGGAAGGTGTAGCAGCGCCAAGCGTAGCTACATTTGGATCTAGAATTAGTGATGTAATAAACATAACAACAGAAGCAGATGATTTAAGATCCACCCTAGACAAGCTAGGCATTAAATACGACTACTCACTCGCAATAATGGATGCCACTGCCACATTTGCGGATAATATACGGATAACAAACGCTCTAAAGGTAGGTAAGGCTGTTTTCTACTTCGATATGGGTAAATATGTGGGGATAGGGTAATGGATAACTATAAAGGCGAATTACGCAAGAATTTCAAAGAACTTAAAGACTCTATAATTAGTAATAATGAAGAATACAAGAAGTCACTCTCTATATTTTTCGGTATAGATAATGTGAAGCACTATTTTGATGATTTAGATAAATCAACATTAGAGACTATAGAGCTATTAAAGTCATCTGAAGTAGCATTCATGAAGGATATACCAGAATGTAATCATAGTTTTATTGGTATTGGTATTGGTAGTGGGTGTGTGTGTCAAAGTTGTGGAGTTATGATGGTTAAAGAGGGGGCATTTACACAGGAGCAAATTAAACAAATACAAATAGAGGCCACTAAGCCTAGTGTCGGGAAATTAAAAATATGGTCGGGGAATTAGAGGTGTGTGATGACTAGAACAGATGGTTACTACCATGTAAGGATTAGTAATGGCTGGAATGTGGCTGAATGGGCTAATAACCTATGGAGGTTCACAGGAATGGATTTAGAGATGTGTGAGGCCTTCCAGAGTAGAATACTAGAGATTGGGAATAAAATAAGGCACCCAAATCTTAAATACAATAAGAGTAAAAAAGCTGTAAATGATACATTGAATAAGTTGAGGTAGAGGAAATGATGATAACGAAGAAAGATAAGGAGACTGGAAAATGGAGACATGTAACACTAGAGGAGTTAAATGATCCAGATTTTACGATATTCTCTACTTTTAAGGGCGATTTAAAGAAACAACCAAAATACGATATTGCTAAATAAGGAGTAGAGAATGCAAATAAGTAAAAAGACTGTAAATGATACATTGAATAAACTCAGATAATGGAGGCAAGGATGGATGATATAATAAACAGTATGGATGAAGAGATTGTAGCGATTATAAACTCGTACTCAGATCAAAACCTGTCTATATACACTATAGCAGGATTATTAGAGGATATTAAGCTTAGGTTGTTACAACCAGATGAGGAGGATGAAGACAATGACAAACCATGGCTATAATGGGGAAGTAATAATAGAGATAGTGAACAGAAGGTATTATGTGTATAAACATATGCTAAATAAGGGTAGAGAATGCAAATAAGTAAAATGAAGCACTTTAATGTAGATATAGGCGATAAGAAGTATATGAGATTTACCTATAAAGCATGGTTTGTATACTCTCATGGATCATGGGAGCCCATACACGATGCGTCCGATTTAGAAGAACAATTTCAGGAATATAAAACAGCTAGTAAATAATTACTTATTACTATAATAAATCCACTAAAGTATAATAAGATTATATATATTATATGTACAGGCGTTAACTCTTATACGTCTTTAATCCAAAACTTAAGAGAAAGTATCTTATCACCTAACTGAACGCTTCCCAGCTAGTAGAGTAAATGGATGATGGTAAGGGGTGGGTTACATCAGAAGTGTTGTAGCTCTAGGAGGAGCAACTGGCAGGGATCAGGTAGGCGCAAGAAGCGTGGCCTTCGACAACTAGACAATAGCGGAGCTGTCCCTATAAACAGTATCTCCAATTACAACAATCTTCTAAATACTAACTCCACTAACGCATATCTAAACAGTATGCTTGTCACTCCCAGAACGCATTGCCAATAAGACGTCTGACTCACTATACCTAATCTATTAAAAGCTGGTAACTAGGTAGGCACATACTAGAGAGGTATGTATAAAGTATAGTAGTTACTATGACTAGTGACTAAAGGTAAGTACGCCTTGTTATATATCAACTCAAACAACTAAATGACGCTTATTCCGTATTTTCAAATTTTACCGGGACTGTGATATTCATCTTCTAACATACTACAAACTATAGATCGATGGGCCCTGCCTACGGGTTCTCCGAAACACTAGGCAATTGTACTCGATCAACCAGTTACTTAATTAATGTTGAGTTGAATATAAACAACCCTACGGTAAAGCCCTGGTCAAATAATACATATGATATGTCACATAATAGTTTACATAGATGTTACAAATAAACTACAATAATGTAGGAAATATTACCCCCCCTCTACATCCTTATCTATGTATATGTATGCGCATATTTAGTTTATTCCATATTTCCGTGTATTTTATCCTTCTTTTGTTTTTTCTCTCTCTTTTGTTTTTGTTCTTTTCTGTTTACGTTGTTTATGTGTATCCCATTTTAGGATTACTGCTCGTAATGCATTAACTGTGCATATGTGTGTTAATCCAGTTAATGTAAACAAATGTAAAACTATTAAATATATCTCCTATTAATCATTATTTGTTTGTTATCCATTGTATATTATACTATATTATATATATAACAAACAAACGATACACCGCTCAACAATAGGTATCACGATGAAAAAATCAAATACATATCACGGACACATATGTCACAGGGTGGCTGGTAGCATTGAGCATAATGATCATGTGCTAATTAATAGCACTTGGTATGGCATCATATTAATTAATAAAAAAGATTTAAAATAAAAAAGGAATAAAAAATTATGAGCATTGAAACAATAATAAAAAACTGGAATAATGAGCGTAAAAATAACAAAAATCAATGGGTGTTTTTTGGCGCTATTCTAAATGGCGAATCGGTTCGCATAAAATCTTACAATACATTTATACAGCGCATTGAATATAAAAACATATGTGATGGCGGCCCGTGTGACTGCACTGTAAAGGTAGCCACGGCAACAATTGAAAATATTTTAAATGAAGGATAAAAGATGAAAAAAAATGAAAATTTACTTGTTAGTGGTGCTATCAAAATTTATGGGTATTATATACCCAGAAACTCTGAGGACGGGCTACAGGTATATAATAGAGCGAAAAAAGAGACCTTAATAAATATGCAAAAACAAATGGTGACCATAGATAATCTAACATTCAAAGATTACTTATCTATTAAATCAAAGGGGTTTAGAGTATGATAGATTTAACGAGAGTAAAAAATGCCAGTAACGGGACTCCTAGGTTTGTAGCTCATTTCTACGAATTGTTAAGCGAAGCCGAACAAAAAGAAATACACAACACTTATGTAAAAAATCACAATGGTAGCTGCATAGGTGTTGTAAATGCCCAGTATATTATAGCTATTAACAAAGCTAAAAAAATCGGGGGTAGTAAATATAGAGGCAAAGATTTTGGCGGGGGTATTGTTTTTCAATCCTACAATACTTCAGACCTTAAAGAATCGATTTTAATGGTCAAATTAGGTTACAACGATTCAAATATAGACTATTGGAGAAATCCTACAAAAAGCGAAATTAAATTCGGCGAGGGTGCAATTCACCACAGAACTTTTAATTTATCTGAAGTGCTAAAAAATGACGGTAGCATAAAAAAGTGGTTAATTGCTGATGATGGTTTAAGATATAATAATTGTGTATCGTGAAACATGTTATTTGATACACAAAATGCTTAATTTAACAAAAGGAAGTAAGAAATGAAACAATACATAATTGCACTATACAACCAACGTGCGCAGCTCAAAACTAAGCTACTAACCAACAGCACGCTAGAAGACCTAGCGTTGTTTACATCAATTACAAGACGCTTACAAGACGAGGTAATGTAATGCTATATTTAGTAATAATGCAAGATAAGAACGGATTATCAATAGATGATACATTTACTCACAAAGAAAATGCTACAGAAAGAGCCGCGATACTTAATAAAATTATGAAAGTCAAAAAATTAGACAAGATAATAAAATACATGGCGTATGCTTATGATCTCAAAGCGGTTAATATCAGTAAAATAGTATCCGAACAAGAGGAGTTGATATAATATGAGTGATAAACAGGATTATATGCCAATTAATGCAGATTACAATGCAATTAATGACCTAATATACATGGATCATGACAGGACATTAGAAGATGTTTATGCGTCATACAATGAAGAAATTACAGAAACGGGGGACATAGATGTACAAGAATACAACGACACATGGCCACCGTTTTAAAGAGAACGCCCTAGAGAACGCCCTTAAGCTACTCGATAATGAAATAGCAAAGAACAGCGCAGAGGGTAAGAAAATGCCTATAAACTCGGTTAATAGGTACAGGAAGTTAGCTATCAATGGGGGAATAAACGTAGCACAAAGATTAATAAATGGTTATTTAAACAGTATAAGGATGGAACGCAATGAACGAACAAAAAGTAGACCCAATAATAATAATAATAGACCCTTTAAAGGATCATCCAATTAATAGGAGTGGTGTAAAAAAAGAGCCGTATAGACATAGAGAGTATACGGACATATATAGGTCTGATTTAATACACCATAGAGAGTTCAGATCAAACAAGTATGGTTGTTAGTATGGTTGGGTTATTAGTGTTCTTAGTGGTATTTATAATACAATATATATATTGGTCAATGAGGGATTAATTATGCAAAAAAGAAGTTTTAAAGTATCTTACAGACCCAGCTGGGATTTAGGTGTAGTAAGGGGAAATATGAATAAAGAGGAGCTAGATGACTTCTTGGCTAAGTATAACAATGAGCCAGACTATAGAGAGTTGGCTATAGTTAAGGAGCGTGAGTAATGTATTTTAGAGGATTTGCAGGAGAGATTTATGGTACTGAATGTGATTTTGGGTCTATAAGCGTTAATTTAGTTGATGAATTGTCTGGATTGAAAAGAAGAGTACCATATAGAGAGCTTGAGGTTTCTTTTGATGGTGGTAAAACATGGTTAAGATACGGATTAATAGTAAAGAAAATGAGTGAGGAATAAATGAATAATTATAAGTATAAACAGCAAGATACATGGGTGAGTGTTGATGATATAGAATTTTCAGAAGAAGACCTTTACTGGTCATGGAATAAAGTGTACAGTGAGCCATATGTTTGTTTTTGTATAAATGGTAACTGGTATGAGGCATCAGATGTTTATCAAGCACCTATAAATCCACAACCGACTCTTTTTAAAAAATATATTGTACCACAACCACCAGAAGAGGGAGGGGATAGATGAGAGAATTATTATTAATAAGTATCATGCTTTTAGGTTGTACATCAATCAAAGACGGGGATATTATAACCCAAGCAAAGAAAGCTACTTCTGTGTGGCCTTGTGGTGATTTCGAATACATTTATTTTACCGATGATGGAGACACATTTTGTAGTGATCAAACATTTAAAGTAAATGACACAATCAGGATCTCTGTAACCCCAAAGGAAAACAAAGATGAAAAATGAAAAATTATTGCCGTGCCCATGTTGTGGTGTTGACAGTTGGATAGATGTTAGTGATAGATTGCCTGAAAAATCTGAATGGGTGATAGGATTTACAATTTTCGATGGAATATTATTCCATATTAAACAGGAAGAGGGTGAATGGTACACAATGTCAACGCCATGGACAGGGACTAAAGTAAACGCTCAGTACATTATAGCCATCAACAAAGCTAAAAAAATCAAAGGTAGTAAATATAGAGGTAAAGTAACCCACTGGATGCCACTACCACAACCACCAACAGATCGCACCAATGAGGGAATAATATGATAGTTCAAATTAAATCTTTTAGTCCTGAATATCAGTGTGATGATGGTATTCCATTTGGGTCGACAGTTACAACCGTATCAATAGAACAAAAGATAAATAAATTTCTAATCGATAATAAAATTATGAAAGTGCACGATATAAAATTTGATACTTATCAAGGGCAACCAGAGGCATTAATGATTTATTCAATTAATTTAGAGGGATCCAAATGATACAGTGTACAGAAGAACAAAAAATAATTGACTATCTAACTGAAAAAGGTTTTGCAAGTTCAGAAAATAGAATGAGGAAAGAGCAAATGCATCATCAAAAATTTAACCCCAAAGGAAAACAACAATGAAAGATGAATATGAAATATGTGACTATTGCGGCGAATCAAGGGACATTACATCAATGGTTATAATTGATCATCAAGACCGAGAAGAATCGATGTACTTTTGCAGATCTAATTGCGAAAATGATTACATTAACATGATCGAAAGGGAATAATTAATGAAAGATGATAAATTATTGCCGTGTAATTGTGGCTT
>JACKQG010006357.1_pt1 | contig 12525 bp, 7 predicted proteins | sample 8237621 | NCBI WGS metagenome assembly JACKQG01 (sample SAMN15677084, study PRJNA649215) | marine metagenome | biome: marine; feature: Black Sea; material: saline water; isolation source: suspended particulate matter (SPM) from the Black Sea western gyre | collected 2013-06-09/2013-06-10 | depth...
CGGCCATGATAAGATCGCCCTCGTACTTATCTATGATGCCATCATGAGCCAAAACGATGTCGGTCATCTCACTGAGATACTCGTTGAGCCATTCCACCAGTTCGGAGGGGGGAAGAGATTCGGCAATGGCCGTGAAGCCCGCCAGATCCGAGAAGAGAATGGTGAGTTCACGTTCTTCACCACCCAAAGTCATGAGCTCCGGATTTTCGTAGAGTGTGTTGATGACCTTGTCGGGCACGTACATGGCGAACATGCCACGAATGCGTTGTCGCTCTTTGCGCTCCCGCACGAAGTAGTAAAGCGTGTTGCCCGCATGGCAGGCCAACATGGCTCCCGCGGGAGCCATAACTTCCAATACAAGAAAACGTGAGATGAAGAGCCAGAATGCCAGGCTTACATAAGCTGCCACCAGTGCAATGACAACGAGAAGACCCTGCAGAGGTTTTGCCCGAAGGGTCAGCAAGGACACCAAGGCCGCGGCAACAAAGATGATTAGAATGTTCAGCCAGAAGCCGAGTCTGTGGTAATGACGCCCCGAAAGAATGGTCTCGATGGCGGCGGCATGCATTTCCGCACCCGAGGTAAGAACCTGTTGTCCGTCGTCACTGTTGAAAAAAGGTGAGCGCACGAAATCTTGCATCTCCGGCAAGGTTGCCCCCACGACAACGATCTTGTCCTTAAACACTTCCTTCTGGATTTCGAAAATGTCGATATCAAGTCCGACGGGTAGATCAAATTCCGCATCGTCAATGACCGAGGAAAAGGAGTAGATGGGAATGCTGCCTCGTCCGCCAGGGTAGTTGATGAGGAAACTCGTTGCGTCAAGGCGCGGCACGGTTTGGGTACCGATGGTGAAGAGATCATCCTCATCCAGAGATGGGGCCTCCCCCAAATACAGACTCACGGCTTCCACACCCAGAGAATAAAGATCACGATCTTCCGAGGGTACCATTAGCCGATAGCGGCGAGTAAAGCCATCGATGTCTTCGAGCCGATCCACCAAGCCCAGGCTCCTTGCCGACGAGCGCAAAGGTTCGGTAGGATAAGTTAGACGCTGTCCCCGCACCTCGCCCATGAACGCTTCTTGCTTTACGCCCAAAACTACCGCGCTATGCTCATCCATGGCTCTCGCGAAAGCCGCATCACCCTCGGGATCAAGACCCGGCGCGTCGAATATCAGATCGAAGACCACCACCCGCGCCCCAGCCCGAGTCAGGTTTTCCAAAAGTTTGGCGTGCCAAGCTCGCGGCCAAGGGAAGGGGCGTCCGAGATCGCGATAAGATTGCTGATCAATACCCACAACCACGGTTTCACCATGGGGCTCTACCGGTCCGCGCAATTGGAATCGCGAATTGAGCGTGCTGAATTCAGCACCTTGAAGCAGTGCCGTATGTGAAAAGATGTAAAGGAGAATGGCCGCCAGAATGGCGTTGGCCAAGTGAATCCAGGACAGTTTGCGATCCTGTTTCTTGCCGCGCTCCGGCATTGCGATGGCCGCCTCGCTAGAAAGGTTGTTCGATTCCGATTCCCAGGAAGGCTTCCGTGTAGTCCTCGTCGCCTTCCGATCGATCGTCGAAACTCACCCAGCCTGCACGTCCCGTGAGCACGGGCCCTGTTTCGAATCGATAGTCCATGGCCAGGTCGAAGGATGAGCGCAGGGAGTTTGCGCCCGACATGTCGCCGTCTCCCGAAACTCGTCGCCAGGTGAAATGTACCGGCATGCGCGGGCGATCATAGTCGAGTCCCGCCTGGAGAGTGGTGAAGTCGGCGCTGATCCCAAGCTGTCCCCCTTCATCTTCTAGACCGGGATAGCTGTTGTTGCTAAGACCCACGAGAAATCCCAAGGCTAGAGGTATGTTCGGTAATCCCGTGCGCGACTCTAGAACCAAGTTCATGCCCTGACTCTCTCCCGACTCCGAAATGTAGTCGGCTCGATTGCTTAAGAAGAGACTGAGACGCAGGCTTTCACTGAAGTCACGCAGCAGGAAGTTACTATTGCCGCTGAAGGTGAGCAGGAGTGTGCGATTGTCGATTCCATCGGTCTCCAAGCTGCTGCCGTTGGATTGGCGATAGAGCCTGAAGCCCACACTGAGTCCGCTGAGCACACTGCTTCGCGGCATGTAGGACAGGTTGCCGGCAATAACATTAGATTCGCGTGTGTGGGTTTTATCGTTCGCCAGATTGTCATGATAGCGCTCGTATTCGCCGCTCACGCGAATCCGGCGTTGCATCAGACCGAAGGAATCGCGGAGCAGAAAACCCTGATGATCCTGCGGAAGAGCCGTAGCGGCCAATGAATGATACACCGGCCCCACCCGGCGAAAGCGCAGTTCCATAAGATTACCCAAGATGTTTCCCCGGGCCGCGGCATGCAGGGCAAGGTTTGGAGCGCCTTTGAAATTCAAAGGCGTGGTACTGCCGTTGATAACAAGAAGCCCTTCAAGATTACGCGGATCAAAGGGAAGGTGGATGCCCAAGGTTGAATCGGCTTCTTCCCGACTAAGGGCGCCGCCGGAGATGTCCTCGGTGAGCATGCTCACGGCCGCCGCGGCGTCGAGTAGGAGGTGCCGCCCGAAGGTGGCGACTTCCATGTCGGCCCCGAGCACGATATTGTCCTTGGGCTTGTGCCCGTACTTGATGGAGCCCAGGTCGTCCTTCACCTTGAGAAAACTTAGCGACATTCCCACCGCGCGCCCAGTAACCGAGCCGATGCGCAGAGCCTTGAGCTGGCGCTTGTAACTACCAGGCGCAAGGGTGGAATCGGAAGTCTCGCCCTCAACGGCGCGTTGGATGGATCCAAATAAGAGCTGAGCGTCCAAGGTCTTGGATTCAAGTTCAAGCTCCATTCCCCGCATGCGCTTTCCCCAGATAAGCAGGGGATTGAAACGCGGCGACACGTCGCCGATACTCAAGCGAAGGGGACCGGTTTCCAAATCGAGCCGGTAGCGATTCCGCGGCTGCATATCACTCGACTCGTCGCTGGTCATGAATACCTTGGCTCGATAATCGAGAATGCCAAGATTGCCGCGCGCGTCCAAACGGCCACGCAGGGTACGATCAGGCTCTTGACGATTTTCCGCACCGAGGCCTTCCAGATTCGTAAAGCGGGAATCCAGAATAACGCGGCCGCGGGGCGGAGCTACCCTCTGGAAAAATCCGGGAGTCGCATAGCTTTCACCTGGACGGAGAAGATCCAGTTTCAGGGGATGCGTGATCGTACGGTGGCCGGACAGATCCACGGCCTCCACTTCGATGCGCAGGGGCCCAGGAGGCAGATCAGCACCGGGCATCCAGATAAGCAGCGTTCCATCCACCTGTGCTTCATGGCTGCGGTCCCGACCGTTCACAATGAGATGAAGGCCCGTCGCATCCAGATCGCCGTCGGCGTCTTCGAATGAAGCGATGAAAACCAGGTCTTTCGCCTCAAGTCTAACGTTCGCCTCCGGCGCCACTATTTTCACTTGGGGCGAGGAACCCAGTCGATCCACCACCGAACCCGCAAGCACACTCACTTGGTAAGTCGAAGCCTCGGGCGCACCTTCGGGGTAGCGATGCTCCTCGCCATCTTCATCCACCGCAGACAGGTAGTACTCGAGCCCGGGAGGAAGAAGATATTCACCGGGAATGTAGCTATCGAAAACACCGCCGCGCACATAGGCTTCGATGCTCTCGAAATCGCCGGTGTTCAGGGGGCGATGCAAAATGCTGACATGGCCGCCCTCTTCGATGCCCGCCACCAAGCCAATGATGGACAGGTGGCGGCCTTCCTCTGTGCTGAGCGCAGCCTGATGGCTAAAGGCCACTTCACCAGCCTCTGAGGCCGGGGCATAGAGATACAAAAACAGAAGCAGCCAAGCTAGGTGCCGGGTCCAGGTGGCAGATGCCATCAGCGGAATCCTCTCATGCTCACGAAGCCCCTACTCCGGTTGCTCGAGGGGAATGACGAGGGTGCGAGTTTCGTCGTCCTCATTCTGGAAGCCGATACGAATGACTCGTTCACCGTCTTCATCCAACTGACCATAGCCGTTGACTCCGCCAAAGGCGGGAAGCTCATCGTCGCGAGTAGAACGGGAAACCGGCATTTTCAAACCGTCTGACAAGCCCGTGCTTCCTCCACTTAATTCGATTTGGCCGAATTCGTTGCCATAGGCATATCGCCCTGAGATTGCAAACAGACGATTACCCGTGCCGGGGCGTTCCTGGCTGTAAAACACCGAACCCTTCACCGACGCCACGGAGGTCGGCGTTTCCACCTGGAAATGTGGATTGTCCTGCTTGGTCACCTTGGCCCAAAGATCGCCTGCGCCCATCCAAATGCGCTTTGAAACGGTACGCCCTTCAGCACTGGCTTGAATGGTGATCTCTGTTTCTTCTGCGAGCTTAAGCAGACTCTTGTCGTCCACAAAGAGGATGGCCACCTCTCCACCCGTCAAGGTGCGCAATGCGTCGCCCGAGGAAAGCACTTGGCCCTGCTGGGCTGCGGCCCAGACCTCGGTCTTGTTCGCTTTGTGCTGCACGCTACCCGCAGTTTTGAGAATGACGGCAATACCTGAAAGCTCTGCGGCCAAGGCCAGTGTGGGAAGAAGCAGGAAGGAAAGCAGCAGGATGGATTTTAGTATTTTCATGGGTCCACCTCCACCCGACCCACGCCCCAGCCCTGAGATAGCAGGGCCTCCAAGAGCAGCGGCAACTCGTCCTCGGAAACCTGAATCCCGTCCACCGTGATTTCTCCGGTGGAATGGAAACCTTGAAGCTTGGCGAGAACATCGTCCAACATGCCGGGTGGAAGTAGCAGCAACAGAGCGTGCAGAAGATCGTCATAGGGCGTCAGCGATGCGCCCTCCTGCATTTCGAAACAGTAGATCTCGCTGGGGAAAAGTATGTCGCCGCTGGAGGTGAACACCACGGCTTCAACCTGCCAGCAGTAACTGCGGCCATGATCCAGAACTTCCGCGCTGGGCGGATAGAGATAACTGTGAGTGCCCATGAAACCCGTATCGAACTCCAGGTCCTCGAAGACCGGCTGGTTCTCCATCACCTCTTCGCCGCTGCCATCGCCCGGAAGCACTGGACAGAGACGGAAATTGAAAGTCGTCGCCCGGCTCTCCCATTGGAACTGAGGCAGGAGCGTGCTTTCCAGGGGCAGGCTGGCCCCGAATGGCCCGCCCGGGAAGGTCAGTTCCACCGTGCGAGGATTGCTCACATAGGTGTTCAGCGTGCAGTACTCCAGCTCTCCGCTGCCTTCTTCGATGAGTGAAATCCGAAAGCTGTATTCGCCTTCGGGTAGGTAGCCGGTTTGAGTTACCACCTGCTCCAATTCATCCCCGGCGGCGGAAATGTCGTAGGAACCGAGCTGAAATTCGTGTGACGAATTGGAGAGATCTTGGTTGTTGGCCTCTTTGAAGTCAGCTCCCAGTATGAAGGGATCGGACTCTCCTTGGACCAACTGCCCTTGATCTGAACTCACTTGGAATCCCAGGGTGAGAGTGCGATCCTCACCGTTGTTTACCATCTTGAAGCTGAACAAGATGGGATGCGCGCCCGTATCGGAGGGGTCGAAATCGGAAAGGTAGAAGACCTCAATCATACGTAGATTTATATCCCACATGCTCAGGGTAATATCATCGGTCATATCCGTGCAAAACTGAGCCGGAGCCGATGGGGCCATAGCCAAAATGAGGACAAGCGCCGTAGCGACTCCAAGTCCAATTGCTCTATGTCTTCGTTCAAGCATCACCAAGACTCCCCTCTGTTCACATCGATTGCTTGGCCGATCGCGCCGGTTTCCGTTTAGCTCCGCCTCTTGAGCAGCAGGATGGTCATGTCATCCGCCTGAGCCCCACCACCCATGAATTCGCGGGTTTCTTCTACAAGGATGCTCACCAATTCTTTCATATCCCGTTCATGGTTTTCACTGAGAATCTTCAAAGTACGATCCACGCCGAAATCTTCTTCCACCGTGTTTTCCGCTTCAAGAATTCCGTCTGTGATCAATGCGAAGATGTCGCCGGGAGCCATGTCGATGAACTGAAGCTCCAAGTCCGGCAAATTGGCCAAGACTCCCATGGGCATGGTCGTAGGTTTGATCTCATCCACCTTGCCCGTGGCCGCATGAAAATGGAAAAGCGGTCCCTGTCCGCCTGAAATGTAGCGAACACGATGAGATTCAGGCTCTAGGATTCCAAGGAAGGCCGTAACGAATCGCTCAGGAGGCAGATCTTCCTGCAATTGTCGATTGATGCCTTCGAAGGCAATCTTGAGATCACAGCCGAGGTGGGCGGACATGCGCAGCATGGACCGGACTTGAGTAACACTGAGAGCCGGCCCCACACCGTGCCCTGTGGCATCGGCCAGCAAGAGCCCCAGTTCGCCACCCATTTCTATAATGTCGAAAGTATCGCCGCCGGTTTCCTCAGCGGGATAGCTCACTCCGTGAATGTCGTAGCCCTCCACCTTGGGCATTCGGCGCGGAAAGGTGCCGGTCTGAATTTGACGAGCAACTCCAAGCTCCTGCTCAAGGCGTTCCTTGACGAGCAGATCTTCCAACATGCGCGCACGCTGCAAGGCCACAGCGCTCTGGGCCGAAAGGGCCGTGGCGGTTTCCACGTCGGCATCGTCGAAGGGCCCACCCTTACGATTGAGAATTTGCAATACACCGATAAGTTTGTCGTCCAAGCCCACCAAGGGCACCGATAGCAAGCAGCGCGTGCGGTATCCCGATTCCTTGTCGGTGGATGGATCAAAGCGCGAGTCGGCGTAGCAGTCGGGCACATTGATCACCTCGCGACTGTCGCCGCAACTGCCCACCAGTCCACGATCGGAGGGAATTCGAATAGACTCCATGCCGATGACCACTTCAGTCACATATTCCTTGGCCTCATCATCGTAGAGCCATACCGTGCATCGCTCAGCCTGCATCACCTCGCAGGCGGCATTGGCCACCTCGGTGAGCATTTGCTTAAGCTCCATGGGGCGCGCCAGATTCCTGGAAATTTCTAAAATCCGGGCAACTGAATCACAATCCATGGACACACGACTTTTTCTTGTGTGCATTGAGATGCACCGTCCTCTGGGGAGATTTGGGCAATTTCCCCGATCCTGACCGCTCCTTTGCCATCTGCGCAAGGAGGAAGGCGAACCCCGATAATCTCATTCTAGTGTAGCGCCTTTCAAGGACAATGGGGTCTCCTTTTAACTGATCGTATTTCAATGGCTTTGCTATTCCAAACCAAATCGTTCAGGCTCCTTGAATGAAACCTGAGCGCAGGCCGCATCGGGGGCCTGTTTCTAAAGGCCAAGGGCTCTGAAATCTTGTGAGAGCCTGGCTCTGAGTCTCGTTTTTTCCGGCTCTTCCAGAAATGCTCGATCGGCGGCCAGCATTGTAAGTGCTTTTAATTCCAACAATTCGAAGCCCAAGTTTTCATGAGCGATTTTCATTTCTCCGGACAAGGTTATCTCCGAAAGACCGGGATCATCCGTGTTCAGAGTCGCCAGAAGGCCCTTCTCTTTCACCATGACCGGCAAAGGATGCTCCGCGAGTTTGCTTACGGCACCCGTTTGCAGGTTGCTCGTGATGCACACCTCGAACACACTCTCTCGCTCGCGCGCCAGTTCACAGGTGTAGGTATCTTCCAAAATCCGAATGCCGTGACCGATTCGATCGGCCTCTAGATTCTCGATGGCGAATCGCACGTTCTCGGCACCCGCCCACTCCCCCGCATGCACGGTGATGCCAAGACCCTGCCGTTTAGCTTCCAAAAACAAATCGCGATAGGGATCGGCTGGGATGTGTACCTCGTCGCCGGCTAAGTCGATGCCGTTCAGGCCCTCGCTCAAGCGATCGGCCGCTAGTTGAAGCAATTTACCGGCGGTCAGAGCTTCGGCGCGATTCACGGTGATGATCAGGCTCAGCATTATGTCGAAGTCGGCTTCGGCCCGGCGCACGCCGGCGATGACGCTGTCGGCGGCCTGCTCTAAACTAAGACCGCGCGCTTCGGCGAGAGCTGCGGGATTGAATCGCATTTCCAAATAGCGCAGTCCGTCCTCCGCCGCATCGGCCACAGCCTCATAGGCCAGGCGTGCGATGACTTCTGGGGAAACGAAAAATCCGCGAATGATGGGGAATTTTGCCAGGAAGGCTTCGGGACTGCGTTCGGCCTCGCTTAGCTCCAGTATCTCACGTAGACGAAGGATTTCCCCCGGGGGCGCTTTGTACTCGGGTCCCGCGGCGATCTCTTCCAAAGTCGACAGACGCAGGGAGCCTTCCAGATGCCGATGCAGATCGACTTTTGGGAATTTGATCCAATCCATACGCCGCTCCCTTCGGCCCCGAGTGTAGAAGGAGGGCCGCGGGAAATCAATGCGGCAATTGAATCTAGGCCGGAGTCCGCAATGGGCGGACCCCGAACCTGCAAGAGTCTAGGGAAGTACGAGAAGCTTCTCGCTGGCTTCCCAGGTTCCAGTTTTAATTCTGGCCAGGTACATGCCCGCGGGCATTCCCTTGGCCTCCCACACCATTCGATGGCTTCCCGCAGGGTAGCTCTGCCCGCCCATGGCCGAGATCTTTCGGCCTCTCACATCGAATACCTGCACCTCCACCCGCGAGGCTCGAGCCAACTCAAATTGAATGAGCACCGGTCCTGATTGCGAGAGCGAAACAGGATTCGGATACGCGCGCAGCATTCGGTTGCTAGTGGGAAGCGGCGAAGCGCCAGTTTGGATATCCATGAAATCGAGAGGCTCATAAGCACCCATGAGAACCTGATTGCTTACGCTCTCGCTGGCGCGGAAGTGCCCCTGAAGCAAGGTCGAATACACCGAACGATAGTCATGTTGCATGAGCATGTTGCCGTTGGTGTCCAGTTCGGCCAGATTCGGATTCGTGCCGTAGAGACCTCCGTTTATCCCGGCGCCCATGACGAAAAGTGGCGCGGCGGTTCCGTGATCGGTGCCAAAGCCGCCGTTTTCATTCACTCGACGACCGAACTCGGAAACTGTGGCGAGAACCACTCGATCGGAGAGTCCCTGGTTGTCAAGATCCAGGAAGAAGGCCGCCACCGAATCGCCTAAGCTGCTCATGAGATTCGCGTGCAGCCCAAGTTGGTTTACATGGGTATCGAATCCAAATTCAGCAGTTAGATAGAGTGGCGTGTCCAGGGCTCCGCTTATGAGCCTCGCCACGATTTCTAATTGAACGCCAAGAGTCGTTTGCGGATAGCTTAGGGAATTCACACCTGCATCGGCCGCTTGGGAAATAGAATCGGCATACATGAAGGTTGCCTGATCCACTTCGCGCAGGTATGCCAGCTCCTCGCCCCCGCGAGTTTCAGGAAGCTCGTCGTTCCACTCGCCGGTGTAATTCTGATTCACCAGTTGGAAAAACGTATCGGGATTGTCCACGACTACACCGATATTCCCCCGCTCTCCTTTGAGAGGAATCTCGTGGGCGATGCCCTGCTGCAATCCGTAGGGCGCGAATGGCAACTCGTCGGGGAAATTCGGAAAAGCCTCTTCGATGTAGCGGGCCAACCATCCCGTGCCCACCACGTCATTGCTGGAAGATCCTGAGAACCAGATGTCCGTCGACCTGAAGTGCGAAAGATTCGGCTGAGGATAGCTAACTCCTCGCACGATAGCCATTCGCCCTCCTGTATAAAGGCTTTCCAAAGGCGCTAAGTTGGGATGCAATCCCGTATCCGAATTCAGAAGCACTGCATCTTCCGCTGCAATGGCGATGTTGTCCCGTGCGCCGTAGTAGAGGCTGTCGTTCACGGGAACCACAGTATTGAGACCGTCATTACCGCCGCTTAGGTTCACGACTACCAGGATCTTTCCATCCAGCACGTCCAGATCCCTGAGCCTACGCAGTCGCCCTGACGGCATGGCGGGAAACCAGTTCTGAGCCTGCCCTCGCCGACTCATGGACGGAAGTATGAGCCCGCCGGCGACGAGCTTCATGGTCTTGTCGAAAAATTCTCGTCGATTCATAACTCACCTCGCCTGGAAATCGGGAAGGCGGAAGATCAGCTTCAGGAGCAATTGCACCTGGGCTTCGGCACCCGCGTTATAGATGGACCACTCCCATGGTTCAGAACCCTGCAGCAGTTCGTCGAGCATGCGCTGCCTGACCGTTTCCGTAGGAGGCATGCCGAAGAAGCTAAGCGCAAAATCGTCGACCAGTTGATAGGGGTCGTTGGGATTGGTGGTTTCCAAGGCGATGGCGATGGCGTCCGCCTGCATTTCCAGATCGTAGCCATAGTAGTTTCCGTCGATGACGGAAGTGTCCAGTGCCTTTCTATTGGTGAGCGTTGTGGCGTTGATCCAACTTCGGTAACCCGGCCAGCCGGCGACGTTGGGCGGATCCAGAAGCAGGTGTCCGAAGACATTCATGCTGTACCAAGTCCATGCACTGGGGCCGGCCACGATCTCGCCCCAACCATCCATGAGCATGAGGTTTTCCATGTAGAGGCTACGCAATAGCCCGATGCTCTTGTCCACACCATCGCTGACCATTGAACCACGGATGTTCTCGTCGAAGAAGTGCTCAGAGAGAAACATGCGCTCCAGAACCGGCGCCACCTCATAGTCGCTAGCGCGCAGGGTGGAGGCCAAATCTTCGATGAGTACCTCGTCGGGGTACTCATCGATGAACCATCGATAGAGTTTGCGGCAAATGAATCGCGCGGTTTCGTCTTCCTCGAAGATGAAGTCGACAATGTCGTCGCCTTCCCAATTGCCCGCGTGATTCAGGAAGATCTTGATGCCGCCGTCATGGTACTCGGGATAGTAGACACTCGTCATACCGTCGAGAGTGAACCAGCCCGTAAAGGATCGCGCGGCGGCGATGATGTCGTCCTGTTCGTATTGATCCAGGCCAAGGGTAAAGAGCTCGAGAAGTTCGCGCGCAAAATTCTCGTTAATGTGCCCCACGTAATTGTCCTGGCCGTTGAGCCAGAGCAGCATGGCGGGATCCTTGTAAATCTCTCCCACCAATTCCTTGAAGTTACCCAGTGCGTGCTCGCGAAGAAGTTGGTTTTGCACGTACATGGATTGCGGAAAGGTCACGTCGCGCGCGCCGGTGGCGAAATGATCGTGCCAGAAGTGCGTCATACTCTCGCGAAGAGTCGGGCTACCGCTAATTCCTCCTCCTTCTTCAATAATGATTTCCGCCCACCAGAGCCTGAGCTTCTCGATTCGTTGGCCATACTCCTGTACCAGCGAATCGATCATCTCCTGCGTCCAATCGCTGACATCGGGAATGACCTCGGTGGCCCAGTCACTCGGCGGCGCGGGGGCGAGCTGAGTGAGCAAGAGATTTTGAACACTTGTCCCAAGCCCCAGGGACTCGGCCCCGAGTATCTCGCTGAACTGCGGACCGATGACGGTTCGTTTGAGCAAATGAGCCGCTTCGGCCATCGCAAAAGGACCCGCATAAGGCGTCCAATCGCTAGTTATCTCTCTGCTCTTGCCGGCTTCAATGTTGTCTTGGCCCAAGGGATCCATCCAGACCTCAAGTTCCGGAGTGAGTGCAACACGTCCTCCCAAGACAGCCTTGCTCTCCATACCCTGTAGACGTTCGGAGGCCATCTTCGCGAAGGCATCGAGCTGGGCGGCACGGATCATGGCTTGGGATGTGTTGGATTCGGAATTGTCGGCAAGGGTGGAGCCAGAGATCGCGAAAAGAAACACGGCCAGCAGCACGCTGCGTGAGAACGCAGGCATGCGCCGCCGAGAGCGCGTCGTAATCATGCTTCCCCCAATCCGGGAATTTCTGGCTAAAAGCATGTTATCATGATTAGCTATTGAGGACAACGGGAAAACCCGATGAGCCTGCCACTCATGCCTAGTGTGAACAATTGTCACGAACCCTTCTCTGAGAGGCTCACTTAAGCTAGCATGGCTTTATCGAACTGGAGGTGTCCCATGAGATTTAAGCCATTTGCACTGATCCTGGTTTTCCTGGCCACCGCGGCCACGGCCCTTCCCCCGGCCGGCACATTTTCCATTGTGGCTTACGATTCGGCCACCGGTGAAGTGGGCGTGGCCGTGCAATCTTGCGTCTTCAGTGTTGGCCCTCCGGTTACCTGGGCTCGCGGCGGTGTAGGCGCAGTGGCAACGCAGGCCCAAACCAATGAATCCTATGGGCCGCGCGGACTCGATCTTTTGGCCGAGGGTCTAAGCCCGAAAGCGGCCTTGGACAAACTACTCGCGGATGACGAGGCTCGCGAAAATCGACAACTGGCTCTCATCGACGCTCAGGGAAACACGGCCGCCTACACGGGCGGATCCTGCATGTCCTGGGCGGGCGATGCACAAGGTGCGAACTTCAGTTGCCAGGGGAACATCCTGGCCAGTGGCCAGGTGCTGCTGGGAATGATTAGCGCCTTCACGGCCAACCCGGATGCTGAGCTTTCCCTTCGAATGATCCTGGCCCTGGAAGCCGCTCAGGCCGCCGGAGGCGATAGCCGGGGCCAGCAATCGGCGGCCATCATCGTGGGACGCTTCCATCCCGATCATCCCGAGTAT